>Ga0210391_10000102_pt1 | contig 101407 bp, 82 predicted proteins | sample IncBWC12OmetaG_FD_160573 | JGI IMG/M metagenome (GOLD analysis project Ga0210391, IMG submission 160573) | Forest soil microbial communities from Barre Woods Harvard Forest LTER site, Petersham, Massachusetts, United States - Inc-BW-C-12-O ...
CATCCTGAGTCAGGAATTCATGGTCAACGTCATCCGCGCCTACGGCACGAGCTCGCATGGGCTGGTGAGCGGTCTGTTGGACCAGAGCCTGAAGCAGATCATGAGTCAACAGCCAACGATTCGACCGCCGCGGATCCGTTCCCCGGCGGACGATTCGTTCAAAGCGCTGTCCGCGATGCGATCCGGCGAGAAGGATCGAGACGAACACGTCGACGTCAAGTGAGTGAGGCGTTGACGCTGCAATACGCTCGCGCGCGGGCGGTAGAGAGCTGCGGCCGTCACCAGATGACGCAACGCTCGCGCTTGACCATCGGACTTCCGGCGGGAATCGCAAAGGCTGCCTGAAATTCGGGGACGTTGGCCAATGTGCCGTTGGTGCGAAATTCCGCGGGCGGATGCGGATCCGTGGTCACCAATTCCTGAGCCTGTTCCGGACGCATCTGCCCGGCCCATGAATGCGCGAAGGCAATAAAGAACAGCCGATCCGGCGAGGCGTCCTGCGAGCCGGCGGCGGTCTTGGGCGCAGGCAGCGCATGCAACGCACGCTGCGCCAGTATTAGGCCGCCGAGATCCGCCACGGCTTCGCCGGTGACCAAGTCGCCCTGGACGTGCAAGCCGCCGGGCACCGCATAGCGCGAGAATTGCTCCGATACACAGCGCGTCGCCGCCTGAAATTTCTTCAAGTCCGCCGGCGCCCACCAATTCTCGAGATTGCCGTGTCCGTCGAACTTCGCCCCCTGGTCGTCGAATCCATGGGTCATCTCGTGGCCGACGGTGGTCGCGCCGGTGGCGCCGTAGTTGACCGCGTCCGGCCAACCCGGATCGAAAAACGGCGGCTGCAGAATGCCGGCCGGAACGTTCAGGCTGTTCATCGAAGGATCGTAGTAGGCGTTCACCGTCTGCGGAGTCATCGACCATTCGCTGCGATCGACCGGCTTGCCGATCTTGTCGAATTGACGGCGCTGCTCGAACTCGCGGGCGCGCAGCACATTGAGCGCGTAGGGGCCGCGATCGATCTCGAGCGCCGAGTAGTCGCGCCACTGGTCGGGATACCCGATGCGCAGCTCCATTTGCGCAAGCTTCTCCAGGGCCGCTGCGCGCGTGGCGGGAGACATCCACTGAAGCGTGCGCAAGTCCTCGCGCAGAGCGTCGCGAACGTGCTCCACCATGACGACGGCGGCGCGCTTGGCCTCCGGGGAGAACTTGCGTGCCACGTACATCTCGCCGATCGCGAAGCCCAGCGCCTCGTCCTCCGCCGCGAGCACGCGCAGCCATCTCGGCTGCAGCTCCTGCGCGCCGGTGAGCACCCTGCGCATGCGGAAATCCTCATCGGCGAAGGCCCGGGGTAGATAGGGCGCGTATGCATCGATGAGCTGCCAGCGCAGGTACGCCTTCCAGTCGGCGAGCGTGGTACCCGGCACCTCCCGGTCCAGCGCCTTGAAGAATTCCGGCGTCGCCACGTTCAACGACGTGATCTCGGGATGTCCGACATTCTTCAGCAACCCGCGCCAATTCAAGTGCGGCGTGAGCGCCGCGGCGCGCTCCAAAGTCATCGGATGATAGACGGCTTTGGGATCGCGCTGCTCCACGTCGGACATCGACGCCCGCGCAAGCCGCGTTTCCAATGCCATGACGGTTTTCGATTGCCGCTCGGCCGCCGCAGCCGGTTCGCCCGTGAGCTCGATCATGCGCGCCACATGACGCAGGTATTCGGCGCGTGCGGCGGCGAAAATGGGCTCGCTCTTCAAGTAGTAATCGCGGTTCGGCAGCCCGAGGCCGCTCTGCACCACCAGGGCGATCACCTGCGTACTGTCCTTGAAATCCTGCATCTGGCCGAATTGCAGCGGCGCGGCCACGCCGATCATCTGAAGGCGGGCAAATTCGGCCTGCAACTCGTCGGTATCGGCGATGGCCGCAATTCGATCGAATTCCGCCTGCAGGGGCGATATTCCGGCTGCCTCGATGCCCTGCTCGTCCATGCCGCTGGCGTAGAAATCGGCCAGCTGGCGCTGCACGCCCGCGGCGGCAGCGCCGTCCCGGGACAGCGATATCAACAAATCACGGATGAAGACCTGATTCTTCTGCTCCAGCAGGGTGTCGACTCCCCAGTAGGCGCGGTCCGCGGGAATGGGATCGGCGTTGATCCAGCCGCCGTTCGCATGGCGGAAGAAGTCGAGTCCCGGAGGGACCGAAGAGTCCAGCCATTCGGGATACCGGCCGTCTGCGCTGGCGAGGGTATCGACGCCGACGAGGCTGTCTACGCCGGCGGGGCTCTGCGCAGCGCCGACCGGGGTTGGCGTGTCCGCCTCTCGAGTGCCGGCGACCGCGAAAGCCGCGGCGCCGATCGCCGCCGCGAGGGCCATCCCCCGCAGCGTGCCCGCTCTAGGCGGCGTCCACATTGCGCATCGACAGACGCACGCGCCCTTGGCGATCCACCTCGAGAACCTTGACCCGAACCACATCGCCTTCCTTCAGCTTGTCGCCGACGCGCTCGACGCGCTCTTCGGAGATCTGCGAGATGTGCACCAGGCCGTCGCGGCCCGGAAGAATGGTCACGAAGGCGCCGAAGTCCATCAAGCGTGCGACCTTGCCCTCATACACCCGGCCCACCTCGACGTCCGCGGTGATCAATTCGATGCGTCTCTGGGCTTCGCGGCCGGCGGCACCCTGCACTGAGGCGATCTTCACGGTGCCGTCGTTCTCGATGTCGATGGACGTGCCGGTTTCCTCGGTGATTTGCCGAATGACGGCGCCGCCCTTGCCGATCACGTCGCGGATCTTCTCCGGATCGATCTTCAACGTGATGATGGTGGGCGCCCACTCCGACATGTTCTCGCGCGGCTTGGAGAGCACCTTGTTCATCTCGCCCAGGATGTGCAGGCGTCCGTCGCGTGCCTGATCCAGGGCCACCTTCATGATCTCGCGCGTGATGCTCGTGATCTTGATATCCATCTGCAGCGCGGTGATGCCGTCCTTCGTGCCGGCGACCTTGAAATCCATGTCGCCGAGATGATCCTCGTCGCCCAGGATGTCGGTGAGCACTTGGAATCGTGCGCCTTCCTTGACCAGTCCCATCGCGACGCCGGCCACCGGCGCCTTGATCGGCACGCCCGCGTCCATCAATGCGAGGCTGGTGCCGCACACCGAGGCCATGGAGCTCGATCCGTTCGATTCGAGAATTTCCGACACCACGCGGATCACGTACGGGAATTTCTCGACGCCCGGCATCACGGCCTTGACGCCGCGCTTGGCCAGATTGCCGTGGCCGATCTCGCGCCGCTTCGGCGATCCCATCATGCCGGTCTCGCCGACGCTGAACGGGGGGAAATTGTAGTGCAGCATGAAGGGCTCTTTCTTCTCGCCCATCAGGCCGTCAATGATCTGCGCATCGCGCCCGGTTCCCAACGTCGTCACGACCAGAGCCTGGGTCTCGCCGCGGGTAAACAACGCCGAACCGTGAGTTCGCGCGAGTACGCCGGTGCGGATATTGATGGCGCGCACCGTCTTGGTGTCGCGGCCGTCGATGCGCGGCTGACCATCGAGAATTTTGCCGCGCACCAATCGATATTCCAAATTGGAGAACTCCGCGCCCACCTGTTCGGCGCTGAATTTCGGTGTCTCGCCCTTGGTCAACGCTTCGACCGCTGCGGCTTTGACCTCCTTGATCTTGGCGTAACGCTCCATCTTTTCGGTGAGTGTGTACGCGGCGGCAACGGCCGTCTCTGCGAATCCGCTGACTGCGGATTGGAGTTCCTTGTTCGGCTCCGGCGCGATCCATGACCACTTCGGCTTGCCCGCTTCCGCGGCGAGTTCGTTGATGGCCTTGATGGCGATCTGCATCTGTTCGTGACCGAAGGTTACCGCACCGAGCATGACTTCTTCATTGAGGCCGGCGGCTTCCGACTCCACCATCAGCACGCCTTCCGCGGTGCCGGCTACCACCAGGTCGAGCTGCGACGTGGCGAGTTGGGTGGTGGTGGGATTCAGAATGTACTTGCCGTCGATATAGCCGACGCGGGCGCCGCCGATGGGCCCCAGAAACGGCATGCCGGAAATGGCCAGCGCTGCGGACGCACCGAGAAGCGAGGCAATATCAGGATCCATTTCGCTGTTGACGGAAATGACTTGAGCTACGACTTGAACGTCGTTAATGAAACCTTCGGGAAACAGCGGGCGGATCGGCCGATCGATCAGACGCGAAGTCAGTGTCTCCTTTTCAGTAGGACGTCCCTCGCGTTTGAAGAAACCGCCGGGAATGCGTCCCGCTGCGTACGTCTTTTCGATGTAATTCACGGTCAGCGGAAAGAAATCACGGCCCGGTGTCGCCTTCTTCAGGCCCACCGCGGTGACGAGAACCACCGTGTCGCTCATGGAGACGAGAACGGCGCCGTCGGCCTGGCGCGCGAGTTCACCCGTCTCGATGGTTACGGTGTGATCCCCATACTTAAAACTCTTTTTGATAGCGCTCACGTAGCCCCTCAGCGTAATAGAAAACGTATGAACGAAGAGGCCGACGCATCGAGCAACCGGCCGGCGGCGTCGCCTGCTAGCGGCGTAACCCTAAGCGTTCGACCAATTGCGTGTACTTGTCCGGAGTTTTGCTCTTCAGATAATCGAGCAGCTTGCGGCGCTGATTGACCATCTTGAGCAGCCCGCGACGCGACGCATGGTCGGCCTTGTGCGTGGTGAAATGCTGGCTCAAGCCGTTGATGCGCTCGGACAACAAGGCAATTTGAACTTCGGGGGAACCGGTGTCCTGCGCACTGCGCTGGAATTTACCGACGACGCCCGTCTTTTCTTCTCGAGTAAGTGGCATTGAAATCAAACCTCAATCAATAACTTAGACCTTTTAAGAAGGCGCGCATTGTACGCGTCGCGGCACCCGCCCTCAAGCAGGGATTCGCTGCGGCCCAATCGATACGGACGAAATAAGTCGCAGCGGAACCAAGCGGCCGGCCGCGTCGATCTCCCCCAAACCCAGAAATCCCAGGCCGGCCGCGTAGATACGCACGGTTCCGGGCGGCTCCACGGGTATCGACACGGCCTGCCCCTGACGGAGGGCACCGACCCCGCTCAGGGCCAGATCCAGCCGCCGCCGGCTCATGAGCGCCGCGTCCACCGGCAGCAGTATCGCCTGGCGCTCCTCCAGGCTCATCGATTCCAAGGCCTCGAACGTCCATTGCCGTTCTGCACCAAATGGAGCCACCCCGAGCCGGTGCAAGGCCGCCAAGTGCGCAATCGTTCCCATTTGCGCGGCGAGGTCTTCGGCCAGGACTCGGATGTAAGTGCCCTTCGTACAACGCACATCGAACTTGAGGTCGGGCGGCTGCCAATCGAGCAGGCACATCTCGTGGATGAGAATGGAACGCGCGGCTCGCTCGCGCGTAATTCCCGACCTTGCGTACTCGTACAACGGCCGACCATCCTGTTTGAGCGCCGAATGCATGGGCGGAATCTGGGAATATTCGCGCGGAAACAACCCGAGGGCCTGTTCGAGTTGCTGCCGCGTGTAGAGCGGCAGTTCACGCCTTTCGATCACGTCCGATTCCCGATCGGCGCTGGGCGTGCGCTCGCCGAGGCGAACCGTGACACGATATGTCTTGTCCGCGTCCAGGAGCTGCGCCCCGAACTTGGTGGCTTCGCCGAAGCAGACGGGCAGCAGGCCCGACGCCAGCGGATCGAGCGATCCGGTGTGGCCGGCCTTGCGCGCGTCGAACAGGCGCTTCGCGCGGGCGACGGCGCCCGCCGAGCTCAAGCCCACCGGCTTGTCGAGCAATAAAATGCCATGGATGTCGGCCGGCATCGTCAGCCCTCGTCGATCACGTGGCCGTCCTCGGGCGAGTCCGCCGTGGGGGTGTCGCCCTCGGCGCTCTTCGCCTGCTTGCTGACCGAATCGATCAGCTGGGTCAAGCGCACACCGCGCTCGATCGAGGTATCCAATTCGAAACTCAACGTCGGCGTATGGCGGATCATCAAGGATTTGGAGAGTGCGTTGCGCAGGAATCCGGCGGCGCTCTCGAGTCCCCGCTGCACCTTGGGGTCAGGGCCGTCCTTGCCGAAGACCAGGTAGTACACCCGCGCCGTGCGCAGATCGCCCGTGACATTGACGGCCGTGATGGTCACATTGCCGATGCGCTCGTCCTTCACATGGCGGCGCAGCAGCTCCCCCAGCTCGCGTTGGATCTGCTCACCCAGCCGGCGCGCTCTCGGATTGTCTTTAGCCATGGTTCCGATCCCATGCTCGCGCAGCGAGCACTAAAGGTCGGGGTCGCTTCGACCCCGTTAAATTCGGCGCGCAGCGCCTTTTATACAACCGGCGGGGACGCCAATGTTCTGGCGACTTCGACCCGCGAGTAGCACTCGATCTGGTCGCCTTCCTGCACGTCGTTGTAGTTCTTCACGCCGATGCCGCACTCGGTCCCGGCGCGCACTTCGTTGACGTCGTCCTTGAAGCGCTTCAAGGATTCCAACGCGCCCTCGAAAATGACGACGTTGTTGCGCAGCACCCGGATCGGGAAGTTTCGGCGCACGTAGCCGTCGATCACCATGCAGCCGGCGACGGTGCCGAACTTGCTCGAGCGGAATACGCTGCGAACCGCGGCGAGACCCACGATGGACTCTTTGACCTCGGGCGACAGCATGCCGGTGAGCACCGCTTTGATGTCGTCGATGGCCTCGTAGATGATGCTGTAGTAGCGCACATCGACGCCGTGTTCCTTGATGGCGGCGCGGGCCGCGGCGTCGCCGCGTACGTTGAAGGCGATGATGCGCGCCTTGGAGGCCGCGGCCAGGGTGACGTCGGATTCGGTCAAGCCCCCGACGCCCGAAGCCACGATGTTCACGCCGACTTCGGGAGTGGACAGTCCGTTCAGCGCGTCGCGCAGCGCTTCGACGCTGCCTTGCACATCCGCCTTGACCAACAACTGCACCAAATCGGCCTTGCTCTCGCCCATGGTCGAGAACACGTCCTGCATGTTTGCGCTCTTCTGCGCGAGCTTGACGTCCCGCGACTTGGACTGGCGGTGCATGGCGACCTCGCGCGCCTTGCGCTCGCTCTCGACCACCAGCAGCTCATCCCCGGCATTCGGCGCGCCGGACAAGCCGAGCACCACCACCGGAATCGAGGGCCCCGCGGACTCGACGGGCTGCCCCGCCTCGTCGAACAGCGCGCGCACGCGGCCGAATTCCTGGCCGATGAGCAAGGGATCGCCCAGCTTGAGCGTGCCCCGCAGCACGAGCACGGTCGCCACCGCGCCGCGCCCCTTCTCGAGGCTCGACTCGATCACATAGCCCGCCGCGAGTCCCGTGGTCGGCGCCTTCAATTCGAGAACTTCGGCCTGCAAGAGAATGCTGTCGATCAGCTGGTCCACGCCCTGCCCGGTTTTCGCCGACACGGGCACGAAGATGTTCTCGCCGCCCCATTCCTCGGGAATCACGCCGTACTTGGTCAGATCCTGCTTGACCTTTTCCGCATCCGCTTCCGGCTTGTCGATTTTGTTGATCGCCACCACGATGGGCACTTTCGCCGCCTGCGCGTGCTGTATGGCTTCGATGGTCTGCGGCATGACGCCGTCGTCGGCGCCGATTACCAGGATCACGATGTCGGTGACCTGCGCGCCGCGCGCGCGCATGGACGTGAAGGCCGCGTGGCCGGGCGTGTCGAGAAAAGTCACCATGCCCTTGGCGGTTTCCACATGATAGGCGCCGATGTGCTGAGTGATGCCTCCCGCCTCGCCCGCCGCCACCTTGGTGCGGCGGATGTAATCGAGCAGCGAGGTCTTGCCGTGGTCGACGTGTCCCATCACCGTCACCACCGGTGGACGCGGCAGCACCTCGAGAGAGGAGTCGGTCTCGCCCTGCAGATCGTCCTCAATGATGTTTTCCTTGCGCAGCACCGCGGTGTGGCCCATTTCCTCGACCACGAGCACGGCGGTGTCCTGTTCGATCATCTGATTGATCGTGGCCATCACGCCCATGTTCATCATGACCTTGATGACTTCGGTGGCTTTGACCGCCATCTTTTGCGCGAGCTCGCCGACCGTCATGGCCTCGCCGATCGCCACCTCGCGCACCACGCGCGCGGTCGGCATTTCGAATCCATGTTTGGCATCGGACTCGCCGCCGACGGAGCGGCGGCGCCCGTCCCTCGATTTCTTTTTCTTGTGGCGCGAACTGACGTCGCCGACGATGTGCAGTTCCTGCCGCCCGTAGCGGGTCGCCTTGTCGTCCACCACCTCGCGGGCCGCTTTGCCGGGCTTGGCGGCCGCGGCCTTGCGTTCGCGCTCAGCGGTCTCGCGCGCCAGAACCTCGGCTTGACGGCGCGCCTCTTCTTCCGCCGTCCGCTTGCGATTTTCCTCGTCGCTGCGCCGACGGCTCTCTTCCTCGAGACGCTCGCGGTCCAGCCGCTCCTTCTCGAGGCGCTCGTTCTCCGCGCGTTCCAGCGCAGCCTTGGCCTGCTCTTCGCTTTCGCGCTGACGCTCGATCTCTTCCTGCTGATGGCGCGCCTGGTCTTCGAGCACCTCGCGCTTGACGTAGGTGCGCTTGCTGCGGACCTCGACGTTGACCGTGCGTGCGCGTCCCTGAGGGCTCGCGAGCTTCAGCTCCGATTGCGACTTGCGCCGCAGGGTGATCTTGCGCGGAGCTGCATCGGCCTGCAGATCGTCGTGACCGTGGCTGCGCCGCAGATGCGTCAGCAATTCGTGCTTCGCGTCTTCGCTGATCATGTCCTCCGCGCTGTCGACCTTGATCCCGGCCTGATCGAGCTGCTGCAGCAGCCGGTCGACCGGGACCTTCAGCACCTCGGCGAATTGGGCGACGGTAACATCTGCCATACTAGCTCCTAAACCTTAGCTTCTTCCGCGAACCAGTGCTTGCGGGCACCCATGATCAGTTCGGCGGCCTTTTTATCGTCGAGGCTGCCCATCTCCACCAGCTCGTCGACGGCAAGGTCCGCCAAATCGTCGCGGGTTCGGACTCCCTTGCGCGCCAGGGTTTTGGCCAGGCTCTCGCCGGCGATTTCGATCAGGTCCGCGGCCGGTTCCGCGCCATCCACCGATTCCTCACTGGCGATGGCTTGAGTCAGGAGGACGTCGCGTGCGCGCGTGCGCAGTTCCTTCACGATTTCCTCGTCGAACTCTTCGATGCCGTTCAACTCGCTGGCAGGCACGTAGGCGATCTCTTCGATGGTCGAGAAGCCCTCCTGCACCAGGATGCTCGCGACGTCGGCATCGACGTCGAGTTGCTTCATGAAGGTCTCGCGCAAGGCCAGGGACTCGGACTCGCTCTTCGCCTCGGCCTGCGATTCGCTCATGACGTTCAATTCCCAGCCGGTCAGCTCGCTGGCCAGGCGGATGTTTTGACCGCCCCTGCCGATGGCCTGGGAGAGCTTGTCTTCAGACACCGCGATGTCCATCGAATGCGAATCCTCGTCCACCACGATCGACGTGACTTCCGCCGGCGCCATCGCGTTGATGACGAACTGCGCATTGTTGTCGTCGAACGGAATGATGTCGACCCGTTCGCCGGCAATCTCGTTGGACACCGCCTGCACCCGCGAACCGCGCATGCCGACGCATGCGCCCACCGGATCGACGCGCGGATCGTTGCTGCGCACCGCGATCTTGGCGCGCACGCCGGCATCGCGCGCGGCCGCCAGGATGTTGATGAGGCCCTGGCCCACCTCCGGCACCTCGAGCTTGAACAGCTCGATCAGGAACTCCGGCGCGGTGCGCGACAGGAAGAGCTGCGGACCGCGCGGCTCGGTGCGCACCTCCTTCAGATACGCCTTGATGCGGTCCTGCGAACGCACCGGTTCGCGCGGGATCATCTCCTCGCGCGCGATGAACCCTTCCGCATTCGCGCCGAGATCCACATAGACGCCGTTGCGATCGACGCGCTTGACGATGCCGCTGACCAGGGTGCCGGCCCGGTCCTTGTAGGCGTCGACTACCTGGGCGCGCTCGGCCTCGCGCACCTTCTGCACGATGACCTGCTTGGCGGTTTGCGCGAGGATGCGGCCGAAGGGCACCGATTCCATCGGCTCCTCGACGTAGCCGCCCGGCTCCACATCCTTGTCGATGTCGCGCGCGTCGTCCAAGCGCAGCTCGCGCTCCGGCACCTCGAGTTCGCTGGAATCGTCGGCAAACACCTTCCAGCGGCGGAAGGTGTCGTAGCCGCCGGTCTTGCGGTTGATGGAAACGCGCACGTCCAGCTCCTCGCCGTGTTTCTTGCGGGTCGCGGACGCGAGCGCGGCTTCGAGCGCATCGAAGATTATTTCCTTGTCAACGCCCTTCTCGTTCGAGACGGCGTCAACCGCCATCAAGATTTCTTTGTTCATGGTCTTTCGGACTCCTTCACACCGGCCGCAATCTCGCCTTCTGAATTCTTTCGAGCGGCAGGCTATGCGCCTTGCCGTCGACTTCCACTACAATCGTATCGCCCTCGATCGACTTCAATACCCCGACATAACGCCGCCGTCCGTCCAGGGGCAGCTTCAATTCGGCGAATATGCGTTCGCCGACGAACCGCTCGAAATGCGCGCGGACCCGCAAGATCCGATCGAATCCCGGCGAAGAGACTTCCAGCGTGTAGTGGCCCTTGATCGGATCCTGGGTCTCGAGCACCTGGCTCACCGCGTGACTCACGCGCGCGCAATCATCGACTGTGACGCCGGCGCCGGAATCGTCGGCGCGGCGATCGATGAATATCCGCAGGACACCGCCCCGACCCTCGCGCGCAAACTCGACGTCGACCAATTCATAGTCCAACGCCTCGATAGGCGGCTCCAGCAGGCGCATCAAGGCATCACGCATTGGAAATTCCCGCACCCAAACAAAAAAGGGGACCATCGGCCCCCTCTTCAATCAACGCGAAGCCCCGTCGGGGCCGTCTATCCCGAGCGCGGGCCCGATTTTCCGGTCCCCCGCCGAGGGGCGCGATTATAGGCAAAGCAGACTTGGGCGTAAACCCCGATCCACCGTTTAAGCGCGCAAAACGACTGAGGCCGCATCGCTGCGGCCCCAGTTCTCACTCGATGCTAAGCGTTTTTACCAGCGCTTCGGACCGCGAGATCCGCCGCCACCGCCACCACCGCCGCCGCCGCCGGTGCGCTCCTGAGCCTCGTTCACCTTCAGCGCTCGCCCGTCGACATCGTGGCCATTCAAGGCCTGCATGGCACGCGCAGCATCGGCGCTGGCCATTTCAACGAAGCCGAAGCCGCGGGGCCGACCGGTGTCGCGATCATTGATCAGCGCCACCGACTGTACGGCGCCATGCTTTTCGAACAGCGCGCGCACCGCGGACTCGTCCATTGAGAACGGGAGATTGCCAACATACATTTTCGTCATGTGAAGAATACCTACTAAAAAGAAGCTATCGGCCGGTCACGCATGCCTTTGCGGTGCAAGAGCCGTGTGCCTGCCACCTGGATCGAAGAAACCTGCTTTGTGGGTTGTGGCCAAGGTGACGCCGGAGCGGCGCGGTGACCAGAAACGGACCAAGTAGAAATTCACGAACCGGGGCGAATGCTACAGCAATTTGCTGATAAGTACGAATATTTTCACCGGCGCCGGCGCCACCATGAGAGTACCGGTGAAGCTGTTCGATATGCGCTCAGGGGGCCGGGCCCCGTCCAGCGCGCAGCCAATTGCAGATTTGCCGCAGTGCAGCATCGACTGCTCAACTCCCATTCATGATTGCCATGATTCACCATGAAGAAGAGACCGTTGGGCCTTAGATTATGTTGAATCCGCGCAAACAGGAGCTGCGGCGCGAGCAGGGATAGGGGCAGGCGCCAGGCCAGAATGGCGGTTGGCGTGAGGAAGGGAAACCAACAAGTGACGATGTCCGCCGGCTCCCGATAGGTGGTGTAGTCGGCGACCACGAATCGGGCATTCGGCAGCTGGGACAGGTAGCCCGCCGCATAGTCGATCCGGGTGTACCCGTCGCGGAACAGCCGGTGACCCTCGACCTCGACGCCCACCATCCGATCGGGGCGGAAGAAGGCATGCAGCGCCGCCGCATACCAGAAGCTGGCGCACCCGATGTCGCAAAGCTCGCCCCCCAGCGGCCGTTCAACCTTCGATTCGAGCCAGCCGCGATCCAAGAGGTCCAGATATTCATAGTTGCGGGCGCTGGTGTCGGCGTTCATCCGCTGCTCGAACTGCACCTGGTAACGGCCGCGCAACGCGGCTATTCTTTCGGCCTGCTCGAGGTCTACGGTGCAAAGTTCGATAGCGGGCGTTTCCACGAACACGCCGCGCGACCAGCGAATGCGCTCCGAGACGCCGTACCAAACGCCGTGCCGCAAGGATCTGATTCGCTGAAGCCATGAATACATTCGCCGAATACTATGCGTACCTCGCTTCGAGCGCATGCGCACGCCGGCGATGCGGCTAAAACTATTTCTACCCAGGTATTGGGCGACTTGGGCGGGCTTGAGTGTATTGCGCGTCATCGAGATGCTGCCTCTGCCCGCGCAGCGGCGTGTGGGCTCGGCCTTGGGACTTCTCATCCGCTGCCTGCCGCTCGCCTATGTGCGCATCGCGCGCCGTAACATCGAGTTGTGCATGCCCGGCCTCACGCATGAGGACCGCGACGATTTGGTCGACCGCCACTGCACCAGCTTGGGGATGGGCCTGTGCGAGACCGCCAATACCTGGTGGAGCAGCGACCGCAGAGTGAATGCTCTCGCCCAAATCCAGGGCCTCGAGAATCTGCAGGCGGCGCTCGCCAAGGGCCGCGGCGCCATCATGATCGGCGGGCACTTCACCACCATCGAAATCGCCACCCGCATCCTGGGCACCGTGGTGCCGCTCAACGTGCTGTATCGGCCGACGAAAAACGCGGTGCTGTCGCATATCATGCTCACCAGCTTCTTGCGCCACGGCAAGCCGATCCCCTACGACGACATACGCAGCATGATTCGCGCACTGAAGAACAACGAGGCCGTGTGGTATGCCCCCGATCAGAGCTATCGCAACAAGGGCGCGGCGATGGTGAATTTCTTCGGGATCCCGGCCGCCACCACCACCGCCACGTCCCGTCTGGCGCGCATTTCAGGTGCCGCCGTACTGACCTATTTTCCGGAGCGCTTGCCCGGCAACGCCGGGTATCGGGTGGTGATCGGGCCCGCCCTCGAGGATTTTCCCGGGGACGATGTCATATGCGACGTCGAGCGCTTCAACCGGCTGTTGGAGGCGCAAATCCGCCGGGTGCCCGAACAATATCTTTGGGTGCACCGCCGCTTCAAGGGATTGAGCGCGGACTATCCCGACTATTACGGCCGCGATTCCCGCAAGCGCGCTCCGGTACAAGGGCCGAAGCAAGCCATCTGACGCGGCGGCCGAGGGCCTTTAGGACAAGGAGACGTTCAACTCCTCGCGGTGCTTCGCTTTGAGCACCAGCCCATACACCAAGCCCGCTCCCAGCCACGCCGAACCCACCTTGACGGCCAGCGCGCTCATTCCCGAGAACACGGCGAGTACCACGAGAATCCCGCAGACCGGCACCAGGCGATGGCGAATCCATTTTGCTCCGCCTCCGTTGCGACCGAAGTAAGCGAGCACCGAGACGTGCAGGAACAGAAATCCGCTCAAGGCGCCGAAATTGACGATCGAGGCCAGATCGTCGAGGCGGTTCTTCATGAATAGGGCCACCGCAAGCGATAGCGCGGCCGTCACCAGCATCCCCACGTAGGGAGTGTGGTAGCGCGGATGGACGCGCGACAGGACCCGGGGAAGCTGCCGATCTCGCCCCATGGCGAACACCACCCGCGCCACCCCGACCTGCATCGGCAATGCATTGGACAATCCGACGATGATCGCGTACGTCCAGGCCAGCACCGCCGCGGTCCAGGGACCCGTGGCCCATGCCGCCAGCTCGTACACCGCCGCCGCTTGATCCTTGATCGCTATCCCCGGCAATAGATCCCCGAGCACCCAGGTGACAGCCACGAAGAACACCGCCGACAGCACCAGCACCGCGATGATGGCCTTGCCGACGATGCGCCGGTCGCCACCCTCCACTTCCTCGGCCAGCGTCGATACGGCATCGAAACCGAGGAAGGACATGATGCAGATCGAGGTCGCGCTGAAGATCTTGCCGGCATCGAAGTGGGCGGCATCGAACACAGGCTTGAGCGTCAAGCCGCCGTCGCCCTTCCCACCGTAGAGAGCGATCAAACCCAATATCAGAAAACCGACGATGACGATGATCTGCAGGGCCACGGCGACAAAATTGGCGCGCGAAGTAACCGTGATCCCGAACCAGTTGACGGCCGTGGTCGCGGCCACCATCGAAACGATCCAGACCCCGCGGTCGATCCCAGGCAACAGCGACTCCAGCGCCACCGCGATCAATACATAGACGAATGCGGGAATCAGCAGGTAGTCGAGCAGTATCATCCAGCCGGCCATGAATCCGGGGAAAGCGCCCAGCGATCGGCGTGCGAAACCGTACACCGAACCGGCGGTCGGGAGCGTTTCGGTCATGGTGGCGTAGCTCTGCGCCGTGAAGTACATGCACACCGCGCCGAGCACATAGGCGAGCACGATCAAACCGTTCGATTCGCTCCAAACGAAACCCAGGGTGCTGAACGGTGCGAACGGCGCTATGTAGGCCAATCCGTAGAGAACCAAATCCCAATATCCCAGAGAGCGCTTGAGCTTGGCGCCGGCGGCGGCCGCGGGCGAGGCGGACGCACCTTCAGACGCCATCGAGGCGCAGGATCCGGAAGTGCATCGCGGTGCTCATGCAGGCACCATAGTATATTGCGCCGATGAACGCCGCACAGATCGCTTTCTATGTCGCCCTCGGACTCGCCGGGCTGGCCTTCGTCATCGGCGGCATACGCGCCGCGCGCCGCAGCGCGCAGGTGCGTTGGCCGACGCCGTTCGAATTGCTCATCGGTTTCGTCACCGACTTTTTCGACACCCTGGGGATCGGTTCGTTTGCACCGACCACGGCCATCTACAAATTGCGTCGCGTGGTTCCCGATGAATTGATTCCCGGTACGCTCAACGTCGGCCATACCCCGGCTGCTATCGCCGAGTCATTGATTTTCGTAACGGCCATTCTGGTCGATCCGCTACTCTTGGTCACCATGGTCGGCGTTGCGGCGGCGGGCGCCTGGCTCGGCGCGGGCATCGTGGCACGCCTGCCGCGCCGGGCGATTCAAGTCATCATGGGCGTTGCGCTGCTCGTTGCCGGCACCGCCTTCGCCGCAAAGAATCTAGGCGTCCTCCCGCCCGGCGGCACTGCAATGACCCTGGCCGGTTGGCAATTCGGGCTTGCCGTGGGCATCAACTTCGTCCTCGGCGCGCTCATGAGCGCCGGCATCGGCCTGTACGCGCCCTGCATGATCACCCTCGCGCTGCTGGGGATGCACCCGCTCGCCGCCTTTCCCATCATGATGGGGGCCTGCGCATTGCTGCAGCCCGTCGCCAGCTTGCGCTTCTTTCAGACCGGCAAATTCGCCTGGGGCCCGGCGCTGGGCCTCGCCTTCGCCGGTGTGTTCGGCGTGCTCATCGCCGCCTATATCGTCAAGTCCCTGCCGCTGCTCTGGCTGCGCTGGCTGGTGGTCGTCGTCATCACCTACACCTCATTCGCCATGTTGCGCTCGGCCGCCCGCACCGAGGCATGATTTCGAAGGTAAGCGCGCACTAAGTCCCCGCCGCGTCGACGACCGCAAGACCGGCCCTGTCCTTGCGCAGCTTCAGGTCGTAGTACATGGCCACGGACACGGCGGCATATAAGGGAGCGACCAACGTGTCCGCCGCCAGCGAGAGAAGCTGCGAGACCGGGGAGGTGGCGGACCCGCCGGCGCCAAACATCAGGACGACGATGCCGGTCAGCAGGAAGACGGCAACGTAGGCGGCCAAATTGACGAGAACGACGTAGGAAATCAGGCTCGCGGCACGACCCCAATGGCCCTTGATGAGACCCCGGCTGTGGGTCATGGATTGTCGTACGCCCGTCCCCTCGACGACCAGCACGACGAATACCAACTGCAGGGTGACGCCCCAGTAAATGCCGGGCACCAAGAACAACAGGAGCCCCACCGCGACGATGAATAGCACGAAGAAGCCCAGCAAAAGAGTCTTCGGCAACAGACGAAGACCCAGGCGGATCGCATCGGCGGCCGATGCCGGGCGCCCCGTCGCAAGCCCGTTGACGTTCGCAATGAGCGCGCTGTAGAGAATCCCGTAGATCGCAATCGCGACCAAGACCGCGAGCCACACCGTCGGCGAACTCGGCAGCAAGGTCAGCACGTCGGGGAATGCGCCCGACGGCAGATCGCCGGAGAGCAGGCCGCCCGACAGCAGGTCGCTCGAGAGCAGGTCGCTGGAGAGGACGGGCGCGTGCTCCCGTTGCCAGAGAAGCCAAGGAAGCGTCGCGGCAAGCTCCAGGGCGAGCGCCAGCATCCATGTGCTGCGTCCCGCCGATTTGTAAATCAGGATCCCATCGGCGAAGACCTCGCGGATGCTGCGCGGCGCGGTGGGCTTGAGGTACATGACTGGGGGAGATTACCACGCGCGCCCAATTCCGCGTCGCGTTACACTCGATACGCCGTGATGAGTGAGGGGTCGCGATGAGTTCTACGCGTATGCGATGCTTGAGTCTGGGCCTGCTGCTGATGTCTGCCGCCGGCGCAGGCCGTTGCCACGACCTCGTCATTCATGCCGGCACCTTGATCGACGGAATCGTGGACTCGCCGCGCAGGCAGGTTTCCATTCTGATCCGGGACGAACGGATCCTCTCGGTCGAATCCGGCTTCGTGTCGCCCGCGGGCGCTGAAGTGGTCGATCTGTCCGACGCCACGGTGATGCCGGGCTTCATCGATTGCCATGTACATATCTCGGCCATGCTGCCGGGCCGCACCAACGCCACCGAGTACTGGCTGACCCACTCCGACATCGATCGCGGCCTGGACGCGGCCATGAACGTCCGTCAACTGCTGCAGCAGGGTTTCACCGCCGCCCGAGACGTCGGCGGCGGCGACGAGACGGTGTCGGTGCGCAACGCCGTCGACGAGGGCAAGATCCCGGGGCCGCGGCTCTGGGTCTCGCTGGAGCCGCTGGGTCCGACCGCCGGACACGGCGATCCCAGGGACGGCATCGATCCCGGCCTCTCCCATCCGGGCTGGGATCGCGGCATCGTCGACTCGCCCGACCAGGCGCGGGTGCGAGTCCGCGAGCATCATGGCCGCGGCGCCGACTTGATCAAGCTCATGCCCTCAGGCGGCATCGCCTCCACCGGCGACGATCCGCACCGGCAGCTCATGACCAATGAGGAAATGCGCGTCGCGGTGGAGACCGCGCACTCGCTCGGCATGAAGGTGGCCGCGCACATTTATCCGGCCGAGACCGCGGAAAACGCCGTCCGCGCCGGGGTCGACTCGGTCGAACACGGCTCCTTCGCGACCGCGCAAACCTTTGCGCTGATGAAGGCGCACGGCACCTTTCTCGTGCCCACACTGACGGTCTACGAGGTCTTCTACGCGGTGGCTCGCGATCATCCGGAGCTGTTGGCCCCCGGCACGGCACCCAAGGAGTTGGCCAACGACCTATACCCCAAGCGCAACTTGCCGCTCGCCGTGAAATCCGAGGTCAAGATCGCCTACGGCACGGACTTGGGCCAGGGCGATCACACCATGGAATTCGGCTTGTTGATCGGCAACGGGATGACGCCCATTCAGGCGCTGTACGCGGCGACGCGCAACGCCGCCGACCTGATCGGTGCCGCCGACCGGATCGGAACGATACAGGCCGGCCGCTACGCGGACTTGGTGGCGACCCCGGGCAATCCGCTCGACGACCCCCGGCAGTTCAAGCAGGTCAGCTTCGTCATGAAGGGCGGCAAGGTGTACCGGCGCAACGGTCTCGAAGCCGTTCCGCCGCAGAACTAGCAGGATGGCGATTTCCTTGCGCACGGCCACGATGGCCGACATCCCGCAAATCGAGGCGCTGATCGCGCGCTCGGCCCGTGGATTGAGCACGCAAGACTACCGGCCTTCTCAGATTGAAGGCGCCCTGCGCGGCGCGTTCGGCGTCGACACCCAATTGCTGGCCGACGGCACGTATTTTGCGGTCGAGGAAGACGGCCGACTGGTCGGGTGCGGAGGATGGAGCTACCGGTCGACTCTATTCGGCGGGGACCGCCGAGCCGGCCGCGATGCCTCGACTCTCGATCCGCACACACAGGCCGCGAAGATCCGCGCCTTCTTCGTCGATCCGGGCGAGGCGCGCCGCGGTATCGGTTCGCTGCTGCTCGAGCATTGCGAGAATGCGGCGCGCGTCCGCGGATTTCGTCATGTGGAACTCATGGCGACTCTCCCCGGCGTCAAGCTCTATGCCGCGCGCGGCTACGTCGGATCGGACAGGGTGCATTTCGACGTGGGAGAAGGCGAGACCATCGAATTCATTCCCATGCGCAAGGCGCTGGTTACGCCATAGGCGTTAGTCACGCCATAGGCGCTGCCAGCCCTCATGTCCCAGATTGCGCAGCGTGCGGATGTTCCTGCGGTAGATCTCGTCCGTGTCCGGCACAGCGGCGACGGCGCGCTCGATGCTGGCCTCGCGCAACAAGTGCAGCATGGGATGGGGCGAGCGGTTGGTATAGTTCTCGATATCCTCGGACTGCGTTCCCGCGAACCTATATTGAGGATGAAAGCTCGCGACCTGCAGCTCTCCTTCCAGACCCAGCTCGACCACCGCCGCCTCGGCGACCTCGAGGAAGTCGTTGTACTCCACGAAGTCCTCCAGAACCCCGGGATGTATCAACAGCGTCGTCTCGCAATGCGACGGATCCGCCGCATGCAGGGCGGCCAACTCCGAGCGCAGCTCCTCCAGAAGCCCGGAAGCGGAGGTCTGCTCGCTCACGCGAAAGCGTACGCGATCGGCGCGATAGACGCTCTCGGCAAATGGGCACAGGTTGAGGCCGATCACCGACTTCTCGAGCCAGCGGCGCGTTGCCGCAATGATTTCGTCGGCGGTCATGAACCCATCCTCGGTCGATGTCCGCAGTCTACCCAGCTTCAGTTCGAGTATCCTAATCACTTGCTTCACCACCAGAGTCGACGCCGATGCCTCAATCAATTCCAGCCACGCTGATCCCCGGAGACGGAATCGGCCCCGAGATCGTCGACGCCGCGGTCGCCGTCCTCGATGCGCTCGGCGCACCCTTCCAATGGGACCGGCAGATCGCGGGCCTCGAGGGCGTCAAGACGGCCGGCGATCCTCTGCCGCCCAAGACCATCGACAGCATCCGCCGGACGCGCTTGGCGCTCAAAGGTCCGCTGGAGACTCCCTCGGGGGGCGGATACCGATCCTCGAACGTGCGTCTCCGGGAGGAGTTCAAGCTGTATGCCAATTTGCGTCCGGCGCGGACTTTGATCCCCGGCGGCCGCTTCGACAACATCGATCTCGTGGTGGTGCGCGAGAACCTGGAGGGCCTGTACGTCGGCCACGAGTACTACGTGCAGATCGACGATGACCCGCACGCCGTGGCGATCGCCACCGGCGTCAACACGCGGCAGGGGAGCCGCCGCCTCTTGGAATTCGCCTTCGAGCACGCCGTGGCGACCGGCCGCAAGAAAGTGGCCATCGTGCACAAGGCCAATATCATGAAGGTCTTGACCGGTATCTTTCTGGAGGCGGGGCAGGATCTCTACGAGCACAAGTACAAGGGCCGCTTCACGCTGGAGACCGTCATCATCGACGCCTGCGCCATGAAGCTCGTGCTCAATCCCTGGCAATTCGACGTCTTGGTGACCACCAATCTGTTCGGCGACATCCTCTCCGACCTGGTTGCGGGCCTGGTGGGCGGCTTAGGGATGACTCCCGGCGCCAATATCGGCAGCGATGCCGCCATATTCGAAGCGGTGCACGGCTCGGCACCCGATATTGCCGGCAAGGGAGTGGCGAATCCCACCGCACTGCTGCTCGCGGCCGCCATGATGCTCGATCACTGCCGCCTGCCGCAATTGGCGGCGCGCCTGCGCGAAGGGCTGGATCGGACTCTGAACATCGACAAGGCGCGAACCGGCGACCTGGGCGGGCGCGCGAGCACGGCCGAGTTCACCCGCGCTCTCATCGAACGCATTTCCCACGCTTGACCCCCAACATATGAGGAGATTGCCCATTCGCATTGCGAGTCTTTCCGCGTTGCTCTGCTGCGCCGTCGCGGCCTCGCCCGCCGTCGCCGCCAGAGCCCCCGCCTCCACACCCGCCTCGGCGGCGCCCCTGAAGATCGATCTCAACGCCTTCGACGCCAGCAAGAAGTCGATCGCTCTGCCGAACGGCGAGACGCTCGCCTACATCGACCGCGGTGATGCGTCCGGTCCGGCCGTGGTGTTGATTCACGGCTACACGGACAGCGCCCGCGATTGGGTACCCATGCTGCCCTATGTATCGAAGCGCTACCGGCTCATCCTGGTCGACATCCGGGGACACGGACAATCGAGCAAGCCGGAATGCTGCTATACCCGGCTTGACTTCGCCTACGACATCAAGCTGCTGCTGGATGCGCTCGGGGTGCGCAAGGCCGACATCGTCGGGCATTCTCTGGGCAGCATCATCGCCCAAACCTTCGCCGAATACTGGCCGGAGCGCACGGCGCACGTGGTGCTGATTTCCTCCACCGGCGGTGCGCCTCCCGACCGTCCGAAGAAGCCGCCGCAGTTCGACTTCGCCGCCGAAATCCGCAAGCTGAAGGACCCCATCGAAGCGGACTCGCCGTTCATGATCGCCTGGTGGGACTCGCCCACCCCGGTCGATCCCGATTTCATTCGCCGCCAGCGCAAGGATGCCGCCGGCATTCCCTTGCGGGTTTGGCTTGCGGTCCTGGACCAGGCACTGCCGGCCAACACGTTCAGCGAGCTGCAGAGCACCCTGCCCCGCCTCAAAGCCCCGACCCTGCTCATTTGGGGCAGTCAGGATCCGATCATGGAAGAGGATGTGCGCCAAACCCTGCGCGATGCCTTGCCCGCGGCCCGCGTGAAGATATTCGACGGGCTCGGCCACAATCCCTTTTGGGAGGACCCGCGCGGCGTCGCCGAGGTCATCAACGCCTTTCTCGGCACGCCGATTTAAAGTGGTGCTAGGCCGCGTCGGGGTCCAATCCTGCATCCGCGGCGTGCGCCCGGTGGCGGTCCGCCGCGACATCGAGCGAGCGGCACGCCAGAATGTACACGAGCGCGGATACCGGCAGCCCCACGAGCATGGCGATGTCGGCGCCGCCGAGCGCCTTCGCCACGGGACCCTTCCAGGACTCCGTGCTGAAGAAGGGAATCATCGAGACGAATCCGATGCCGTAGGCCCATAGGCCGCGCCAGCACCAGCGTCCGTACATGCCGTGAGAATTGAAGATCTCGCGCACCGAGTAATGCCCTTTGCGTATGAGGTAGAAGTCCACCAAGTTGATGGCCGTCCAGGGCGTGAACAGATACAAGAGCACCGCGAGGAACTCGCCGAACTTTGCGACGAAGTTCTCCGACGACACCAGGGCAAGACTGGTTGCGATCACGGCCGATACCGCCAAGGTCACCAGGCGCTTGGCGAGTGTCGGGCGGCCGGCCTTGACCGAGTCCATCACGCTCAACAGGGTCAGCGACGCGCCGTAGTAATTGAGCGATGTGATGGTCACGAGACCGAACAATGAACAGAGCAGCAGGGGCTTCCCGAAACCGGGCAGCACGGCGTCGGCCGCCGTCCGCAGCGCCGTCGCCACCTCCAGGGTCGGATACAGCGCGGCGGAAAGCGTGCCGACCAACATCATCCAGGTCCCGCCCACGAAGGCTCCCAGGTAGGTCCACCAGAACGATGCACCCACTCCTACATTGCGCGGCAGATAGCGCGAATAGTCGGACACGTAAATGGACCAAGCGATCTGGTAGGAGGCCGCCGCGAAGAATTGCGCCAGGAACGGCACGGCGCGGAAGTCGTGAAGAGCGAGTTCCTGCGCCGGCAGATGCACTCGGGCGAGTACCGCCACCGTGAATATCAAGAGCGCCGCGATGAGCACATACGCGACCCAGCGTTGCGCGAGATGGATCAAGTCGTAGCCGATCACCGCCAACGACACGGACAGAATGGTGAATACCAGTATGGTCAGCGTCGAATCGCCGCCGTACAGGGAGAGCACGGTCTGCGCCGCCAGAATTTGATTGAAGGCATTGAATCCGATGTAGGCGATGAGCGCCACGCCCCACACCAGCAGGGCGCCGACGTAGCCGAACTGCGGCCGCGACTGGATCATCTGCGGCAATCCGAGCTGCGGCCCCTGCGTGGAGTGAAAGGCCATGAAGAAGGTGCCGAATGCGCAGCCGAACAGCACCGCGAGCGCCATCCACAGCAGGTTTCCGCCGAGGGCGATGCCGACCACGCCGGTGGCGACTGTCGCCAGGTGCGCGTCGCCGGAAAACCAGACAGGCCACAGATGCCATACCTTGCCGTGCCGCTCGGCGATGGGCACGTAGTCGATGGAACGTCTTTCGATCGTCAATTCGGCGAACTTTACGGTCATGGCGTACTTTTGTTATGGAGATCCCCCGAAAATACTAACACCAGTGCCTGCGCTACGGCGCTTTCTCGATGGGCCGCCAGGGTTGGCCGTTCCTGGGATTGCTATTCCTAAACCATATCGTTAATATTATCCTACTTGGTTAATATTTAACTTGCGGAGACACCCATGAAGCCCACCCCCCGCGACTGGCCGCGGCTTTCCAGCAGCGTTTTCTATCAAGATGCCGCGGCCGCCATCGATTGGCTGCGCGAAGCCTTCGGATTCGAGGTTCGTCTCAAGGTGGAGGGCGACAACGGCCGAATCGAACACAGCGAACTGACTTATGGCGATGGACTCATCATGGTCGGCCAAGAAAGCCCGGAAGCCGAGCGACTTTGGAAGAGGTCCATGCGCAGCCCCAAATCCCTGGGCGGCGCCTGTACCCAAAGCATCATGTTTTTCGTCGATGACGCAAAGGCACACTGCGCCCATGCGCGCGCCAGCGGGGCGCGCATCGTCGAGGAACCCACCACTCACGACTACGGCGAGGATTACTGGTCGGATTTGAGCTACGGGGCGCTCGATCCGGAAGGCCACATGTGGTGGATTACCGAACGGCTGCGCAGTCCGCCCGGGCGTTGAACTTCGTGGATCAGCGCCTCGCCAAGCCCCATCTCGATGCCGCCTTCGCCGCGCTATCCGACGCATCGCGCCGTGAAATGATCCGCATTCTCCTGCACAAGCCCAAGCGCGCCGGGGAGCTGGCGCAAAGCGTGAGCATGAGTCCACAGGCGCTCAGCCGGCACCTGCGCATCCTGCGCAGAGCCGGTTTGGTGTCTGAAGAGGGCATCGCTGACGACGCGCGCGTGCGCGTCTACAGCGTGTCCCCGGCCGCTTTTCAACCGGTTCAGCTCTGGCTCGCGCAGATCGAAGAGCATTGGCGCGGTCAGCTCCATGCCTTCAAGACCTACGCCGAGAGCGCTCAGCGTGGCCGCAGACCCAAGGCGTGATCGGCGACCGCGCGCGCATCAGTGTCACGGTCGCTGTGCCGCCGCCGCTGGCGTTCGAGATTTTCACCGACGAGATCGATCGTTGGTGGCGGCGCGGCGTCAAATTTCGCCATGGCGGCACACGTGGAGGATTCCTGCGCATCGAGCCGCGGGTGGACGGCCGCCTGTTCGAGTCGATCGACGGGGAGCGCGGCCCGCACGTCATCGAGGTGGGACGAGTGCGGGTATGGGAACCGCCCCGGCGTCTGGAGTTCACCTGGCGCAATACCAACTTCGCCCCGCACGAAGACACCCAAGTCGAGATTGAGTTCACGCCCACGGGCGCAGGCACGCTGGTGACGGTGACGCACAGCGGCTTCGCGGCCCTGCGCCCCGACCATCCGGCCCGGCACGGATTGCAGGGAGCGGACCTCAGCCGGATGATGGGACTGTGGTGGGGCGAGCAGATGAGTTCGCTGCGCGAGCTGTGTGCTGCGCCCCGCGCAGGATGACCGGCGCCCTCCCCTTCAGACGTACAGGTAACGCCGGGTGAGCGGCAGGGGTAGATTGCCCGCAGCGCGCTTGCTCGCCAGCACCTGATAGATGCCGATGTTCCCCGCCTCGAAATCCAGCGCGGACGCCGCCATGTACAGCCGCCAGACTCGGTACGTCGCCTCGTTGACGAACTGCAAGGCACGCGGATAGTTGCGCTCGAGGCTTGCCACCCAATGGCGCAGCGTCAGCGCGTAATGAGGACGCAGCGCCTCGACGTCCGCGATCTCGAATCTCGACGCCTCCATGACGTGCTGGATGTTGCTGATATTGTCCAGCTGACCGTCGGGAAACACGTAGCGATTGATGAATTCGGTGGACATGGACTTCTGCCACCCTTCCGCATCGTGCGTGATTCCGTGGTTCAGGAACAGGCCATGCGGTTTGAGCAGACGGTGGACCGTGGAGAAGTACACGGGCAGATTCCTGAGCCCCACGTGCTCGAACATGCCGACGCTGGCGATCTTGTCGTAGACGGATTCGCCCGGAAGGTCGCGGTAATCCAGCAGCTCGACGCTGACTTGATCTTCGAGACCCTGCTCAGCGATGCGTTCGCGCGCCGCCTTCAATTGCTGCGGGCTCAATGTCACGCCGTGCGCGCGCACTCCGTAGCGCTGCGCCGCGCGGATCACGAGCGCGCCCCAACCGCACCCGATGTCCAGAAATCTCTCCCCCGGGCGCAGGGACAACTTGCGGCAGATGTGATCGAGTTTCGCCTCCTGAGCGGCATCCAGGTCTACGTCCGCATTCTCGAAATACGCGCAGGAATACACCATCGCGCGGTCCAGCCACAGCGCGTAGAAGTCGTTGGAGACGTCGTAGTGAAAATGGATGGAGTCGCGATTCTCGGCCTTGGAATGCGCCTTCACGGCGCGTCCGTGCGAGGGCGCCCATTGGACTTGGGCGCGCGGCCGGTCGGCATTCAGCGCGCGCAACCGCAGGGCGGCAAATACCGCTTGGATCTTTTCGGCGGCGGACATTTGCAGCGCCTCCAGGTGATCCCTGAGCCCGAGAGCGGCGAAAAAGTCCCCTTCGATGTCCAGATCGCCGCGAAAATACGCTTCGGCAAACCGCAGCGGGTCTCTACCGAGCACCGCCGAGCACACCACCTGGGGATTGCGGAACACCAGGGTGAACGGCGACTCTCGCATGCCGGCATCGGCTGCACCCACCCGCAAGGTGCCGGCATCCCACAGACGCAGCGAGAACTGAAAGGGCAAGCGGCCAAACAGCCGGGTCAGCAAGTCGGCCGCAAGTTCGCTTCCTCGGTAGGAAGCCGCCGAGTCGCCTTGTAGCGACGCAGAATGCATCGCCGATTCCGTGTGTGCCTGATCCTGCATAGACCCCCCCGAAGTACGAGATCGTCACGGTAATGTCACAATTAAATTATACGTCTCCCGCGCCGGTTTGGAATCGCCGCGCCCAATCTTTAGCAAATTGCATACCAGGGCGCAATTTGCGTGCCAGGGCGCAGGCGTGCGTAGGCGTGCGGCCGCTTTCGTAGCGCCCGCCGGAAAAAAAGGGGGGAGTGGCAAGGCGGCTGCCCGCCCGCCACCCCCGCGATCACTTGGCTGCGCCGTTCCGGGTTTTCTCGATAAAGGCCGCGACATTGGCATGCAAGGCCTTCAAGTCCGGTTCATGGGCATAGACCATGTGGCCGGAGGTGTAGAAATGCATTTCGATATTGCCCTGGAGCGAACTCTGGATGGGAAGCTGGCGCAGCTCGTACATCGCGGCGAAGTACGGCGTCGCCAGATCGTAGTAGCCGCCGTTGAGCTGAATCTTGAGATTCGGATTCTGCTTCATGGCGACCGCGAGATCGGGCATGACGTTGATCGGTCCCGGGATCTTGGTGGTCGATCCGGGCGGCTGATGCAGCATGTCCCAGAGCTTCTCGACGTCGAATTCCGCCTTGTAGGTCTTCTTGTCTCCGAACTTGAGGACGGCCCGCACGTAATCGTTGAACGCCGAGACATAGGCCGAGGAGATAGCCGCCGATTGCGGATCGTAGTCGGCCTCCTTGCTCATGGGATCGATGGTGGGCCCCGCAAACCGGGTGTCGAGCCGGCCCGTGGTGACGTCGCTGCCCATCAGAGTCTTCTCGAACTCCCCGCCGTTGACCCGCAAGTTCGCGCGCTCGATGTAGTCGGCCGCAAGACCCGTATAGTCGTGCAGCCTGGCCGCGATCGCGGATTTGCGCTCGGCACTTAAGGACGATCCCGCCGCCAGCGCCTGCGAGTAGTCGGTCAGCGCAAAATTCTCCACTTCCCGGAGCAGAGGTTCGAGCTCGGCGCGCTGGCCCGGCAGCTTGTGGTGGTACCACGCCGTGGCGGTGTACGTGGGCAGCGCCAGCACATAAGGCAGGTCCACGCCGGGATTGAACTGCGGCTGGTCCACGCTGTCGTCGAAGTTCAAAATCTGCGACAGGAGAATGATGCCGTTCAGGTCCAGGGATTTCTCGCTCTGCAGTATGTTCGCGAGCGCAGCGGAGCGCGTGGTGCCATAGCTCTCGCCGAACAGATACTTCGGCGAATTCCAGCGATTGTGGCGCGACAGGAATTCGACGATGAAATTCGCGAATGCATGTGCATCCTGGTCCACGCCGAAGAAGGCCTTCTCCTTGTCGGTTCCCCGCAGGTGCCCGAATCCCGTGCCGGGTGCGTCGACGAACACCAGATCGCTCACATCGAGCAGGGTGTACTCGTTGTCGACGACGCGATAGGGCGCCGCCGGACTGTGTGTATCGTCCGCCGTCACCACCCGCTTCGGACCGAATGCGCCCATGTGCAGCCAGACTGTCGATGAACCGGGCCCGCCGTTGAAGAGAAAGGTGATGGGGCGGTGAATGTCCTCTTTGTCGCCGCGGAAATAGGCAACATAGGACATTCCGGCCTCCGGCGGTTGCGGGGCCGGCGCCGCGCCCTTGTCCTCGTGTATCTGAGGCGGATCGTCGTCCATGGGATCCTTCACGTGCACCACCAGGATGCCGGCCTCGGACTGATAGCCGATCGCGCGCGCGCCGATCGTCATCGATCCTTGAGTGACCTTGGACTCATCGTGCAGGAACCGCGGCGACTCGGAGGGCTCGGACAGTCCCGATGTCTTGGCATCCGGCGCATCGCCCGTCGAGGAATGCTCGGCGCCCAGTGAAAGCGAGGCCGCGAGCGCAGCGCTCACGGCCGTGGCGGCGAGCAGGAGTCGAATCTTAACAATCATCATTTGATCTCCGATCGAAGGATCGCGCATTGTATGCGTTGATTCGGATTTTGGGGCGTCTCGATGACTCTGGACAAGATCATGACGGCGAAGGTCGTGACGGTGGAAATGGACGAGCGGCTGGAAGTGGTCAAGGAGATCTTCGACACCATGAATTTTCACCACTTGCTCGTGGTCGACGAGCACGAGAAGTTGAGCGGCGTGCTGTCGGATCGCGACCTGCTCAGAGCGCTCAGCCCGTACGTGGGAAGCGCGGCGGAAACCGCCCGCGATCTGGCAACCCTGAACAAGCGAGTGCATCAGATCATGACGCGGCATCCGTTCACGTTGCGGCCGCATTCCTCGGTCCACGAGGCTGCCGGTCTGCTTCTGAAAAACGGGATTTCATGCGTTCCAATCGTCGACGGCGATTTCAAACCGGTCGGCATCGTCAGTTGGCGCGACTTGCTCAGGGCCCTGAGTGGTTGAAAGGCAGCAGCGGAGAAGGTATGGTCTTCGGGACCATGGCTCACGCCCGCACTTCCTGGACCTCCGTCATCCTAACCGTTCGGCCTTTGCACCTGCGCATTCGACCGAGCCCGACATCTATCCGGCGATCGACCGGGCGAAAGCGGATTTGAGCGCCGCGCTCGCCGCATCGGCCGCGTCGCACAAGCGAGTCATCTTGGACTTCGGCGGCAATTGGTGCACGGATTGCCACGTGCTCGACCGCTACTTTCACGATCCCGTCAATCGACCCATCCTCGACGCCAATTTTATTCTGGTTCACGTCAACGTCGGACGCATGGATGAGAATCTCGACATCGCCGAGGCGCTACCGGATTCCGTTGCACAAAGGAGTTCCGGCGCTCGCGGTCCTCGGTGAGCGCGGCGAGCTTCTCTACAGCCAAAGGACCGGCGAGTTCGAAGCCATGCGCGGCATGCAATCTTCCGCCGTCACGCAGTTCCTCTTGCACTGGAAGAGTCCCTCGACTTGAGGGGCGGCTGCGGTACGCGAACGCCATGCCCGCCTTGTGGCGAGCAATGACTTCGAACTTCCAGACGCCGATCATGTCCACAGTGAGTTACTGGTAAGTAACATTAACGTATGTTACTGTCAGTCACTTTAGTGTCGAATGGGAATTGGGCATGGGCAGCGACAAACTAGGCATAAGCCGCCGCGGTGACGAGTCGGGCGAGCACGGAGCCGCCGCGGGCGGCAAGGCACGGGTGCGAGACCGCATTTTCGAGACCGCCTGCGAGCTCTTTTATCGCCATGGCATTCACGGCGTCGGCGTCGATGCGATTGCCGCGGAAGCCGGCTCCAACAAAATGAGTTTCTACCGCAGCTTCGCGTCCAAGGACGCGCTGGTAGCGGAATATCTGCGCGAGCAGGAACGCGAGTATTGGGCCTGGTGGGACGCGGCCGTTGCTCGGCACCCGGATGATCCGCGCCACCAGATAGAAGCTCTCTTCGAAGCGCAATTGGAAATCGCCCTGTCCAACGAGTGCCGCGGCTGCGCGCTCGGCAACGCGGCGGCTGAGATAACCGACGAAGAAGACGAATTGAGCAATTTGGTACGGGCGTACAAGGACAAGGTGCGCAAACGTCTGCAGGCCATGGCCCAAGCCATGGGCGCACGCCGGCCCGAGCACCTCGGCGATGCGCTGATGCTGCTGCTGGACGGCGGTTATTTCACGCGTTTGGTTTTTCCGCTCGGCAGCGGACCGATTTCAGCCGCATTGCCTGCCGTCCGGGCTTTGATCGACGCGCATCTGCCCCGAGCGCGTGATTAGCGAGTTGCGGCACGCGCGCCGGGCGGCACCGCTGTGCCTCTTGGCGTGCCTCGCCTGGGCGCATGCGCGAGGCGCCGTGGACGCGGCGGCGGTGGACGGCATCGCCCTTGAATGGTTGGCGAGCACCGCGGCACCCTCGGTGTCCATCGCCATTGTGCAGGACGGCCGGCTGGCTTACGCGAAAGCCTACGGCGCCGCACGCCTCAACCCTAAGGTGCGCTCCACGCCGTCGACGCGTTACGCGATCGACTCGGTGTCGAAGGAATTCACGGCGGCCGCGATACTTCTGCTCGCCGAGCAAGGCCGGCTGTCGCTGGACGATCCCATCTCGCATTGGTTCCCGGAGCTGCGCGCCGCCGGGGCGGTCACGCTGCGCCAACTGCTCACGCACACCGGCGGGATCAGGGACTATTGGCCGCAGGATTTTCTCACGCCCGAGATGACGCGGCCGACCACCGCCTCAGGCCTAATCGACGAATGGGCGCAGCGCCCGCTCGACTTTGCCCCGGCCACGGATTGGCAGTACTCAAACACGGGCTATGTGCTGGCCGGCACTGTCGTGGAAAAGGTCTCGGGCGAACCACTGTTCGAGTTTCTCCACCGTCACGTGTTCCAGCCGCTGCACATGGCTCACGCGACCCTGTATTCGCCGGCTACGGAGGATTTCGCGCACGATGCGGCACCCTATACCCGTCACGGATTGGGTCCGGTGGTTCCTGCGCCCACGGAGGGACCGGGCTGGCTGTTCGGTGCGGCGGAGCTGGCCATGCAGCCGAGCGATCTTGCCTCGTGGGATATCAGTCTGATCGATCGATCGCTGCTCAAAGCCGAGTCCTACCGGCAGGAATTCGAGCCCGTCATTCTCGCGGACGGCCGCGCACAGAACTACGCCTTGGGGCTGACGGTGCAAACCGTGCACGGACGGTTGCGCATCGGTCACGACGGCGCCGGCTCCGGGTTCCTGGCCGACAATCGCATCTGGCCGAAGGAACGCGCCGCCATCGTGGTCCTGACCAACAACGACTGGGCCGATCCGGGCGCGCTATCCGACCGCATCGCCTTTGCCGTGCTCGAGCCGACTCCCGAGGAAGCGCGGGTGCGGACCCTGTTCCGCTCGATTCAACGCGGCACGGTCGATCGCGGGATGCTGTCGGAGATCGGCAACTTCTACATGACGCCGGCCGTGCTCGAGGACTTGCGGTCGAGCTTGAGCCCGCTGGGTCCGGCGCGACTGATCGAGCTGGAACATGAGTCGGAGCGCGGCGGCCTGACCACGCGCCGCTGGAAGATTCTTTGCCGCAACGCCCGGTTGGAAGCGGTCGAACGCAGCCATGCCGGTAAGTTCGAGGAGTTCATGATCGCCAAAAAGGAGGACTAGCCGAGGTCGATGGCGCCGCCGGGGGGCATATCGCTATGAAGTTCGTCGACGTTTTGACGTTTTGATGGGCGGTTGCCAAAACGTCAAAACGTTGCCCGGTTTTATGCCGATAACGACCCCCGGATCCGCCGGCGTGGAGATTAACGGATTTTAACAATCCGACCACTCGCGTTTAATGGCCTGAGGGCCAGGGTGGCGGCATGAAATGGCATCCCTCCGCCCCGGCGATTCTCGGCGCCCCGGCGATTCTTGGCTTTGTAGGGGCATTGCTGGCCGCCTGCAGCGTGGGTCCCGCTTATCATCGGCCGGACATCGCCCCGCCCTCGCAATGGCACGAGACCGCCGGCGGCGGCGCCTCGGCCACCCTGTGGCCGGCGGCCGATTGGTGGCATGGATTCGGGTCCTCGAAACTCGATGAGCTGATCGCCGAAGCCGAGCGCAACAACGACGATCTGGCCGGGGCCATCGCCCGCGTGCAGGAGGCGGACGCGCAGGCTCGAATTGCCGGCGCCGCTCTTCTGCCCTCCCTCGACTTGGGTGCGACCGCGACCCGCCAGCGCGCCCAGGTCACGGGTTTGGGCCCCAAGGTTTACAACACCTTCAATCCGGAGTTGAGCGCGAGCTACGAACTCGACTTCTGGGGTAAGAATCGCGCCTTGCGCGATTCCGCACGCGCGGCCGCGGCGGCCAGCCGTTACGATCAGCAAACCGTTGCGCTCACGGTCATCAGCAGCGTGGCGACCACGTATTTTCAGGCGCTGGAACTGCGCGATCGCATTCAGGTGGCGCAGCAGAATCTCGAGAACGGCGAGAAGATCTTGCGAGGATTCCGTCTCGAGCAATCCGCAGGCACCGCCACGGGACTCGATGTCGCGCAGCAGGAAACGACGGTGGCGCTGTTGAATGCGGCCCTGCCGCCGTTGCTGCAGCAGTTTCGCCAAACCGTGTATGCGCTCGCCGTGCTCATCGGCAAGACGCCTGAGTCGCTCGACGTCGATGTGGGCACACTGGCGGACCTGTCGATACCAGCCGTCGCCGAGGGTCTGCCGTCGCAGCTGCTCGCGCGCCGTCCGGACGTGGCCGAGGCGGAACAGCAATTGATCGCCGCCAACGCCGACATCACCGTGGCCCGCGCGGCGCTGTTTCCCAGCATTCAGCTCACCGCGGGGGGAGGCTATGAGAGTTCGGCGCTGACGTCTCTCATCAGTCCCGCGAACCGCGTGTACGCGCTCACCGGGGGTCTGACGCAGCCCATCTTCCACGGCGGGGCGCTGCGCGGCCAGGTGGACTTCAGCAAGGCGCGCTACACCGAATTGCTGACCAGCTACCACAAGGCCGTGCTCACCGCCTTCGGCAATGTGGAGAGCGCGCTGGTGGCGGCGCAACAGACCGCCGAGCAGCAAAAGCGCCAGCAGGACGCGGTTGCAACTGCTCGGCGCGCCTTCGAGTTCTCTCAAACGCAGATGTCGGCGGGCATCGTGAACATTCTGACCGTGCTCAACACGGAGAACGCGCTGTTCAGCGCACAAGACGAATTGGTACAGGTGAATTATTTGCGTCTGCAGGCGCTGGTGGACCTCTACACCGCGCTCGGCGGCGGATGGCATCAAGGGTGACGAATCAATGAACGATCTGCGAAAACTCGGTAGGCGCGGCTGGCTTGGACTGCTCGCCGCAGCTGCGCTGCTGCTGATTGGGTGGCGCGTATTCGTCCACGAACCGGCGGATGCCGCCGCGCGCAAAGCTCCGCCCGCGATCGCCGTCGACGCGGCGGCGGTGACGAATGCCGACGTACCGATTTATCTGACGGGATTGGGAACGGTTCAGGCGTTCTATACGGTGACCGTGACCGCGCGCGTGGACGGAGAACTGCAGAAGATCGGCTTTACCGAGGGCCAGACGGTGCACAAGGGCGACCTGCTCGCGCAGATCGATCCGCGCCCGAACCAGGCGGCGTACTCCCAGGCGGTGGCCACCAAGGCCAAGGATGCGGCGCTGCTCGCCAATGCCAGGCGCGACCTCGAACGCTATACGGTGCTGCAGCCGCAGGACCTGGCGAGCAAACAAACCGTCGATACCCAGCGCGCGCTGGTCGACCAACTCGCCGCCCAGATCGACGTCGATCAAGCCCTGATCGACAATGCCCGCACCCAGCTCGATTACACCCGCATCACCTCGCCGATCGAAGGGCGAACTGGAATTCGCCTGGTGGACCCGGGCAACATCGTGCGCGCAGCGGCCACCACGGGCATCGTGGTCGTGACGCAGGTCCAACCGATCGCGGTGGTGTTCACCTTGCCCGAGGAGGAGTTGACCGCCGTCACCGCCGCTCTCGCCGCCGGACCCGTCAAGGTGACGACGGTCTCGCGCGACGGCGGCACCGAACTCGATCAAGGCACTCTGACTCTGGTGGACAACGAGATCGACCAGAACACCGGCACCGCGCGGCTCAAAGCGACCTTCGGCAACGCCCACAATACGCTCTGGCCCGGTCAGTACGTCAACGCCCGCGTGCTGGTGCGCGTCGCGCGCAATGCGATGACTCTGCCGACGCCGGCCGTGCAGCTGGGACCCAACGGGCCGTTCACCTACGTGGTGAAGGCGGACTCGACCGTCGAGGTTCGGCTGCTGAAGATCGGCGATGAAAGCGGCGGCATGACCGTCGTCAACAGCGGCCTTGCGCTCAACGAACGCGTGGTGACCAGCAATCAATACCGGCTGCAGCCGGGCGCACACGTGCGCGTCAACGCCGCGAATGCATCCACCCGGCCGGCCCACCCATCTTCCGAAGCCTCATGAGCATTTCAGAGCCATTCGTCCGCCGGCCGATCGCCACCTCGCTGCTGATGGGGGGCATTTTTCTGGTCGGCCTGGTGGTTTTTCCGTTGCTGCCCGTGGCGCCCCTGCCCCAAGTCGACTTTCCGACCATCGTCGTCACCGCGCAGCTGCCGGGCGCGAGCCCAGAAACCATGGCTTCGGCGGTGGCGACTCCGCTGGAATATCAGTTCGCGGAAATTTCCGGCCTCACGCAGTTGACCTCGACCAACGTGCTCGGCACCAGCCAGATCACGCTGCAATTCGACCTGAACCGCAATATCGATGCGGCCGCGCAGGACGTGCAGTCCGGCATCGATGCCGCGGGCGGGCAGCTGCCCAAGAACCTGCCCACGCCCCCATCCTACCGAAAGGTCAATCCCGCCGATTCACCCATCTTGATTCTGGCGGTGCACTCGGACGTGCTGCCCGTCACCACCGTCGACGACTACGCCGAGAACATCCTCGGTCAGCAGATCTCGCAGATTCCGGGAATCGGGCAGGTCTCCATCGGCGGCCAGCAAAAGCCCGCGGTGCGGGTGCAAATCGACCCCACCAAGCTCGCGGCGCTGGGGATGCAGATGGAGGATATCGCCAATGTCATCAGCGCCGCCACGGTCGACGCGCCCAAGGGCTCGATCAACGGCCCCAAGCGGGCCATTACGATCTACGACAACGATCAGCTGCTGAAGGCCGCGCCCTGGAACGACGTGGTGGTCGCGTACAAGAACGGCGCCGCGGTGCGCATCCGGGATATCGGCGTCGCCGTCGACGGGCCGGAGAACAATCTGATGACGGCGTGGCAGAACGGGCATAACGGCATTCTGCTGCTGATTTACAAGCAGGCCGGCGCGAATGTCATCGAGGCTGCCGAGCGCGTGGAGAAGCTGCTTCCCCATGCGATGGCCTCGGTGCCTCCGTCCATCAAGGTCGATACGGTTGCCAATCGCACCACCACCATCAAGGCCTCGGTGGGCGACGTGGAATTCACCCTGGTACTCACCATCGCGCTGGTCGTCATGGTGATTTTCCTGTTCCTGCGCAATGCCTGGGCCACCATCATTCCCGGGGTCACCGTGCCCCTGGCGCTGCTCGGCACGGCGGCGATGATGTACGTACTCAACTACAGCCTCGACAACCTTTCGCTGATGTCGTTGACCATCGCGGTCGGCTTCGTGGTCGACGATGCCATCGTGATGCTGGAAAACGTCTACCGGCACATCGAGGACGGCCTCTCGCCCATGGAGGCGACGCTCAAGGGCGCGGGCGAAATCGGCTTCACCATCATGTCCATCAGCATTTCGCTGATCGCGGTGTTCATCCCGCTGCTGCTGATGGGCGGCATCATCGGCCGGCTGTTCCGCGAATTCGCGATCACCATGACGATGACCATCGTCATTTCCGCATTCGTGGCGCTCACGCTCTCGCCGACCATGTGCGCGCTGTTCCTGCGCGACGAAAGGCACGCCGTGCACGGCAAACTCTATATGACCGTCGAGAGGGCCTTCGATCGCATCCTCGCCTGGTACACGCGCGGTTTGGATTTTTGCCTGGATCACAAGCGTGCCACGCTCACGGTGTTTCTGATCACTCTCGCGGCCACCGTGGCGCTGTACATCGAGATTCCGAAGGGATTCTTTCCGCAGCAGGACACGGGAATCATCGCCGGCGTCTCCGACGCGCCGCAGGACATCTCTTTCGACGAAATGGTCCGCCGCCAGCACGCGCTCCTCGACGTGGTCGCCAAGGATCCGGACGTCGCGAGCTACGGCACAGGTCTCGGCGGCAGCCGGCCGATCAACAATGGTTTCGTGATCATCGGACTGAAGCCGCGCGATCAGCGCAGCGCCAGCGCCGATCAGATCATTACCCGCCTGCGGCCGCAATTGGCCAAGGTGCCGGGCGCCACGCTGTTCATGCAGGCCGCGCAGGACCTCAACGTCGGCGGCCGCACCAGCCGCACACAGTATCAATACACGCTGCAGGACTCGAACATCGACGAGCTCAACGACTGGGCGCCGAAGATGCTCGCCAGGCTGCAGAAGCTTCCCATGCTGCGCGACGTGGCCTCCGATCAGCAGACCAGCAGCGGCATGCTGGCGCTGACCATCGACCGGGATCAGGCGGCGCGTTTCGGCATTCAGCCGGCCGCGGTCGACCAGGCGCTGTACGACGCCTACGGCCAGCGCCAGGCCGCACAGTTCTTCACCCAGGCCAACAGCTACCACGTGGTTATGGAAATCACGCCCGCGTTGCAGGGCGATCCGGAGTCGCTCAAGAAACTGTATTTGAAGTCGGCATTGAACGGAGCGATGGTGCCGCTCTCAGCGATGATCAAGTACGACACCCAGCACGTAACCTACCTGTCGATCCAGCACCAGGGGCAGTTTCCGGCGGTGACGCTGTCATTCAATCTCGCGCCGGGCGCGGCGCTCGGTCAGGCGGTGGATGCCATCAACCGCGCCTCGGTCGACATGCACCTGCCGGCGACCATCACCGGGAATTTTCAGGGCACGGCGCAGGCCTTCCAGAGCTCCTTGAAGAGCCAGCCCTACCTGATACTCGCGGCGCTGGTGGCGGTGTACATCATCCTGGGAATGCTGTACGAGAGCTACATTCATCCGCTGACGATTCTTTCCACGCTACCCTCCGCGGGCGTGGGCGCGCTCCTGGTGCTGTTCATATTTCACATCGATCTGTCCGTGATGGCATTGATCGGCATCATCTTGCTGATCGGCATCGTGAAGAAAAACGGCATCATGATGGTCGATTTCGCCATTCAAGCCGAGCGTGAGCAGCACTTGTCGTCGCACGACGCGATTCGCCAGGCCTGCCTGCTGCGCTTCCGCCCCATCATGATGACCACCATGGCGGCATTGCTCGCCGCATTGCCCCTGGCCCTCGGTCACGGCACGGGCTCGGAGCTGCGCCAGCCGCTCGGCTACACCATGGTCGGCGGTCTGGTCTTGAGCCAGGCCCTGACGCTGTTCACGACCCCCGTCATCTACCTGTATCTGGACGAGCTCAGCCTGCGGTTCAAGAACCGCCGCCGCGAGAAGCACCCCGGGGCGCCCTTGCTGGAGCCGCACTCGCGTTCGGCCAAACAGCCGGTACCCTCGCTCGGGGAAAGCACGTGAAAATACTGCTGGTCGAGGACAACGAGCGGGTCACCCAATTCGTCGTCAAAGGCCTACAGGAAGCCGGGCACACCGTGGATCATGCGGGCAACGGACGCGACGGCATGTTCCTTGCGGCGAGCGAGCCCTACGATGTGATCATCATGGACCGCATGCTGCCGGGCGAGATCGACGGCCTCGCCATCATCGAAGTGCTGCGCAAAGCGGGCAAGCGCACTCCCATCCTGATCCTGAGCGCGCTGTCCGAGGTGGACGACCGGATACGCGGACTGCGCAGCGGCGGGGACGACTATCTGACCAAGCCCTTTGCCTTCGGCGAGCTCTTGGCGCGTCTCGACGCACTGCACCGCCGTGCACAGGGCGTCAATACCGAGGCGCCGCTCTCCGTGGGAGACTTGCATATGGATCCGCTGACGCGCAAGGTGACTCGCGGCAGCCGGCCGATCGCATTGCAGCCGCGCGAGTTCAAGCTGCTCGAGTACCTCATGCGCCACGCGGGCCAGGTGGTCACTCGAACCATGCTGCTGGAGAACGTGTGGGATTATCACTTCGATCCGCAGACCAACGTCGTCGACGTGCACATCAGCAAATTGCGGCAGAAAATCGATGCCGAGTTCGAGCGTCCGCTGCTGCGCACCGTTCGCAACGCCGGCTACACGGTGACGGCGGATGAATAGCATGTTGCGCTCCTCCGCGCTGTCGCTGGCGCTCGGCTACATCGCGCTGGGCATCACCGCTCTGGTGCTGTTTGCGGCTCCGCTGTGGTACGCCTGGCAGGTCACGATCCAGGAGGGCCGCATCGAGATCCTGCAGGTCGATGCACAGCGATTGGCGGAGGTCTTCAGGCGCGAGGGCGCGGACGGCGTGAGAAGTTTCATCGACACTCGCGTGCGCATGCAGATCGCCTCCGAGAGAATATTGCTGCTCACCGACGAGTCGTTGCACCCGTTGTCGGGGAATCTGCCGGTGTGGCCGGCCGACGTGCCTCTGGTCCCCGGCAATTACAAGGTGAGAATGGAACTGGGCTATCAGGGCACGCAGATGGTCCTGGTGCATGTCGCCACCCTGGGCAACTACCACCTCCTGGTGGGAAGGGACAATTCGCTGTTTGCACCCTTGCAGACACGTTTCTGGTACGGACTGGCCGCTGCCATTGCCGTCCTCTCGATCGCCGGCTTGCTGATCGGACTCATCACCCGCCGCGCGCTGCTGTCGCGGGTACACAGTATCCGCCAGACCGTATCGGCCATCATCCACGGCGACCTGAAACACCGGCTGCCGACGCACCTGAACGACGACGAGCTCAACACCTTGTCGCGCACGATCAACGGCATGCTCGAGCAGATCGAGCTACTGGTGCATGGTGTGCGCAATGTATCGAATTCCATCGCGCACGATCTGCGCACGCCGCTGGCGGAATTGCGTTCGCGGCTCGAAGAGCTGGCCCTCATCCGGCCGTCCCCCGAAGAGACCTTTGCCGAGGTCGACGGCGCGGTTGCGGACGTCGACCGCGTGATCCGCATATTCGACGCGCTGCTGCGCCTCGCGGAAATCGACGCGGGAATGCGCCGGTCCGGCTTCGTACCCCTCGACATCTCCGACCTTACGGCCAATGCGGTGGAATTCTACGCGCCCGCCGCCGAACTCAAGAACATCGATCTCGCCTCCCACGCGGACGGAGCGCTGACGGTGTCCGGTGATCCCGTGCTTCTCGCCCAGGCGCTGAGCAACTTGATCGACAATGCGCTCAAGTACGCACCCGAAAACGGGGCGATCAATGTGACGGTGCGCAATCGCTTCGACGGCACGGTCGAGGTGTCGGTGTCCGACAACGGCCCGGGAATCTCAGACTCTGAGAAGAGCAAGGTGATGGAGCGATTTTATCGGGGCGACGCAAGCCGCGGCACTCCGGGGGTGGGACTCGGTTTGAGCCTCGCGCTGGCCGTGGCCAAACTGCACGGCAGTACCCTTGAGCTGTCGGACCAGAATCCGGGTTTGCGCGTCGCATTCTTGCTGCCTCTCGAGGAACCGCAGACGCCCGCGCACGCGACCGCGCCGCAGAAGTCCGCTACCGCCGAGGAGACCGCTCCGGCGACCCTCGCCTCCGGTTGAGCCCGCGGCGTCCGACCTTACGCGGGCCACCGCGCCGACGCACGCATCATCTGCGCGCGCGGCCCCAGGTCAACATCATGGTGATCGCGTAATTCCAAACCGCCCCGACGAGAATTCCCGCGATCGCAGCGGGAAACCATCCCCTTCCCAGGCCGTACACCGTGGATGCGACTCCAAGGTTCGCAAATCCGCCTATGCTGCAGGCGAGCACGAACGACACCCAACCCCGCAGCCACAGGACGCCGCGCAACCGCAGATCGCGATAGGTCAGGACATTGTTGACGGTGTAGTTGAATGTCATGGCGCACAGGGTGGCGACCGCCTGGCCCACGACGAAACTGCGCTGCAGGCCCTGGAACAGCAGGGTGAGCACCGCGAAATGCACGGCGACTCCCACTGCGCCGACGATCGAAAAGGCCAGGAAGCGCACCGGAATCCACCGGCCCACCAGCTTGTCGAGCAGCAGCATGAGATAGTCCCATGCCGTCACGGAATCGAGCTTGCTCTCTCCCGCTTGCCGAACTCTGAATCGATAAGCCAGCTCCGTGAAGCGCAGCGCCCCGTCGTGGGATGCGAACAAATCGGCCAGGATCTTGAAGCCGATCGCCGACAGTCCGCGCACGGTGCCGTTCAGCACCGAGCGGCGCATCATGAAGAATCCGCTCATCGGATCGGTCAAGTCGCCGGGAACCACCAGCCGGCTGAGCCGCACCGCGAGACGACTCATGCGCGCGCGCCGCGCGTCCCAATCGCCGATATCGCCGCCCGGCGCATAGCGGCTGCCCACCACGATGTCGGTATCACTCTGCTTCAGGGTGTCGAGCATCTGCGGCAGGAGCCGCTCGTCATGCTGCATGTCGGCATCCATCACCGCGAGGTAGTCCGCCGTGGTCGCGAGCATGCCCTCGATGCAGGCGGAAGAGAGGCCGCGGCGGCCGATTCTCTGAAGACAACGGATGCGGCTGTCGGCCTGCGCGTGCTCCCGCACCAGATCCGCCGTGCCGTCGGGAGAGTCGTCATCGACGAAGACAACCTCCCACGAACGGTCTCCAAGACACTCCACCAGGCGCCGGATCAGCTCCGCGATGTTGCCTCTTTCGTTGAACGTCGGCACGATGATCGCCAATTCCGGGCCGGAACGCAGCGGAGCCATCATCCGCGTCGGATTCGTATCGTCCAAATAATGCTCCAGCGGTCCGTGGTGTTCGACAGCGTTCATCTCGTGCGCGGGCTCCCCTGGAATCCTGTTTGGCCGAGCGGCTCTCGTATATCGTTGTTACTATAATCATCCCGCGGCGCCGACGCACGATAATGATGATATGAACCGCCACATTGCAACCGCGCTGCCGCCGCTCCTCGACATCGCCGTTTTTTGGGTCTTGATCGCCGGCGGCACATCGTTGCTGTCGAGCCATATCGCCGGCTTCGCGGCCGCCATGGTATTGAATTACCTCCTGAAACTTCATTCGAAGTTAGTTGCGGAAGGGCGAGAGCGGGACCTGCGGTTACACGGCCGTTTGCTGCTGGTGGCTGCCATGGCGATTCTTATGCGCGGCGGTGTGCTCGCCTGGCTGTCATTGAGCTGGGGCTGGCCTGCGCAGCTATCGATCCTGTTTGCGGTCGCCGCGGGCGCGGAGGTGACGAGATTGGGAAACTCCATCGTTCTGTCACCGGGCGGGCCGGAAGTGCGCGGCCGGGAGCTCGCGATCGGCCTCATCGTCTACGCGTTCGTCTTGCGCTTGGTGTACTCGGGTTCGGTGGAACTCCTGCCCGAGGAGGCTTACTACTGGAACTATTCCCGCCATCTCGACCTTGGGTATCTCGACCATCCGCCACTGGTCTCGTGGTTGATCAGGCTCGGCACCGCAGCGTTCGGCCAGTCGCAATTCGGAGTGCGTATCGGCGCTCTGTGCTGCGGAGTGGTCACATCGGTCTTTACATATCGCCTGGCGCGCAATCTCTTTGGCGAAGCGAGCGCGCTGGCCGCATTGGTGTTGGCGCAGATCCTGCCGTTCTTCTTTCTGTCCGGGCTGCTCATGACCCCGGACGCGGGCCTGACCGCTGCGTGGGCGGCGTCGCTCTACTACCTCGAACGCGCGCTTGTCGCCGGCCGCCCGTCGGCCTGGTGGCGCGTGGGAATCTCGATGGGCATCGGAGTGATCTCGAAGTACTCCATCGGCTTGCTCGCTCCGGTGATCCTGCTCTTCATGCTGAAGGACGGACAATCGCGGCAGTGGTGGCGGCGCCGGGAGCCGTATGTCGCCGCCCTGCTCGCCCTCGCGATCTTCTCCCCGGTCATTCTGTGGAACGCACAGCACGACTGGGCCTCCTTCGCATTTCAGACTTCACGCCGTCTTGCGGAAGCTCCGCGCTTCGCGCTCCACAAGCTGATTGCCTCCGCCTTGGTGCTGATCACTCCCACCGGTGTGCTGGCGGTGGCGCTATTCTTCGTTGGCGCGCCCCGGGCGGCTGCGGCTCTTGCCGATGCGGCGGGCGCCGACGCCGCGCGGCGCAGGCTGTTCACGTCAGCGGCAATTCTCGTGCCCCTGGCGGTGTTCGCGATCTTCAGTCTGCGTCACGAAGTCAAGCTCGACTGGACCGGAGCGCCGTGGACCGCGGCGCTCCCCGTCATGGCATCGAGCATGGTCGCGGCTGCCGCCGGCTCAAAGGGGATTCGTTCGTGGGTGCGGGGCGCGTGGCCGCCGACTCTCGTGGCCACGCTGCTCATCTGTGCCGCCGGCCTGCACTATCTCACGCTGGGCCTGCCCGGGCTCGGCTACGGCAAACACATGGAACTGGTTCCGGTCGGCTGGCGCGAATTGAGCCTGCGGATGTCGGACGCGGCGGCGCGAGTTCGCGCAGAAACCGGCAGTGCACCGCTGCTGGTGGGGATGGATCGCTATGCCATCGCCAGCGAGCTTAAGTTCTACACCGATCCGGCACAGGAAACCTCCAGCGCGCATTTGTTCGGCGGAATGGGCTTGATGTATGAACGCTGGACGCCGCCTGAACTGGAGGAGGGCCGCACCCTGGTGTTGGTCGCGTGGGACGCCGGGGACCTCACCGGCAGCGGCGTCGAAGCCCATGCCGAGCGCTGGGGTCCGGTCGAGGAGGACGTGCTGTCGCGCGGAGGGCACGTAATCCGCCGCTTCTACCACCGTGTCGCCTACAATTACCGTAGTATTCCGCGCTCCTGACGGGAGGGAATTCGATGAGATCGACACCGTATCGCCGGCTCGCGGCGGCCGTGCTGGCGGCGGCAGGCGCGGCAGGCGTGATGCATCATTCGCCCGCCGCCGCGCAAACGCCCGAAGAGACAAAGATGTGGGAGGCGCAGCGGGCTCAAGCCCAGGCGGAGGAGAAGGCCAAGGCGGAGCGTGTGGCCAAGCAGCGCGAGGCCCGCAGGGCGGACCCCATGTCATGGGTGCGCACATTGGATCCGATGTCGGCCGGAGGTTGGGTATTCAGGGCGGTCGGCACGGATGGATCCTGGGCGACCTACAGCACCGAGCACCAATTGAAGCGATCAGGCCATATGGTGACCGCGTGGCTGAGGCAGGAGTACCCGGAGGCGCAACGAAGCGCCGCGGGCGACGTGTTCTCGAGCGACGTCGAGCGGGTGCAGTACGACTGCGCCAAAGAACAGGTGCGCACTCTGCTGGCCATTTATTATTCCGGGAACAATCTGACGGGCAGCCAGCAAAGCGAACAGGTCGATCCGAAGCAGGCCGCGTGGGACCCGATCGTTCCGGGTACGCAGAGCGAAACCATTTTTCATTGGGCCTGCGGCGCCGGCTCAGCAGGGGCGCGACCATGACAAATCGATGGTCAGACCCAACAGTTTCGACCGGTCGGCGCAGGGGCCGACCAGTATCTCCACTTGACCGGGCTCGAACAGGGGTTCGAGGTCGGGGCCGAGAAAACGCAGATCCACGGCGCGCAGCGACAGCGTCACCGTTCCGGATTCACCGGGCCGCAGCGTAATCTTCGCGAATCCCTTCAGTTCGAGCAGCGGCCGTGCCACGCTCGCGACCTTGTCGTGCGTGAACAAGAAGACGGTCTCCTGCGCCGCCCTCGGACCGGTATTGCGCACATCGACGTGAATCCGCATGGTGTCGATGTCCTCGACATCGACCGGAGTCACGCGCAGGTTGGACAACGCGAAGCGACCGTAGGTGAGGCCGTGCCCGAAGGGAAATAGCGGCTCGTTCGGCACGTCGAGGTACTTGCTAGTGTAGCGATCGTTCGGGTTCGCGGGCCGTCCGCCCGATCGCTGACCGAAGAACAGGGGAATCTGACCCAGTGCCCGCGGCCAGGTCACCGGCGTACGCCCGCACGGGGAGACTCGCCCCGTCACGACATCGGCGATCGCGTTGCCTGCCTCGCTGCCGAGAAACCATGCGGCGAGCACGGCATCCGCCTTCTCCACCAACCACGGCAGAACCAGCGGTCGACCCGAGAACAGAACGACGATCACCGGTTTCGCGCAAGACCGCGCACGCTCGAAGACGGCCTCGGCGAACTCACGCTGCTTGCCGGGAAGACCGAGGTGGGCACGGCTCGCCGCCTCTCCGCTCATGCCGGCGGCCTCTCCCACGCAGAGCAGGATGGCGTCGGCATCCGAACACAGATCCAGAGCCGCCCTCATGCCCGACACGTCGTCGCTTTGGATATCGACGCCCGGCGCATGCGCCACGCGGGCAAGCGGCAGGGAGGCGCGCAGACCCGCGACCACGCTGATGGCGCCCCCCTCCTCCGCGGCGCCCCACCACGGGCCGCGCATCTCGGACGGGGCGTCCGCGAGCGGCCCCACGACGGCGATAGTCCGCACGCTGTGTGTGAGCGGAAGGGTGTCGCGCTCATTCTTCAGCATCACGATGGCGCGGGCTGCGACGGTGCGTGCCAGTTGACGGCGATGTTCAACGGCCGCGGCGGATTCCGGCACCGTACCGCGGCGATACGGGTCGTCGAACAGGCCCAATTGCTCCTTCAGTGTCAGCACCCGGCGCACCGACTCGTCGATCTCGACCATCGCGACGAGTCCGCGCTCGAGAGCAATGGGCAGCCCGCGGCGATAGGCATCGGCCATCATGTCGATGTCCACCCCCGCCTTGAGTGCGTGGGCGGCAGCCTGCGCGAGGTCGGCGGCGATGCCGTGGCGCACGAGTTCCGCGATCGCGTTGTAATCGCTGATGATCACGCCCTTGAAGCCGAAACGGCCGCGCAGCGCACTGCGCAGCAACTCCTTGCTCGCGGTCATGGGCATGCCCGCAAGATCCGTGAATGCCGGCATCACGGCCGCCGCGCCCGCGCGGACGGCCGCCGCGAACGGCGGCATGTACACCTCGCGCAGGGTCCGTTCGGAGATGTCGACGGAGGCGTAGTCGCGACCGGCGGTGACCGCGCCGTAGGCACAGAAGTGCTTGGCGACCGAGGCCAGCGCGTCCGCCGCGGCGAGGTTCGCACCCTGGAAGCCGCGCACCTTCGCCTCCGCGATGCGCGTGGCGAGCCATGGATCCTCACCCGGGCCTTCGGCGATTCTTCCCCACCGGGGATCCCGCGCAACATCCAGCATCGGTGCGAAGGTCATTGCCAGCCCCTCGGCCGCGGCCTCCTTCGCGGATTCGCGCGCAGTCTGCTCCCAGGTCTCGGGATCGAACAGCGCAGCCTCGCCCAGGGGGATGGGAAACAAGGTGCGGTGTCCGTGCACGACGTCGAATCCGATGAGCAATGGGATGCCGAGACGCGACTCCTCCACGGCGAGGCGCTGCATCTCGCGTATGTGTGCCGCTCCGACCAGATTGAGCAGATTCCCGATGGTGCCGGCCTTGATCGCATCGGTTGAATCGCCGACGATGATCGGGCCGGTCACCGCGTAGCCGGAGGCGGTCATGGTCAGCTGCCCGAGCTTTTCCGCCAGGGTCATGGCGTCCATCAACGCATCGATACGGCTCACTTAATTCCACTCCGCCGCAGCGGCGTTGACTGATAATGGCGTAATCACACTGCTCCAGAGATGTCCGCATGAACCGCGAAACGAATACCGAAGAGAGTGCCAACTCCGGCCTCCTGCCGCAACTCGGCATGATGACCCGGGCCCTGTGGGCCGCACCCGTCCGCAATACGCTGTTCCTGCTGTCGGTCGCAGTGTTCGCGGTCATCGCGGTGACCGCCTATGGACAGATACGCCTCAACAACTGGAACCAGCCCTTCTATGATGCACTGTCGCGCCGCGACTTTGCGCAATTCCTCGAGCAATTGGGCGTCTTCGGTGTGATCGCCGGCGCTCTTCTGGTGCTCAACGTGGCGCAACGCTGGCTCGGTGAAACGCTGAAGCTCAAGCTGCGTCAAGGCTTGGCGAATGATTTGATCGGCAATTGGCTCAAGCCCGGCCGGGCGTTCCGGCTGGCCAACGCGGGTCCGATCGGCGTGAACCCCGATCAGCGCATGCACGAGGACGCGCGCCACCTCACCGAGCTCTCGGCCGACCTCGGCATCGGCCTGCTGCAGTCCTCGATACTGCTGGCCACGTTCGTCGCGATACTTTGGAAGCTGTCGAGCGACTTCGTCTTCCACATCGGCGGCCGGAATTTTGCGGTTCCGGGCTACATGGTGTGGGCCGCCGTCGTCTACTCCGGGTCGGCTTCGCTGCTGAGCTACTGGGTGGGCCGCAGTCTGGTCGACCGCAACGCCGAGCGCTACGCGCGCGAGGCCGACATGCGCTTCTCGTTGGTGCGCGTCAACGAGCACATCGATGCCATTACGTTGAGCGGCGGCGAGGCGGACGAGGAGCGCCGCATCGACATCGATTTGGCGGCGGTGCTCGCCGCCACCGCGCGGCTCGTCACCGGCCTCACCAATCTCACCTGGATCACCGGCGGCTACGGCTGGTTTACGCTGGTAGCGCCGATACTGGCCGCGGCGCCGCTGTATTTCGCGGGAAGCATCACCTTCGGCGGACTCATGCTGGCGTCCGGAGCGTTCATGCAGGTGCAGGGGTCTCTGCGCTGGTTCGTGGACAATTTCAGCTCGATTGCGGATTGGCGCGCAACCCTGCTGCGCGTGGCCGGATTCCGCCGCGCCATCCTCGACACCGACGTGCTGCACGACGTCGAGAGCCGCATCGTCTTCGGCGAAGGTGAGCCGGGTAAGATCCACATCGACGACCTGGAGATCGCATCCCCGGCGGGCGCGGTCATGCTTCAGGAGAAGAAAGTCGAAATCCGCGCCGGCGAGCGAGTCCTGATCGTCGGTGAATCGGGAACCGGAAAGACCCTGCTGTTTCGCACCCTGGCCGGACTGTGGCCGTGGGGTGCCGGGAGAATCGCCTGCCCCCGGGGCGAGGAGGTGCTGTACATGCCGAGAACCCCCTACCTTCCTCCCGGCACGCTGCGCGAGATCCTCGCCTATCCGAAGGCGACGCAGGATTTCGAGGCGGCCGCCTACGCCGGTGCGCTGTCCCGGCTGCAGCTCGACCGGCTGCTGCCCCTGTTGGACGTATCGCGGCGCTGGGATCGAGAATTGAGCGAGGACGAGCAGCAGACGGTGGCGTTCGCTCGAAGTCTTCTGCACGCGCCTGCGTGGCTGCTCATCGACGAGGTGCTCGATGCGCTGGACGACGATGCGCGCGAACGCGTGGTGGACTTATTGTCGAAGGATTTACCACGCACCGGCATCATTCACATCGGCCGCGCCGATGCCCACGATCATTTGTTCGCGCGGGTCCTGCATTTGGTCAAGGATCCGACGCTACGCAAGCTCGTGAGAGCCGAGGCGCAATCCGCCCTGCCGGCCCCAACCACCGCGCCAACGTCAGCCGGCGCGCCGTCTTGACTCCGATTCGGCGGCTTCGTGCGGAGCCTGGGAACGCAGCAGGAGATCGCGGAAGGCGCCGGCGGGCACGGCCGGACTCATCAAGAACCCTTGGACGGCATCGCACGACTCGGCCTGCAGAAACTGCAGCTGGGCGTGCGTGGTGACGCCTTCGGCTACGATCTTGAGATCCAAGCTGTGGCCGAGCGCGATGATGGCGCGGACGATGGCCGCATCGTCCGGGTCGTCGCTGATGTCGGCGACGAATGACCGGTCGATCTTGAGCGTGTCGAGCGGGAAACGCTTCAGGTAGTTGAGCGAACAGTAGCCGGTGCCGAAGTCGTCGATTGCCAGGGCAAAGCCGAATTCCTTCAGTGCCAGCAGCGACCGACGGCCGGCCTCGGCGTCCTGCATGAGCACTCCTTCGGTCAGCTCGAGCTCGAACAGCGACGGTGAAAGCCCCGCCTGAGTCACCGTGTCTCCCAAACGCAGCAACGCCTCCGGATACATGAAATCGCGACCGGATACGTTCACCGCTACACGGGGCAGCTTCAGGCCCTCGTCGCGCCATTGGCAAAGATCGCGGCAAACCCGCTGCAGCGCCCAGCGGCCGATGTCGCCGATCAACCCGGTTTCCTCGGCCACGGCGATGAAATCGGCGGTGGGGATCTGGCCGCGCTCCGGGTGGAACCAGCGCAACAGCGCCTCGCCTCCCAACAACTTCAGACCGCGTGTCTGGTACTTCGGCTGGTAGTAGATCTCGAGGCTCGAGTTCTCCACCGCCCGCCGCAACTCCATCTCCAGCGACAGCCGCTTCAGTGCGCGCACGTTCAGGGTGCTGTCATACACCCGCAATTGATTTCGGCCGCTCGCTTTGGCCTCGTACATCGCTCCGTCCGCATTCTTGAGCAGACTCTGCGCGTCGCCGCCGTGCTCCGGATACATCGCAATGCCGATGCTCGGCGTCACGACGAACTCATAGGTTTCCTGCTGAAAGGGAGCCGAGAGAATCGACAGGATCTGCTGCGCCGCCCGCTGCGCCTGTTGCACGTCGGTGCGCCCGGTGAGCACGACGATGAACTCATCGCCGCCCACACGGGCGAGTTGGCCGCGAACGCGCTCCGAATCCGCGGCGCCGACGGCGCGCAGACTCAGCGGCAGCACCGGCTCGGCACCCTCGGCTTCCAAATCCAACCCGGCCCGCAGCCTGTCCGCCACTTGGCGCAGAAGTGCGTCTCCCGTCTCGTGACCCAGCGTGTCGTTGATGCGTTTGAATTGATCGAGGTCGACGTACAGCAGCGCGAGGCCGCGATTCAGGTGACGCGCCTCGGTCAACGACTGCGCGAGATAATCGTGGATCCATTCTCGGTTGGGCAGCCCGGTCAGGCCGTCGAAGTAGGCTAGCCGGTGGATGCGGGCTTGCGCCTCCTTTCGTGCCGTCACATCCCGAACGATGATCAGCACCACGCCTTCGGAATTGGGCAGATAGCGGCATTCAAAATGACGGTCCGATCGCCCCGCTCTTTCCACAGAGAATTCAAGCACCGCCGCTTCGCCGCGCAGTGCGACATCGAGACAGATCGCATCTCGCGCGCGCGCTCCGGCGGGAATAAGATCCCCAAAATACGTCGATTCGAGCCTGGTACCGGGGGGCGCCACGGCAAGTCCGGCGGCCGGACTGAAGCAGTGCTCGATCGCACCCCGGCCGTTAACGAGAAATATGCCGTCGGGAATGGCCTTCAGCAGCGCCGTGTTCTTCTGCTCGCTGAATCGCAGGTCGAGGATGGTGCGCGCGCCGCGCAGCACATAGCGGATTCGATGCGCCAGCAGCGCCCAGTTGACGGGCTTCACCACGAAGTCCGTGGCGCCCACCTCGTAGGCCCGATCGATCGACGGCGTGTCGTCGCATCCGGTCACCATGACGATGGGCAGGTCCGCACCGCCCGGCAGCGCGCGAATGTCGGTGCAGGCCTGGTAGCCGTCGCCGTCCGGCATTTCCACGTCGAGTAGCGCTATGTCCGGGAGGCAGAGCGCGCAGGCCGCGACCGCCTCATCGCCGCTGGCCGCGGTTTGCACCGTGAAACCCGCCGCCCGCAGCATGGCGCCGGCAATCTCACGCAATATTGCGTCGTCATCGGCGACCAGGACTCGGATCGGCGAGGCGACGCCGCTCATGCGGATCTCCGCATCGCAAATTCCAGCTCATTCCGCACGCGCAGGTGCAGAGCGCCGATTTGAGCGTAAATCTCCCGGGCCGCTGTGAAGTCCGCTTGCCGCGCCGAATCCTCCAGTTCCCGGCAGAGCCGCGCCAATGCGTGCGCGCCCACGTTGCCGTTGTAGGAACGCCAGGCGTGCGCGGCCCGCGCCAGGTCGGCCGAATTTCCGGTGTTCAGGGATCTTTCGATCGACTCCACCAGACCTCGAGAATCGGCCAGGTACAACTCGCCGATATGACAGAGCATGTCCTTTTCACCGCGGCGCGGCAGCGCGCGCAGCGCGTCGAGAGTGGCGGCGTCCAGAATCGGCTCGATCGGCGGCGCCGATTCTTGCGCCGCATGGCCGCGCGCGCCATCGTCCTGTGACGCGTGTTGCGCCGGGCTCTCGGGAGCGGCTTTGCCGACCAGCCAGCGCGCGAGCGCGGCATGTAGTGCCTCGCGCCGGAAGGGCTTGGCCAGATAGTCGTCCATACCGGCCGCCAGGCAGGCCTCGCGGCCCGCGGCAGTCGCATCGGCGGTGAGCGCGATGATGGGAATGTGCGTCCCGGCGGACTCGCCCCGGCGGATGGCGGCGGTAGCGGAGAAGCCGTCCATGACCGGCATTTCGCAGTCCATCAACACCGCATCGACGTGCCCCGCCCGCAACACCTCCAGTGCCTGCCGGCCGTGGTTCGCGGTCTCCACCTGCAAGCCGAGAGACCGCAGTATGCCGATGGCGACTTCGCGATTCAGCGGTTGATCTTCGACCACCAGAACTCTGCCCGACAGCGGTGCGAGGCTCACCGCCGGCATGAAGACGTTGGTTGCGGTGAAGGTCTGAGTTTCCTCGTGGGCGCCGCTCAACGCCTCGTGCAGCTCGGCCAGACGCAGTGGCTTTGTGAGTTCGGTGTCGAAGGGTCCGCGGGACACGCTCGAATCGGGAGCGAGGCTGACGAAGCTCAGCAGGCGAATCGTGCGCAGGCTCGGTGATTGAGATGCGCTAAGAGCATTCCACAAGCCGTCGGCCTCGTTGAGAAGCCAGTCATCGATGACCACGGCGTCGTATTTGGCCGCCGCAGACTCGGCCACGGCCTCCGCCAAGGAGCGCACCACCTTCGGCAGCGCCGCCCAATCGGACAGCGCCTTCGCCGTGAGCGCGCTCGCCGCCGCATTGTCGTGCACCACGAGCACCCGCAGTCCGTCGAGTCCGCGCAGCGGTGCCGGCGGCTGCGCCGCCGCGTCGGCCAGCGGCAGCGTCAATTCGAACGAGAAAGTCGAACCTGCACCCGGCGCGCTGACCAGCGCGAGCCGACCGCCCATGAGTTCGACGATCTGCCGAGAGATCGCCAGCCCCAAACCAGTGCCGCCGAAGCGGCGTGTCGTCGAGGCGTCCTCCTGAGCGAACTCCTCGAATATTCGCGTTTGATTTTCCCGCGCGATGCCGACTCCGGTGTCGGCCACCTCGAAGCGCACCGTGAGCGAGCCGTTCTCCGTGCACAAGGGAATCAGCCGCAGTATGACCTCGCCGCGCTCGGTGAATTTGACGGCATTGCCGCCGAGATTGACCAGCACCTGGCGCAGACGTACGGCATCCATGCGCACGCGGGGCAGCCGCATGGTGGGAGGATCGCACAAGAGTTCGATGCCCTTGGTGGCGGCGCGCGCCGCCAGCATTTCCACCGTCTGCTCGACGATCTCGATCAGATCGCATTTCAACGGATCGAGCTGCAGGCGGCCCGCCTCGATCTTCGAGAAGTCGAGAATGTCGTCGACGATGGCCAGCAGTGAATCCGCCGAGCGGTGGATGGCCTCGGCGAACCGTCTCTGGACGGGATCGATGCGGGTGTCGAGCAGCAGGCTGGTCATCCCCAAGACGCCGTTCATCGGCGTGCGCAATTCATGGCTCATGCGCGCCACGAAATCGGTCTTGGCGCGGCTCAGCACCTGAAGCTCGCGGTTGCGCTCCTCGAGCTCGCGCGTGCGCGAGTGCACGGTTTGCTCGAGCTCGCGGCTGTAGCGAAGCTCCCGTTCGCGGCGCTGACGCTGCAGTCTCCAGAGATATCCCAATACCAACACGGCGAGCGCCAGGTACGCGAGGCGGGCCGCGGGGGTTTTCCAAGGCGCCGGCGCCACGTGCACCGGAACGGCCAATTCCTGGCCGCTCCAGATGCCGTCGGCATTGGCGGCACGCACTTTGAAGACGTAGTCGCCGGCATCCAGATTGGTGTAGGTGGCCCGGTGAACGGGGCCCGCGTCGATCCAACCGCCGTCGAAGCCCTCGAGCCGATAGGAGTAGTGATTGTTCTCAGGAGAGGTGAAATCTAAGGCCGCGAAGTCCAGAGTCACCAGCTTGTCGTCGTAGGCCAACGACAGGGGCCGGCCCGGCGCGGGTAACTCCTGAGGAGCCAGCGGCCGATTGAGCTTGGCCGCCGTGGTCAGAACGATCCGGGGCGGGGGTGCGTCCGAAGTGATCAGTTCGGGCGAAAATGCGTTGAAGCCGTTGCTGCCGCCGAAGAATAGCGTGCCGTCGGCGTTCTGGTAGTGGGCGTTGAAAGTAAATTCCTCGTCCTGCAGCCCGTGCACCTGGTGAAACCACTTGATCGAATGCGAATGCGGATCGAGGCGTGCCAGACCGTTATTGGTGCTCACCCACAGTCGATCGTCCCGATCCGACTCGATGCCATAGACGACCTGACTCGATATGCCTCCCAGGCCGGATTGATTCTCGAAGCGCACGGCGCCGGGCTTTGCCGAGCTGCCGATGACGCGGTCCAGGCCGCCGCCGGCGGTGCCCACCCACAATTCCCCGTGGTGATCCAGGTGCAGTGCGTAGACCGTATTGTCGCTGAGACTGGTTCGATCGCTGTCGTCGCGCCGATAGGTATAGAAGCGGCCGGCTTTTCGGTCCAGCAGATTCAGACCGCCCCCAACCGTGCCTATCCAAAGATTGCCGATCGCATCCTCGACGATGGCGCTGGCGCGCGGACTGCTGAGCGAAGAGGAGTTCGTCCCGCCATAGGGATAGCGCGTGACCTTACCGTTGTCTTGGTCGATGCTCGCCAATCCGCCACCGAACGTGCCTACCCACAACGTGCCGTGCCTATCCTCATACAAGGACATCACCCCATTGGCGGGCAGCGTTGCAACATCCTCGGCCGACGACCGGAACACCTCCAACTTCCCGCCTTTCACGTCGAGCCGATCCAGACCGCCGGCCATCGTGCCGATCCACAGCGCCCCATGTCGATCGTAGAGCAGCGACATCACGCGATCGTCGCTGAGGCGCACGCTGCCGTCCGATCCGGCGCCGTAACGCCGCTCAGTTCGATTGCGGGTGTCGATTTCGACCAACCCGGCCCCGACCGTGCCCACCCACACCTTGCCGGCGCCGTCGTCGGCGAACGCCATCACCTGCGTGTCACGAAAGTTGTCGCTGCGATAGTGACCCAGCAGCCAACTGCGCGGATTCCAATGACTGGCTCCGCCCAAGCGCGTACCGACCCACAACACGCCGCCGCGATCCTGGTACAGCGACATGATGTCGCTGTCGCGCAGACTCTGCGGATTATCCGCGTCGCGGCCGTAGCGCACGAAAGTGCCGGACCCGCGATCGAACAGGTTCAATCCGTCGGCGGTTGCCACCCAGAGTTGCTGGGCATCGTCCTCCAGCACCGCCAGCACGCGGTCATGACTCAAAGAATGCGGATCCTTCGAGTCATGGCGGAAAACCGTCAAGCGGCCGGCATCCGGCTCGAAGCGGTACAGTCCGCTGCCGTAAGTGCCGATCCAAAGTGCGCCGGCATGATCCTCGCGGATGGCGCGCACACGCAAATCGCCGGCGCGCGTGCCACCGGCGAGCGCATCGTAACTGACGAATGCATTGCTCAACGGATCGTAACGGCTCAGCCCGCCGTCGGTTCCGATCCAGATTGCTCCGTTATGATCCGCGTACAGAGCGCGCACGGTATCGGCAGGCAATGAATGCGGATCACCGTCCCGATGACGAAAATGGCGGACATCGCCGGTTGCGGGATTGAGAATATCCAGGCCTTGGTCCTTGGTTCCTATCCAGATGCGGCCTTGGGCATCGATGAACAGCGTGCGTACCTCGTCGCTGGCCAGGGATTTGGGTTTGGCCGGGTCGTGTCGGAACTGCTGAAATCGCTCGGTCCGCCTGTCCCAGCGCGCCACGCCGCCCCCGTCCGTGGCGAGCCACAGGTCGCCGTGCACGTCTTCGGCGATCGACCAGATATAGTCGCTGGCAAGTCCGTGCTCAGTACCGCGCTCGCGGCGAAATTCGCGAATTGAGTTTCCATCGTAGCGGTCAAGGCCGCTTTCGGTCGCCAGCCACACATAGCCCTGAGAGTCTTGAAGAATGCTATTGACGGTGCTCTGGGACAGACCGTCACGCGTGGTGAGGTGCTCGAAGTACATGGGCCGCACCGCCGGCACGGGGGGCGCCGCGCGTGCAGCGGCACCCGCTGCCAATGCGGCGCAGGCCGCCAACATACCGAGAATGCGCCTGCGGCTTGGCATGAAAGACCTTCGCTACTGCTGCGGAGGAACGTCTATACCCGCGTAGCCCTCGCTCCAGGCATACCCCTCGCTCCAGGCATAGCCCTCGCTCCAGGCATAGCCCTCGCTCCAGGCAAAGCCTTCGCTCCAGGCATAGCCACTGCTCCAGGTATAACCGCCGCCCGGCGTATAGGTGCCGTTCCAGAGAAGCCCGTCCCCGATCAGCGCCACGTCTTTCACCAGAGGACCAACCAAGGGCACGTTGGCGGTAAGGGTCGCCGCGGTGTTCAGCACATTGTCGGTGAGACCAAGTACGCCGCCGAGCAGGCTAGGTGCCGCGGAGCTGGCTGACGCCGGTGCCTGCGCCATGATATAAAAATTCCCGTTGGCATCTTCGTTGGCGCGGCCGCCATAGTGCTGCAGTCCCGCCGTATCGAGAAGTATGTTGAGCCCTTGATTGGCGCAGCCCGACGCCGTGCTGTAGGCGGCGTCGTGCGCGTCGACCAGGCCCGCTCCTTGTTGAAACACCGTGTAGGCAAGGTTGCCGCTGGAATTGACGGCGGGATGCGCACCGGACATCAGCCGGCACTTCACTTGATCGGGAGTCAGTCTGGGATTGACGTCGAGCATCAGGGCAACCACGCCGCTGACCACGGCCGCCGCCTGCGACGTGCCGGTCATGGTGAAATCATGGTATGGCTCGACCACCCATTGCGGATACTGAGTCGCCAGCGTGCCGTTGTCGGGCGCGTACGCCAGGATGTGGCCGCCCATGCCGAGCACGTCCGGCTTCACGAATCCTTCGAAAGTCGGGCCCGCCGATGAGAAGGACCCAAGGCTGTATTGCTTGGGCTGTAAAGGCTGGTAGTTGTCCGTGACTGCGCCGACCGTGATGACGTACGGGACATTCCCGGGCGCGTTGATGGTCAGCGGTTCGGGGCCGCGATTGCCGGCCGCAGTGACGACGACGATGCCTGAGGCCCAGGCGGCCATGACCGCTTGATTCAGCGGATCTTCCCAGTAGGGCCCGGACGGAGGAGCGCCCAACGACAGATTGAGCACGCGAATGCCGAACCGCAGACGCTGATTGATCACCCATTGAACGCCGCTGATCACGTCGGAATACAAACCTTCGCCGTTGCTGTCCAACGCGCGCACCGAGACCAGATTCACGCCGGGAGCGACGCCTTGGAATTTGCCGGTGACCGCGACACCGCTGCTGGCGATGATGGAGGTGACGTGGGTACCATGGCCGTAGGGATCCGTGATGTTGCGCGCGTAGCTCTCCAAAGGCGGGGGTGCATAGTAGCCGGGATCCTCGCGCGCTTCGATCACATCGTACTGCGCAAGGACGCGGCTGCGTCCGCCCATGGGCGAATACTGCAGGGGACCTTGCTGGTTCCACAGTCCGGAATCGATCACGGCCACGGTCACTCCGCCCCCGGTCACGCCGCCGACGTGCAATTCGCTGGCATCGATTTCGGTCGGGTAGTAGGTCTCCGGAAGCGCGCCCGCCACGGAGCTTGCTGTTACCGGCGTATCCGCGAAGATCCTCAGGCTAGGATCGTGCCGATCGCGTAACGCGGCGAGCTCGCGTTCATCGAGCGCTGCACCGACCGCGCGAATGACGCCGAGATCCGCAGTGACGGCGCCGCCCGCCTGCCGCACGGCATCGCCGGCCGCATCGGCGCTTTTCGCCTGGACGATGTAGCGCGTGCGCCGGCCCTGTTCCACGGCGGCCGACGCGGCCGCGTGCAGCGCGGCCTTCAACCGTACCGGTTCGAGGTTGCGCGTCGCGGCGGGTGCCGCCGGGCGATCGATTCGGAGGTGCGGCACGAGGAGCGTCACCAGCGCGACGAGAGCGGCGACTGCCAGCAGCCAATGCGCGCGGCGAATTTTCATCAGCATGGTGATTTCCGAGTGCCCTGTACAAGTTCGTACTGGCAGTCATTCTCCGCGAGCGCGGGTGTCCAAAAATAGAGACACTCACCATAACACCCGTGATCTACGTCTCAGTTCCCAGCCCTGTTGGGGATATGTCAATCACTAATTGAAATCGGCCTGGCGCACGCGCTTGTGTTGCGTCTTCGACACGTGAGTCCTATGCTTTCTTGAAGGTGCGCGGATCATTGGCCCTCTGTCTGTTGCTCATTGCCGGCAATGCCGTCGCCGGCAGCATTCTATTCATCGGCAACAGCTTCACTTACGCGCAAGGATCCCCCATCCGCTTCTATCGAAGCGACACCGTCACCGATCTGAATCATCTGGGAATCGGCGGTGTACCCGCGCTGTTCAAATCGTTCACCGTTCAGGCCGGCCTGCCCTACGAGGTGTATTTGGAAACCGAACCCGGCGTCAGCCTCGACTGGCACGTCGATCATAGGCTGGGCGTCATCGGCCAGCGAGCATGGGATACCGTCGTGATGCAAGGCTACAGCACCCTGGATCCGCGAAAGCCCGGAGATGCGGCCGCGGTAACCGAAGCCGTGCGACAGTTGGCCGCATTCCTGCAATCCAAAAACCCCGCCGTCGACATGCGGCTGATGGCGACCTGGTCGCGCGCCGATCAGACCTATGAGCCGCAAGGCGCCTGGTACGGCAAGCCGATCGAAACGATGGCGCGGGACGTACGTGCCGGTTACGACTTGGCGGCCAAAACGACTTCCGGTATCAAGGTGGTACCCGTCGGCGAGGCCTGGACGCGGGCCATGCAGACCGGAGTGGCCGATCCCAATCCGTACGACGGGATCGATGCCGGCAAGGTCGATCTATGGGCCTACGATCACTACCACGCCAGCACGTATGGCTACTACTTGGAAGCCCTGGTGCTGTTCGGCAGCATCACGGGCCGCGATCCCCGCTCGCTGGGCGATGGCGAATGCTCGGGCTTCGAGCTGGGATTGTCTGCAGCACAGGTCAGTGCCCTGCAGAAGGTCGCCTTCGATCAACTGGCCGCCGAGGGTGTCATGAGCGCGCCGCCGCGGGTCCCCGGCAAATCTGCCGAGCCCGCCGCCCGGTGCGTGCGATAGAAAAACTGCCGATGGCTTCACAGAGCCTCTCCAAGAGCTGTGGGATGGTTGTTGAATGGACGAACCCTTTGCGTCGGGTCTGCGCAACATCCGGCGCGCCATCGAATCGAGACTGAAGGATTCAGGCATCGATAGGTTGACCCTCGGGGATACCTCCCACGGCTGCGTGCGCCCTGTTCCCGGAATGGTCATCATCGATGTGGGCGGCAACGACAAGACGGCTCGGGTGACCTTCACGCGGGACGAGGTGGAAGACTGCTGCCACTGTGTGGATGCTCATTGCGTGCGGTCGAAGATCGACCACGTGGTCGACGAACTGCTGAGCTGACCGCATCCAGTAGTGCCTCCTTCGCACCACTGAATGGACGGACAAATCCGCACACTGGACAATCGGCCATGGGCCGTGCTCGTCACAATGTATTCGCACAGTCGAATTCACAGCGCTATGTCGTCATCTGGGATCTGCAGTGGCGAATCATCGACTGCCTGCGGCCCCCGCCCGGCAGCGATCCGCGCGCGGCATTCGCGCATGAGATTGCGCGGCTCGAGCGCGATGGTTGGACGGCGCAGAGCGGCGCCGAATTTGGTTTCACTTTCCTGACGCGCGCCGACGAGCGGCGGCTCGTGACGATCACGGGGCGCGATCCGTTCAATTCGGCTGCGCAATCGTTCTCGCCGTTCTAGGCCGCGCGATTCCGCTCGGCCCACCCGCACACGATATACTGGCCCGGCAAGAACGGATCACGACCGGAGGATGGGCGATGAATTGGCGGATGCTGCTCGCATGGGTCGCGGCGGCGGCGGCGTTTGGCCTGGCGCAGACCGCGCAGGCCGCGCAGGCCGCCGTCAGTAGCGCAGTTTCGCCGTACGGTCTTGCCTCGCGGGCTGCGCCGCGGGCATACCTGAACATGCCGCAGCTCGCGGACGGCAAACTCCCCATGCTGCTCTCCGAGACCGGCGCCTTCCGCGATACGCGCAATCTCATTCCCACCGAGGGTTTGATCCCCTACGATCTGGTGGTGCCCTTTTGGTCGGATGGCGCCGCCAAGCTGCGATGGGCGGCGGTACCGAGCGGGAAAATAAAATATTCGCCTACCGGAGATTGGGTATTTCCGAAGGGCACCGTGTTCGTCAAAACCTTCGAGCTGCCGACCGACGCGGCCAATCCCGGCGTCAGGCGGCGGCTCGAGACGCGCTTGCTGGTCTGCGACAGCGCGGGCGGCGTCTATGGCGTCGTCTACAAGTGGCGGGCGGACGATAGCGATGCGGATTTGCTTGACACCAGCCGTACGGAAGGGGTTTCGATCAAAACAGCTGCGGGAGAAAGTCGCACTCAGACGTGGTACTACCCCAGCCGGCCGGATTGCCTGGCCTGCCACAATTCGAACACCAGCGGCGTGCTCGGCCTCAAGGCACGGCAGTTGAACCGCACCTTCACCTACCCGTCCGGGATCACGGACAACCAGTTGCGCGCGTGGAATCACATCGGGTTGTTTGCGCCGAAGATCGATGACGCCGGGCTCGCGAACATTCCCGCGCTTGCGGCCGCCGACGATGCGGCGCGCAGCCTGCAAGATCGGGCGCGGTCCTATCTGGACGCCAATTGTTCGCAATGTCATCGGCCCGGAGGCACCGTCGCCTATTTCGACGCCCGCTACGACACTCCCCTAGAGAAGCAGGAACTGATCGACGGACCGGTGCTGATCGATCAGGGCATAGACAGGCCGCGAATCATTTCGCCGCACGATATCTGGCGCTCGATCGCATTCATGCGCGTGAACACGATGGATGACATCAAGATGCCGCCCGTGGCGCGCGAGACCATCGACCGGCGCGGCGTGCAGCTGCTCGAGGATTGGATCACGAGCCTGCCGGGACGGGCGGTCTTGGATCCGCCCGCCATGCTGCCGAAAGGCGGCACGTTCAGCGCGCCCGTGGAGGTCACGCTCAGCGAATCGGAACCCGGCGCCGACATACGCTACACGCTGGACGGGAGCGTGCCGGGGCCGTCGGATCCGCACTACGAAAAGCCGATCAGGCTGACCGAACCGGTGGTCCTGCGGGCGAGAGCCTACAAGGACGGCTTCACTCGAAGCATCACCGCGCAGGAAGTATTCATCGTCGGCAAATGATGCGGGCCGACCGCGCTCACGGTGCGTTGGGTACGACGGCGACCGCCCACGGGCTCGCGCCCGCTTTGACCCTGGCAACTTCCACGTTGGCTTCGAGGTCGACCACCGAGACATCGTTGGACGGCCCATTGGCCGTGTACAAAAATTTTCCATCGGGCGAGAGCGCCATACCCCAGGGACGGGTGCCCACCTTGATCGTGTTCAGCAATTCATACGTTCGGCTGTCGAGTACCGAAACCGTACCGGCACGGCCGTTGCTGACGTAGACCCGCCGGCCGTCGAGCGAGACTTTCACGCTCATGGGCCGCGAACCGGCAGGCAGCGCGATCACCTTCATCACTTTGAGTGCGGCCGTATCGACGACGTTCAATTCGCCGGTGGATTCCGAGGGAACAAATCCCACGTCGCCATTCGGCAGGAAATCCATGCTTCGCGGGCGAACGTTCACCTTGAAATGCCCGACCGTGGTGTAGCCGGCCGTCTCGACGGCATACACATCGCCGCCCGCTTCGCAGGTGACGTAGAAGCGCTTGCCGTCCGGCGCGGTCGCCACTCCCTCGGGTTCCTGACTCACCGCAACGATGTGTTCCACTTTGCCGGTCGCGATGTCGATCACGCTGGCGGTCTTGACGTCCTCGTTGGAGACGTAAATTCTCCTACCGTCCTTACTGAGCGAAAATTCCTCCGGGTCGGAACCCGCGGAGATCTTGCCCGTCAGCTTTCTTTGCGCGACATCCACGACGCCGATCGCATCGGCCGATTTGTCGGCCTTGACGCTGTCCTCATCGTCGTCGTCCTTGCCCCGTTGAAAGATCGGGTTGCCCTTGGCATCGAGCTGGGGTGGGGCCGCAATGGGAGTGCCGCTCAGAGCCACATACACCGTCTTGCCGTCGGGGCTCGCATGAATGCCGCGCGGGCGCTTTCCTACCGGGATCGTCCCGAGCACTTGGTGCCCGTTGCCGTCGATGATGGTGACATCTCCCGATCTCTCGTTGGTCACATAGACCTGGTAGCGCGGGGCGGCCTGCCCGGTCAGAGGCAGCCAGGCCGCGAGCACGAACCCAAGCGCGTGTAAACCATAGAATCGAGCCTTTCGACCAATCGCCATCATCGGCAGCCCTCCCCCCGGATTTCTTCTGTGATTAAGTATAAGCGCGCCCGATTCGGAGTCCACGTCTGTAGCGCGTAAATGAGGCCGGCCGGTCAAGTTACCCGGTACAGCGCCGATAGTTCGGTCGACTCATGCCAGCTTCATACACACCCGCCGCCGCCTCGTTCGGGCGCCGCATTCGCATCGCCTACATTGCGGCGTTGGTGCTGCTTTTTGCCTCCAGAATGTGGACTGTGCACGGTGTCCATAACTTTCTCGAGTTGGACGCCGGGCACGGCAAAATCGTCAATTTCGCCGGCCTGCTGCGGGAACAGTCGACCGAGGTGACGCATGCGGCGTTCGTCGCGGTCTACGCACCGCAAATGTCCGCGGATGGAGGCGTCGAGGGAGCGATCAGCGCCTGGGTTACGCAACATGCCGCGGTGGCACGGTTGCTCGCCCCTGCGTGCGCCGCTCAGGATGCGCTTTGCACCCGCTTTCATGGGCTCGAGTCGCAAATGCTCGATCTCTCCGCGCAGGCGCGCGCAGCCGTCCGAGCAGTGCCCGCGGGACGCGCCGCTGCACTCGAAGAGCTCACCCGGCTGCAAGCCGCGTACGGCACCGCGGCCGGAGTGTGGGTCGAGGACTTGGCGACGCGCTTCGGGGCAGACACGAAGTCGCAGGGGGATACGCTGCGCCTGTGGGCCTTGGCGCAGATCCTCGCCACCATACTGGTGGTCGTGGTGATCGTGGAACCCGTGATCCGCAAACTGCAGCGCGAACGTTCCGAAGGCGATCGGATCGCCGATGGGCGCCGTGAGCTCCTCGATCGAATGCAGAAGATGGGATCGCAGCTCCCCGGCATGGTGTACCAGTATCGGCTGCGGCCCGACGGCACGACGCACATGCCCTACACGAGCGAGGGCATCCGCCAGATATACGGCCTCTCGCCGGAATCGGTGCGCGAGGATGCGGGCGCGGCGCGCGCCATGATGCATCCCGACGACGCGCCGCGGGTGCGCGAAGCGATCGAAACTTCCGCGGCGCAGCTCACGCCATGGCGCGACGAGTACCGCGTGCGCCGTGCGGACGGCGTCGAACGATGGGTGCTCGGCAATGCGACGCCCGAGCGGGAAGCAGACGGCAGCGTGCTGTGGCATGGCTTCATCACGGATGTGACGGAGAGGCGCAGCGCGATTCAGGCCGTCGCCGATGCGCGCGCACTTCTGCAGAGCGTTCTCGACGCGGCTACCGAGGCGGCGATCATCGCCACGGACGTCGAGGGCGTCATCACCGTATTCAACTCCGGCGCCGAGCGCATGCTGCAATACAAATCGGCCGACATGGTGGGACACCCCAACCCCCTGGTCATTCATCTCGAGACCGACGGCCTCTCGGAGCCGCGCGAAGTCACGCAGCAGGCCGAGTTCTCCGCCCGCGAATGCGTCTACGCGCGCAGGGACGGCTCGCGGCTCACGGTAAACCTCAGCGTCACGGCCATTCGCGACGCCGGCGGCAACGTCACGGGCTATCTCAGCGTCGCCACCGACGTCACCGAGCGGCGCCAGGCACGGGACACGCTGCAGACGGCGAAAGACGCCGCGGAGCGCGCGAATCGAGCCAAGAGCGAGTTCGTTGCCACGATGAGCCATGAAATCCGCACGCCCATGAACGGCGTGCTTGGCTTCGCCAATCTGCTGCGCGACACGCCGCTCAATGAGGAGCAGCGCGACTTCTTGCGTAACATCGAAAATTCCGGGCAGAACCTCCTCGGGATCATCAACGACATCCTCGACTTTTCCAAGATCGAGGCCGGCGCCATGTCCTTGGAGAACATCCCCTTCGATCTGGCGGACGCCGTCGACGAAGTGGTCGCGCTGATGGCGGGCAAGGCCGAAGAGAAGCACTTGGAGCTGGGTTTGTCGATCATGCCGAATGTTCCGCGGCGGGTGGTCGCCGATCCGGGGCGGCTGAAACAGATACTCGTGAACCTGGTGGGGAACGCAATCAAGTTCACGAGCTTGGGGTTCGTGCACGTCGAAGTCAGCGCCTTCGGCGAGGGCGGAACGACCGGGCTGCGCATCAGCGTGCGCGACACCGGCATCGGAATCACGCACGCCGCTCAGAGCGCGCTGTTTCAGAAATTCACCCAGGCGGATGCCTCCACCACCCGGCGCTACGGGGGCACGGGCCTCGGGCTCGCGATCTGCCGCCAACTCGTCGACCTCATGGGCGGTGCCATCGGCATCGACAGCACCCCAGGGTGCGGCTCGACGTTCTGGTTCACGTTGCCCGTGCAGTCGAGCGATGCGGCGGATGCCGCCGCGGCAACCCCGGAGATCGCCGGGCTGCGAGTGCTCATCGCCGACGATCTGGAGATGAATCGACGCGTGCTCGAGTCCGAGCTCAAGGGCTGGGGCGCCGAGTGTACCTGCGTCGGAGGCGGCCGGCAGGCGCGTGCCGTCCTCGAGCAGGCGTGGAAATCGGGCCGTCCGTTCGACGTCGCCCTGCTCGATCACTCGATGCCCGATGTGGACGGCGCCGAATTGGGCGAAATGCTCCATGCGGACCCGCGGTTCGCCGACTTGAGGCTCATCCTGCTCACATCGGGTGAGAATCTCGGCACCGCGCGCGAGCTGCTGGAGCGGGGGTTCTGCGCCTATCTGGCCAAGCCGGTCGTGCGGTCTCGCCTATTGCGCGACGCCTTCAACCGCGCGCTGCGGTCCGAGGAGCGCCACGCTCCGGCGACGATTGCCCCGCCTTCCGCAGCCGCGGCGACAGGTTCCGCAGCGGCGAGTCTCGTCCGCGTGCTGGTGGCCGAGGACAACTCGGTGAATCAAATGGTCGCGGTGCGCTTGCTCGAGCGTCTCGGGTGTCGCGTCGATGTCGCCGGAAACGGTGCCGAAGCGGTACAGATGGCCACGCGGCTGCCCTACGGTCTGGTATTCATGGACTGCCACATGCCCGAGATGGATGGATTCGAAGCGGCGCTGGAAATCCGCCGCCGCGAGCGCGAGCTGGATCTCAAGCCCACGCCGATCGTCGCCCTCACGGCGAGCGTCCTCCAAGAGGACCGCGATCGCTGCGTTTCGGTGGGCATGGACGATGTCATCGGCAAGCCTGTGCAGCCGGCGGAACTCGCCGAGGTGCTGCGTCGCTTCGTTCCCCGCGAACGTGCGCGGCCGTACAAGGTTGAGACCGCATGATCATCTCCGATGCCGTAACAAGGTCGGTCGGTCGGCGCAGGCCGGTGAAGCCCGAGGAGCGATCCACGGCCCGGCTCTTTCTGCGCAGCCTCGCGGCTGAACTATCCGCGGGCGCAGTTATTCTTCCCAGCTTTCCCGACGTCGTCGTTCGAATTCGCGCGGCTTTGGCCGATCCGGACACCGGACTGGCCGAAACTCTCGAGATTGCTTGCGCTGAACCTCGATTGGCGGAGCGATTGCTGCGCGCCGCCAACTCCACCGCCCTGTGCCAGCTGGGGCCTCCCTTGACGGATCTGCGTGCGGCCATCACGCGACTAGGGGCTAGGGCGGTGCAAAGTGTCGCGCTGGCCTTTGCGATTGAACAGGTGCGGCTGGCGCCCGCGCTGCGGCCCATTTCCCGGCGGTTGGACTCGTTGTGGGAGGAAGGCATTTGCGTGGCCGCGCTCTGCCAGGCAATCGCCAGGCGCACCCGCTCGAGTCCGGACGAAGCGTTCCTCACGGGGTTGCTCCACGGAATCGGCCGCCTGTACATCATGATTCGCGCCGCGGACCAATCACCCTCGTTGAACGGCGACCCTGCATTCGAGGAATCGGCCGATCGCCGGCATCCGATCATCGGCAAAGCGGTACTCGAGAATTGGGGTTTCTCGCGGACCATGTCCGATGCGGTCGCGCTGCAAGGGGACTACGATCCCGGCACGGGGGACGCCGCGGATCTCGCCGACGTGCTCATCGCCGGCGTGGCGCTCGCTCCGGCCTTGCGCGACCCAGAGACGCGCCTCGTCGGCATGGAAGGTATCCCCTCGTTTGGCCGACTGGGCCTGACGGCGGAGGATTGCGCCGCCCTGGTGACGCATGTCGAGTATCAGCTCGGCGCGCTGAACGACGCTTTGGGGTAACCGCCTGTTGGGCAGTTAGCGCGCGAAGCGCCGCTGAATCTCACCCACGAAGCCGCGACGGAACGTCATTACGCAGACCACGAAGATCACCCCGATGATCACGGAAACCCAGGAACCCACGAGGTCGGAAAGGTACTCCTGCAGCGAGACCACGACGTTTGCACCGATCACCGGTCCGAGAAAGGTTCCGCTGCCGCCGAGCAGGGTCATGAGAATCACTTCCCCGGAAGTTCCCTGACTCACGTCCGAGAGCGTCACGAATCCCAGAACCAATGACTTGAGAGACCCGGCCAATCCGGAAATGCCCGCCGACAAGACGAACGCCAGCAGTTTGTAGCGATCGACCTTGTACCCGAGCGAAACGGCGCGCGGTTCGTTGGCGCGGATCGCCTTGAGAACCTGACCGAAGGGCGAGTGAACGATACGGCGGATGCACACATACACCGCGACGAACACCGCGAGCACGAAGTAATACATGGTGCGGTCGTGCCCGAGACCGATCAGGCCGAAGAGGCTGCCCCGCGGTATTCCCTGCAGGCCGTTCTCTCCACCGGTGAAATCGGCCTGAAGGCAGATGAAGAACACCAACTGCGACAATGCCAGCGTGATCATCGCAAAGTAAATACCCTGGCGGCGCACCGCGATCGCGCCGATCACGAGTCCGAGCAGCGCGGCCACCGCAACTCCCGCGAGCAGCCCCGCGATCGTTCCCCAACCATGTACCGTTACCAGCCACCCGGTGACGTAGGCCGATGAGCCGAAGTAGGCGGCATGCCCGAAGGACAGCATCTTGGTATAGCCAAGCAGCAGATTGAACGCGCAGGCAAACATCGCGAAGCACAACAGCTTCATCAGAAATACCGGATACAGACCGAGGAAGGGCGCGGCCATGGCCAGTATCACGAGGGCGACATACACTGTGCGGGCACGCATCCCCTACTCCTTGCCGAACAGCCCGGTGGGCCGCCACATCAGGACCATCGCCATGATGACGAACACGACGATGTTGGAGGCCTCGGGGTAGATGACTTTGGTCAATCCTTCGACCAGACCGAGCACGAGGCCGCTGACGATGGCGCCCAAGATCGAACCCATCCCGCCGATGACCACCACCGCGAACACCACGATCACGAGCGACGAGCCCATCAGAGGGCTCACCTGAACGACCGGCGCCGCGAGAACGCCGGCGAGCGCCGCCAGCGCCACGCCCGCGCCGTACGTGCTCATGACCATGATCGGCACATTGATGCCGAACGCCTGCACCAGCCGCGCGTTTTCCGTCGCCGCGCGCAGCCTCGCGCCCAACCGGGTACGCTCGATCAGGAACCAGGTCGTGCCGCACACCGTGACGGACGCAAGGATCACCCAGGCTCGATAGATGGGCAGCACCATGAAGCCCAGGTTGAATCCTCCCCGCAACAGCTCCGGTACTGGATAGGATTTGCCGGACACGCCGAACAGGCCCCGCATGCATCCTTCAGCGATCAATGCCATGCCGAAAGTCAGCAGCAAGCCGTATAGAGGATCGAGCTGGTACAAATGCCGCAGGAACAAGCGCTCCACGACGATCCCCAGCAACCCCACGGCGAGCGGTGCAAGAATGAGGGCACACCAGTAATTGACGCCGAGGTACTGCAGGCCGACATACGCGGCAAACGCGCCAAGCATGTAGAAGGCGCCATGCGCGAAATTAACCACGCCCAACAAACCGAATATCACCGCCAGACCGAGACTCAGGAGGGCATAGAACGATCCATTGACCAGTCCCAGCATGAGCTGGCCCAGGATCGCCGGCAGCGGCACGCCGAACACGGCCGTCACTGCACACCCGCCATCAGGGACCGGCCGGTCAACTGCGACGCCGCGACGCGTTCATCGACAAGGCCTATTTCTTGGCCAGAGTACAAGCCGGATCGGGCTGCGCCCCGTCGGCTTCCTCCCCCGACATCACCTTGATCACCTTGTAGTAGTCCCACGGATACTTCGACTCCGCCGGGGCCTTCACTTGCATGACGTACATGGTGTGCACCATCAAGCCGTCGGCGCGTATGTATCCGTTCTTGGTGAACATGTCGTTGATCTTGACCTTCTTGAGCTGCGCCATGACCAAGTCGGGATCGGTTGACCCCACCGCCTTGACCGCGTTCAGATACTGCAGCGTGGCTGAGTAGTACCCGGCCTGGTCCATGGTGGGCTCTTTCTTCATTTTTGCGAAATAACGCTTGCCGAACGCGCGCGTCTCGTCGTTCAAGTCCCAGTACCAGCCGGTCGTGAGGTACAAGCCCTGCGCCGTTTGCAGCGTCAGGCTGTGTATGTCGCTGATGAAGGCCAACAGTGCCGCCGGCTTCATCGTCTTGGTGATGCCGAATTCGTCGGCTGCCTTCAGCGAATTGGAGAAATCCGTTCCGGCGTTCGCCAATCCGAGAACCTGTGCACCCGAGGATTGAGCCTGGAGCAAGAATGACGAGTAGTCGGTGGTGCCGAGCGGCGCGCGTACGGCGCCCAATACCTTACCGCCGTTGGCGAGGACCACGCGCGTCGCCGCCTCCTGCAGCTGCGTGCCGAACGCGTAATCCGCGGTCACGAAGAACCAGCTCTTGCCCCCCTGCTTGACGATGGCGCTGGCCGTGCCGTTGCCGAGTGCGGTGGTGTCGTAGGCATAGTGCACGCTGTAGGCCGTGCAATCGGCGCCCGTCAGCGACGAGCCGCCGGCGCCGATCTCGAACAACGGCACCTTCTTCGCGGCCGCCACCTTGGACATGGCAATGCTCACGCCGGTATTGGATCCCCCCAGGAGCATGTTCAGGCCGTTCTGGTCCGCCCACTCGCGAAACTTCGAGGCGCCGATGTCAGGCTTGTTCTGGTGGTCGGCGCTGAGAAACACGATCTTCCTGCCCAACACCGTGCCTCCGAAGTCGGCGATCGCCATGTTGGCGGCTTCGATGGCGCCCTGGCCGGCGGCGTCCGCGTAGACGCCCGACAAATCGTCGATGTCGCCGATAACCACCGGTTCGCCGGCCGCGCCGGCCTGCGAGGCAATGCACAGGCTGAGAAGCGCACCGAGCGCGGCAGCCGTTGATTTGAGGACCATGTTGATTCCTTTGTTATGTTGATTCACACGCCCAGGTATTCGTGCAGCAATCCCATTTGCGAAGCAAGCTCGGATTGCTCGAACTGTTTGACGATCTTGCCACTTTCCATCACATAGAACCGATCCGCCAGGGGAGCCGCAAAACGAAAGTTCTGCTCGACCAACACCACGGTGAAGCCCTTCGACCGCAGAGCGCGGATGACATCGCCCAGCTTGTGCACAATCACCGGCGCAAGACCCTCCGATATCTCATCCAAGAGCAGCAGCCGCGCTCCCGTGCGCAGGATCCGCGCCACCGCCAGCATCTGCTGTTCGCCTCCGGACAGCCGGGTGCCGGGACTGGCGGCGCGTTCCCGCAGGTTTGGAAACATATCGTAAATCTCCTCGAGAGACATTGCCTGGGCGCCCTTGAGCCGTGGGGGCAGCAGCAGATTCTCCTCGGCCGACAGCGCCGAGAAGATGCCGCGCTCCTCGGGGCAATAACCCACGCCGATGCGCGCGATCCGGTGCGTGGGCAGCCGCACCGTCTCCATGCCGTCGATCTTGACCGAACCGGTGCGGGAACCGACCAAGCCCATGATGGCCCGCAAAGTAGTGGTGCGCCCGGCTCCGTTGCGCCCTAGAAGCGTCACGACTTCGCCTTCCTGCACCGTGAGCTCGACGCCGTGCAGGATGTGCGATTCGCCGTACCAGGCCTGCAGGCCCGAGATTTCCAACACTTCTCGCGCCATCAGCCCGAGACCCCAAGCTCGGTACTCGGCGTACCCATGTAGGCTTCTAGAACCTGCGGGTTTCTCGACACTTCGGCATAGGGCCCGGCGGCGATTACCCTTCCTCGCTGCAGCACGGAAATGGTGTCGGCGATGGAGGAGACCACGCTCATGTTGTGTTCGACCATGAGCACGGTGCGATCGGCCGACAGCTGCTTGATCAGCTGCGTGACGTGAGAAACGTCCTCGTGCCCCATCCCCTGCGTGGGTTCGTCGAGCAGCATCAACTCAGGCTCGAGCGCCAGCGTAGTGGCCAGTTCCAAGGCACGCTTTCTGCCGTACGGCAGATCGGCCGCCAGCGTGTCCGCCCACTTCTCGAGCCGCACTTCGGTCAACAGCCGCATGGCCTCGCCATCGAGACTCGACAGGCTTTTTTCCGAACGCCAGAAATAGAATGAGGTCGAGAGGCCGCGCTGCAGGGCCACACGCACGTTCTCCAGAACCGTAAGATGCGGAAACACGGCGCATATCTGGAAGGAACGGACGATGCCGCGGCGGGCGATGTCCGCGGGCTTCTCCCGGGTGATGTTCTCGCCGCGGTAAAAGATCTCCCCCGACGTCGGTTGCAAAAACTTGGTGAGCAGATTGAAGAACGTCGTCTTGCCGGCGCCGTTCGGACCGATCAGCGCGTGGATCTCTCCGCTTCGCACCTTGAGCGACACGCCGTCGACCGCCACGAACCCCTTGAACGCCTTGAACAGCGACCGCGTTTCCAGGATGACATCTCCGGCCGTAAGACCTCTCATTCGTGCTCATTCTCGTCTTCATCTGCGTCCGTGACCTTCCGATGCGGGGATCCCTCATTCTTGAAGTCTTCGGGATGCAGCCGGTACCGCGCGAGCAGATTGTAGAAATCGGTCCGGCTGCGCTTTGCGAGACGCGCGGCCTGCGCGACGTTGCCGGACGTGCGCCGCAGGTTCTGTTCGAGGTACTCGCGCGAAAACCGGTCGCGCGCCTCGGCATAGGTGGGTATCTTCCCCGGCTGGCCGTCCAACGAACCCTGCACCAATTCCTCGGTCATGACCTCGCCGTGCGCCAGGGCGATATTCCGCTTCACCAGGTCGAACAGCTGTCGAACGTTGCCCGGCCAGTCCGTGGTCGCCAGCAACTCGATGGCCTTGGGGGTATATATTTTCTTCTGCCCGCCCGGTTCGGTGGCTTGCTCCAAGAAATGCGATACCAGCAGCGGAATGTCCTCGCGCCGACGCCCCAAGGGAGGAATCTCAATGGGCAGGATATCGATATGGTCGTACAGACCCTTGAAGAACGCGCCGCTTTCGGTCAGCGGTTTGAGGTCGCGAGAGGTGGTGCAGACGAACCTCACGTCGTTGCGGGCGGCGGCCACTCCCGTTATGGCGGGAATCTCATCCTTCGCGAGTTCCTTGGCGAGTGCCACCTGCAACTTCGCGGGCAGATCGCCGATCTCATCGAGCAGGAGCGTACCGCCGCGCGCCCGCTGCAGGGCCCCTTCCTTGAACTGCGCCGACTCGCCGGGTTCGTCGGATTCGAAGCCGAACAGCGCGGCCTCCAATTCCTCCGCAGGCGTGTTTCGGCAGGACACGACGACAAAGGGCTGCTCACGGCGCACGCTGGCCGCGTGGATGGCGCGCGCAAACAGCTCCTTGCCCGTGCCGTTTTCACCGGTCAACAGGATGGGCACACCGCTGGCCGCGGCTCGATTGGCAATTCTCAGGCGGTCTTCCATGAGCTGACTGCGTGACATGAGATTGGACCGCCAGTCGCCTTCGGCCGCCATGAACGAGGAGTCCGCGGTCGCCCGTTCCACCTGTCCCAGCAATTCCTCCTTGCCGACCGGTTTGACCAGGTAGCCGAATGCGCCGCTTTGAGTCGCCTGCACCGCCTCGGAGATCGATCCGTGGCCCGTCAGAATGATCACGGACATCTGCGGCCATCGGCTCTTGAGTTCCTTCAGGAAGCCGATTCCGTCCATGTCGTTCAATCGCAAATCGGTAATCACGAGATTCGGACGGGAGAGCACGCATGCATCCAGCGCGGCACGTGCGCAGTCCGCGGTGGTCACGGCATAATTCGCGGTGCCGAGACGATTGACCAGAAGGCGGCACAGCGCCGGGTCGTGATCGACCACCAAAATTTTGGCCTTGCGCGCCGCCGGCGAGTCATCCGCGTGAGCTTGACGCTTGGAATCGCTATCTTTGGGAGTAATCCCAAAACCGAGCGACGCGGTCGGGGGTGGTGATTGCCGCTTCATGGGTAGCCAGTTTACACCGATGCGTCAGGGGTCCCGGCGGCGGGTCGCCCCTGGGCCATTTTGTAAAATAACCCGCCGCAACTCACTGTTTCTTGAGCGCCCCGCAGCGCGGACATGGCCGCCCGAACGGCGCGGATCCGCACTGGGCGAACCCGCGCCGGCACACCGCCAGATCCCCTACTCCGTAAGCCGCAGGTAGATGTTCTTGAACACGATCGTCAGGGCGGCGCCCGCCAATCCAATGCCGATATTGAGGATGATGGCGCCGACATACGGTCCGATCGCCGGAATGGTGTCGAAGGCATGACCCAACAGGCTGAGCACCAGTGCCGACGCCAGCACGCGGACCTGCGCGTCTGCGGGAACGCCGAGGCCGACGACGATGCCGAGTAAGGCGAGAACGAGTGCCGCGTAGGGAAAGGCGACGAAAGCCGCGACCACCGCGACGGCGAGCGAAACGATCCCAACGATTTTTCTGATATTCACGGGAGACCCCCTTGTCTATTGTTATGTTTGTATGACCGGCCCCGGTGTCAGGAGCCGCGCGTGAAGATTAGCTGATCAGGTACACCGCGTCGAACGCCGCCGGATTCCGGCTGCTGACCACATATATCACCCGCGGATACCGTACTCCCGGCCGCGGGCGCCGAGTCATCCCACCGGGTGCGCGGCAGGCGCTTCAGTCTCGTCGAGTCTCAGTGGCGAGCGGGTCAGATTCTCGCGTACGAACTGCATGTGTTGGCGCAATACGTAGAGTTGCTCGGCGTGCGACCCCGGCATCTTCAGAGAAATGACCGATTTCTCGATTTGCGCCAGCCGCACGACCAGCAGTGCCCGATGCTCGGGTGTCAGATCCTCGAGCGACTGACGCTCGAGTGCCATGAGTTGCCGATATCGGCGGTCGATGCGGCTCTTGATGCGCCAGTTGTACAAGGCAGGCAGATAGCGCAGGAGCGGAACTATCACGAGGAGTGCGGGCAGCAGCACCACCACTGCGCGATCGAGCAGGCTGGCAAGCCAAAACGGCAGGTAGCGGTAGGCGAAGCTCTTACCCGACTTGTAGTATCGAGCGGCGTCGGTGCTGATCGGAAAATCGTGCACCAGCGGGGCCGGGAATTGTCCGGCGCTCTGCAACATCGTCGCTCCGCCATGCACCTCGGTAGCCGCTTCGATCAGCAGGTCGGACAGCGCAGGATGCAGACTCGAATGCGCCAGCAGATCGGCCGTCGGTGCCAGCATATTGATGGCGGTCGACGGAAGATTCTCTCCCAGGTCGAAAGATCCCGGCGGCAGTTCAAGCTTGCTCAGATAGTGAAAGCGCCGCACGTAGGCGTCCGCCTGAACAAAGTCGAACATGCGGACCCCCGGGGTGTGGAGCATCTCGCGTATGGTCTCCGGGGGCGCCGAGTCCCCGGTCAAGAATAGGGCATCCACGCGGCGCTCCAGCAGTGCCGTCCTGGCGGCCTCCCCTTCCAGGTCGACGAGTTGCGTGGGCCCTTGCTCATCGATCTCGTTGGCCTTGAGCAGCGCCAGGGCAATGACCCGCGTGCCGCTGCCGGGCGATCCGATCGCGATTCGTTGGCCACGCAGTTGCGACAGCCGCTCGATCGGCGTCGGGCTGCGATAGAAAACGGTCAGGGGCACGTAGAACACGCTTCCGAGTGAGATCAGATCCCCTGTGTCGCCGGGAGAGGCGACGCCAGACTGCACCAGTGCGATGTCCACGCGACCGGTCGACAACCGATTCAGATTGTCCAGGGACCCTTCGGTGGTGAGAACCTTGAGCGTGATGCCGTTGCGCTTCAGGATCTTCTGGTACTGCTGGGCCGCCAAATTGAACCGGCTGCCCGGCGCACCGGCCGCGATGGTGAGTGTTTTCGGCGGCGCCGGGCGCACGAAGTGCAAGGCCGCGAATATGGCGATTGCGCCGACGACGATCACCGGCCCCACCGAATGCCCGAAGTCCCACAAGAAGGCACGAAGATTCTGAGGCAGCAGGCGAGACAGGAATGGCTTCCGCGTGGACTCCGGCTTCGCCGCTGGAATGTCTCCTTCCATAGCTCTACTCACCTGGTCGGTCTTTACCGATAGTATATTCGACTATGCCGCAGCGGGCGCAAAGCATATGGGAGGGGTCAATGTCCCGTACCAAGCAACACCTGGTAACCACGCCGGTTCCGATGCTCGCCGCTGCGCTGCTGGCCGGTTTCGCGCTGACCGGCTGCTCGCTGCTGACGATCAAGTCTCCGGAGATTCCGCTCACCCCGCGTGAACAGGAAGCTCGGCTGCTGACCCGCGATTACGCGGCGCACTTTGCGACGACCATCAGCCATTTGATCGACGATGCTGCGCGCGAGAACACCGACCCGGCAATTCGTTTGCAGGCGCTTCGACTGAAGCTCGGCGCCGTCACGGAGGTCACGCGCGCGTCGACCGGGCTGTCGCCGATGGGGAGCCTGCTCGACACCTGGGCGTTTTCATTGCAGTTTCGTGATTTTCTGACCACCGGCTCGGGCGCCAATCTCCTGGGCAGCGCACAGCCCGAGGTGAGTCGCGGCGCCGCAGTGCTCGGCGACGAAGCCGACGCGCTGGCCCGCAAGGTATGGGGCGGCGACTACTCACGGTATCGCACCTTTGTATCGGGCTACGCCGAGCGCAACCCGCTTCAAAATGCCGATATGGTTCGACCGTCCGTGCTCGCGGCGTGGATGCTCGAGGAATCCGACAAGAATCCGCTGCGCGCCGACGGTACCGTGGCCCAGGCGCTCGGCGACGTCTCGGACCGGATGCGCATTTACAGCGAGCGGGTCCCCGCCATGAGTCTGTGGCAGGCCGAACTGGCGCTCAATCGCGCCGGATTCGACGATGCCTCATATCGGACGGCTCTTCACAACATGGATGCCCAACTGGAGCGAATCTCCAAGCTCGCGGATACGAGCCCCGAGTTGGCGCACGAGGCAATCGGCGAACTTCGCCGCAGCCTTCGTGAGTCGTCGGACCGGCTGGATACCTCGTGGATGCAGATGCTGCGGACACTGCGCACCGAGCGCGAAGCGCTCGCGGCGAACATTGCCGCCGAACGGCAAGGCCTCACCGAGGCATTCGACGCCGAGCGCGTCCGAATCTCCGCGGACGCCGCGAAAGTGGCGGCCGAGGCGGTCGACACATCCTGGCGCGAGCTGCGCAAGCTGGTGCGCGAAGCGCTGCTGCTGACGATTCTACTGGCGGTGGTGGTGCTCGGCCTGCCCTTCACGGCCGGCTACTGGGTCGGACGGCGGCGCGATGCTCCCGCGCGTGGCTGATGCCTCGCGCTTGCCGTCAGTCGAGTCAACGCTGCCGGCCTGCCTGGGTGGCTGATGCACCGATTTAGCACATTGCCGTAACCAATTGAAATAGTTAACTAATTTTACGGCTGCGATACCACGGCGGTCGATGTGCTGGTGGGCGATGGATCGATGCGCGCGCGGAAGCTGGCGGTTGGCCTCCAAAACCGAGAACTTAACGATGGTAATGAGCCTCCGCCATCCACTATGGTGAGGGGACGGAAATTGTGGTTTGGTAGATCGCAATTGGGATGCCGTCATGTTCCTCACCCGCCTAAGCGTCTCGGCCAGGTTCCTGTTGGTGTTGGCAATCGCCTTCACCTTCCAGGCCGGCATTTCCATCGTGTCGCTCCTGAATCAAAGGAATGCGCTGATGCAGGACCGGGCGAGCGAGGTCAAGCATCTGCTCGAGACCGGGTACAGCGCGGTGGTCTATTACCACGATCAGGCCGCGAAGGGGCTCATCACCGACGCGGCCGCGCGCCGCGCGGCAGCCAATGCTTTGCGAGCCATGCGCTACGATGGAAAAAACTATTTCTGCATCTGGGACCTGAACGGCACCGGAATTGCCCACGGCGGCAGACCGGAGTTGGAAGGCAGGACCTTCGTGAACTCGGCGGATGCGAAGAAGAATCCGGTGGTCGCCAGCATGGTGAGCAAGTTGCTCGCGGTGGCAAAGACCGAAAAGAAGGAAGGCGCCGTTTCCTATCTCATCCCAAAAGCCGGCCAGACAACACCGCTCGTCAAGATCGCCTATACACGGGTGTTCGAACCCTGGGGCTGGTCGATCAGCACCGGCGCCTATATCGACGATATCGAGGACGCGTTCCGATCCCGTGCCCTGGCGGCCTTGTCGGTATTCCTGGGCCTGATTGCCTTGGCGAGCGCAATTACCTTCATCATCGGCCGCGACTTGGCGCAGGCGATGAACCGTTTGTCTCGCCGGGTCACCAGCGTCGCCAAGGGCGAATTGGATGGTGAGGTTCCCGACGTCGACCGCGGCGACGAGGTCGGAGTCATGGCGCGCGCATTGATGGTGCTGCGCGACACGAGCAGAGAAGCCGCGGAACTCAAACTCGATCAGCTGACCGGGTTGCCCACTCGGAAGCTGCTGATGGATCAACTCAAGCGGGCGAAGGCCCTCAGCGGCCGCAGCGGCCACTACGGTGGGTTGATGCTGATCGATTTGGACAAGTTCAAGATACTGAACGACACGCATGGGCATGATCTCGGCGACATGCTGTTGCGGGAGGTGGCGCAGCGTCTGAAGGCCAGTCTGCGCGAGGGAGATACTGTGGCGCGCCTCGGCGGCGATGAATTCGTCCTGGTCGTCGTCGATATCGGCCAAAGCGCAGTTGAAGCGGCCGCCGCCGCGGAAGCCGTGGGCAAGAAATTGCTGGAGTTGCTCAGTCGGCCCTACCAGCTCGGCAACCTGACCCACGCCAGCGCGGCAAGCATCGGCATCACTCTGTTCAAGGGGGATGAGGTTTCCGCCGACGATTTGCTGAAGCAAGCCGATCTTGCCATGTATAAATCCAAGGATTCCGGCCGCAACGTCTTCCGGTTCTTCGGACCGCAGATGGAAACCTCCATGCTCCAACGCGCGGTGCTGGACAAGGAACTGCGGCAAGCTCTCGCCGATGGGCAGTTCCAACTCTACTACCAGCCTCAGGTCGGGCCCGACGGTGAACTCACCGGAGCCGAGGCCTTGATCCGTTGGGAGCATCCGAGCCGAGGATTGGTGGGACCCAGCGAATTCGTTGCGGTGGCCGAAGAGACGGCACTGATCTTGCCATTGGGCCAATGGGTCCTGGAAACGGTGTGCAAGCAGCTGGCGAACTGGGCGAGCCGGCCGGGGACCGCCGCACTCAGGATCGCCGTCAATGTCAGCGCGCGTCAGTTCCAACAACCCGAATTCGTCAGCCAGGTTATTTCCACGCTGCAACGCACGGGCGCCAATCCCCATCGACTGACGCTGGAGCTGACCGAGAGCGTGTTGGTCCACAACGTCGAGGAGGTCATCGAAAAGATGTCGAACCTCAAGAAGGAAGGCGTGAACTTCGCACTCGACGATTTCGGTACCGGCTATTCATCGCTGTACTATCTCAAGCGCTTGCCCTTGGATCAGCTGAAAATCGACCGCTCGTTCGTTCGCGATGTGCTGACCGACTCGGACGACGCCGCGATCGCGAAGACCATAGTCGCGTTGGCTCAGACTCTGGGATTGAAAGTCATCGCAGAAGGCATTGAGACGGCGGAGCAGCGGGCTTTTCTCGCCAGTTCCGGTTGCCACTGCTACCAGGGCAATTTTTTCAGCAAACCGCTGCCGTCGCACACCTTCGAGCAGTTTGTTTTTCAGCGGTCTCAACTCCGAACGTCGCCGACGAGCGTATGGGTCGGGGGCCTCCAGGCGGAGTCGGTTGACTGACGGTTGACCTGCGCACCTGACGTTCGCAGGTGACGTTTACAGGTGACTTCCACAGGTGACGTTCTGTCGCCGCGGGGGTATGCTCTGCGCCGGCCGGCGCGCTCCGGCCTTGCGCGGTGCCCTGCAATCTAAGGGGAGATGCCATGAATAAGAAATTTATCATCGCCTGGATCGTTCTTTTCGTCGCGTGGTTCATGGGCAGCTTCGTCGTACACGGCGTGCTGCTGCAACCCGACTACATGCAGTTGACCCAGCTTTTCCGGACGGAGAGTGACGCGCAGCAGCACTTCCCCCTGATGATACTGGCGCATGTAATCCTGTCCGGCGCGTTCGTCTGGATCTACTCGCGCGGCGCCGAGGCAAAACCATGGATGGCTCAGGGGGTGCGCTTCGGCGTCGCGATCGCCCTGCTCACGACCGTACCGACCTACATGATCTACTTCGTGGTGCAGCCGATGCCTGGGAACGTGGTCGTCAAGCAGATCATCTTCGACAGTGCGCTGATGGTGATTCTCGGCGTGATCGTCGCCTGGTTGTATCGAAACGCGGCAACGCCTTCCCGCGCCGGGGCAACATAACAAACGTCAGAGCCGTAAGGGGGTTCTTAGAAGATCCCAACCGACTTGGTCGCGGCACTGATGATTCCGACGCAATGGCCGTCTGCCGTCGACGTCAGCCAATAGGCCCCTATGTGGCTTTGCTGGTCGACATGGCCTCCGGGCGGCAGTGAAGCGTAAAGAGATCTCGCGCCCGACAAATCGAGCCAATAAAACCGAACGATCTCGCTGCTTCGATTCACGACCGTGAGCACTGCCGGCTCCTGTGTGGGATGCGATCGGAAGTCGGCTTCGTGCTCGCATCTCCCTCCCTCCTTCAAATCGGCGCAAAGGCTCACACCGTCCATGCCTCCCGGCTGACGAATGGCGCAAGAAGTCGTATAACTCTTTGCTTCGGCGCCTGCATCCGATTGCGCCGGTTGAACCTTTCGCAGGTGATTCTTTGTTCCGTCCGCATTGGGCCTCACCACCGAAGCAGGTCCGGTTACGGTCGGTGCCGACGGTGCCGTCTGTGCCGACGGTGCCGACTGTGCAGTTGAGGCCGTGGACGCGACGGGGGCCGTCACGGGCGTAGCATTTCGAAGCACAAGAAAAACCAACGCGATGGCCGCGGCGAAGATCAAGACGATCCATGCGCTTCCGTGACGCGCCGGTATTGCACCGGCCACCGGCGGACTATTGTGGCTCGGCGCAGAATCGCCGCCGCGGGCGGTCGGCGGATCGGTCAAGTACTCCTTCAGCCAGTCCGCGGTGTCCGTATTCAACACGATGAGCCCGTCCGGTCTATTCGCGTTGCCGACACGCTGATCCAGCGAGGCCGTCCATATCGCCACCGAGGCGAGGCCGAGCATCATATGAAGCGGATTTCTAATCGTATTGACGTCCTGGATTCTATCGAAGCGGATGGTGCATGACTTTCGGAAGAGGACGCCCGAGTCGATGCTGATGTTCTTGTCCGTCAGTACGAATGAAAACCACTTGTAGCGGAGGATGGCGTTTACGACGAGAAATATGGCGAACAGGTAGATGAGCACGCCTGTGTGGCCCCCGGTCACGCTGCCGCAGAGAGCACCGCGGCATGCGACGTGGGAAGCGTTCGATGCGAATTGAAAAACTCGGCCGATCAGAACGAGGAATACTGCGGCGGCGAGACTGCGCAGTGCCACGTACCAAAACGCGCTTGGGGGAAGTCCTTGCCTCGAGTTCAGGGGGATCATGAGCTCCTCCGCAGATGAGGGAACGCAGCGATTGTCCTAGATTCCGCTGACGCCGCGCTTGCTGTAGTTCACGAGATCGCGGACGCGAGTCTACGCTTTCTAAATAACATGATTATTACATTGTAAACTATTGATTATACATCAATAAATGACACCTGACGACCGACCATTGCCAAGGTCGCGCCGCAGAAACCTATGCCTCGCCATAGAAAGAGTGAGCGGTGCGCCGCTGCGGCGTGCGCTCTGGCTTAACTAATAGGGCTCGTGTAATTTGCCGTGCACATCATTAGCTTGAAAAGCCGGCCGCCATCGGAGAGTACGACATGAGAGCATTGGTAGTGCTGTGCGCGGTCCTCGCAGCGTGTGCCGGAGCAGCGGCCGCTGTGCCTTCCGCGGTGGCGATTACGCATGTCACGGTCATTGACACGACGGGGGGGCCTCCGCAGCCGGACATCACCGTCATCGTGAAAGATCAGCGCATCGTCGAACTCGGCAAGAGCAATATGGTGCAAGCGCCCGTCGGCGTGCGGCTCATCGACGGCTCCGGTAAATTCCTCATCCCCGGTCTCTGGGACATGCATGTCCACGAGGTGTTCGGGGACTGGATCCCGCGCAATGAGAAAGTGGTGCCGCCGCTCTTCGTCGCGAACGGCATCACGGGCGTGCGCGACATGGGCGGGGATCTTGATGTGCTCAAGGAGTGGCGCGCGGAAATCGCTGCCGGGCGGTTGCTCGGACCGCGGATGATCATCGCGGGTCCCATGCTCGATGGCCCCGTACCCCGCTTTCCGAGCTCCGCGCCTGTCGCGAACGCCGCGGATGGGCGCCGGTGGGTCGATGAGCTCACGCACCAGGGCGTCGATTTCATCAAGATCCAGTCGCTCATTCCGCGCGATGGATACTTCGCGGCGGCCGACGAAGCGAAGAAGCTCGGCATCGTCTTCGTCGGTCACGTGCCGGATGCGGTGCGCGCCTCTGAAGCCTCGAATGCGGGTCAGAAGAGCATCGAGCATTTCACCGGCATTTTCGAGGGGTGTTCGACGATCGAGGATCAGCTACTCAAGGGCCCAAAGAGCCTCGGCCGCAACGTCGCGAACTACGACCCTGCCCGCGCGAGGGCCCTCATCGCGCTCATGGCCAAGAATCAGACCTGGCAGGTTCCGACGCTTGTCTGGGAGCACGGTCAGTGGCTCATTGACGACATCGACCTCTCGCACGATCCGCTCATCAAGTACGCGCCCGCCGCCTGGAAGGATCACACCTGGCCCATGTTCGTGAAGGACATCCTCAAGGACATGGACACCGATCCCCTAGCCGTGCGCAAGAAGTTCTTTCAGATGGAGCTCGACATGACGCTCGCCATGTTCCGCGCCGGAGTGCCGTTCCTTGCGGGTACGGACACTGCGGCGGGCGTGCACGTCTTCCCGGGATTCAGCCTGCACCAGGAACTCGCACTGTTCGTGCAGGCCGGCTTGACGCCCCTGCAGGCGCTGCAGACGGCGACCCTCAATCCGGCCAAATTCATGAACCGCCTCGCGGACCTGGGAACGGTCGAGCGCGGCAAGCTCGCGGATCTCATATTGCTCGACGCCAATCCGCTCGAGGACATCGCCAACACGAAGACAATCCGTGCGGTCGTGCTCGCCGGCCGTTATCTCGACCGCACCGAGCTCGATCGGATGCTGAAGGGCGTGGAGAGAGCGGCGGCCGAACCCGGCGGCGCTCCGGCCGCGCATGGAAGCGCACAATGATCCACATCGTCGCGGGCGCCGATAGTCGCGCGGCGGGGCTCGCCGGGCTCATGTTCGCGGCACTCGTGCTCGGCCTCCCGGGCGGCGCCGCGGCCAAGCCCGTGACGGTCGCCGATCTCCTCGCCGATTCACCCGCCGCGGACTGGCGCGTGCCCGATCCCGAGGACACGCTGTACATGGATCTCCCACGTGGACGGGTCATCATCGAGCTCGCCTCGCACGTGGCGCCTCGGCACGTTGCCAACATCCGTGCGCTCACCCGGACGCATTATTTCGATGGTCTGGCGATCGTCCGCGTGCAGGACAACTACGTCGTGCAGTGGGACGATCCGGATCACCATCGCCCCGTTCCGGCCGCAGTGCGCCCGGTGGTGGAGTTCACCGCCGCTGCCGGTGCCTATGCGCGCTTCGAGCCCTTGGCGGATCGCGACGTCTACGCACCGCAGGTTGGATTTCTTGACGGCTTTCCCGCCGCGCGCGATCCGCGTGCGCACCTGGTGTGGCTCGCGCATTGCTACGGAATGGTGGGCGCCGGGCGCGACGACCCGCCCGAGAGTGACGGCACCGAGATGTACGCCGTGATCGGCCATGCGCCGCGCCAGCTCGATCGAAACGTCGCGCTCGTGGGACGCGTCCTCCAGGGCATGGATCTCCTCTCCAGCTTGCCGCGCGGCAGCGGCGAGATGGGCGTCTATGTTCCATCGGAGCCCACGGCTCCCATCCGCTCAGTGCGCATCGCCGCCGACGTGCCTGCGCCTACGCGCACGCCGATCGAGGTGCTGCGCACGAACAGCGCCACTTTTCGCGCAGTGGTGGAGCAGCGGCGCCAGCGGCACGAGGCGTGGTTCAAGTTCAGCCCCGACCACATCGATCTCTGCAACGTGCCGCTGCCAGTCCGCGCGATCCCCGCGCGCCCCTGAGCCCCGCGAGACCCCGGCGCCCGCCGCCGAAACCATGGTCTCGGCGGAGGGCTCGTGTTTACTTGAACCTGTAGTTGAGGTCGATGCCCGCGGTGCGCGGTTGGCTGACTGCGATGCGATTCCAGTCCGCTACGTTAGTCGCATCCTGCGTGACGTTGTTGAGCAGCGCACGCTTGTCGGCGACATTGTTGACGAACAGCACCGCAGACCACCGGACCGCATCTACGCCCGCGCGGATATTGGAGAGCTGATAGGAGGGCAGCGTGTTGACGTAGTAGGTGGCGTCCGTGCGGCTGCCCGTGTAGGTCGACTCGGCGCGCGCAGTCAGCGCCAGATTGTCGTTGAGCTGGTGCCGGTAGGACAGCGCGAGCGTCCCAGTGACTTTCGGCACCTGTTGGATCGGGGAGCCTGAACTGAAACTGGAGTCGACGAGAGCGGAGGTGACCAGGGTCGAATGTGAGTACGAGACGTTGGCCAAGGCCTGCAGATCGTGCACCACGACCGCGTTCACCTCGACTTCGCCGCCGTAGACGTGGGCATCGCCGGCGTTCGCGGTGTAAACGTACCCGCAACTGCTCAGCGAATTGGTCTGCTGTACGCCACTCCAGTTCTCGAAGTAGGCGGCGGCGTTCACGGTCAGGCGATTATCGGACGAGCGCCATTTCTCGCCGAGCTCGTAGCTCCATATGGTGTCGGATTTGAACTGGACAGGCCCCGCGACGAATGCGCCGTTCGAGTTGTACTCGACCTGAAGCTGCGCCTCGCAGGAGGTCGCGCCCTGGGTCGGCACCGGACCCGTGCCGCCGCCGGGGCGGAAGCCCTTGGCCGCCGTCGCGTACACGAGAAGATCCTTGTCGAATTGATATGAGACAGTCGCCTTCGGCGTCACGCCCTGTTCGTTCTCGGACGCCGCCTGTTGGGTGAGCCCGCCCGCGAGCCCGCCAAACTGATCGAGATAGACCGCAGAATCGTAATGATAGCGGCGCGCACCCACCGTCACCGATAGTGGGTCGGTGATGTTGTAGGTCACCTCGCCGAAGAATGACTGCTGCAGGATCTTGAACGGCGTGAAGTAGCTGAACAGGTCGTTCGTGCCGATGTTCGGGTTCGACGCGCCGCTCTGCGACGGGAACACGATGTCCCATGGCGATACGAAGTCGGAATAGAAGTAACCAAACAGCCACTTGAAGCGCGTGTCGCCGACGGAGGAGACACGCAGTTCCTCGGTCGTCTGATGCTGGTTGTTGTCCTCGGACGCGTACGACTGACCGAGGTTGCCATTGCCGGCAGTGTATCCGGTGACGCCATAGCCAAACGGCAGCAGATAGGTCGTCCAGGATTCCTGCGTATCCTGCTGGAGCGGCTCGTGTCGTGACCAATAGGATGTTGCCGAGCTGACTTCGAACGTGTCCGTACGGTACTTGACGCTCAGGGCCTCGAGCCGGAACTCGTCGCTGTACCGTTCGGGCGTGTCGAACGGCTGATAGAAGGCGTCGGTTCCAGGGGGACTGTCGATATAGGGCAGGCCGCCGGAGCGCAGCTTCTGGTAGAAGTAGCTCGGCGTAATCGTGAGTCCGTCGACGGGTTTGAACACGGCGCTCAGCCGTACGCCGCGCTTCTCGACGTCGTTGACGTCGTGATACTCGGTTGCAATCGGAGCAGCGAGCACGTTGCCGCGTACGGTGTAGTAGGGGCCGTATGGCCCATTGACCAGCCCACTCGGCAGCGGGAACTGCCCCGGCGCGACCACCACGCGATCGATCCAACCGGAATCGTAGCTGTACGAGGCGACGATGCGCAGCGCCGCCTTGTCGCCCCAGAAGGGCAGATTCACCATGCCATTCTCGGCATGATCGAATCCGCCGTGATCGGTGTCGGCAAATTTTACCTCCGCCGATGCGTCGAACCCCGCGGGGTTCGGGGCATTGGGCACGACCTTGATCGTGCCGCCCATCGAGCCCGAGCCATACAGCGTTCCCTGCGGGCCGCGCAGCACCTCGACGCGGCTGAGATCGTAGAGGTCGGGCGAGATCACGATCTTGCCCTCATTGGTCGCGGCGGGCGCCGTGAGCGACGTCTCGTCGAAGTAGAAGCCGACCGTCGGGGAATTGCCGCCGTTCGAGGCGACGCCGCGCATCTCGAACTCCGTCATGCCGGGACCGCTCGTGCGGATCGAAACGCCGGGAACCGTCTTCATGAGATCGGCGAGATCCGTGAAGCCGCGATCTTGGATGTCCTCCCCCGACAGCGCCGTGATGCTGATGGCGGTCGTCTCAATGGTCGACTCGCGCTTCTCCGCGGTGACGACGATCTCCTCGAGCTGTCCCGCGTCGGAGCGTGATTGCTGCGCGATCGCTACGTCGACGAGCATCCCCGCTAAAACCGATACGCAGCCGAAGGCCGCAATGGACCTGAATTTGTAGTTCATGAGACTCCCTAGCCCGGCTCCCCCTGCCGCTCGGCCAGTATAGCCTACGAGACTATGATTTCCAGGCAGAACTCAATGAAGGCCCGCACCTTGGCCGCGCGATGCAGCCGCGACGGATAGATCGCATACAGGGGAAACCGTTCGTCCGACCATTCCGGAAATAGTTCGACCAGCCTGCCGCTTTCCAGAAGCCGCCGGCATCCGATTTCCAGAACCTGGCCGATGCCGGCACCGGCCTCACACGCGCCAATCAGCGTTCCCGAGTCGGACACGAGGAGGCGTGCCTTGATGCGTAGCGGCAGCACCTCTTTCTTACGTCTCATCTCCCAGTCGTACGGCCGCGCGTTGGCCGCATCATAGAAGTCGATGCAGTCGCGTTCCTCGATCTCTTTAGGGTGCCGAGGCCTCCCCTTCGCTTTGATGTATGAAGGCGAGGCCACGGTCAGCACCCGCGTCTCGGTCAGCTTTCGGGCCACGAACGATCCTACCGGCGGCTCGCCGAAGCGCAGGGCCAAGTCAAAGCCATCAGCGACCAGATCGCCGATGGAATCTCGCATGATCAGTTCGACGGAAAGGTCCGGGTAACGCGCCAGGAACGCCGCCAGGTGTCGTGACAAGACAATTCTAGAAAAGAACGGATCGATGTTGACGCGCAACCGCCCCTTTACCTTGCTGGCAGAACCAGCGGCCTCGATGGCGGCCTCCTCGATGCCGGCCAGATGCGGCCCCACCTGTTCGTAGAAACGTCGGCCTTCATCCGTCAATGAGAGTGACCGCGTGGTCCGGGCCAGGAGCCGCGCGCCCACCCGCTGCTCGAGGCGCGAGAGCGCGCGGCTCACTCCGGAGGGGGATGACCCGAGTGCTTCGGCGGCTCTTGCGATGGTCCCTGCCTCAACCACCGCGATGAGCACCGTCACCCCGGAGAGCAACTTGCCGTCGAAAGTCATGTCGATTCCTGCCGTTTTGTCATGACTGCTTTCACATAAACGCTATTTAAGCACGAATGCGCCGATGGGATAGTGCCACCCATGTCGCCGGCGGCGATTCACTGACCAGGAGCGCTTATGTTTGCAGTTACAGGCATTACCGGAAAAGTTGGGGCCGCCGTGGCGCGCGGCCTTCTTTCCGCCGATCAATCCGTCAGGGCGGTAGTCAGAGATCGCGGCAGGGGTACCCCATGGGCAGAGCTGGGGTGCGACATCGCCGTTGCTGACGTGTCGGACACGGAAGCTCTCAGCGCAGCATTCGAGGGCACCACCGGCGTCTTTGCACTGCTGCCTCCGGTGTTCGACCCGACTCCCGGCTTCCCCGAGGCCATCGGTTTCATCAACTCACTGCACGCGGCTCTTGCTCGCGCCAAACCCGCAAGAGTGGTTGCGTTGTCGACTGTCGGTGCGGACGCGCCGCAACCGAACCTGCTGAATGTGCTCGGCCGGATGGAGCAAGTCCTCGGCACTCTGCCGATGCCGGTGACATTCCTGCGCGCGGCCTGGTTCATGGAAAACGCCGCCTGGGACGTGGCCTCTGCCAAGAGCGGCCTCATCCGCAGCTACCTACAGCCGCTGGACCGAGCGTTCCCGATGGTGTCAACCGACGACGTTGGCAGCACTGCCGCAGCTCTCCTGCAAGAGCGTTGGGAGGGCAAGCGTGTCGTGGAGCTTGAGGCCCCGCAGCGCGTCTCGCCGAATGCACTGGCCGCAGGATTCGCCACAGTGCTCGGCACGCCAGTGCGTGCAGAGGTCGTGCCGCGCGGTCAGTGGGAATCGGTCTTTCGTGCCCAAGGCATGAAGAATCCCACGCCCCGCATGCAGATGATCGACGGCTTCAACGCGGGCTGGATCGACTTTGAGGATCGCGGCGCACACGCTCGCAAAGGTTACATCAACATCGACCGGGCGATTGCCACCCTCCTCCAGAGACAAATGGGAAGCTAGAGTGGGTAGTGCTCGGCGTCTGCGATCGCGTAGCGCGCATAGAAAAAGTCTCGAATCGTCGACAGGCGCTGGCCGGACCACCCGAGCACCACGAAATAGTCCGGCCGCCCATCGGGGCGCTCCTCTTGTTGTATCAGCACGGCCGGCCGACCTTCGACGACCCCCGGCCACGCCTTCCAACCCTGCCGCTCCCCGTATCGCGCAAAGTAGTTGCCGACGGCCTCACCCTGCAGCTGCAGGCGACTCACCAGATCGAGCCGCACGTCGGCAGCAAGCAGCGTGCGTAGCGTGTCAAAGTCGCGCGAATTGAACAAGTCGACATATGTTCGCAGCAGCTGTTGTTCTGCTTCTGGTAAAGGGACTCGCGTGGTCGCCCCTGTCGCCTGGCCGGCCAACACGCGCAGGTGGTTGCGGCCGCGCTGCAAGATCGACTTCACCGCCGGCACCGTCGTGCCGATAATTTCGCCGACCTCTTCGGCGGAATACTCCAACACGTCGAAGAGAATGACCACGCTTCGCTGCGCTGCAGGCATTTGCATGAAGGTGGGCAGCGAGGCGGCTGCCGCCTCGCGCCGCGCATGTTCGTCGACGGGATCAACGACCAGTTCCACATCGTCCTCACTTTGCGTGCCGCGGCGTGCTCGACGTCGCAGGAAGTCAAGTGCCAGATTGTGAGCAATACGGAACAGCCAACCCTCGGGGTTCTCGATAGGCCGGTCCGGCACGCCCGACTCCAGCGCACGCAACATGGTCTCCTGCACGATGTCCTCGCCATCGAGTACTGAGCCCACCATCCGGGCGCAATAGCGGTGCAGCCGCGGTCGCAGTTGGTCTAAATCGATGGTCGACAACGACCGCCCATTCATACGTTTGCGGGTGCGTTGGCGGCAAAAGCCCTCAATTGGTCCGCCAGTGCCTTTTGGAATGCCGGCCGCGTTTCACAGCGCAGACAGTAGGCAGCGAGCGTGGGCATTTCGGCGACCAGGTTGGTATGGCGGAGCAAACGCAACACCTGACTCATCATCAGGTCGGCCGCAGTGAAGCTGCCCTCGAGAAACGCATGGCCGTTCAATCGCGTCGACAGCTCCGACAGCCGTTTGTTGACCATTTGCTCGACTGGCGGCCGGCTCACGTTTTTCCATTCATCGGTCGCGCGGAAAAGGTCATTTGAAACCAAGTGCTGAACGTGCGGTTCAACCGTGTTTAACGCCGAGAATATCCATTGTCGCACTCGTGCGCGCGCACCAGGATCGGCTGGCATCAACGCGTCGGAGCGCTCGGCGATCTGCAGGACGATGGCGCCGGATTCGAACAATGTCAATCCGCCCTCTTGATAGACCGGTATCTGCCCGAACGGCTGTAGCTTCCGATGGCCTTCGGATGACTGATCGCCGAAGCTGATCAACTGCTCTTCGTACGGCAGTCCGGCCTCTTCGAGCGCCCACCGTACACGCAAATCGCGCACCAAGCCTTGAGCCGGAGGCGGTACCCAGCGATATGCGATTACTTTGATGCGATTCATAATGTTTCCTCAATTGGATTGACCGGGGTGGGCCTGCCAGAACACGAATCTGGAGGGTCCTCATCTGAGTAGACGTCGGACAACGGTCAAACGAATCGGTCTGAATGAGAAAGCTCGACGCGAAGGTTTCGAGCTCGGCTTGTTGCGAAGCGCAGTATCGGTCTAGCGCTTTGGCCGACCGTTCTCGCAGATCTTGGAGGCGTCCGCGCGGGTAAACTCGGCAATCCAGTTAGTTTCCCAGGTAAGGTTGTCATACGAGAACGCCTGCTCCCAGCGAGCATGGTCGTGGTCGAGTTTGGTCCACAAGTAACGTACGCGGATGGGTCGCCCATTCTCCTGGTCGTCGGCGTAGAACTCGCCGCGGTTGCCGTCAAAACCTCCGACCACCGGCACAGGATCCAATTGGCCCGTCGCGCTGCTCACCCAGTAGATCGACCATTGGTGCTTTTTGACATCGAACGCCCGCAGCGTGAGCCCCGCGCGCATCTTGGACGGGATGTAGAGCTCATCGATTGTAGCCAGGCCGCCGAGATAAAGGGAGAGGCACTCAACAGCAGGGAACTCTTCCCAGTCGGAGCTCCCCGCGCCGCGCATCTTCAGGCGCCGCTGCTTTGTGATCCATCCGCCGACGAAATAGTCGAAGTCATGCATGTCACCGGTGTGCGAGAGCGAATATCCGGGAGGCAACACCCCGCTCGCCGTGGCGGTACCGGCAGCGCTCCCTGCCGGCCATGCGCAAGCAAGCGAGATGGCGCTGACCGCAACACCGGAGGCTGCAAACCGGACCAACCGGTGATTGAGATGTGTGCTCATTGACGCCAGTGTATTAGCGTCCGGCTCCGAGTCATAACGATAAGCCTTGACAATCATTTGAAGCGCAGCTTTAAATGATTCGTGCCCAAGAGACTGCCCTCGCTTGATTCGTTGCGCGTGCTGGCGGCGTGCACCCGGCACGGCAATTTTTCTCGCGCCGCTCTCGAACTTAGGATCACACCCGCCGCAGTGAGCCAGCGGATTAGGTCGCTCGAGGCTGATCTTGGAGTAAGGCTCTTTAGCCGGCACGGCCCAACACTGAGGACCACCGACCGTGCCAAGGCGCTTGGGCAAAGGGTCGAGCAGGCTTTATCGCTCATGCGCATGGCGGTACAGGACTGCTGCCGCGTCAAACAGCCGCTTCGCGTGACCTGCGCACCGACCTTTGCTTCACGTTGGCTGGTGCCGCGGTTGCCGACCTATCACACGATCCCCGGAGCCGACGCGATCGTGCTGGATAACACCCAGGCTGTGTTGCCGACCGCTAGTTTCGATGTTGCCATAAGAAGCGGGGTCGGCCCCTGGCCGAGTTGCAACTCCGCAATACTCATGGCGGAGCAGCGCACACCGATGTTTAGTCCCAAGTGGGCAACCAGGCGCTTGACGGCCAAGAAACTTCTGGAGATACCATTGCTACCCGATCCCGGGTGGTCGCAGTGGTTCAAGCTTGCCGGCATCCCCAACGCAAAGCCCACATTTGTTGCGACCCGCTATCCGAACTACGAGCTCGAGGCGCAAGCAGCCGCACAGGGCATCGGTGCCGCTTTACTCTCCCCCGTCCTGTTCGCAGACCTGGTCGCGCAAGGAGTTCTGACGGCCCCGTTCTCGCTGACGCTGGAAGGACGGGGCGGCTATTGGTTGCTTTGGGTCGATGAGTCGCCCGAGTGCCATTTCGTCAGATGGATGAAATCGCAGTTTGGCATCGCGACAGATCCGCAGGACCCCTATGCGGGTGCGGTGGTGGCCGTTGGTGACCGGGAGAACTGAATCACATGACCTTTACGGCGGGCGGCGAGCAACATCACAATCCCGGCAGCCAAACACACCACTACCGCAACCACCGAAGCCTCCGCGCCGAAGGCGCCACCGGTCAGCCACACTGGACCAACAAGCTTCGCGTCGAACAGGCCTTGGATTGATCCGCCAGAAACGGCGGCAGAGAAGATTCCACCTTGTGTAAAGTTCCAGGCGAAGTGAATCCCGATACAGAGCCATAGGCGCCGGGTCAGCATGTAGGCGGCCGCCAGCAGGATCCCCGCCTCCAGCATGACGGCACCGGCGTTCAGCAGCGTGACTCCGGGATTGAGCAAGTGTAGGAGGCCGAAGAGAGCCGCGGAGATCGCCAGGGCGATCCAACTACCGAGCCACTGCTCCAGTATCCGGAAAACCACGCCGCGCATTACGACCTCTTCCAGAACGGCACCCAAGATGAACGCCGGCACAGTTGCAAGCATCGACGTCCACCCATGGATACCGGTCACGCGGTAGGCGCCGAGTGCGGCCAATGCGCCGATCGTGAATGACAGCAGCAGCGCCCCCAACAGCAAGCCCGATCCCAATTCACGAGCGGCGCGCGTGCTGGAGAGTTCGGTGGCTACTCGCTTCTCGATGACCTTCACGTAAGCTTGATAGGCCGCGAGAATGACCGCAGTCAGCAACAAGGCACCGGCTTTTTTCAGCATTTTGTCCGACACGAAGAGATTAAAGGGGATGGCGACGAGCGCGAATGGAATGGCGATCGAGAGCAGTGCCAGCACGATCCGGATGATGGGGTACCCAAGCAAACGGGCACTCACTCGGGCAACAGGTTGGGGAGCATCAGATGGGCTCGGCATCATCGCTCCTGGTCGACTTCACGAAGTGCGGGACGAGAGTCATCTGGCGTTGGCTTGACTGCGTAGGGCCTAAAGGTCGACGCGATCACGAAGGCGCCAATACCTATACCCCCTGCACCGATGTAAAGCCACCCGTAACTGGCGAACGTGTCGTAGATCAAACCTCCCGCCAGCGGGCCGGTCGCCATGCCCAAACTGCCAGCCATTGCTGTTCCGCCGATGATCGTCCCCATCATCCGGAGCGGGAAATTTTCGCGCGCGAGTACTGCATACAGAGGCATTACACCGGCATATACAAAACCGAACATGGCTGCCACGGCGTAAAACGCACTCAGCTCACGCACGAAGAAATAGGCCAGTGCGCCGAACGCCTGCAGCAGCAGGCCGGAGACCAGGACGCGTTTTGCTCCAAACCGGTCACCGAGAAATCCGAATGCGACACGACCGCCCAGGCCCGCCAGCCCTTCCACGCTGTAGATCGACACAGCAGCAACCAGCGGGATCCCGCAACTTATCGCGTAGCTCACCGTATGGAAAATCGGGCCGGAGTGCGTGGCACAACAAAAAAAATTGGTCAGCAGCAGCGTGATGAATTGCGGCGATCTGATTGCCTGCCCTAGAGTGATCCCCGATTGCGGCTCTTCGTGTGTTGCAAGGACGACATTTTCGGATTGCAAGCCCGGCGGGCGACGCACCAGCAACGCCACTGGAATCATAACGACCGCGGCGAGTGCGGCGAGAATTTGGAGGGACGTTCTCCAATCGTGGTTGGAAATGAGGCGCGCCGCCAATGGAGACATGGTCATTGGCGCCATTCCCATGCCGGCGGAAACGAGAGACACAGCCAGGCTGCGATGGGTGTCGAACCAGCCTGTCACGCAAGCCATCATGGGCGCGAAGATGGCCGCTGTCGCGCCGCCGACCGCCACGCCGAAGATCAGCTGAAACTCAACAAGCGATGTTGCCCGGCTCGCCAGCGCCAGCGCTGTGGCCAACACACTGGATCCTATCAGCACTATCGGGCGCGGACCGAAGCGGTCTGACAGGTTTCCCCAGACAATGCTCCCCACCGCCATGGCGAGAAAACCGAAGGTCATGGCGCTGGATATGCCGGTGATGGACCATCCAGTGTCTCGCGAGATGGACCGAAGAAAAACAGGAAGGGAGAACATGGCGCCTATTGCAACGCAGCCCAAGAGGCCGCCGGCTGCGACTATCACCCACCGATAGAAAGGTCTGCTCATACTGCGCTTCCCATCCAACCGTTCCAGCTCAATCTTCATTTCGAATGAGAGATTTCGTACATTACCCTTTCGACGATGTCGTGTCGTTGAGTTCGCGACGTTTGATCGGAATGATAGAGAGCCTTTACAAAGGCTGCATCCCAAGGGCTGAGCCCGGCTGGCGGCGTCGGGCCGGAAACGAACAAGCGCAAGATCGAAGGCGCACTTCCAATGTCGGCATCGAGATCGACATTCGACAATCCCACCATCGCCATGTAGTCAGCCTGCTGATCCAGCGTAGCCTGCGACGCGAGATTCGTGTCGACGATCGCAAACACCGAAAATAAACTAAGAACCGCATTACGGACGAACGATGAGGATTCAGCATTGTTGTTGCTTGGAACGAAGTGGCCCAGGCGGGTGCCCGCTTTGCGACCGCGATCTATGTTTCGCCACACCCGTATGGGCCGGGAGCCCGACGGATCAAGAAACTGGTGAATCTGCGAGAGCGTTGCATCGCCAAAGAGTTGTTTATTGCGCGCGTACCATGCCTCGAGAATCCGATCCGGCTCAGAGGTTTCGATGATGACGAAGTTAGGTTGGCACGGTTCGCGTGCCAGGGGTGCGCCGGCCGCCAAGATGATCTGCGTCAGCCGGGCTGACACAGCCTTTAGGTCTTCTTCGGGCAATCCAGCGGCGAAAAGGCAAATCGGCGCATTCCAGCGTACCAGCGATTCGGAATCGGCGAATCCCGGGTTTTTCGTGACTCCGCGGACAAAGGCCTCCACGCGCTGCCTAAGGTCAGCCTGCTGCGGCTCGACGGCGGCTTCGACGCGGGCCGGAAACATGGCGCCTATTGCGGCGCAGCCCAGGAGGCCGCCGACTGCAACTGTCGCCCAACGACAGTATGTTCTGCTCATGTTGTGCTTTCCAAAGCCCGCCCCTATTGCGTTAATGGATGCCATGAGTTTCAAGCCAACTGCGAGCAGCGCTTTCGGGGGACAAGCCGTTTTTATTGATGGCAACGTCCATATCAATTACATCTTCCAAGGATATTCTAAGTGAACGAATAGCCGCCAGATCCGCCTCTTTCAGCATGGCAGTGCCCGAAGGATTATGCGCCGCCAGGACAACCCGATTTACTCCACCAAGCAAATTTTGCGGATCGGCAATAGGCCGGAGTCCATATGCGCGAACAAACCAATATGGCGTCCAGGTTGGCACGACTACCCAGTTTCCCGCGGCCACGGCCTTCTGCAAGCTTGATGTCCAAACTGCAAATGAGCCGGGTACCACGTGGTAGCCGGCTGCTCGTAATTGGTATTTGTCGATTGCCGCCATCGATTGGAATGTAATTGTTGTATCGGGAGCAAGTCCGTGAATCGTATGATCCATTCGAGCTGCGACCGCCGGCTTGCGCAGATCGGAAATGCTCGACACTTCGCTGGCCGGCACGTAACTCGGGACACCCCAAAAGAACTGTGCACCCTCGTATAGCGTCATCACTTCCGCCACCTTGTCGCCCAGGGCTTTCCATTGACGTGCGTGCCCATCTGGGAGCCAAAAGGCAACACATAGGTCAATGTCGCCTCGACCGATTGCACCATAAACGTCGGTGTGTGACCCGCGAAAAAAATTGACCTTGTAACCCTGCCTTTCAAGCGTTTGCGCTACAACGTTTCCGACAACCTCATAAAAACTTTCGTCTATCACGCCCAGCCGCAAAACAGGCTCCTCAGTCGCTCCGACCGACGTACCCATGACTGAAAACGGTCGTGGGTCGCATCTTAGTAACTCACAGCCTGCCCGACTTGCATCGGGGTATACGTAGCCCCGAGGCCACGCACCGTAAGGGCCTTTTGGAACATTTCAGGCGTGCCGGTCATCATCGGCAAAAACGTCCCGTAGTGCATCGGGACCGCTTTGAGTGGTTTAACGAGTGCCACCGCCTCCGCCGCACGCTCGGGTCCCATCGTAAAATGATCGCCGATACATGTCAGCATGACATCGATCCGTCCGAATTGATTGACGCGCACCATATCTGAAAATACATCGGTGTCCCCTGTGTGATAGATCGTCGGCCCATTCTTTATGGCCACAACAAATCCCGCAGGATTTCCGCCCCAATGCGTTTCATCGTCGGTATTCACGCCAAGGTCCTTGCCGCTGATGTGTGAGCTGTGCACAGCCGGCACCAGCAGAATGCGTACTTCTCCTTCGAAAAACGTGAGAATCCCACCCGCGTTTCCGAGCGTTTGGTAACTCATATTCTCTCGCGGGAAACCACCATACCGCGCCATTGCTTCACCAAGATCGAGGGTAGCGACCAATTTGGCGCCGGTGCGGCGCGAGATATCGGCCGCCTGGCCGACGTGATCAAAATGACCATGGCTGACTAAAATCAGGTCGACGGTCTTCAACCTGTCGCCGGTCGTTTTCCCCTCTTTGTTCATGGGGTTGGCGAACCAAGGATCGAACAATAAGACTCGGCCCGTCGGCGTGACCACCTTGAAAGCCGATTGGCCATACCAGGTTATTTCCGTATGGCCGCCCGCGGCAAACGCCGCAGACGGCCAAGTCGTCATCGAAAGAACTACGAACGCTACCGCGTACGAAAGTATGCGTTTTCCAATCATCGCCAGTGCTCCTTTCAAAACAATACGATTTCGCCTTGTCGACACCGGCCCTTAAGACCGATTGGCGGGATGCTATCCGGGAGTTGACTGTTTTTAAACGCGCATAGGTTATATACTTTACATACGCTTATCGTATGAATCTCGCATCATGAACGGCGATCTGTCCTTGCTGCAACTTCGTACATTCCTGCGCATCGTCGACCGCGGCAGCCTTTCGGCTGCAGCACTCGATCTCGGCACGACGCAGCCCACTATTTCACGACGCTTGAAGGAGATCGAGGCCGCTTATCGGATGAAGCTCATAGTGCGAACCACGCGCGCGTTCCATGTTACCGACGCCGGGCGATTGGTTTATGAATTGGCCAAACAAACGACCATGGCGGATGAGTTCCTACGCGAACGCTTGGCGCGGCAACAGGCACTGGTTGAGGGACGCATTCGGGTGGGCGGCCCGTCAGGATTCGGGTCCTGGCTATTGGCGCCGTTTTGCGCTCGATTCATAGGGCGCCACCCCGGCCTCGAGATTGAACTCTACTTGTCCGACAGTCCTGCGGATCTCGTCAGTGAAGGTATCGATGTCTCGATCCGCATAGGCCGATTGCGCGATTCCTCTCTCTATGCGCGAACTTTGGCAACCCTCGAGGAGGTCATTGTCAGCCATCCAGATCACGTGCGCTTACCAATCGCTCGACCAGCGCAGTTACGTACGCTCCCGTGGATTGCCTTCACCGGTCTTGCGGAGCCCGGCGTGATCCGACTAAAACGCGGAGTCCGCAAGCAATCCATTCAGATCAAGCCGCATCTGATGATCAGCGAGATAACCGGCTATCGAGAGGCTCTTCTAGCAGCCGGGGGCGCGGGACTGATTCATCGCTACGCGATTGACGCGGATATGCAAACCGGTCGGCTGATACGATTGCTGCCGGAATGGCAACTTCCCAAGTGGGACATTCACGCGGTATTTCCCTCAAAAACACAAACATATCGCGTGCGTCAGTGGTGCGATGACCTTGTCAAAGAATTTGCAGATACTCCTGGATTGACTGTTCGTCGCTAGCCTAACCCGCACCGGAACGGGTCGCATTCCCGCGACCCGTTCCGCCCAAAGCACGCGCTACCGGGTCCTTCAGTGCCCGAACTTGTAACTCAGATCCAAACCGTACGTGCGTGGCTGATTGACGATATAGCGGGTAAAGGCCGCACTCTGAAGATTGATCTGCGGCTGCGTGTCGAGCAACGTCTCCTTGTCGGCCAGGTTGTTCACAAACAGACTAAACGTCCAATCGTCGGCGGACTTGACACCCACGCGCAGGTTCGCAAGCCCGTAGGAAGGCAGGTGCACCAGCAGGTCGTTCATATTGTTGAGTGTGATGGTCTCTCCGTAAGGAGCATTGGTACGCTCGCCAATGTAATTGTAGGACAGCGAACTGGTCAGCTGCAGCGCTCCGGTGAGCGGCTGTACATTGTGCAATGTGAGGGACGAGGTGATCTTCGGCGAATCGGGTATTGCCGTTCCCTTCTGGTAGCCCGTAATGGCGCTGTCGGAGAGGAACTTGCTGTCTGCATAGCCCAGATTTCCGGAGAACGAGAAACCCGCCGGGAGCTTGAGCCACATCTCAACTTCCGCCCCGAGGATCCGGGCGTTTGCTCCGTTGACTGTGTACCCAAAGCCGCCGACATTGGTTGCAATCTGCGGGTTGCTCCAGCGTTCGTAGTACCCATCCACGTTGAGCATCAGCTGGCGGTCGAAGAATTCGCCCTTCTCGCCCAGCTCGAAGTTCCAAACCGAATCGGAATTGAACTGCGGCACACCCTGGGTATTGGAGTTGGGGAACTGCACATTGGGGGCGTAGTAACCACCCGCGACACCTGGCGTCGACGACAGCTTCGATTGCAGGCCGCACTGCAGAATGACGGCCAGGCTCGATGGGGCGCCGCAGGAGGCAGCCGACACAGTGGTCAGGTACCCGGTGAAAGGCTGGTCGGTGCCGCCCGGGCGAAAGCCGCGGGCCGCCGTGGTGTACAAGAGCACTTCCGGAGTCATCTTCCAGGACAGATCGAACTTCGGATTGACGCCACTCGCCTTGTCCGAGGCCGTGGTATTGAACGGGGCGGTGTTGCCGGCGAGTGTCGGAGCGCCGCTGAGGAGGTTGGCGAATCCAAAGGGCGTGAAATCACCGAACTCGGTGTTGCTCTGGGTGTACTTGTATTGGTAACCGCGCAGCCCCAGCGTCGCCTTCCATCCCTCGGCAAACGCGAGCGACGTCTCGCCGAACAGCGCGTTCTGCGTAATGGTCTGGGGCATGTAATCGACGTAGATGTTGCCGATTCCTGCCGCAATGATCTGGGGGTTGATGGACCACATAGCCCAGTCGGATTTGAGGCGCTGGTAGTAGTAGCCCGCCTGCCACTGAAAGGCCCCCTTGTCGCTGGAGGTTAGGCGCAACTCCTCGCTGAGTTGTTGCGTGTCGTCGCGTTCCTGCACGCCCGGTCCCGTCGGTCCGGGGCCGGTCGGGCCGATGCCGCCCGCCGAAGTGTCGTAGGGAGACGCCGTTCCGAAACTCCCTAGCCCTGAGGGCCCGGCGTTCTCCTCGGTGCCGTCCTGGGAGACCAGGGTGGCGCGCTTCCAGTTCGCCGTGGCCGAAGTAACCAGAAAATGCTCGGTCTGCCATTCGATTTTGAGACTGCCCAGGGTGAACACATCGTCTTGCGGCTCGGGGGTGTCGTAGATCTCAAAGTGTCCCGAGGCCGAAGGTACCTGCGGGTGGCTGGGTGAGCCGTCGACGTCCACGGCACTGGGACCATCCTGGTGCGTGTGCTGCCACATCAACGCCGGGGTAATGGAAACGTCGTCGGAGGGGCGCCACAACAGGGAGGCGCGGAAGGAGTCGAGCGAAGTGCCATTTGCCCGAGCCACAGTTTCCGCCAGCGGCGCGGTGTAAAAACCGGCCGGCCGAGCGCCGGTCGCGCCATCCGTCAGCACCGCGCCATCGGCGAACACATAGCGGTTGACCCAGCCGCTCTGCGAGTCCGTCGAACCCACAATGCGCAGCGCCACATTCGCTCCCAGCGGCAAATTCACCATCCCATTCTGCGTGAAGTTGATGCCTCCGCCCGAGCCGGTATCCGACACCACCGTCTCGCCGCTGGCGACGAACTGCCCCAGCTGCGGAGCATTGGGCACCAGCTTGACGGTGCCGCCCATGGAGCTGGCACCGTACAACGTTCCCTGGGGGCCGCGCAGGATTTCCACGCGGTTTAGATCATACAGATTGGGGTCGATGACAACCTTGCCCAGCTGCGCCGAGGCCGGCGACGACAGCGCGGTCTCGTCGAAGTAAAAACCCACCACGGAAGTGTTGCCACCCGAGGAGTTCAGGCCCCTCATCTCAAATTCCGTTTGGCCGGGTCCTGCGGTGCGCATGGCGATACCGGGCACGGTCTGCGCGAGACTGTTGAAATCCGTCAATCCCTTGTTGGCAATATCGCTCGCCGAGATTGCCGTGACGCTGATGGGGGTGTCCTGGACGGTCGATGCGCGCTTGGTAGCGGTGATCACTATCTCCGGCAATTCCGAGCTCGTGTCCCCCTCCGCCCAGGCGCTACCCGCGACGGCCAGTGCGATCGAGGCGGCCAGAATGTTTTTATGTTTCACGTATTCGTCTCCCTAGATAAGTTCATGGCCAATTCGTAGCTGGCCGATCGGAAATGCGCCGGTCTTGACTGGACGATGGGTGTAATTTGCAGTGCTGGGTTCAAGAGTCCGGTCGATAACAACATGTTGTTCGTTAGCAACATTTATGAACGGCAGATTATGCACGGTGCGACGTGCGAAGTCATCTAGGATGTTGAGCGCTAGTCTCGGCCGTTCCGAGGCCGTATGAAGGTAGGCGTCGGCCTGCGGCACCTAGAGTTACGTTGCGAACCAGCAACAATTGACCGGCGGCAATTAGAACTGCCGGGCGCGTTGCCTCACGGAGCTAATTGAATTCGCTGGTGCAGCGGAATGCTGTCCGGCATGTCGGATTGGGGTGCGTACCGACCTCAACTTGCATGTTCGCGCGCCAATTGACTCCGGCGCCAAGCTGCCGGTGGCGAGCCATACGCTCGCCGAAATGCGCGACTGAAGGCCGTATCGGTTTGATAGCCCACATCTTCCGCAATCCGCGCGAGGGGAGCGTTGCTACGGCAAAGCAAATTAGCGGCAAGTAGCATCCGCCACTGCGTCAGGTACTGCATCGGAGAAGTGCCGACCAAGTGCTGGAAACGTTCCGCGAGCACTGACCGCGATGTTCCGGCATCGTGTGCCAACTCTTCCAACGTCCAGGAATGAGCCGGACGCGAGTGCATCGCGTTCAATGCCGGCCCGATAATCCGATCGCCCACCCCGGCTAACCAGCCGGTTCGACCCTCGCTTTGCTCGTTCATATAAAGGCGCAGCACCTCGATGAACAGCACCTCGGCCAGCTTGGACAAAACGCCGGCACCGCCGGGCCGAGGTGAGCGGGCTTCGGCTAAAGCGTATCGAACCGAGGCTTCGAGCCAGATACCAGCGTTTGATCCACGCACATTGACGCGGAGCAACGCAGGTAACCCCGCAAGCAGCATCCCCGCCAGCCGGGCATCGCAGGCCAAGTAGCCGCATACGAGGCGTGTGGTCGGACCACCACCACCGTAAACCAGTTGCCGTGGACGCCGCGCCAGTACTTGATCAAGGCGCGCACCGGTCGCAGGTGGCAGTCCTGGTTGCGAGGTCATGCGATGCGCGTGGCCCTTCGGAAATATGACGGCGTCACCCGCAGTAAGGCGTACCGGCGCTTCATTGCCCATCTCGACAAAGCAATCACCTTCCGTAATCAGATGGAAGATCACTACTCGTTCGGCGCCCGGCTCCAGCAACGGCGCGGCCGTGTCTGCACTAGGGGATTGGTAGCACCAGGGCGCCGTAAACCGCGCGTTGATGAAGATGGCGCCGACCAATCGTACGACGCGAAGCGTTTCAGATAGAGCGTCCATTACGCCCCGTCCACTTCGATACGTAATGCGACTGGCACGGCGTCTCGCGCGGCCGCGGATACCGGTGAACAGCGATTGCTATCTTCAACCAGGAGCCGAAGGCGCTCCGCAGAAACACCAGCCGCACCGATCCGAACGCGAATCTGAATCTCGCGCGGGCCTGCGGCCACCGGCGCGCCCGTACTATCTACCATGCCAAACAAGCCGCGCAGGTCAGAAGAGCTGGTTGCCAGCACGTCGAGCGCAGTCAATTCGATCCCCTCAGCTGCGGCGTCCATTGCAATGCATGTCGCGAGGCAGGATGCGAGTCCCGCACGGAACAGCCATCCCGGCGTGACCTTGTCACCACTTCCGCCGAGTTCGGTGGGCATATCGGTAAGTACTTGTGTGCCGTTGGCATGGGACGCGACGACCCGCAGGTCGGTCTGCCAATGCGCAATTGCTGGCGCGTCATCATGAATACCGGTGGCGGGTCGGCGCTGCAACACCGACTCCACCCGCTGCACTGCTGCCGCGATGTCTTGTATGGTCATGGCCGCATTCTCCAATCTTGACGTCCCTGATTGTGGGTGGATCGACGCGTATTTTCCAGTGTTACGGTGCCTAGGTGCTGGCCGGTGGACTGACGAGCAGCAATCTCGGACGCTGAGTCAACAGCAGAACACGCTGGTGACCACCCATGGACGATCGATCAAAGACGTCCGACTTCCGGATAGGACACGGCCGCGCCGAAGTGCAAGAGTTTCACAGCACATTCTGAAGCTTTGGATCGCACATCGGGTGTAGCAAACGATGGACTCAAGACTGCAACGGCGTGTTCAGCGCTACGGGTGGGATTTGGCGGCAACTGACTACGAGCCCCTATGGCAGGCACAGCTAGCCGAAGCGCAGGCCGCTTTATTGACGTGGGCCGCGCCTGCGCCGGGCGAGCAGGTTCTCGACATCGCTTGTGGCACCGGACTCGTCTCATTTGAGGCCGCGCGCGCGGTTGGTGTGAGCGGGCATGTGCTCGGAATCGATCTGTCCGATCGAATGGTAGGTGGCGCCGAACGACGAGCGGAGGAAAAGAAGTTGTCGAACTGCAGCTTTGCGCGAATGGACGCCGAATCCCTGGCTCTGCCGGACGGCAGCTTCGATGTCGTCCTGTGTGCCCTCGGGCTCATGTATATGCCGGATCCAGAAAGGGCACTGCGGGAGATGCGCCGGGTACTACATGCGGGCGGTCGCGTATCACTCGCAGTATGGGGTGAACGATCGAAATGCGGGTGGTCATCGATTTTTCCGATTGTTGATGACGAGGTGGCCAGCGAAGTTTGTCCGTTATTCTTTCGTCTCGGCGAGCAGGACGCTCTCGCACGCTTGTGCGCCGATGCGAAGCTTGCGGACGTCAGGCACCGTCGCATAACAACGACGCTGGTCTTTGCAGATGCCAACGATGCTTGCGACGCGGCGTTTGTGGGCGGTCCCGTCGCACTCGCTTGGTCGCGCTTCAACGATGAGGTCCGGGCGCGTGTTCGTGCCCGGTATTTGGATGCGATCGACCCGTGGCGGCATGGCGGCGGCTATAGAATCCCAGGGGAATTTGTCATCGCAGCTGCGGTTGTGCCAAGCCAGCGAGGCGCAGAGGGCTAGGCTCTTGTTACTAAGACTAAGGGATGTGCAGTCATCTTTTCATACACTTCAAGGGGAATCATCATGGGATTAGTAGCCGCAGTGTACGGACTATTTTGTTACGTCGTGTTCTTGGCGTCATTTCTTTATGCGATAGGATTTATCGGAGATTTCATCGTACCAAAGACGATCGATTCGGCTCCCAGCACTGATATGCCTGAGGCGCTTGCCGTCAATTTCGTCTTGCTTGGTCTTTTCGCCGTGCAGCACAGCGTTATGGCCCGACAGGGCTTCAAGGCCGCCTGGAACCGCATAGTTCCGCACGCGGTAGAGAGGAGTACCTACGTACTGGTCTCCAGCCTATTGCTAGGTCTCATTTGCTGGAAATGGCAGGCAATTCCGGCCGTCGTCTGGGATGTTTCTTCGCCCGTGCTTAGGGGGCTGCTGACGGCGTTGTTCGCTTTTGGCTGGCTTGTCCTCTTGGTCTCGACGTTCCTGATAAACCATTTCGATTTGTTTGGTTTGCGGCAGGTGTACTTGCGCCTACGTGGGGTTGAGTACACACCACTGAGTTTCACGGAGCGGGCCTTCTACAAGTTCGTGCGGCACCCGCTCTATCTAGGATTCGTAATCGCCTTCTGGTCGACTCCGCACATGTCCGTTGGCCATCTTGTGTTCTCGATCGCGACCACCGGGTACATTTTTGTTGGGATCTTCTTCGAGGAGCGCGACCTCATGAAGTATCACGGCGTGCAGTATGGGGCGTATCGCGCGCGGGTTCCGATGATATTCCCTATCGGCGTTAAGCGAAGGTGACTAGCCGCAGCAGACACATTCTGGGGTGGCCAGTGACGCAATGAGGCCTTCGAGAAGGTCAGCAACCTGGCGGGCTCTTGATGTCTTGATGCGCAATTGGTAGCGGGGGTAGGATTTGAACCTACGACCTTCGGGTTATGAGGCGCACGGCGGGATAATGGGGGCCTGTACAATCAGTCACTTACAGAGCTTGCCACCCCATTATCCCGCCTGTTTAAGGCACAATTTGGACACAGCCAATTTGTCCTGGACACGATCTGGGCACACTGGCGAGAGGAGGCCTATCTAGGCTGCCGCAGCCTCTCTCTCCGCTTCCCAACCCTTGCATGCCAAGAGCACGGTGCGTGGAACGGGTCGCTCACCACTCGCGTAATAGGCCACTTGGCGCCTCGACAGGCCGAGTGCCTCGGCTGCATCGCTGAGACTCAGTCCATGGCGCCACCGCCATCGGATGAATTCCAAGGCGTCCAAATGCCCATTCTGTTCGAGTGTCATCTCCCACAGTCGATCCGCCCCCATGTCAATTTCACCAGGCCATACGACGCTGTGCCCGCCTTCTCCCTTCGTGGCAAGCGCGAAAATCTCCTGATCCCTTAGCGGGCGCATACCCTTCAATCGATGCACCGGCTCACGGAGATCCACGGACATCGTCTTCCCATTCACCCAGCGCAGACGTAATGTGTATTCGTCCGCGTATCTCACGTGCGCAATGCGGACAGCCTTGGTTTCGTTCATGGTTTTTCCTTCGAACCTTTCCGCGTCGGTGGCATCGCCTTCACAGGTTCTTCCTCGGAATACTCTTGCCAGCGTGAGCGCAACTCCACGGCGTTCTCGCGCGCCCAGGCAAACGCTTCGGCGGTATCACGCGAATCAGCCTCACCTGCCTGAATGGCCAGTGTGTCGATTAATACGGATACGCGCTCGTTCTTTCGGGTGATCACATGAAAATGTGGCGGCGGATGGTCATCGAAATACATCTCGATACGGCAACGGTTGAAGCGTTTCAACGTGGGCACAGCCTATTATAGTGCACATCGTGCACTATCGCAAATCAGAGAAGACCCTTGCAGGCGGGTGATCAAGACCTTGGCATCGCTTGATCGTATCCTCTTCCGCCACGTCGTCGAATCGATTTCACAATTCTGCAATCGGACCCGTTCCCGCCCTCCACGACTGTCAGCTATAGGCCACTCAAAAAAAACGTACTAGAACAATTGCGGCTCCGCCGCCACGGCATTCGCTAAGACGCTTTCGATGAACAGCTCCTGTTCTTGGGAAGGGAATCCATAGCTTGCACATAAATCCATTCGGTGACGCATTATCGCTCATGCAGTCTGCGTGGCGAGGAAGGCTAACAGTGATTGCAGGTTGGTGCCTGTTCCGAGCGGCGTGGCGTCTAGTTCCTCGGTCACGCTCCCGAGCCGATTCAGCCAGTACGTCGGGTAGCCGAACCATACTGCCCCGGCAACATCCCACCCAGCAAATGCCACAAAGAGTATTTCACTTCGTTCGAGTCCCAAGGTATCCATACCCAGCTGATACGCGGGCCGAGCGGGCTTATAGGACCGAACCCTGTCCGTGCTAAGGACGTGAGCGAACAAACTGCGCAGCTTTGCCTTGGCCAGGCCAGACTCCAGCATGGAGCCGGTCAAGTTCGAGAGCATGCCCAACTTCACACCCAGACGCTCGATCATCGGTAGCGTTTCCGCTACGTCGGGCCACACGGCGAGGTCAGCGTACGGGGCCATCAGCTGCTTTTGCTTCTCGGTCGTGAGCGCAAGTCCCACCTGCCGCGCTGCGAAGGCCAGGCTGTCCTCCGTGGCCTGCCAAAAATCGACGTAGCGATCGCCAAGCGCGCGCAGCCACTGGTATTCGAATTGGCGAGTTCGCCAAGCCTGCACAAGCATCCCGCCCTTCTCGGGGTCGACCCGCTC
>Ga0210391_10000104_pt1 | contig 101224 bp, 99 predicted proteins | sample IncBWC12OmetaG_FD_160573 | JGI IMG/M metagenome (GOLD analysis project Ga0210391, IMG submission 160573) | Forest soil microbial communities from Barre Woods Harvard Forest LTER site, Petersham, Massachusetts, United States - Inc-BW-C-12-O ...
CGCCCCTCGAAGTGGTGGACGCCTTCGAGAAGCAGGCCCTCGAAAAGAACCACATCGATCTCCACACCATCCCGCCCCGCTACCGTTCCAGCTACTTCTCGCACATCTGGCAGAACGGATACGCCGCCGGTTACTACGCTTATCTCTGGGCCGAGATGCTGGACGACGACGCTTACCAGTGGTTTGTCGATCACGGAGGCATGACTCGCGCCAACGGCGACCGCTTCCGTCAGATGGTGCTCTCGCGCGGCAACACCGAAGACCTCGCCGAGATGTACAAGGCCTGGCTCGGAGCCGAACCCAGCGTTCAGCCCATGCTCAAATACCGCGGATTGGCGCCGCCGGGGAATTCGCAGTAGGATCGAGCCGGTTCGACAGGAGACACAATATGGCAGGCTGCGATGCTCAAACGTTTTCAGGAGTGACTCAGGTACAGTTCACTTGTCTCGCGCAAAAGGCCCAATCATCGTTCGGCATTACGATCTCCACAAACAGTGGAACCCAGTCTAAAGATGGAGTCACGGTCCCCTGGAACTTTGATCCCAACGCTCAGACTCTCATCATTCAATGCAGCGATAAGCCGTTCTTTTTGTCGTGCGATACGATTCAGTCTCAACTTCAGAGCGCCGTCGACAGCTGCGCCGGTTGATGACCTGCCGTAGCTACGCCGCCCTGAATTGCTAAACTTAAAGCTGTGAAGATCGCGCTCGCCCAGATCAACCCCACCATCGGTGACTTTTGCGGCAACGCCCAGAAGATCCTCGATTTTACCCAGCGCGCCGAGCAGGGAAAAGCCGACCTGGTCATCTTTCCCGAGCTCTGCGTCTGCGGCTACCCTCCCGCCGATCTTCTTGAGAAGCCGGCCTTCGTCGCGCGTGCCGGGCAGGTCGTTCAGGAAATCGCAGCGAAAACCGTAAACAGCCCAACCGCCATCATCTGCGGATACGTCACGCCCGCTCATCACGGCGCCGGCAAGCACGTAATGAACTCGGCCGCCCTGCTCCGCCACGGTCACGTCGAATTCGTCCAGTCGAAGATGCTTCTGCCTTTCTACGATGTCTTCGACGAGCAGCGCTACTTCGCTCCCGCGCACAAGCAGCGCCTCTTCTCGCTCGGCGGCGAACACGTCGCTCTTACCATTTGCGAAGACGCCTGGAACGACAAGAGCTTCTGGGAGAACCGTCTTTACAGCATCGATCCCATCGAAGAGCTTATGCGCGGAGGCGGCTCACTCGTTCTCAACATCTCTGCCTCGCCCTACTGGCGAGACAAGCGCGAAACTCGCCGTGAGATGCTCGCCGCCATCGCCCGCCGGCACGGCAAGCCCGTGCTCATGGTCAACCAGGTCGGCGGTAACGACAGCCTCGTCTTTGACGGATCCAGCCTCGCCCTCGGACGCGATGGCCAGGTCATCGCGCAGGCCGCCTCATTCGAAGAAGATCTCATCTTCATCGACACCGAATCCCTCACCGGTGACATGCACCCGGAGACCGAGGACGAAGACGAAGCCATTTTTCAAGCCCTCGTTCTCGGCACCCGCGACTACGTCCGCAAGTGCGGATTCTCCCGCGCCATCATCGGTCTCAGCGGAGGGATCGACTCCGCTCTCGTCGCCGCCATCGCCGTCGAAGCCCTCGGCAAGGAGAACGTCCTCGGCATCGGCATGCCCAGCCCTTATTCCTCCCAGGGCTCGATCGACGACAGCCGGCGGCTCGCCGAAAACCTCGGCATCCGTTTCGAAGTCGTCCCCATTAGTCCGCTCTTCTCTGAATACAACCAAGCCCTCGCGCCTATCTTCACCGGCCTCCAGCCCGACACCACCGAGGAGAACATCCAATCGCGCATCCGAGGCAACCTGCTCATGGCGCTCTCCAACAAGTTCAACTCGCTCGTGCTCACCACCGGCAACAAGAGCGAAATGTCCACCGGCTACTGCACTCTCTACGGCGATATGGTCGGAGCCCTCGCCGTCATTGGTGACGTCGTCAAGACCGAGGTCTATGCCCTCTGCCGTCATCTCAACCGTGAGCGCGAAATCATTCCCACGTCCATCCTCGACAAGGCGCCCTCCGCTGAGCTCCGCCCCAATCAAAAGGATACCGACTCGCTCCCGCCCTACAACGTCCTCGATCCCATCCTCGAGGCTTACGTCGAACGCTACGAAACTCCCGAGCACATCGCCGCCGCTCTCAACGTCGATATCGAACTCGTCCGTCGCGTCGTCAAACTCGTGGAGCGCAGCGAATACAAGCGCCAGCAGGCCGCCCCCGTCTTGAAAGTCACCACTAAGGCCTTCGGCATGGGACGCCGCTTTCCCATCGCCGTCAAGGTTCAGGTATAAGCAAACCAAAAGCTCGAAAGGGAATTGATGCAACTTCGTTCTGGAATCCATAGAGCCGTGGCCGCCCTTGTGCTGGCCGCCGCCACCTCCATCCCAGCCCTCGCGCAGGAGCCCGGCAGCAAGCCCGAAATGCCTTCCGCGCCCGTCGCGCCATCCGCACCCAGGTTCCCGACGCCGGACCCCAAAAACTTCACCGCCGCCTCGCCCACCCGCGCCACCGTCGAAGCCTTCCTCAAAGCTTCCTGGGGATACGACGCCGACCGCGTCTACTCGGTGCAAGCCATCCAGAACACCGCCGCGCCTGGCATCAGCAAGGTGACCGTCTTCGTCGCGCAAAAGAGCAATCCCAACCCGCAGCAGGTCGCCACGCTCGCGTTCTACGTTACGCCTGATGGCAAGCACCTCATCTCCAGCGATCTCAGCATGCTGGTTTTCGGCGACCATCCTTACGCCGACGCCCGCCGCATCCTCTCCACGCGCGCCGACGGACCCAGCCGCGGCTCTGCCGACAAGAAATTCGAATTCGTCGAGTTCGCCGACTTCCAGTGCCCGCACTGCAAGAAAGTCCAGCCCATCATCGACCGCCTCCTCACCGACTTCCCCCAGGCGCACTTCATCTTTGAAAACTTCCCGCTCACCGCTCTTCACTCTGAGGCCTACAAGGCGGCTACTTATAGTGTCTGCGTCGCCCAGCAGTCCGGCAACGAGGCCTTCTTCAAATTCGTCGACGCCGTCTTCGCCGCGCAGGACGGCCTCACGCCGCAGACCTCTGACGCCACCCTCGCCGACGCTGTCACCAAGGTCGGTCTCGACCCCGCGAAGGTTGGATCCTGCTCCTACACTGCGGTCGCCAAGGGACCCGTCGACGCCTCCATCAAGCTCGGCCAGGACATCGACGTGAACCAGACCCCCATGCTCTTCGTCAACGGCCGCCAGGTTCCCATCGGCGAAGTCGCCAACAACGACATCCCCTATGAAACCCTGAAGCAGATCGTCACCTACCAGCTCTCGCTCGATCAATAGAGGACGACCAATAGGAGGCTCTCCATGAGCGATACCCGAAAGACCACCATTGCCCCCATGCTTTCGGTCCGCGGCGGCGCCCGGGCGGTGGACTTCTACAAAGCTGCCTTCGGAGCCACCGAGTTGTTCCGCATTGACGCCGAGGATGGGGCGGTCGTCGCCCAGTTGTCCGTGGACGGAGCCGAATTCTGGCTTGCCGACGAGTCGCCGGAGCACTTCAACTTCAGCCCCGAGTCACTCGGAGGCGGGACTGTGCGGATGATACTGACCGTCGAAGATCCCGATGCCGCCTTCGATCGCGCCGTCGCCGCGGGAGCCAGAATACTGTGGCCCGTCGCCAATCAACATGGCTGGCGCCTGGGACGCATCGTCGATCCTTTCGGTCACCATTGGGAAATCGGCAAACCCCTGCGCGAAGGCTCTTGAAGCTGCCGGAAATAAAATCGGCTCTGGATACTCATGACCGACCCCTACAATCTGCAGCGCTTTGTCGACGCTCAGAAGACTGTCTACGACCGGGCCTGCTCCGAGCTGCGCCAAGGTCGCAAGACCAGTCACTGGATGTGGTTCATCTTTCCCCAGCTGAAGGGTCTGGGTTTCAGCGAGACCGCTCAAAGATTCGCGATCTCATCGATCGAAGAAGCAGAAGCTTTTCTGGCCCACCCGACCTTAGGTCCCAGGCTGAACGAGTGCGCCGAATTGGTCGCCCTCGTCGAGGGTCAAACGGCGAGCGAAATATTCGGCTATCCCGACGACCTGAAGTTCCGATCCTGCATGACGCTCTTCGCCCACGCAACGTCGGAAAACGCAGTCTTCCGGCAGGCTCTCAACAAATATTTCAGTGGCGAATTCGATCCCGCAACACTCAAGCTGCTCCAACAATAGAGAGGTCGAGGTAAATTTCTCACGCGAGGTTGTCATCCTGAGCGGAGGCTGCGTTAGCAGCCGAAGTCGAAGGATCCGCTTTTACCTTCGATCCGACGGTGGCCCACTCAAGCCTTGGCTCGAGTGGGAGAAGTGATGGGATCATCAAACCGTCAAGTTATAGATCAACCCAAACGGATCCTTGACGTAACACCTCGGAAACGCCGGCTGATCCTTGACGATCTGGCAACCGTTCTCAACGAGACGCGCTTTGGCTTCCTCCACACTGCCCACCGTTACCTCCAGCACCGGTCCCAGCGCCGGACCTCGCTCGATAAACAGGTTGATGTGCTTTCCATGCAGGCTGATCATCGGCGTCTCGCCGGTAATCTCAAACCCAAGCTGCTCGACGTAGAAAGCCGCCGCCTTTGCCGGGTGTTCCGCCTGAATCAAAATATCTGTACCGAAACTGTTTGCCATTTTCTGACCCTCACGTTCGAGCCCTCTTCTTACCCGCAGCCTTTCTATTCAGCGCCTTCTTTGCCGAAGCCCGTTTCGCCGCGCGTGCCCGGCGCTTCAGTTCTTCCGACGAATACATCGACTTGCGGCAATTCTCTGCGCCGCAATTGCACAGGGCCTCGTCATCGTCGCCGTCATACAGGTTGTAATCGTAGGTTAGTTCTTCCCCCGCAGCGATATCGCGGAGCGCCTTCACCCACACCTTGCCTCTCACCTCGCCCGTTTCGCAATTCGGATCGCACGAGTGATTGATGAACATCGCGATGCCGTGTCCGTCGATTACCTTCGATCCATTGCCCAACCCGAAGAGGTACGTCGTCGGTGAATCGCGATACTTCTCGTCCGCCGCCTCCTTTGAGATGTGCGGCCCGGTGTACTCGACGATGCGCGAACGCTTCCTGATCGGCTCCGTCGTATAGCAGCCGGCGGCATGGATTTGAGAGGAACGAATGATCAATGTCATGGTGAGGAAGGAGTTTTCTCGCCGAGTATAACAACTCCCGCGCAGCTATTTTCGTGTCAAACGGGTCTAAAATAGGAGGAGACGATCATGCGCATTCCAGCTCATATCCTTGCCCTGCTGCTCGTGGCGATTTCTTGCCCTGCGCAACAGCAGTCGCAAAATGGGCAGCAAACGCAGGATGCGCAGCAGCAGTCGCAGAGCTCGTCCCAAAGCCAGGATCAAAGCCAGTCGCAAAGTTCGTCGCCGGACAAGTCTCAGCCCGCGCCCACCGAGCGAAAGCGGCTGCCGCTCGGCAAGCAGCCTACCGCCGCCGACGAGAATCCTTTTCCGGAAGACATTTCGAAGAAGGCCGCCACGGCTGCGGGCAACGCCGCTCCCGACGCACCTGCCTCCCCCGCTGCGCCGAAGCCGGATGAACCCTACTCCTCGAGCCGCACGAAACTGCAGAACATCGATGGAGCGGACGACAGCGAGAGCCGCATCTCCGACGGCGCCGGCGGATACATCCACAATCCGAAGCTCGGCGATCAGGACGTAAAGGTGGGCGGCTTCTATCTCACCCGCCACGACTACAAGGGAGCCTACGATCGCTTCAAGGAGGCTACCAAGGTGGCCCCTGAGAACGCCGACGCCGTCTTTGGACTGGCCGAGGCCGCGCGCGGGCTGAAGCTTGACGCCGAAGCCGCCGACAACTACCGCGTCTACCTCGATGCCGTCCCGGACGGTGCAAAGGCGAAGGCTGCCCGCAAGGCTCTCGCCGAGCTGGGTTCCGGCCCGAAGAAATAGCCGCTTCTCAGTAGAATTTCTGTTGCAGCAGCTCCACCAGGTAAATCAGCGCCAGTGGAACCAGCACCAGATTTCGCACTACCGACACAAAGGCCCTTTGCCGGTCTGCTTCGCGCAGCGCGTCCAGCCGCGCTAGTCCCCTCGCCATCCATACCAGCGCATAGTTCAGCAGCAGAAACGCCGCAGCGAACAATGTGAGCTCCCACAACACGATATGCAGATGTTGTCCCAGGTAAGCGCCAAGGTGCTGCAGAGAGTTCTGCATCGCGTAGTTGTCGGAAAAACGAAACCAAAACGTCCGCCATCTCTCCGGCGTGAGCACCACCCACAGCGCGCCAATGCATAGCAGGACTCGCCAGACCGTCAGCACCGCTTCCAGCAGCGTCAGCCGCCAGCGCGGAATCGGTTCGGCGTGCAGCAGCAGATACGCCCGCTCCGCCGCCGGCACCGCCGAGCAGACGAGCACCGCCAGCGGATGACGGGCCACCACCATCCCCGTTTGCGCCCAGAATTCCCCGCTGTTCTGCCAAGCCCTTGGAAAACCAGTCGGGGCAATATCCCAAAGAATCACTCCGAAGTCCTCTTATCCTCTGTGTAGATGTGTGAATTCTCGCACAGCATCATACCGCCCACTCGCGCTATAGTGATGGCGTCGAGGATTCAGGGGCTGTCATGCACGCAATCTTCCAAGATATCCACCGGCTCTACCGCGCAGGCCTCGCTGGGAAGGATTGCGCGGCTTGCCAGCTTCGCCCTGCACATTCTCGCGATGGAAAAGAGGCCGCCTGGAGCACGCAGGAGGTCGTCGAGCACCTGGTGCTCACGTATCGCAACACCGGTGCTCTAATGGATCGCTATATCGAGCGAAATGCTCCCACCCAGCGCCGTCCCCATCTAAAGCACCGGGCCTTGCAGCTTCTCGTGATCCGTTGCGGCGGATTCCCCCGCGGCGTGCGGGCCCCCGAGGCGGTCGTGCCCGGCAAGACCGACCTGCCGGCAATGACCGGAGACGAACTCAGTGCCTGGATGAAAACGGAACTGGAAAATCTGGACGCGAAGCTCGACAAATGCAGCCAGCTATTCGGAAAACAATCCTTCGCGCCGCACTTCATTTTCGGGCCGCTGACTACGGAACAATGGCGTCGCTTCCACTTCGTTCACGCCAGGCATCATCTCAAGCAGCTCAAACGGATTCGCAAGCAGACGGCAGCGGCTTGAGCTCAACGCGTCATCTGAAGAATCCCAAATACCAACCCACCGTCGCCTGCCCCTCGAACACCGCATAGATCGTCGCCGCGCACAAGAACGACCCCAGCGGAATCCGCGCCTGGGTCCCGCCTTCGCCTCTACGCAATCCCATCCAGAGAACCCCATACAGCGCCGCCCCCACTACCGCCAGAAAAAACACCAGCAACGTGTTCGCCGGACCCAGCCACGCCGCGATCATCGCGAAGAGCTTGGCATCGCCGAAACCCATGCCTTCACGCCGCCGCACCAGCCAGTAAAGCCAGCGAATCGTCAGGATCAGGGCCGTCGCGCATACTGCCCAGCCCAGCGACACGCCCGCGCAGCGCAACCGCGCCAGCCAGCCGTCCGGACACATCACCGCGCTGTAAAGCACACCTAAGACGATTCCCGGCAGCGTGAACGTATTCGGCAGAAGCAGCGTCTCGGCGTCCATCGCCGCCAGTCCCAGCGCAAGGAAGCAGAACACGGCCATTCCCACGGCCTCGACCGAGACCCCGAACTCCAGCCAGCACAGCACCCACAGGGCTGCCGTTGCCAACTCGATCGCCGGATAGCGCCACGAGATCCGCACTCCGCAATCGCGGCATCGTCCCCACAGCACCAGAAAGCTCAGCAGCGGGACATTGTCCATCGCCCTAATCGGCGCCCCGCAATCCGGACACATCGATCGCGGACTTACCACCGACTCATGCCGAGGCAGCCGCGCAATGCACACATTCAAAAAGCTGCCGAAGACTAGCCCCAGCAGCCCGCAAATAATACCCGCCAGTAAATTCAAACCTTGCACCAGAGGTTCATGATCCGCATCTGCGGCAGTATACCCGCTGATCCGGCCCCTCACCCGCTATCCGGTAAACTGTATGCGATGCCTTCCAGCCCGGACACCGACCTCATCCAGAATCCAGCCGCCGGCTTCTCCGAGGCCGTCGCCATCATGGAGCGCCTGCGCTCGCCCGGCGGCTGCCCGTGGGACCGTGAGCAGAGCTTCGATTCCATCCGCAAATACACGCTGGAGGAGACCTACGAGGTCTTCGACGCCATCGAGCGCCGCGACTGGGCCGCCCTGAAAGACGAGCTTGGCGATCTCCTGCTGCAGGTGCTCTTTTACGCGCAAATGGCCTCTGAGGCCGGACACTTCACCATCGACGATGTAACCGCCGGCCTCAACCGCAAGCTCATCCGCCGCCATCCTCACGTCTTCGGCGAAGAAGCCGCCGCAGCAGCAGGGAACAGTGCAACTGGTCTCGACACCAACGGTATCGATGCGATGCAGGTCCTCCACAACTGGGAAGAAATCAAAAAGCTGGAGAAGTCCGCCCATCGAGTTTCGACAGGACAGGCACCGGAAGGACGTCTCGAGGCCATCCCGCGCTCCATGCCTGCGCTCTCTGAGGCCGCAAAGCTGGGCTCAAAAGCTGCCAAAGCCGGCTTTGACTGGCCCGATGTCTCCGGTCTGATCGACAAGCTACGGGAGGAGACCGACGAACTGGAAGCCGAAATCCCGCAGGCCTTCCAATCGAGCGTTACTGTCACAGAAGAACTTGGAGATCTGCTCTTTACAGCCGTTAACCTCGCCCGTCGCTTGAAGGTTGACCCGGAGCTTGCCCTGCGAGACACCAATGCCAAATTTCGCCGCCGCTTTCGCTTCATGGAGCAGGCCAGTCTGCGTCCGCTGGAAGAGCTGCCCGGAGACGAGCTCGAGTCCCTCTGGACCCGGGCTAAACAGATGGAGCGCCAGCCATGAACGCGACCGCCCTCGTCCCCGTAGTTCCCGCGACCTGCCTTACCCGCGACGGCCGCCCCATTCTTATCCGATCCTGCCGCGGCTTCGACGAACTCAACGCCTGCGTCCAGCTCCAGATCGATACCTGGGGTTATTCCGACGGAGACGTCATCCCTCGCCGCGCTTTCATTGTCGCCCAACGCATCGGCGGCCAGGCTATCGGAGCATTCGACGTCACCCGCGCGGAAAAGTCCGAGGGCACAGCCGGTGACCTCATAGGATTCGCCATGTCCCTTCCCGGCGTCAAGGCGGGCGATAGCCCGGACGAACCCCCGGTACCCTATCTGCATTCCCACATGCTGGCTGTCTCCGCCGGATACAGGAACGACGGGATCGGCCGCCAACTCAAGCTTTTTCAGCGTATCGAGGCCCTTAGCCGCGGCATCGACCTGATGGAATGGACCTTCGATCCGCTTGAGATCAAGAATTCTTTCCTCAATATCCACAAGCTGGGAGCCGTAGTTCGCAGTTATACATCAAACTTTTATGGTGTATCCTCATCTCGTCTGCAGGGTGGACTGCCAAGCGACCGGCTCCACGCGGAGTGGTATCTCCGTTCGGCGCGGGTCAGGGCAGTTCTCGCCGGCGCTCTGCTCAGCCCTCCGAATATCGAAGAGACCATCCGCGTCCCGTACCAGGTCGGTGAATGGAAGTCTTCGGAGACGGACTCAGAGCGTGCCCGGGCAGTGCAGACAGAGAATCGCCAGCGTTTTCAGGCAGCATTTCATCGCGGGCTGGCCGTCGTCGGTTTTCACAGGGACACACAGAATAACGGTATCTTTGAACTAGCGCCATTCGAACACCTGAGAAGCGATCATCTATGAGAATCGACGCAATCTTCCTTCGTGAAATACGCATTCCCCTCGTCAAGCCCTTCGAAACCAGTTTTGGCGTAACCACCGATCGACGCATTCTCCTTGTCGAGCTGAAGGCCGACGGCTTGACCGGGTGGGGCGAATGCGTGGCCGGCGAGCATCCTTACTACTCGTACGAAACCATCGATACCGCCTGGCTCATCCTGGCCCAGGAACTCGCGCCCGCTCTTGCCAGGTCGGAACCCGAGCACTCCGGGAAAATCCCCGGCATCCTCAAGCAGGTCCGCGGCCACCGCATGGCCAAGGCTGCTCTTGAGAATTCCGTGTGGGACCTGGAAGCGCAACTGCGCGGGATTTCGCTCTCTGAGCTGCTTGGCGGTGTTCGCGAAACTATTGCCTGCGGAGTCTCCATCGGCATCCAGCCTTCGATCGAGAAGCTCCTCGACGAAATCGAAACCGAGGTGGCCGCCGGCTATCAGCGTATCAAGCTCAAGTGCAAGCCCGGCTGGGACACTAAAGTTTTCGAGGCCGTCCGCAACCGCTGGCCTGCCATCACGCTAAGCTGCGACGCCAACTCCGCCTATCGTCTCAAGGACGCCGACTGCCTTGTCGGCTGGGACGCCTTCGACCTGCTCATGATCGAGCAGCCGCTCTGGTCCGACGACTTCTACTACCACTCCATGCTGCAAAGGATGCTCAACACCCCCATCTGCCTCGACGAGTCGATTCACAACCGCCGCGACACACTCGCCGCGATCGAGATGGAGTCCTGCCGAATCATCAACATCAAGGCCGGACGTGTTGGAGGCCTCGGCGAAGCCGTTGCGGTCCACAATGCCGCCATGGAACGCGGCATTCCCGTCTGGTGCGGAGGCATGCTCGAAACCGGCATCGGTCGCTCCCACAACATCGCGCTCTCCTCGCTCGAAAACTTCACCCTCCCGGGCGATGTCTCCGCATCGAAGCGCTATTACAAGGAAGACATCATCGAACCCGCAGTCGAAGTCTCCTCCAAGGGAGAAATCACCGTCCCCACCACTCCGGGCCGCGGCTACCAAGTCCGCGAAGACCTGATTGAGCGCCTCACCGTCCGCAAGGAAGAGATCAGGGCGATGGCCTTTGCATAAGCACCCGATCCGCTAATCGGTACAATTGCTCATCTTTGCGCATTGGGGCGGATCGGCTGATAGTTGTTGACACCCGCATCGGTCGTGCGCGAAGAAAGGAGCTTCAAAATGGTCGATCCCCTACCCATAGCCCCTCCCAACCCAATTCTTAATGCGACCACTACAACAGGGCTTTGAATGTGGGTCCAAGCTCAAACCCTGCTGCGTACGCGCCAGATCCCCGCACCCCAGTCGGCTATCCGGATCCTACGAAAGGCAACGTCGCCGCCGTTTGGGGCTACGTCGGGCCGCTCATCGAATCCCCTTTACAGACTAGTTCGCCTCCCATCACCTGCGCCGTTTTCGGCCAGGGCGGAGTTGTAGGTGCAAATGGATTAGCCGCAGACGCAGATGCGGCTGGCGACGGCGTGATCGGGTTCGGCAGCGCAAATGGGGTGCATGGAATCGCCACCAGCGGGACAGGAGTGACGGGAACCAGCGTAAGTGGAACGGGCGTGCTCGGAACCAGCACCAACGGGGAGGGCCTTCATGGAGAAACTAAGTCCCCGCAGTCTGCCGGAGTCTACGGAATAAATAGCAGCGGCAGCACCGTAGACGGCCCGGGTGTTTTCGGCACCAGTAGCGGGTTCGATGGCGTTCATGGAGAAAGTCAATCGAGCCAGCATGCCGGAGTCTCCGGTATCAATACCGGAGGAGGATACGGCGTCTGGGCTTCCGGCAATCCTGCAGGATACTTCGCCGGAGATGTCCTGGTAACCGGCGACGTAATCTTGGTCAACTCCAGCGGTGACCTTGCCGAAGACTTCGACGTTGAAGATGGTTCCGACGACGCGGAACCCGGCACCGTCCTTGTCATTAATTCGACAGGTAAGTTGTGCGCCAGTTTAGATCCTTACGATACCCGTGTGGCGGGGGTTGTTTCCGGCGCGGGTGAGCTCAAACCTGCGATTGTCTTGCAGCGGCTCGAGAGTCGCACAAGCCGATCCCCAATTGCTCTGGTTGGCAAAGCGTTCTGCAAGGTCGATGCGTCATTCGGAAGCATCTGCCCTGGCGATCTGCTTACAACCTCATCGACGCCCGGCCACGCGATGAAAGTACTCGATCACACCAAGGCCACCGGCGCTATCCTGGGCAAAGCGCTCAGGAACCTTGAGGCCGGCCGAGGCTTGATCCCAATTCTGGTAACCCCTCATTAGAAAAGCGGCTAACCATGGCAACCGATGCCACAGCCCAGTTAATTCAGAGGATCCTGAGCCAGACGGGTTCTACCGCTCAAGGTCCGAATGCCAATCTCTTAAGCCAGGCTGATAGTATCGTCAGCACCGCGGCCAACTATGCGCAGCTACTCAGTACAGCCGTAGGGCCGATTGCGCAGGCATCTGCCATTGCAGTTGCAGGCGGAGCCACGGCTGCAACCGTTGATGCGGCAGGCCAGGCTGCAGCATTAACCGCGTCGGCTGGTACAGCGGGGGTAGGAGCCGTAATAGTCCTGGCCTTCTCGTTTCTCCTGGCCGCTTTGTCGGGCGACGACTCCGGGTCGAGTGAAACACAGGCGCTGAACCAATTGAACAGCGAACTTACAGACATAGAGAACGTGGATTTAGCCAGTTACTGGCAGGAGTGGCTCGGAAAAATTGTCACCTCCTGGAATTCGCCAACAGGAGGTTTGGGAACCGATCTCGATAACCTTACGAACGAAGGTCTGCGGGGAGTGGACGTTAAGAACGACGTGACCAAATTCCATGACAACGCGCTGGCATTCGTTAACAATCTCATCCCATCGAAGACCCCCGGTGCGGAGGTCTACTGGGAGCGGCCCATCGTACAAAGCCAGGCATTTACCGTGAAATGAGTGCCATATCCTCAATCGGGAGGGGACGTATTCCCGGGAACAGGCTGGTATGGAAAACTGCCACAGCCTCAAGCCGGGCCGCCCCTTGGGGGGGCTGCCCAGCAGATGGCATTGGATCCATACTCCGCGCTGCCCTTTTTGTTGTTGGGGATTCAATCGTACTTAACAATTGAGGGATTGGTTCATCTGATCGACCCTGCCCAACCGACATTTAGCGAATTCCTGACAGAATTCAAGGGCGACTTACAAGACTATGCCAGCTTTCTTTATGGGCAATACAAGTTAGCCGTCAACGGCATTGTCAAGTCCGATATTCCCTCCGACGCGGACGTCCTGACATATCTCCATTACATGGCCGACGGCAAGCAGTCTTTCCCGGATAATACGACGAACTGGGGAGGCTCATCCCCGAATGACTGGACATTAAATTGGACAGAAGGTGGAGGCCCGCCCCCGTCTGCGGGATATGCCTGGAACGGCATATACGGCACCGTGAGTCTATATCCGCAATATGGTGTCTACGAGCCTTCGCCCCCTGTCCCCGTTCCATCCAGCACACCCGCGTGCTTGATTGACATCATAGCCACCGATAACCTTGCATCCGAGTTACTACAACAGATAGGACCGGGCTTAACGCCACCACTTCCTGCCTCATTGACCTATATGCAGAATGCCACTTTAGGAGATTGGACCGTTATATGGGTGCATGACAAAGTGATACTCGGCACAATGGCGCGATGGAAGGCCCTTTATCTTATCAACGGTTATGACAAGCTATGGTCTGTTATACAAAACCTGCGGGTGCTTTCCAAGCAGCCGCCACTGCCTGCGTTGAGCCTGGATCAGGATGGGACTGTAGCGAATGGAAATTGGTCGGCGCGGGAGCTATGCACAGTGGTAAGTGTGGATGGATACGTAGGCGATGGGCTGCAAACTCCAGATGCTGGCCTTACGACGACATGGACAGGTCATACGACGAGTGGCGCAATAGGGGGCTATTCGTTGTTCGCGCTCGCGGCCGCTCTCGACAACATCGCGGGTGGAAACTGGGCTGGACCGCCGAGTTCCTCGTCCTCGGGAAAGGGACCCAGCAGGCCGCTTGGATTTCGCGATCGCTTAGCCGTGGCCGCCGTTGCTGGTAGCGGACGCCCAATGCCCGTCGCCGATTATGTTTTTCATGAGGGTGCTCTTAACCCGTCCCCGTTTTTGGAGTGATCCCACATTGCAAAAGGCGGCTTGATCGCTCTGGCGCGCTGTTCGATATGAGAATGACTGTGCTCATAATTGCTGTCATCCCGGCCCGAGTAAGGGATCGCGCCCCGCATCCGCCACCCTCAGCGCCTCACTCAATCCCCACCGACTGCGGCAGCAGCATCGTGAACTGGCACTGGCTCGCGGCCTCTGAGCAGTTGAGTGTACCCCGCCGCACCATCTTCGCCGACGAACCCTTCGGGATCTGCCCCGAAACATCTATCTTCAACAGCTCTGGAGAAGCGGCCTTCAGCCCCTCATCGCCGCCGATGAACTGCGCGTCTTCCACCTTGTCGGCAGAAACCAACAGAAAGAAGTCCGCCGTGCCGGTCGTCGTCTTTGGCAGCGAAAACGTGCGCAGCTTCGCGAGTTCCTGATTCGGATCTCCATCACCCGGCACATGGCCTTTCGCCTTCAGCCGATCAAGACTGGCGCGAATTGCATCCGTCCCCGAAGGATCGGGACTAAGCGTCTCCGCAGCCAGCGACAACTGAAAGATGGTCGTCGCCTCCGCCAGCTTGCCGTCCTTCTCGTAAATCTGCCCAAGGTGGTCGCCGACTTCGCTGTGCTGGGTCACCTTCCATGCCGAGCCGACATAGTTCTCCGCCTGCGGCAGGTTGCCCTCGCGGAAGTAGACCCAGCCCATCGTGTCCCACACCGCGGTCAGCAGGTTTACGTGCTGCAGATCATCCTTGGTCAGATTGCCGAGCGTGATCTGCGCTGTCTGCTTCTCCAGCGTCTCCATCGCTTTCTTGCTGTTCGCTTCGGCTGTCGGCAGATCGGCGTTGAAGTCGGCCAGCTCGTATGCCGCATTGTTCAGCGTGTCGGGATCGTCCGAGCCCTTCACGCTGTCGACCAGAGTCGCCGTTCCGGCATCTCGCTTGCCCGCCAGAAACTCCGCACGTCCCGCCTGCGCCGCCAGATTCTTATTGTCCGGAGCCTGCTTCATCGCCGCTTCGAGCAGCGTGCAGGCCGCCTCATATTTCTTCTGCAGAATGAGCAGCGAACCGAGCTGGATCTCCGCATTCGTGTTGTCCGGGATTAACTTCAGCAGGTCGCGCAGCGTCTGCACGGCATCGTCAATGCGCTTCATGCGCACCTGCAGCCCGGCCAGCGCCTGGTAGGCCCCGGCGTTTTCCGGATGGTACTGGATCTCCTTGCGGAAGTCGGTCACGGAGTCGTCCATCCGGTTTTCGAGTGTGTCGAGATACCCGTTCTCGGCCCACAGGCCGCGCTCTTTGGGATTGAGCTGTTCGGCGCTGTGCAGATCGCTGTGCGCAGCCTTGAAATCGTGCCGTGTTATGTCCACATACGCAGCCTGCAGGTACTGCGCCGCCTCCGGGTTCCCCGCCGAGGTGTCGATGCTAACGCTTCCCGGAGCCGCCAGCTGGATAAACTGCCCTTCGTCATCGGTGACATTCTTCGTGAACTTGCGGTACTCGCTGGTCTTCTCGATCGGCAGCTCGCGTTCCACGATCTCGAGTTTGCGGTCGGTGATCAGCTTGTTGCCATCGAGCTTGTAGTCGGCCTGGTAGACAGCAAACGGAGTCGTATATTTCACCGAGCGCGGCAGCACCGCCGTATACGTCGACGGCAGCTCGATCACCGAGTGGTGCGTCTCCACGCGCGGCGACCCCAGGTTGATTGGCTCCGTCGGCATCTCGTCCTCCGGTATCAACGACAGCGAAACCGGCATCGCCAGCGGCAGAATGCGCCGGTTCGACCAGTCGGCATACTCCTTGCGGTTGTAGTCGTAGGCGTAATGGAACGGCTTCTCGGTCTGCTCCGGCAGGCTCACGTCAAGGTTCGTGACCGTCCCCAGGAAGCCCATTCTCTGCGAGATATTCTGGGCCATCTCCGGCCACTGCGAGCGCGACGTGCCATGAAAAACCTCGCGAAATGTCGTCTCCGTGTCGCCGCGCAGCTCCATGTCGATATGTCCATCGATCGTGCCCTGGCTGTCCAGCTTTGCAGTGGCCGTGGTGCTGTCGATGAAGGGAAAGGGGCCGTCCGCAGGAGTGCGCATCAGCTTCGGTGTTCCGCCCGTGGGAATCACCAGCGCTTCCTTGTCCCGAATCTGAGCCATCAGCAACCGGTAGGGAGTCACTTCCGGCGTGCTATCCAGCCAGATCTCGCGCTTGCCCAGTGAAACCACCGTGATCACATGGTCGAACTGCGCCGGAGAGGGCAGCTCCGGATGCAGCTTCAGCGAGCTCCCGATCAGCGCCGGCCACGCATCGTATCCCGTAGCCTTGAGCAGCGCGGCCAGCAGCGTGTGCTTGTCCTTGCAGTCGCCGTATTGGTTGTCGAGCACCGTCTCCGCCGAATGCGGCTGGTAGCGGCCAATGCCGAACGCCACGCCGATGTACCGCACCTGCGTCGAGACATAGTGATAGATGGCCTCGATCTTCTCATCGTCCGTGGTCTTGCCCTGCGTCAGCTCCTTGGCCTTGGCTTCGATCTCCGGACTCACCACCGTGCGATCCTTCGCCAGCGAGCCATACCATTCGCCGACCTCCTGCCAGTTCCGGAAAGTCGTATAGCTCACCGAGGGCAGCTCATCGGGATCGTACTTATCCTTTTTTTTATCGCTGCTCGGCTCGAGCTGCGAGATCTTCCATCGGTAGACGCGCAGCCCGTTTTCTTCCGCGATCACCGGCTTGTCCTTCGGGCTCAGCACCAGCACGTATTTATCTTTCGGAAATGACAGCTCGATCGTCTCGTCCAGAACCACGTTGTGGCGCGCGAAGTTCAGAGCCCCCCAGAACTGCCCTGGAGCGGTCGACTTCTGCCGCACAAACCGCACCTGATATTCCAGCTTGTCTCCCGGACTGAGCGACTTGACCGGGATCTGAATCTCGCGCAGATCGCTGTAGAACGGAGCCTCCCGCGTCACCTCCGTCGGCATGTCCTGCGCATCGGCTGCGGGAGTGTTCACCACGGTCCCATCCGGCTTGCGCACCCGCACATATACCGGCTCGACTTTCTCCTCGCCCGATGCGTAGGAAAAAGTCAGCAGGCCTGCTTCGTGGACAGCGCCTTCCGATTGAATGCGCGCCACGACCGTCAGCATCTTCTCACCAAGCCCGTCGGCGTCATAGTGAACCACCGTCGCGATCTTCTCGTAGACAGCGCCCTCTTTGGCGAAGAGCGTATCGGACGTCGAATCCGGGCTATTGGGCAGAGTGAGAGGTACGGATTTGGGTTGGTCTTGCGGCCGGCAAATGGGCGCGAAGAGAAGAGGCAGAAGGGCAACGGTGGAGAAGCGAACAAAAATCCGGGACATTGGCTCTATTATCGACCCAGACGCCGTATCCCGCGCCAATGAAAAGTACCAAGGATGAGATACGTTCCCCGCCTTCGCGATCGGGTAGCCATCCCGGTCGCGTTACTGCGGCGATTGTTGTTGCTGCTGTTGCTGCTGCTGTTGCATCTGCCGCATCTGCTGGAGCTCCTGTAACATCTGCTGCGGCGTTCGCACCCCGCCATTTGGCTGCTGACCCGGTGGCGGCTGATTCGTTGGCGGCGGAGGCGGCGGCTCCGGCTGAGGTTGAGCCTGCACCTCGTCGTCGTTATCTTCGTCCTGCCTCGGCTGCTGGGGCTGGTTCGGACCGCTCGATGCGCCGGCGCCCTGCGGACTCAGTGTCAGTTCCTTGGGAGCGCCCGTCGCCGTCTCGCCAACCATCACGACGTTGTAACGCAGGCCGTGCAGCAAAGCCAGAATCACCTCAGGCGGATTGCCCGGACCGTAGCTGCCGAAAATACGCTGATCCTGCCCTAAACCGATGATCGTCATCCCGCTGGCTGCCGTCACCTGGCCCAGAATATCGATCAGGCTCGAATTATCTGCCTGGATCGCCAGATTGCCGCCTCCAAGGTTGACCTTTGCGGGCTGCGCCGGTGTGTCCAGCAACGAAGAAGCAGAAGTAGGTGCGGGCGTAGGAACCGGAGCCGCCACCGGCTGACTCGCTGTCGGAGCCTGGGCCGCCTGCTGGTGGTGATGCGCAGGATGCATCCGGGGATAAGTGCCCTCTGGCTGCACCACCTGGCCGAAGCTGACCGCGCCTAGCGCCAAGCAGGCGCAACCCGCCCAGCGCATAGTCCGGATTGGCTGATGATTCTTTGGCTCCATTTTCAATCGCGATTCGCCCGGCTTCCGCCTCAAATCTCTCTGTGTACTAGACTAGCAGTGGTTTCAATTTGCTCACGACTTTTTGCTGGCTGAATCTCAATCCTATGCGCCTCGAACTCAACTGTCTTGCAGCTCTCGTCGTTCTATCGGCATCGATTGGCGTTTGCCCCAGCGCACAAGCCGTCTCCTGCACTACGAACAGCCAGATGACGCCGACGGATCGCGATCATTATGTCCAGACTGTGCACGCGCTTGGGACCCGAATTCAGGCTGCCGACGCCGCCGCCGTCCGCCAGCAGACCATCGCTCCGGTTGCTGCGGTGTTTGACCCCCTCGCCGCCAGCATTCAGGCAGTCGCACCTCAAATCCAGGCCGCTACCCTGACCGTGAATGCCCTCTACTCCCTGAAGGCCTCCGACCTCAAGGCCACCCAGGACGAGACCCAATTCTTCTGCTCTGTACCGGGTTCAGGCCTGGTCATCTCCGTAACCATCCCCCAGCTGCCGCCCGGCGACTACCTGCTTGCCCTTTTGCACGCCACCGGCGTCGAACATTCCCAGCAGCTTTCTCTGCTCCTGCAGAATGATCCCCCCGGCTCCCCTGAATGGAAGCTCGCCGGCCTCTTCGTTCGCCCGCTTACCGCGGCCGGCCACGATGGGGTCTGGTACTGGACCGCTGCCCGCAACTATGCTCAAAAGAAGCAGGACTGGAACTCCTACTTCTACTACCAGACCGCGGCTTTCCTTCTCAATCCGGTCGATTTTCTGTCCAGCCCCAACCTTGAAAAGCTGCAGAAAGAAGCGCAGGCTGTGCGTCCGCCCGAGCTTCCTGGCCCCGAGCCATTGGTTTTGAAGGCAGGCGGCCAGAGCTTCAACATTACCAGCCTGCGGACTGAAAGTTTCCCCGGCGGTCTCGATCTGGTGATCAACTATCGGACGACTGACGTCTCCGATCCCGTCGCAACTCACAGCCAGATCGTCGAGTTGATGAAGGCCATGCTTACCGAGTACCCGGAACTGCGACAGGCGTTTCACGGACTCTGGGTCTACGCGAATGCCGATAAGCAGAGCCCATATGCGATCGAATTGCCGATGAACAAGATCCCTTGACGCTGTTAAGGCCAGACGCCGTCGAGAAAACAGAAGGCCGAACTAATTCTTTAGAAGGAAATGCTGCCCGCATGGCGAACTCGATGGAAAAGACTCTGACCCAGGCAATCGCGCAACGTCGTGCCACGCCTAGCTTTGACGGGTCCAGCATTCCCAACGAAGACCTGAAGAAGATTCTCGAAGCCGGCCTCCATGCCCCCAGTGGATACAACATGCAGCCATGGCGATTCATCGTCGTGCGTACTCCTGAACAGCGTCGGCGCCTGCGCTCGGCTAGCTTTAATCAGGCCAAGGTGGAAGAAGCGTCTGTCGTGATCGTGGCCTGCGGAGATGCGGACGGCTGGCGCAATGCTGACCTTGAAGAGATGCTGCGCATGGGCTGCGAAGGCGGAATGCCGGAAAACTACGCCGAGCAGGCCCGGCAGAACATCCCGAACTACTTGTCGAATCATCCGAATCTGACCGCATGGTTGAACAAGCATGTAATGATCGCCTTCACCACCATGATGTTGATGGCCGAAGTTCTCGGATATGACACGGCTCCGATGGAGGGTTTCGAGCAAGAGAAGGTGCGCGAGGTGCTCAAGCTGCCCCTCAGTTATCACGTTGTCGCATTGCTCGCCCTCGGCCATTTGACTGGCGAGGACAAGTTCAACGGCGGGCGCTTCAGCATGGCCACCACCGTCTTCGACAACGAATACGGTAAGCCCATCAAACTCTGATGTCCCGCGAATATCCTGAGCGGCCCATTGTCGGTGTGGGAGCTGTGATCCTCGATGAAGGCCGCGTCCTGCTGATCGAGCGCCGACACGCTCCGCTCAAAGGCGAATGGTCCTTGCCCGGAGGCACACTCGAACTCGGCGAAACCCTCGAAGAAGGCATTCGTCGCGAAGTACTCGAAGAGACCGGACTCATCATCGATCCTCTTGCCATCGTCGAAGTCTTCGACCGTATCTCTCGCGATGCCGACGGTCGCGTCCAGTATCACTACGTATTGGTTGACTATCTCTGTCGGGTCATCGGTGGCAGTGTCGCCTGCGCCACGGACGCGGCCGATGCGCGCTGGGCTGCTCGCGACGAACTGGATTCCATCGCGCCATTCACCGCCAAGGTCATCCTGAAAGCGTTCAGCATGGTCGCCGCCCTGCCCTTGGACCACATCTGGTCGGGATACAATACGGGTCATCCTTAATTTTCTGGCAAGCTTAGCCACTCGGCGGACGAAACAGTGAACGATTCTAACAAGTTTGTCACTATGCCCCCGCCGCGCCCTGATGGGAAGCCATCCGGCGCCGCTAATCCTTTTCGGCCCGTCCTGCAGAGAACGCTGCTGGTCATTATCTCTTTTGCAATTGGTTTCGGTCTTTATGCCTGCCTGCGCCCGGTTGAGCTGCTCCTTACTGTGGTCCAGGTAAAACTCAGACTTGACGGAATCACGAGCGAATTTGTCAGCGTCGACGGTTACCGCATTCACTACTACACAGGCGGCTCCGGACCTCCCATTGTCCTTGTACACGGCTTGGGTGGCAGGGCAGAGGACTGGGGAAACCTCATGCCGCAGCTTGTCCACGGTGGCCATCGCGTTTTCGCGCTTGATCTGCTCGGCTATGGCCGCTCAGCCCGTCCGCGCGGTGCGGCCTATTCCATTCCGCAGGAAGCCGGTATCGTCGAAAAGTTCATCGCCGATCAGAATCTTGATCGAACCGACGTTGCCGGCTGGTCCATGGGTGGATGGATCGCCATGCGCATCGCTCTCGACGAGCCGGAACATGTTCGTCGCGTGGCCATCTATGACAGCGCAGGCTTGCGCTACGACGTGCCCTTTGATACGTCCTTATTTTGGCCGGATAACCCGACAAAGCTTGCGACTCTGAGAGACTTGCTGTCTCCAGGAATTGCCCCGGCTGTGCCTGCGCTCATTCAGCGCGATATCTTCCGTCTTACCCGGCGCAACGGCTGGATCGTTCAACGCAGCATGCAATCCATGCTTACCGGAGCCGACGTACTCGATGGCAAGCTCGCTGCGCTCAAAATGCCGGTGTTGATCGTCTGGGGCAAGCAGGACAAGGTCACTCCTGTTGCCGTCGCGTACACAATCCACGCCCAGGTGCCACAGTCTGTGCTTGAGATTTACGATGGCTGCGGCCATCTGGCCGCCCGCGAATGCAGCGACCGCATCGCTCCAAATACAGTTGGGTTCTTCAATGCCGAGCCGCCGCTCGCCGCGCAGATAAGGGAAATTCCAGCAGGGAAGTGAGCGAGCTACTCGCCGCCCTTCCACACATACGCACCGCTCTGCGGCAAACCAACATGCGCCAGCACTCGGCAGACAAATTGCCGCGCCATCTCCGCTGAATCGAGTGGCTTGCTGTAGAAGGCCGGAATGACCGGGAAGATGGTCGCCCCCGCGTCCGCAGCGAGTGTCATGTTGCGCAGATGAATCTTGTTGAACGGAGTTTCTCGCACACACAGCACCAGAGGCCGCCGCTCCTTCAGGCAGACATCCGCCGCGCGCTCGATCAGGTTGTCCGCCAGGCCATTCGCAATCCCCGCCAGCGTGCCCACGCTACAGGGCAGGACGATCATGCCGTTCGACGGATAGCTGCCGCTCGCAACCGGCGCTCCAATATCGCTCTCGGCGAGCTGTTGTGTCTTCTTCGCAGCGCTGCCCAGCAGCTTCTCGAGCAGCCCATTACGCCCGCTAAGTTGCATCTCCTCAGCCACCACGCGTAACGAGTTCTCTGATGGAATGAAGTGGACGCGCTCCACCCTCGCATCCGCCTCCAGCGCTCGCAGCAGCATCTGGCCGAAGATGGCTCCACTCGCGCCTGTCATCGCAACGGTAAAGTGCATGGGTTCGTCAGCCAATCCGTAATTACTATCGTAAATACAATCTTCTCACTTCGATATCAGAACTGGTCACCGCCCCGACGTATTCGTTGCGGCACCAGGGCTTCTCGTCCACGCTCTACGCAGAATTCGCACGATCCATCGAGCCGCGAAGATAGCACAGAGGATAAGAGTCGTTGCGATGGCGGCCGCGACCCAGGGGTGCTGCGTGGTGAGCCAGGTGAGACCAACGGCGATGACATCCTCACCTGTGCTGAGCGCGATGTTGGAGAGGGGTTCAGGGCTCGCCGTCACAGCCGCGCGAACAGCGGTCTTCGATCCGTGGGAGAGCAGCGCGATAGCCCCTCCCGCGAGGGCTGCGATGAGCTTCATTTCTGGAGAAAGTTGCGCACTCGCCTGGTAGGCGATCAGGGCAGCGACCGGGACACGGATGAAGGTATGCAGCGCATTCCAGATCATGTCGAAAACGGGAATCTTGTCTGCGACAAATTCGAGCGCGAACATGGCGCCGCTGACCCCGATCACCCACCAGTCGCCCAGTATTTCGATGCCCGGCGGCAGAACCACCCAATGCGCATGCGCTAATAATCCCAGCGTCAGCACCGTGGCATAGACATTGAGGCCAGCGGCGAAGCTGGCGGCGATAATCAACGCCGCAATGTTGCTTGGGGTGAAGGTGGTCATGCGGATTCCTCCCTTCGAGAAGATGTAGTTCGGCGCATTGATGATCGCAGAGTACACGAACAGACCCGAAGGGTCGACGGAACAGGGATAGCGGTGATGGTGCAGTTTCAACCCACGGGCTAAGACACCGCAAAGAGAGCGTGCGCCGTGGTTGCGGCGCACGCTGCTGAGGCCCGGTTACAGCTTCATGCTTCTGTTATTGCCGATTAGACGTGAGTGTCGACCGCCGGATGCCAGGCAAGCGTCATTTGCTTGTCAGAGAATTGTCTGGGGCGACTTGTCTCTCACTCCTCATGGAGAACTCGGTCAAAGATTGCATCGACATTGCCGAGCTGCCGATTCAAATCGAACGTCCGTGCCAACTTGTCCGGAGTCAATCTGCTGGATATCGCCGGATCCTGCGTCACCAGGTCGCGAAAAATCAGGTCGTTCTGCCATGCGTTCATCGCATGCTCCTGCACTAGTCGATACGCATCCTCGCGCAGCATTCCTGCCTCGGTCAAATCCAGCAGTAGTTGTCCACTGAAGATCAGCCCGCCCGTGCTCTCCACGTTCTTGAGCATTCTTTGTGGATACACCATCAGCTTTTCGATCAGGTTCGCCGTCTTCGCCAATAAATAGTCCGTCAGAATCGTAGAGTCAGGCAAAATCACGCGCTCCGCCGACGAATGCGAGATGTCTCGCTCGTGCCATAGCGGCACATTTTCATAGGCGACCTGCGCATTCGCCCGCACCACCCGCGCCAGCCCGCTTATCTGCTCGCAGGTAATCGGATTGCGCTTGTGCGGCATCGCCGACGAGCCTTTTTGTTTCTCTGAAAAATACTCCTCGGCCTCGCGCACCTCGGTCCGCTGAAGGTGCCGGATCTCCGTCGCAATTTTATCCAGGGTCGCAGTGATAATCGCCAGCGTTGAAATGTAATGCGCATGACGGTCGCGCTGCACCACCTGAGTCGCCACCAGAGCCGGCTCAAGCCCCAGCTTCGCGCAAATGCGCTCTTCGTGCTCCGGCTTCAAATGCCCGAACGTCCCTACCGCGCCCGACAGCTTCCCAACCCGAATCTGCTCCGCCGCTGCATCCATGCGCGCCAGATTCCGCCGCATCTCCGCATACCAGTTCAGCAGCTTCAGCCCAAATGTGGTCGGCTCGGCATGAACACCGTGCGTTCGCCCGATTGTCGGAGTGTGCTTGAACTCGAGCGCCCGCTTCTTCAGCACCTCGACCAATTGCAGCAGGTCATCCCGCAAAATCGCCGACGCGGCCTTGAGTTGCAGTGCCTGCGCCGTGTCCACCACATCTGTCGAAGTCAGGCCGTAATGCAGCCAACGCGATTCTGGACCTATCTTCTCTGCGACCGCTGTCGTGAATGCAATTACATCGTGCCGTACTTCGGCCTCGATTTCGTTGATGCGCGCAACGTCAATCTTGCCGCGCTCCCGGATCGCCTTCGCCGCCTCTGCCGGAACTATTCCATCCTCGGCCAGCGTCTCGCTCGCAGCGGCCTCGACTTCCAGCCACATACGATATTTATTTTCATCACTCCAGATTTGGCCCATCTGCGGCCGTGTATAACGTGCGATCAATGCAGGAATCCCCTGAAGTCGTCCAAACCCACCATTCTATCGTCTGTGCATCTTAGAATTGTGATCAAGCACAGAAAGGAACTAATGTCAGACGTCATCACCATCGCCAACTTCAGCGAGCCGCTAGAGGCCGAAATGGCTCGCCTCCGCCTGCAATCCGCCGGCATCGAGACATTCCTCTCCGGCGAGAATGCCCGCATCCTTGAGCCGGGTCTCGGCCCGTTGCAGCTCCAGGTAAGTTCAGAAGACGAAGCCGATGCGCGGGCCATCCTCGCCGATCCCGGAACCTACTCTGGACCAGGCATACAGACGGAGTAGAGAGATTTGACCAGCAGTTAAATATTCATCGTAATGCGATATATTGTGTTACGATGAGTATATGGCTCCCGTCACGGAACAACTCCTGGCCGCATCTGATCGCCCCCTGCCAACCGCACGCGAACGTGAAACAGAGCTGACACGCGCCGATTTCCAGCGCCTCGCTGAATTCCGCTTTCAGTTGCGCCGCTTTCTCCACTTTAGCAACGCGGCTGCCGAGCAGGCTGGGCTGCGGCCGCAGCAGTATCAGCTTCTCCAATGCGTCAGCGGAATGCCGGATGAGCTCGAGCCCACTATCGCGCATGTGGCCGCGCGCATGCTCCTCAAGCACAACAGCGCAGTAGAACTCGTTGATAGAACAATCGAGCAGGGCTTGCTGCGACGCGCCTCCGATCCAACCGATCATCGCTGCATACTCCTGCGTGTCACGCCGCTGGGTGAGCGTGTTTTGGCTTCACTCGCAGCCTGTCATCTTGAGGAACTCGACCAGGCCGGCCCCGAGTTGATCCGTGCGTTGCGCCGTCTCCTTGTCGTTAAGAGCGAGTTGCCTGTTCGCCGTGCCCGAAGGACTTCGTGAGCATGACAAACCGGCCGGGTTCAACCTTTGGTTCTCCTTTGCGCGACTTCAATGCCGACCCCAGGATGCTCATCCTCAGCGCCCTGGCCCTCATTCTCGGACTGGTCGGCACTGTCCTCGCTTATTTTCTGCTGCACCTCATATATCTTGCAACCAACCTCTTTTACTTTCAAAGATTTAGCTGGCAATTCATCTCGCCGGCTTCAAATCAGCTCCACTGGCTTGCGATATTTGTGCCAGTCGTCGGCGGTCTTCTTATCGGTCTCATGGCGCGCTACGGCTCGGACAAAATCCGTGGTCACGGTATGCCCGAAGCCATCGAGGCCATCCTGATTCATGGCGCAAAGGTCGATGCCCGGGTGGCCTTCTTCAAGCCTCTGTCGGCAGCCATCGCCATCGGCTCTGGTGGACCCTTCGGTGCCGAGGGCCCCATCATCATGACTGCCGGCTCGGTCGGATCGCTCTTCGCCCAGATGTTCCACCTGAGCGATGCCGAGCGGTCCACACTGCTGGTCGCCGGAGCCGCAGCGGGCATGGCCGGCGTCTTTTCCACGCCGCTTGCCGCTGTCCTGCTGGCAGTGGAGTTATTACTCTTTGAATGGCGTCCGCGCTCGCTCGTCCCCGTTGCGGTGGCCGCAACGACTGCGGGAACATTGCGCCGCTTCTTCCTCGGAGCCGGACCGCTTTTCCCTATGCCGGCAATTACGTCGAATGTTTCACCGCGTGCGGTTCTGGCCGCCTTAGCCGTCGGAGTCGTTGGGGGCGCACTCGCCCCCCTGCTCAGTCGCGCCGTCTACGCCAGTGAAGACCTCTTCGAGAATCACCTCCCTGTTCACTGGATGTGGTGGCCGGCTATCGGCGGGTTAGTTATCGGCACCGGGGGGCTCTTCTTCCCACGCGCCCTTGGCACCGGTTACGACGTCATCGCGTCGTTAATTAGCGGCGACATCGGCTGGCATCTCATTCTCGGAGTGCTCATCGTCAAGAGCATCATCTGGTCTTTCTCGCTCGGCTCCGGAACATCAGGCGGCATCCTCGCTCCGCTGCTCATGATTGGCGGCGCCCTTGGTGCGTTGTTTACGCCCGGATTGCCGCCGCTCGAAACAGGGGCCTGGGCTCTGGTTGGAATGGTTGCGGTGCTCTCCGGGGCGATCGGCTGCCCGCTGACAGCGGCGGTCCTCGCCATGGAATTGACTCACAACTACGGTCTGATGTTGCCTCTGCTCGCCGCATCTGTCTCGGCTCATGCGTTTACTGTGCTGTACCAGCGGCGGTCTATTCTTACTGAGCGATTGAGCCGGCGTGGCTATCACCTCAGCCGCGAATACTCTGTCGATCCGCTCGAGGGAGTGACGGTGTCGCAGGTAATGCGGGCAAGCACTCGTGAAGCCGCATTGATCCTGAATCAAGCCCAATCGACTGCATCACAGGTTGCTTATCCACAAGAGACGCTTCGGTCGGTTGCGGAGCGAATGGCCGCCGCGAAGACATTCGAGGCCACCGTGGTAGAGCCGGGTACCGGACAAACTCTGGGAAGCATCAGACTTGAGGACATGCTCCACGCCCGCGCGTGCTCGTGGCAGCGCGAAACGGTCCGGCAGCGTCTGCGCCGCCTGCCTTTTTCAGGCCCGCTCCGTCAGCCGCAAACGCCACCCGAACCCGCACTCTGAGCCGATCCTCGGAGCACAGAACTCACCGGACCAAGCCCAGTCGCTCGGTCATTTCCTCATATAGGAATCCCCGGCCTGGTTTGTATGGCTGCACCCACTCGCCGTCGATCACAAATTGAGGAATTGCGCGTTTGCCGACATTCCTTATCAATTCGGCCGCAGCGCCCGGAGTCGACTCAACGTCAATCTCCCTGTAAGCAATGTTGTGGGTCTCCAGAAACCGTTTGGCTTCCCGGCAATCGCGGCACCATGCCGCGGAGTAGAGGAGCAGTTCCATCCCGTTATCTTAAATTGCTCCGCCCGGACCTGGAAGGCATTAGCCGCGCGCCCAGCTTGGGACACCGCCCCCATTGCGTAAGAGCGCGCGCGGGCGCAGCTAAGGTTGCCCCATTCGTTATCATGCCATCATGACTGCCGACGAGATCAAGAAGCTCCTCAACCTCGCGCCGCACCCTTGCGAAGGAGGATCGTTCATCCAGACCTGGCGATCCGAAGAAGTGATCCCGCACTCGGCCTTGCCCGAACGCTATTCCGCGGACCGGTCAGCCGGAACCTGCATCTATTACCTGCTTGAACCGAGCACATTCTCAGAGATGCACCGCCTCGCCTCTGACGAAATCTTCCACTTCTACTGCGGAGACCCCGTCGAGATGCTCCAACTCTGGCCCGATGGATCCGCGCGCACCGTCATTCTTGGCAACGACCTCGCGCGCGGCCAGCATCCGCAGCTCATTGTTCCGAAATACGTGTGGCAGGGTTCCCACCTGCTCCCCGGAGGCCAGGTCGCTCTCTTCGGCTGCTCTGTCAGTCCAGGCTTCGACTACGCCGATTACGAAACCGGCCGCCGCGATGCGCTCCTGCGCGATTACCCTCAATATTCCGATCTGATTCACGCGCTGACCCGTGGCTAAGTCCGACGCTGCCGAAAGAACTCCCGTAACAATTGGCCGCACTCCTCATCCAGCACGCCGCTTGTGACCAGCATCTGGTGATTCAGCCGGGGATGGTTCACCACCTCGAGCACCGACCCCGCCGCGCCTGCCTTCGGGTCACTTGCCCCGTAGATCAGCCGCTTCAGCCGCGCGTGAATCATCGCTCCTGCACACATCGCGCAAGGTTCCAGTGTGACGAAGAGCTCGCATTCGATCAGCCTGTAGTTGCTTATCGCGCGTGCCGCGGCCCTCATGGCGACCATTTCTGCGTGCGCTGTCGGATCCACATCGCGCAGCAAGCGATTTTGTCCGCGGCCTACAATTTCGCCGCCAATCACGGCGACAGCTCCAATCGGAACCTCGCCTGCCTCAGCCGCAGCCTGAGCTTCCGCGAGTGCCTCGCGCATGAACTCTGTCTCAGCGATCCCCATCCCGCTACGAGTCGGTCTGCCGCCCGCTCTCTACCCAGCGCCGAAAGACCCCGATGATCTGCTCGAGCTTGCGGGGATCGCCCGATCCCTCGAAGCACTCCGCGGCAATCGAGCAGGCCAGCCACCCACCGCTCTGCGTGTCCAGCCGTAACTGCTGAGGACGCGTATTGACCGCCGATGTCCCCGCGAGCTGGATGGTCAAATGCCAGCCGGGATTATCGAGAGATTTCAGGCTCACGCCGTGCCTGTGCTCCCACTCTCCATTGCATTGCCGCTGATACCAGTCGTCCAGCCACTCCAGGTTATTCCTAGGCATTCAAGCACTCCGTGCTACAACGGTTGCTGTTGCGTCATGCAGTGCAGCGCACCCAGCCCCCAGATAAAGTCGCCGCAATGGACACCCGCCACTTCGCGATCGGGAAAAACTTCCGCCAGCGTATTCAGTGCCTTGCGATCGTTAGGATCGTTGAAGGTTGGCACAAGAACCAGTCCGTTGGCAATGTAAAAGTTGCCGTAGCTAGCAGGCAGCCGCTGGCCCTGAAAAACCACCGGGGCAGGCATGGGCAGCTCCACGATCTCGAACGCCTCTCCGTCGCGATTTTGCGCCGCCTTCAACAGATCGAGATTTTCCGCCAGAGGCAAATAATTGTCGTCCTCTCGATTCGTCTCTGTCACGGTCACAATCCTGTTCTCCGACACAAACCGGCTGATGTCGTCCACGTGCCCGTGCGTGTCGTCGCCCGCCACTCCTCGATTCAGCCAGATCACCTGGTCGATACCAAGATAATCATCGAACACCCGCTCCAGATCCGCGCGGCCCAACCCGGGATTTCGCTGCTGCACCTCACTTAGCAGGCATTCCTCCGTAGTCAGGAGCACGCCCGCGCCATTCGTATCGATCGATCCGCCTTCGAGTACTACGCGATGCTCGCCCACCCTCGGCGTCCATTCAGAAAGCTTCAAGAGCTCCGTCACATTCTCCGGAATCTGATCGTCCTGTTGCCAGTTTTCGTACTTAGCCCACGCATTGAACTTCCAGTTCGTTACTGCCGTCTTGCCCTGCGAATTCTTCACGAAGATCGGTCCCGAATCTCGCGTCCATACGCGATTCGTCGGCCACTGATGAAAATGCACTTGCTTTAGATTGGCTCCAGTGCGCTTCAGAACGCTTCGCGCACGCTTCTGAGCGGCCGCATCGTTCACCAGGATGTGAACATCCTCGACCCGCGACAGATATCGCACAATATCCGCATACACCCACGGAATTGCCTGAAATTTCCCCGGCCAGTCATCGGCATTGTGCGGCCACGCGATCCATGTCGCCGCGTGCGTGGCCCATTCGGCCGGCATGCGAAATCCATGCTCCCGAGGCGTTCCAGTCATCTGAGTCATTTCTTGTCGCCCAGGGGTTCATCCAGAAACCTGTGAACGATCGGCTGATAAGCATCGATGCGCCGGTCGCGCAGGAACGGCCAGTTCCGCCGCGTATCTTCGAGCAGGTGGAGATCGATCTCGCCCACCAGAATCTCTTCCTTATCATGTGCCGCCTTCGCAATCACACGTCCGAATGGATCGGCGAGAAACGACCCGCCCCAGAACTCCAGGCCTGGGCCCTCCACACGGTTGCCGCGCACATCCCCATGCTCCATCCCCACGCGATTCACTGCAGCCACATACAGTCCGTTGGCGATCGCGTGCGACCGTTGAATCGTCTGCCAGGCGTCATACTGCGCTGCTCCGTACTCTTCTTTCTCCGCCGGATGCCATCCAATCGCTGTTGGATAGAAAAGCAGATTCGCACCTTGCAGCGCGGTAAGTCGCGCACCCTCGGGATACCACTGATCCCAGCAGACCAGCGTGCCGATTTTCCCCACCGCCGTATCGAATGCCTTGAATCCCAGATCCCCCGGCGTGAAATAGAACTTCTCGTAATAGAGGGGATCATCCGGAATATGCATCTTCCGGTAAAGTCCTGCCAGCGACCCGTCTTTATGCAGCACGGCTGCCGTGTTGTGATACAGGCCCGCCGCGCGCCGCTCGAATAGGGAAGCAACCACCACCACTTTTTCTTCGCGTGCAACCGCGCTCAGCCGTTCCGTGCTGGGCCCGGGAATCGGCTCCGCCAGATCAAACAGCGCAATATCTTCGCGCTGACAGAAATACTGCGCGCGGAAAAGCTCCGGCAGGCAGACCACCTGCGCGCCTTCGCGCGCCGCCTCGCGAACGCGGTCAGCGGCCTTGTCCAGATTTGCATCCGGATCCGGCCCACAGCTCATCTGCACGAGTCCTATTCGATAATTCAGTTTCGTTGGCATAATGTTCTCTCTATCGTCACCCGTCATCAGTTTCAGAACACACAAAAGGCGCGAAGCTTTGTGGCTCGCGCCTGGTTGCTTTCGGCGAATGCCGGTTACTCAAAAATCAAAATCGCCGCCGCAATCGTTGTCGTCCACAATCCCCGCTTGTCTCCAATCGCCGACTGCGTCACATTGGCCGTGCGCACAATCTTGTTCGAGATCCGGTAAATCTCTTTCTTCTCGTCCCAGCTCGTATCCGGATCGAAATCCACATCCAGCGTTGTGGCCAGCATCTCCGCCGCCAACTCTTCCGCATACTCGCCCGCCTGCTCTTCTGTCTCACCAAAGCTGTGGTGTTCGCTCAGGTAACCGTAAGTGTTACGATCTGCCGGAATCGCAACGCCGATACTCGAAGCCACCAGCCGGTGAGGTTCCCGTGTGGAGTTCTCCGCGACGACCGCGAATACAACTTCTCCCGGAGACAGATACTTCAACCCTTCCTTGCGGGTGATCATCTTTGCCTGCGGCGGAAAGATCGACGAGACACGAACCAGGTTCTGGGCGGCAATGCCAGCATCACGAAGAGCCAACTCGAACGATGTCAGCCGCTCTTTATGTTTCCCGACGCCCTTGGTAAGAAACAGCAGGTTCGGGACCATGCTTTTACCCAATTTCTGACCCCTCCCATCACGCCTACCCGCATGCAACCATCGCCTTCAACTCAAGGACAAGTATCACACTTGTAGATGTAACAAACGATGAAAAGTCTCCGAATTCATCGCGTCGAAGGGGTCCGTACTAATGCGCCATGGCCTCTTTTTGAGTGCCTTCTGCTTTCGGCGGCTTGCGCATGATGAACGGCAGCGGAATCAGACACGCGATGATCACGCTCAGCACCCAGAATGCGTTTTGGTAGCTCAGCATCGAGGCCTGCCGCAGCATGATCTGATAGGCCTGCCCGCTTGCCATTTGCGACGCGGCATTCGCGCTGTGCCCAAGCTTCATCAGCGCATCCTTGGTCGCGTCAATAAAACCCGAATATGCCACGCTGCCGGGAATGACATGCGCCGCCAGCGATTGTTGATGCGTCTGCTCGGTTCGCTGCAGAAAGGTCGTCAGCATCGCCGTGCCGACTGATCCACCGAGGTTTCGAGCGAAGTTCGAAAAGCTCGAAATCTGGTTGTTCTTGTCTCGTGGCACGCCGACGTAGTTCAGGGTGCTGATCGGAATAAACACAAACGACAACCCCATCACCTGCAGCGAGCGCCACAACACAATAGTTCCGAAGCTCACGTCCAGGTCGAGCCGTGTCAGATTGTACAGTCCCGCCGCCGTGACGAAATAGCCGATGGAAACCAGCAGCCGCGCGTCCATCTTGTTCACAATCTTCCCGGCAATCGGCATCATCACGATCAGCACCAGAGCGCCGGGAGAAAGCGCCATGCCCGCTCGTTCCGCCGTGTACCCCATCAGTACTTGCAAAAATTGGGGAATCAGCACTGTCGATCCAAACAGCACCATGCCCAGCACGAACTGCAGAAAGACGGCGGTGCCGAAGTTGCGATTCTTCAGCAGCTTCAAATCCACAATCGGGTCGGGATGTCGCCACTCCCACCACACGAACACCGCCAGCGTACATGCTGCCAGAATGGCGAACGCCGTAATCTTCGTGTCTCCGAACCAGTCTTTTTCCTGGCCCTTGTCGAGCACGAACTCCAGGCAGCCCACGCCCACCGCCACCAGGCCCAACCCCATGGAGTCGATCTTCCCGATCGTTTCCTTCTTCACCTTCAGATACGGCGGGTCCTCGACCATCCTATTGCTCAGGTATAGAGAGATCAGCCCCACTGGCAGATTGATAAAGAAGATCCAGTGCCAGTTGAAGTTGTCCGTGATCCATCCGCCCAGCGTCGGACCAATCGCCGGGGCGCACACCACCGCCATCCCGTAAACCGCAAACGCTTGTCCGCGCTTGGCCACCGGAAACGAGTCGGCCAAAATCGCCTGCTCACTTGGAGCCAGGCCGCCTCCACCCAGGCCTTGCAAAATGCGCGCAAAAATCAAAATGGGAAGGGTGGGCGCGATCCCGCACAGCAGGGAACACACCGTGAACATCGTCACGCATGCCATGTAGAAGCGCTTGCGTCCAAAGCGCGCCATCAGCCATCCGGAGATCGGCAGAATGATTGCGCTCGATACCAGGTAGCTCGTCAGCACCCACGTCGATTCTTCCTGGCTCGCGCCCAGCGATCCCGCCATGTGCGGCAGCGCGACATTCGCGATAGAAGTGTCCAGCACCTCCATGAACGTGGCCAGCGTGACCGTCAACGCGACCGCCCAGGGATTATGGCTGGGCTTCCAGTCATGGATGTCTGAGGACTGTTTTGGGGGCTGTTCCGGCAAAACTTATCCAATCGCTTCCGCGCACACGAGGAGCAGAAGTACTCGGTTGAAAACGGTTCTTATCAGGGTAACAGGCTCGTGAGGACGAGTCAGGCCGCAAGCTGCTTCGGCTTCTTGCCCAGCAGATACAGAATTCCGGCCAGCGCCAGTACTGATCCCATCGCCGCAATCCCCATCACACGCAGCACGGCGACGGTATACCGTCCCTGGCTCGGCGAATAGTTGCAGCAGTAGAGCAGCACCATGTCACTTAGCGAGCCGATCTTGCGGTCGCTGGCTTCGATCAGTGCGAGTCGCACATCGCGTGGCTGATATTCGATGCCGGAAAGGTACTTCGACATGCGGCCGTCCGGCGTCGCGATCATGATGACACTGGAATGCGCGAACTGATCCATCTTTCCATCGGGGCCGGGGACGCGCACGTAATGAAAGCCGGTGGCCTGCGCCAGATCAGTGATGGATTGCTGCTGCCCGGTGAGGAAATGCACGCGACTCGCGGCATCGGGTCCGAGCATCGAGACAAAATGCTGCCTGGCCTCGACGGCGTCGGCAGGGGTATCGGAGGGATCGATGCTGGCGACAATGACATCGTACTGGTCACCGGCGTGAAAGCCGGTCTTCGGCAGGACTTCGGCCAGACCGTGCAGGACCTGGGGGCAAAGCATTCCGCACTTGAAGTAGACCAGCGCCATGACAACGGGACGCTGACCGAAATACTTGCCGAGCGCGACGTCCTGCCCGGCCTCGTCACGAAAATGATCGTTCAGAGGAAGCGCCGAATTGAGCCGCTGATCGATGCCGGCGTTCTTTAAATATGCGGGAGTTTTCTGGGCCGTGGCGCCGAGTGGTTTATCGGCGGAGTACTGCTGGGCGAATGCGATGCAAGAAACTGCCAGCAAACACGAGAAGATAGATGACCGACGCAAAAGTATCACTATTCAGGATACGCCCTCACTGCGGCAGCGGCTTCAGCTCCACCGTCTTGCCGGTCTTTGCGGATTCACGCGCGGCATCGAGAATCTGCATGACGACCATGTTCGTGTCGAGTGCGGTTAGATCGCCTTGCGGCTTCAGCTCTCCACGCAGCACCGCTGCCAGGTAGTGCAGCGAAGTGTCCTCGGGCGGGGCGAGCGGCGCTGCCGTCGTCGTCTCCTCCGGATCCTTCTCGCTGAACCTCACCCGCACCTGCGTCGGATTCAACGCAATGGCATAGGCTTTCGTGCCATAGACCTCCGTATCCTTCCGTCCGAAGGTCCAGTTCCACGACGGCATCAACACCGCCTGTGCATGCGGATAGCGGAGGATGATGGTCGCATCGTCGTCCACCCGGGGATACTTGTCGGGCTTGTCGGTCTGGGCGACGGCTGTCACGCTCAGCGGAGCTTCGCCGTGCATGAGCCAGGTCATCAGGTCGGCTCCGTAGCATCCGAAGTCGTAGAGTGCGCCGGCGCCGTTCTCGGCCGGATCGGTGAGCCACTTCAGAAATTCAGGCTGCACGTTGATCTCCTGCGGTCCCTGATGCCCGTCGTGCACGACGACTTTGCGTATTTGGCCGAGCTTGTCCTGCTGCACCATCTCATAGACGGCGCGGTTGCTGGAGTACCAGGTGGTCTCGTAGTTGACCAGCACCTGGATGTGGTGTTCGCGAGCGGCCTTGCGGATCGCGAGGGCGTCGTTGAGGGATAGGGTGAGCGGCTTCTCGACCATCACGTCGAGACCGCGGGCCGCGGCCGCCTCGATTACCCGCCGGTGCTCACCGATGGGCGCGTAGACCAGGAGCGCCTGCGGATGCTTTGCAGCGACTGCTTCGTCGAGGTTGGAAAAAAGCAGCCCGTGATCGAGATGGAACTCCTGCTCGTACTTCGCGCGCAGTGCCGCATCGGGATCGACGATTGCAACCAGCTCTACTTCATGCTGCAGCGGAAAAGCATGGAGGAAGCCCGAGACGTGTCCGTGTTCGAGACCGACGATCGCGACGCGGACGGGTTGTTGCGCCTGCGCGAATACCATAGAGCACCCGAACACCAGAACAAAGAGCTTTACAATACGAACAACTGAACGAATGAGCATACCTAAATCATAAGCCGCCATTGCGGGAAATGAATTTGCCGCGAAGCGGCGTATCGCTGGACGCGCAGTCCCGGTCAGCGTTTGCCGGTCGTATTTGCAGGATGATAAGTTTGGATGTTGCTCTAATCCCGCATTCATCGAAGGACATCCACTACATGCAGACGAGCTATAACGGGTTGCCGCTGCCTACTGGCGGTGAGCCGATCCAGTATGCCGATGGAAAATTCACGATTCCCGACCACCCCATCATCCCTTTTATTGAAGGCGACGGCACCGGCCGCGACATCTGGCGCGCCTCGCAGCGAGTTTTCGATGCCGCGGTAGAGAAGGCATATGGCGGCAAGCGCTCGGTGAAGTGGTTCGAAGTTTACGCGGGAGAAAAGGCCTTTCGCGAATTCAAGACGTGGCTGCCGGATGAAACGCTCAATGCGGCTCGCGATCTGCGGGTTTCGATTAAGGGCCCGCTGACGACTCCAGTGGGGGGTGGTATCCGCTCGCTGAATGTGGCGCTGCGGCAAATTCTCGATCTGTACTCCTGCGTGCGGCCCGTGAAGTACTACGCGGGCGTGCCCAGCCCGGTGAAGCATCCGGAGAAGCTCGACGTGGTGATCTTTCGCGAGAACACCGAAGACGTTTATGCAGGCATCGAATTTCGCCAGGGCACTCCCGAGGTGGAGAAGCTCATCAAGTTTCTGAACGACGACATGCTGAAGGGCAGCAAAAAGAAGATCCGCACCGATTCAGGTGTCGGCATCAAGCCCATTTCGATTACCGGCACGAAGCGCCTGGTGCGCCGGGCGATTGAGTACGCGCTCGAATACGGACGCAAGTCGGTAACGCTTGTGCACAAGGGAAACATTCAGAAGTTCACCGAGGGCGCGTTCCGCGAGTGGGGATACGAGCTGGCGGTTGAAGAATTCCGCGACAAGGTCGTGACTGAGCGCGAGAGCTGGATCCTCGGCAACGTTGAAGCCAATCACAGCATCACCGTCGAAGAGAACGCCGCGCTGATCGAGCCGGGTCTCGAGTTCGGCAATGAAGATTTTCGGAAAGAGCTGTACGCCGAGGTCAAGCACGTGCTCGACACCATCGGCAAATCGCATGGCAATGGCCAATGGAAGAAGAAGGTACTGATCAACGACCGCATCGCTGACTCGATCTTCCAGCAGGTGATCATTCGTCCCGAGGAGTACTCGATTCTGGCCTGCCCCAACCTCAACGGGGACTACATCTCCGACGCATGCGCCGCGCAGGTGGGTGGCCTTGGCATTGCGCCGGGCGCCAACATAGGCGATGGATACGCCGTCTTCGAAGCTACCCACGGCACCGCGCCCAAGTACGCCGACAAAGACGTCATCAATCCCGGATCGGTCATCCTCTCCGGCGTCATGATGTTCGAGTTCCTCGGCTGGAAAGAGGCCGCGCGCCTCATCGAATCGTCGATGGAAAAGACCATTCAGCAGAAATACGTGACCTACGATTTCGAGCGCCAGATGCAGGGCGCAACCAAGGTCAAGACGAGCGAGTTCGCTACGAGAATGATCGAGAATATGTAGGACTAGCCGTCTATATACGGAATACGGACGGCATGGGCGCACGCGCCTTCGGCGCACTGAACCTTTAACGGCTAAACAAGAAGGAGCATCAATGCGTAAGAAAGTCACCATCGTCGGAGCCGGCAACGTGGGAGCCACTGCCGCCCACTGGATAGCCGCCAAAGAACTCGCCGATGTCGTCCTCGTCGATGTCGTTGAGGGCATTCCCCAGGGCAAAGGGCTCGACCTGCTCGAGGCCATGCCCATCGAGAAGCGCGACTCGCACATCGTCGGCACCAATGATTATGCCGACACCGCCAACTCCGACATCGTCGTCATCACCGCCGGCATCCCGCGCAAGCCTGGCATGAGCCGCGATGACCTCCTGCAGACCAACTACAAGATCATGTCCGACGTCGTCGGCAAGGTGGTCGCCAACTCACCGGACACCATCCTGATCATCGTCTCGAACCCGCTTGATGCGATGGCCCAGGCCGCCTACCGCCAGTCGAAGTTTAACCGCGAACGCGTCATCGGCATGGCCGGAATCCTCGATTCGGCCCGCTTCCGCACCTTCATCGCCGAGGAGCTCAACGTCTCCGTCGAAAACGTCACCGCCTTCGTCCTCGGCGGCCACGGAGACACCATGGTCCCACTCCCGCGCTACTCCACCGTCGCCGGCATCCCCATCACCGAGCTCATCGAGAAGTCGCGCCTCGAAGCCATCGTGCAGCGCACCCGCGACGGCGGCGCCGAGATCGTCAAGCATCTCAAGACCGGCAGCGCCTACTACGCGCCGTCTGCCGCAGCGGTCGAGATGGTCGAAGCCATCCTCAAAGACAAGAAGAAGATCGTGCCCTGCGCCGCCTATCTCGAAGGCGAGTACGGCATCACCGGCTACTACATCGGAGTCCCCTGCAAACTCGGCTCCCGCGGCCTCGAACAAATCATCGAGATCAAGCTCACTCCCGAAGAGGACGCGGCCCTCAAAAAGAGCGCCGAAGCAGTGAAGGAGTTGTGCGCGGTTATCGGCGTTTAGGACCGGACGGGGAGGGGGTACCCCCCTCCCCCCTTATCAGGCATATCTCGTGTAAATCATAGATTCTGTTTAACTTCATACCTGCCCGCTGCTGGCAAAATCATTGATTTTAATGATCTCGCGAGTAAATCAATGATCCAGCTGGAGTTACGGACGGTCATTGATTCTGCTGAATCTGCGAGCGCGTCATTGATGGCATTGGTCATAGCAATAAGAAAGCCCGCTCCATGGCGGGCTTTCTGCTCTCTATTTCTATTCTAGCGGACTGCGGGAAATAGTCGGCCAAGTTTCAGAGCGGAGAAGTCAAGGCTCGGAGCACAGCGTCTGACAAGACTCGTCTGGATCAGGCAACTGCGGGCTGCAGCAGTCCTTCCAGCCGCACGTAGCTCGCTTCCATACCACCTTCCATGCCGGTGGCAAGCATGGCCGCCCGTGTCCGAGCGTCAGGCAGCGTCATTCGCATGGTCATCAGGGTGCCGGTGCCGTCAGGCTCGAATCTCGTTTCCACGTGGTTATCCGGGGTAGGATCGGGCAGGAACATGCGCTCGACATGAACGGTGCGATTGTAGGGCTCTAATTCGAGATATTCGCCGGTAATAAAGAACCCCTGACCCTTGCCGTTGCTCCACTCGTAGCGAAACTTGCCACCCGGCTTAGCTTCGTTGATGCACACAGGCATGGTCCAGCCCTCAGGGCCGAGCAGCCATTTCTGGATCAGTTCGGGATCGATATGGGCGCGGTACACGGATTCCGGAGGCGCTGCGAAGCGCCTGGTCACAACGACGTGGGTGTCGCCCTCGGTTTTGAGTGTCATCTTGCTCATCGTTTTGTTCCTCCTTTTCTCTTCGGTTTTTCCATTCCGGCAAGAACAGCATCCAGCCGGTCGTAGTTTGCCTCCAGCGCTTTTCGCAACATCGCCAACCATTGATCCATTGCCTCAATGCCGGGCTTTGCGAGCCGTCGCGGGCGCTTCGTGCCTTCAACGCGATGTGTCACTAATCCGGCATCTTCGAGCACCTTCAGGTGCTGGGAGATCGCCGGTTGCGACATCTCGAACGGCTCAGCGAGTTCATTGACAGTGGATTCGCCGGTAGCAAGACGCGCAAGAATCGCACGCCGCGTCGGATCGGCCAGAGCGGAAAACGCGGCGTCGAGACTCAGGTGCGAGTGCATAGGTATTAGCTTATATAAGCATTTAATTATTGTCAATGACGCATGGTCATTCTTCCCCTCGTGAATTGCCCGACCCAAGCGGGACACTACAATCGTGGTCAGGCAGGGGACGCGATTGCCCGGATGCCCCATCCTTCGCGCAGCGAAGGGTGGGAGACCAGGCTGGTCGCGAGATTGCGACTCAGCGGATCATTGCCACCCTTTATCAGGATTTGGCTTGCGTTCCCTCCAGAGGAGCGATGCGGCCTGCGGCGCGAAGATAGCGGAAGAGGTGGTCCAGGGGCGGCCTGGGCAGGAAATCGTCAAGGGACAGGAGATCATGGCCGGGGGACTCCTGCAAAAGACCTTCCGGCAGGCCGCCGAGCGCGGCCACCAACGATTCCTTGCGCATGGGTGCGACATAGACTGTCACGTCGGTGAGGAGCAATCGGCCGAAGCTCTCCAACACGGCGCCGGGCAACGACTGATACACCCTATCTTCCATGTTCTGAAGAAACATGGAAATCCAGAGAATCACCCGGATGGGTGCAGCGGTGTAGCGGCGAAGGTAATTTAGGACCTCGTAACCCTCCGGGTAATCGGTGACGACAACCGTGCCTAATGGGGCAAGCTGCTCGATCAGGGCCAGCAGTTCCGCATTATCAGAGGCAGCCGAGCCTTCGAGATCTGGAGTGTTGACCTCCAGGACGGCTAAAGGTTCGCGGTCGGAGGCAGTCCCTTCAGCCAGGAGGTTGTGTCGGGCAACCTGAAAGGCTTCGGCGGCGGACGGACCGGGATGGCCGCGTAAAGTACGCTGCACGATGAGGGGACGCTTGTGAAGGGGAGTAGCCGGCTCGACCACCTGGGCGTTGGAATCGAAGACCAAGGCATGGCACATGCCGGTGCGGAGCAAGTCCAGGCACCAGAGGCGGGAATCTTCATTGGCGAAAACGGGGCCAGTGAGTTCGAGAACGTCGATTTCGAGCCGTTCAAGGGATAAATCGTCGAACAGGCCAGCCAGAAACCCCCTTGAGGAAGACCGCTGGTGATAGGCAGCATAGATCAGATTCACACCGAGCGTGCCAATAGCCTGCTGCTGGAGCAGTGCAGTGGGATCTCCGAGATCGATGTGGAGAAGAATCTGATTGGGCTGGCCATCGGGTTCGGCCTGGAAGCGGACGCCGAGCCAGCCGTGTTGCTCGTTGGTTCCCTGGTAGTTCCGCGTGGCGACGGTATCCGCAAAAACGAAAAATCGGGTATGGGCACCGCGAGCCTGGGCGAGCCGGGCGAGGAGGAGCTGATATTCGTAGTCCAGCATCGCCAGCAGGCGCTCTTTGGAGACGTAGCGCGTGCCAGCGCCGTAGGTGTCGTCGCTGACGGTCTTGTCGTAGGCCGATATGGCCTGCGCCACCGTCCCCGAAGCCGCGCCGGCGCTCAGAAACCAGCGGGCCACTTCCTGGCCGGCGCCAATCTCGGCAAACGTGCCGTAGCAGGAGGCCTCCAAGTTGATGGCCAAAGCTTTGGCGTGAATATCGGTAAATTGCTGGGGTGCGGGCAAAGACATGAGCGGCTCCATTTTGTGAAAGTCAGGATGGGCGGGAGTATAGCGCAGAATGGGGTTGACGATTGTCCATGCGATGGAATCGGCAGGGCCGGGACAAACCCCGCCTCGTATGCCGTGACCGTACCTCGCTTGCGTCGCCCGGGTGCGTAACCGAAGGTCAAGCGACGAATAGAAAACAACCAACTGTCTCCAAATATCAAACTTCCAATTACACCACCCTCGAACCGAAAAAATGTGCACCCACAACTGATCGACGAGCAGCCTGCCGGGTTAAGTGGGATGCGGCAATCGCGATGGAATACAGTTGGGATTCTTACCGTTTCTTTATGGGTTTGGGAGTCTACTAAAGAGAACCGAGGTCTTGGTCCAGCTTAGTCAGAGTGGGAACAAGTGATTCAATCCGCTGGAGGCCTGTTTCGAACCGCGGCCCCAACACAGCCGAAAGTGGCACAACCGCTCTGCTAGACCCTGATCCTCATGAGTCGAAGTGTTTGGTTCGGGCTTCGACTCCAGCAGATATGGCTGACGTCACTGCCATTTATGCCCAGTTCGTCGAAACAAGCACGGCGACATTCGAGACCGTTGCCCCGGATCAATCTGAGATGTCGCGACGGCGGCGGCCCGTTCTGGATCGCGGTTTGCCCTATCTGGTGGCAGAGCTCGAGGGTTATATCGTTGGTTTTTGTTACGCTTCGCAATTCCGCCCGCGCGAAGGCTATCGTTTTACGGTCGAGGACTCAATTTACGTGCGCCCTGATTGTATCGGCCACGGAGTCGGGAAGATGCTTCTCACGGAGCTGATCTCGGAATGTCGGGAGAGAGGTTGTCACTCGATGGTCGCCTGCATTTGTGGAGTAAACGTGCCTTCTGTCGCTCTGCACACGTCGCTCGGATTTCAGGAGGTCGGTTTGTTGCCTGAAGCCGGCAACAAATTCGGAGAGTGGTTGCGCCTGTTGATCATGCAACGCCCGCTACGGTAGGTGTTTACCTGATCGTCTACCGGATGATTTCAGCGGACATCCTCGTTCTATCTACGCCCCGCCAATATCAAACCGCTTGATCAGCCCATCCTCGAACCGGAAGATGTGCACCACCATCTGATCGATCAGTAGTTTGCCCTCAAGATCGTGCACAACCTGGTGGACATCGACGATGATTTCGCCCTCCAGACCAACCGAGAAGCCGACCGGCTCGACATGAGGATCAACCATCGCCCACTGCCGCGTCCAGTAGCTGCGCACGCCATCCCGTCCATGAACGTGGCCGCCTTCCATTCCATTTGCCCAGGCAACGGTCTTGCTCAAAGCAGCCAGCACCGCTTCCATATCGCGCGCGTTGAAACGGGCATAAACGCGTTTGAGGAATTCCACTTGGTCAGACATTCCAGATACTCCGAAATTCCGGTGTCAAGGTCGAAAGCCAAAATGGTTTCGCAACCCATTCATTCTCAGGCTAAACCCACCCAACAAAATTGGCCGTCAATTACCCCATCTCCCATATAATCAGGGTAGGCGGTGACTCTTCAGCCGCAGTCTGCGACAAAAAACCCGCAAATAGTACAAGCCATTTAGAATCAATTGGTTCCAAGTGGTGGAGCCCGCGAGCAGTGTGAGCCTTTTAGAATCAATCGGTAACAAAAGCGCCAAAAGCCAGCAGCGCAAGCCCTTCAGAATCAGTCAGTCTCAAAATCGCTAAGATATGGGGGAGGGGGTCACTCCCTGCCATCGAGGCGATTCAAAATCCGCGCCAGTTGCGTATCATTGTCATACCCGGACCGGACCGCACGCTCCCGCGCCCTGCGCCCGATAGCCTCGCGCAGATCGGGACGGCCCAGGTAGAAGCGCGCCTTCTCCGCGCACTCCTCAGCGGACGAGAAGAAGACGGCTTCCTGGTCCTCCTCAAAGCACGCCCGGTGCCCCTCGCAACGAACGGCGAGAAGAAACTGCCCGCAAGCGGCAATCTCCACGCACTTGTGTCCGATATCGTCTTCGTTCGAATTGCTGACGAAGCCAAGATTGATCTTCGACTTCCAGATATTTGTCCGGTACTGGTCGTCGGCCAGGAAGCCATGAGAAACGAACCGCGCATACTTGTCAGGAGGCAGAAATTTACTCCATCGCGGCCCCGCAATCGTCACCGGAACCCCCATGTCCGCCAGCCCCATGAGAAATCGCGGACGATCTTCCAGGGGGCTCCCGATATATGAAACCTCGCGAGTGCGGTCGTTGTCGCTCCACGCCCCGGGGGGAGCGAACTGCACCGCCGAGTCAAAGCTGAATATCGTCTTGATGTAGGGCAGTCCCCACTGCCCGTAGCGTTCCACGTCAGCTTCACGGAATAGACAATGGAGATCGAATAAGCGAAAGACTTTGTAGAACTGATGCCAGCAGCCATCGTGCCGCTGTCCAAATGGGGCGTCCTGGTTGTAGCAGACGGTGAGTGCGCCGGACTGCTTGATCTGCTCGATCGTGTCGCCGGTGTGATAGATCGGCTTGTCGAAAAACACCACATCCGGCCGCGAGGCGCGGACCACCTCCAGCAATTCGCGATTGATTCTGGAGATGAGTGGCCCAAGAGGGAACCTGCGTTGAAGCAAATTGATCCATGGGCTGCCAGCCGAGTGAGCCGGGATATCAAATACAGTGAGTTCCTGGCCGAGACGGCGAAGGGTTGCGATTCTGTACGCTGAAGTCTGTCCAGGTCGCGGATTGCCCAGGTACAGGACCCGCCGCTTCGCAGGAAGATTTGAATACAAAACAGCTCTCCGTATATTTCAAGCCTTGGCAGCCCGACGTAGTTCTGAGCTTTGTGCAGTTGGATAGATCAAGACTGGATAACCGCATCATAACATCGGAGATCGAGCTGTCGAGGCGAGGCCTAGGGCTTGTGAATCGTCCGTGTACATTGACAAATAATCACTCAGCGGCGATTCTTGGAATTGAAGTAACGCTGGCTGAATTGCATGAAGAGCCTGCGCCGCACCCACGGGGTCAGCGGCTTCCCAGGGCAGACAAGAAGTCATGGATAGGCGGAGCTCAATAGCTGTTTTCCTGAGTACTCATCCTTTATCTAACCTAATCTTGCAACATACTACAGGTGAAAATGAGTCAACCAGTTTCGATTGCAGTCGTCGGTTCGGGATACGTCGGGCTTGTTGCCGCGGCATGCTTCGCGGAAATAGGACATCGTGTCATTTGTGTCGATAATGACGAGACAAAAGTGAAGGTGCTGCGCGAAGGCGGAGTTCCCATTCACGAGGATTATCTTCCCGAACTGCTCAATCGCCATCGCGAGAACAAGGTGGAATTTACCTCTGACCTGCGCTCCGCCACGCAGCGATCCCAGGTGATATTCATCGCAGTAGGAACACCGCAGAGCAAAACGGGCAGCGCCGACTTGTCCTATGTGGACGCCGTCGCCAGTGAAATTGCCCGCTCGATCGACGACTATAAGGTGATTGTCGAGAAGAGCACTGTGCCGGTCTATACGAACGAGTGGATTCGCCGCGTGATCGAACGCAATGGCGTGCCGAAGGAGCTTTTTGATATTGCTTCGAATCCCGAGTTTCTCCGCGAAGGTACTGCAGTAGTGGACTTTCTTCATACTGACCGAATTGTGATTGGAGCTGAGAGTGAACGCGCTGGCAGCCTGCTGAGCACAATCTACGAACCTCTGACTTCAGGCGCGTACTACAGACTGCCGCAAGCTGTTCCGGGTACCTGCGATGAGAAGTGCCCTCCTCCACTTTTGCTTACATCCACCAAGGCTGCGGAGCTTATCAAGCACGCTTCAAATGCATTTCTCGCAATGAAAATTTCATTTATCAACGTGGTTGGCAATATTTGCGAGGCTGTGGGAGCAGATGTGGAACAAGTCTCACGCGGCATGGGGATGGATAGCCGCATCGGGCCTAAATTTCTGCGTGCTGGTATCGGTTATGGAGGTTCCTGCTTCCCAAAGGATGTAGCTGCATTTCGTTATGTCGCTGAACAGTTAGGCGTTGATTTCAGTTTGCTCAAGGAAGTGGAGGAAATCAACGAAGAGCAGAAGAAACGGTTTTTTCTGAAGGTGCGTTCGGCGTTATGGACTTTCGGAGGTAAGCGCATTGGTGTGCTAGGCCTGTCATTCAAAGGTGGAACCGACGACATCCGCGACTCTCCCGCTCTGGACATCGTCGAGCAGCTTCTAAGGGAAGGCTCGAATGTGATCGCATATGATCCCGCGGCATCGGAGCGGGCAAAGGAAGTTATTCCGCCATCTCGACACATGTCCTATGTCGACGATCCATATGCGGCAGCGGAAGATGCCGACGCGCTGCTCATTCTGAGCGATTGGCAGGAGTTCGGCGAACTCGATCTTGAGAAGCTGCACTATACGTTGCGATATCCCATCGTGATTGACGGACGTAATCTTTACGATCCGCTTCAGATGGTGGAGCGAGGCTTTACTTATCTGAGCGTGGGACGTTCCGCGTCTCACCAGACGCGGGATGCTGCACTGGGGCAGCGTCTGCCCTAGTGCAGTTCTTGAATGGGTGCAGTGCGAAAGATCACTCGAGAATCCGTTCAGAGTGCCCTCTAAGATCATGAGATCTCCCCGATGCGCACTTTTGTTGTTTCGAGGCTCATGAAAGTTCTTCTAATTGCGAATTATGAGCCGGATGCTCAGCAGAGCATGCTTCGCTATGCAGAATTTCTTCGCCATGGCATGGAGCAACAGGGGCACCAGGTGGAGGTCATTCATCCTCCGTCTGTTGTGGGCGGACTGGTGGCTGTCGGCAATCCGCTCCGGAAGTGGCTAGGATACATTGACAAGTTTGTTCTGTTTCCGGCCCAGCTGCGGATGAAGGCGAAAAACGCGGATCTGGTTCACGTCTGCGATCACTCGAACGCATGTTACTTGCGTTGGACAGGAAAGACGCCGCAACTGATTACAGCGCATGATGTGCTGGCGATCCGCTCGGCGCTTGGGCATTTTCCGCAAAGCCCAACTGGGCGCACGGGGAAGTGGCTGCAACGGTGGATTCTGAAGCGGCTGACTTCGGCGCGACACATAATCAGCGTATCCGCGAAGACGAAGGATGATTTAGAGGCTTTGCTACCCTCGAAGCCAGAGATCAGGGTGATTCATCACTCGCTAAACTGGCAATACGAGCCGGCTACCAAGGCCGAGATCGAAGCAGTCCGAGCGGCTTTTGCTCTAAATGCGGGTGACGAGTATCTGCTAAATGTGGGTAGCAATCAGTGGTACAAGAACCGAATAGGCGTGTTGAAGATTGTGCTCCATTTAAGGAAATATGAGCGCTTCCGGAACGTGAAACTAGTGATGGCCGGAAAGCCGTGGACCGAAGAGATGCGGGCATTTTGTCGCGAGCATGCTCTTGGCGACGTGATCGAGTTTGTCTCTCCCAGCAATGAGCAGATGCGAGCGCTTTATTCAGGTGCGCTGGCGTTTCTGTTTCCCTCACTTGAAGAGGGATTTGGGTGGCCGGTTCTTGAGGCGCAAGCCTGCGGGTGCCCGGTGATTACCAGCGACAGGCCACCGATGACGGAGATTGCAGGAGAAGGCGCAATTCTGATCAATCCGGAGAATGCCGCGGCCGCAGCCCAAATCATCGATGCGAGGATGGTGAAGGTCGAATCACTCAGGTTGGCAGGATGGGAGAACCTGAAGCGCTTCGCAATAGACGATGTAATGAAATGCTACAACGACGTTTACGAATCTGTGATTGCCGATTCGACAAAGACGAATCCAGTAAGCACTTGATGTCTGGCAACGGGTGATAGAGCGATGTACATCGTAACCGGGGGGGCTGGATTTATCGGCAGCAATCTGGTCCATGAGCTGAATCTGCATGGAATCACCGATATTCTTTTGGTCGATAATCTTGCCGATTCGCGGAAGCTTTTCAATCTGCATGGCGCCAGATTTGCAGATTACATGGACAAGAAGGAGTTTCGGCGAGCACTCGAAGAAAAGGCGCTGGGAATCTCGCGTGTCAGCGCAATTTTTCACCAGGGCGCATGCTCAAATACGTTGGTCGACGATGGCGTGTACATGATGGACAACAATTTTGCTTATTCCAAAGTGGTGTTGCGGTATGCCGTCGAGATGGGGGCACCCCTTGTTTACGCTTCGACGGCGGCTGTGTACGGGTTGGGTGGACCGGGCCACTTTACGCCGATCCTGGAGAATGAGAGGCCGTTGAACATCTATGGCTTCTCCAAGCTAACCTTCGATCATTATGTCCGCTCTGAGCTCGCGATGGGGCACATTCCGACCACGGTGGTAGGGTTGCGGTACTTCAACGTGTATGGGCCTCGTGAACAGCACAAGGGGCGGATGGCTTCCGTGATTCATCACTTCTCGAAGCAGATACTGGAGACGGGCAAAGTGCGGCTCTTCGAGGGGTCGGGCGGATATGGCAATGGCGAGCAGCGCAGGGATTTCGTATTCGTTCGCGATGTGTCGCGGCTGAATATGTTTTTCGCACAGACCGGTCCGTACACACCCCGGCATGCCGATTCGGCAAAGACATATCAAGCGGTAGTGAATGCCGGTTCGGGGCGGGCCCGGACATTCAATGAGGTGGCAAAGGCGGTTATGCTGGTACACGGGAAGGCAGATGTTGAGTACGTGCCCTTACCCGCAGACCTGAACGCCCGCTACCAGCACTTCACACAGGCCGATCTAACCGGCTTGCGCGAAACGGGGTGCGAGCTGAAGTTTACTCAGCTCGAAGAAGGAATCCGTGAGACGTTTCAGGCAACAAATGCCGTTGCAGTCTAAGCGGGAAGCTGGAGCAGTCTGCCCGGCCGAGTGGGGTACCCCCTCCCCCGTCGTCAGGTGCGAATTTGGGACCCATTCATTCCCTAGGCCTTGTGCTGCTATGGTTTGCAACTCACAGATTCTAAATATGAATTTGGTAATCGATTCATTGCAAACGGCTTAGAGTCACTCGTTGATTCTATTGGCCGCGGTACCCGATCATTCATTCCAAAGTGGTTAGCGGCGCTTACCGGTGCTCTCAATCGTTTTTGTCTCTATTTCTATTTTAGTGAATGCGGCGAAATAGTCCGCCAACTATTTTCGGGTCGTCCATTACAAAACCACGTCTTCAGCGCAAAAGAAGTTTGACTGCTTCGACCAGGGACGCAGAGACTGCGCCGGCAAGTGAACGAGCCTGTTCCTCGCCAGGCTTCTGGGTATCCGGGTCGCCCTGGATGAAGATGCTCGGAGCGCCGAGATTCCGCGCAGCTTGAATATCGGATAGAGAATCGCCAATCACGATACTGTTTGTTGCCGACGCGCCGGGAAAATCCTGGAAGGCTTCTTCGAAGAGGCCCGTTTTCGGCTTGCGGCAGTTACATTCGTTTTTGTCGTGAGGGCAGAAGTAGAAAGCATCAATCCGGGCAGCATGTTGGGCGAGGTGCTTCTGCAACGCTTCGTGTATGGCATCAACGTCGGCCTTTGTGTAATAGCCCAGTGCAACGCCACGTTGATTGGTGACTACAATGACGGTGCGTCCCGATCGATTTAGCGCCGCAATGGCTTCCTCGACTCCGGGAAGGAAGTGAAAGTGGTCCCAGTGGCCAATATATTTCCCCTCCGGTGACTTGAGATTGATGACCCCGTCACGATCAAGAAAGACATATTCGATATCAGCGAAGATGTGTGGGAAGTCGTTCGGGCCGCCGGTAGGCATGAGTAGCTAATAGTATGATAACCATCGATCACACTCGATTGCTGTGAACCGCCATTCGATGGTCATGGGGCAAAGATGTCAGCTTCGACAAAGCTATCCACGATTTTTGCGCAGGCCATCGCCGATCACCTGGATGTAATCGGGTCGCTGCCATCGCAGCAGCCTGTTCTTGAGCAGATCGCCGCTGAAATGACCCGTGCGATTATCGCAGGGAGGAAGGTCCTGTGGTGCGGGAATGGGGGTAGTGCGGCTGATTCGCAGCACCTTGCGGCGGAATTCGTCGGACGCTTTCGGCGCGAGCGGCGCGGACTGCGTTCTATCGCCCTGACGACGGATACGTCGATTCTGACCTCAGTCGCAAACGATTATGGCTTCGAGGATGTCTTTCGACGGCAGGTGGAGGCACTTTGCGTGGAGGGCGATGTTGTTGTGGGAATATCGACCTCCGGGAACAGCCGAAATGTTTGCGCCGCATTGCAGACCGCGCGCGAGTGCGGCGCGTTTACGGTGGCCTTTACCGGAGCCGGCGGTGGCACCCTTGCGAGCATTGCCGAGGCTACATTGTCTGTTGCCTCGAAGGATGCTGCGCGGATTCAGGAAGCCCACATACTTTGCGGCCACATACTCTGTGATTGGGTTGAACTGAGTATCTGCGAACGCCCCACCGTTGAAAGTGAAACGATATCGCGATGATTCAAGATCTCCACCGGGTAATGCAGTTGATCGAAGGCGAGTGGCGCAACACCCATGTTCTGGTGGTCGGCGATATTATGCTCGACCGCTATATATGGGGTGACGTCGAGCGCGTGTCTCCGGAAGCGCCTGTGCCGATCGTTCGAGCCGTGCACCGGAGCGAACGGCCGGGTGGCGCAGCCAATGTTGCCATGAACCTCGCCGGGCTAAGCGCAAAGGCGAGCCTCTTCGGATTCTGTGGGCAAGATGCTGACCGGGACTCGCTGATGGTCTGCCTCGAAAAAGCGGACGTGAGCGCGCACTTGACCTCTGTAGAAACTCATCCTACGACCACAAAGCTGAGGATTGTGGCGGGTCAACAGCAAATGCTGCGCCTGGACACGGAAAAAACCGAGGAGTATTCCACGGAGGCCTACGAAGACTTGATCGCCAGAGTAGAGGCCGGGATTCTATCCGCCGATGCCATCGTACTTTCCGATTATGCAAAGGGCGTGCTTTCGGACAATGTGTGCCGGCGCGTGATCGAGAAAGCGCGGGAGCAGGGAATTCCGATATTGGTCGATCCTAAACAGCAGAGCTTTACGCGATATCGCGGGGCGACAACGATTTGTCCCAATCTGAGCGAGCTCTCAGTTGCGACCAACGCGGCGGCTAAAGATCTGAACACAGTTCTGAGTGCTGGTCAGACAATCGTTTCCGAACTAGGTCTTGAATGCCTGACCGTTACTCTCAGCGAAAAAGGAATTGCGCTGCTGCGCCCGAATGCAAAGACCATCTTTCCGGCAGTTGCGCGGCAGGTGTTCGATGTATCTGGCGCTGGCGACACCGTCATCGCCACGCTCGCACTGGCTATGGCCAGCGGGCTGGAAATGGAAACGGCGGTCCAGTTGGCAAATGTTGCCGCCGGCATCGTGGTCAGCAAGGTCGGCACCGTTCCGATCATGCGGGATGAGCTTCTCACCAGCCTTATGCCGGAGATCGAATTGCAGGCGCGTGAGAAGGTGTTGCCGGCGGATCGCCTGAAGACGCGGGTTTCTGCGTGGCGATCGAGCGGTGAGAGCGTGGTCTTCACGAATGGCTGTTTCGACCTCCTTCATATCGGCCATATCACGATGCTCGAAGATGCGCGCCGGCAAGGCGACCGGCTCATTGTCGGCATTAACAGCGATGCATCGGTGAGCCGGTTGAAGGGACCTACGCGTCCGATGGTTGGTCAGCGCGAACGAGCATACGTTCTTGCTGCACTCGCCGCTGTCGATGCTGTCGTCATTTTCGACGAACCTACGCCCCTGCAACTGATCGAGGCCTTACGCCCCGACGTGATTGTGAAAGGGGGCGACTATAAAGAGGAAACCGTGGTGGGCGCCAAAGAAGTTCGTTCCTGGGGAGGATGCGTGAAGATCGTCCCTATTGTTGAAGGTTTCAGCACTACGAAGCTTATTGCCAAAGCGACTGCACCGGTTCTTCACTGAGCTGCCGCTTGCAGCGCTACTGCATTCTTCTGAAACATCTGGCGAATGCAGCGCAGGGCCTGGCGGGTGCGTTCTTCATTTTCGATGAGCGAGAAGCGGACATGGCCATCGCCGTATTCTCCGAAACCGATTCCCGGGCTCACAGCAACCTTTGCTTCGTTAAGCAGCAGAGTTGAAAACTCAAGCGACCCAAGATGCCGGTAAGGCTCAGGAATAGGCGCCCAGACGAACATAGTTGCCTTGGGGAGAGTGACCTGCCATCCAAGCTTGTTCAACCCTTGCACTAGAACGTCACGGCGTCGGCGATAGTTGTCGCATATGTCGGCCACGCACTCCTGCGGACCTTCGAGGGCCAGGATTGACGCAACCTGAATCGGTGTAAAAGTGCCGTAGTCAAAGTAGCTCTTGAGACGCGCCAGTGCCGCTACCAGCGTCTTGTTGCCAACCATGAATCCAACGCGCCAACCGGGCATGTTGTAGCTCTTCGAGAGGGTGAAGAATTCAACGGCGATCTCGCGGGCCCTGGGAATTTCCAGGATCGACGGCGCGCGGAAGCCGTCGAAAACAATGTCGGCGTAGGCAAGATCGTGAACCAGGTAAATCCCATGTTGCAAGCACAGATCCACGACGCGCTCAAAGAAGGCGAGATCGACACATTGCGTTGTGGGATTTGCCGGGAAGTTCAGGATCAGCATTTTCGGCCTGGGGTACATGAGGGGAATCGTCTGCTCAAGTTCCGCCAGAAAACTGTCGGTATTATGAATCGCGATGCTGCGAATGTTTGCGCCCGCGATCACCGGGCCATAGATGTGGATTGGGTAGCTGGGGTTGGGCACCAGCACCATGTCACCCTGATCAAGTGTGGCGAGGCAGAGGTGGGCGATCCCTTCCTTTGAGCCGATGGTGACGATGGCTTCGGTCTCCGGATCGAGCTGGATGTTGTAACGGCGATCGTACCAGTTGACAATGGCTTTTCGTAGACGGGGAATGCCTCGTGAGAGCGAATAACGGTGTGTATTCGATTTGCGAGCAGCCTCGATCATCTTGTCGACGACGTGCTGAGGCGTGGCGCCATCCGGATTGCCCATGCCGAAATCTATGATGTCTTCCCCGCGACGCCGGGCTGCTGCCTTCAACTCGCTTGTGATGTTGAACACATAGGCCGGCAGCCGCTTCATTCTCGAAAATTCTTCCACCTTGTTCCTCTCTTGTTCTGGTTACTATGGTGCCTGAGATATGGGTCCTGAACGACTAGAAAAGAAGACCAGAGGCCTCAGCGTCCACGGCCTGTAGAAAGCCAGCGAGCGCGCTGAGCTTTGGAGCGGCGAGTTCACGCGCTCGTTTCAAGCGCAGCTTCGGGGGGAGTTCGGCCAGGGCCTTGCGCAATACCGGAGCGATGTCACTGAAGCGGGCGTAGCGAGTGTCACGTCCCACTTTCGAAACCGCTCGGAGAATGCCGATCGCGCCTAGTTGCTCGAGGATGTCGGCGTCGCGCAGAATCGTGGCTTCGATGGTGAGCGGATTATCCTGCGGCTGGTGGGTGCGAATCGCGTCCAGCACAGTGGGAATCTTTTCCGCTGGGAATTCTGCCTGGGAGAGGACAACGGCAACGCGATCGCAGGCGTAGGCGACATGATCCCAGCGGCCGAGGGCTTCAGGGTCGTCAGGGCGGTTCCCCGCAAAGACTCCGATGTCGTGAAGCCAGGCGGCGGCGTATACGACATCATCGTCGTAGGTCAGACCGTTGCCGATCGCTTGAGTTAGCGCATAAAGCCGCGGCTGATGACCATATTTGTCGACCGGGCGCGCCTCGCGTTCGATGGTGTCCGCAATCAAAGAGCGATAATCCGCAGCCATCTCCTGAGTCTATTCCAAATGGCACAGAAGGCTGCGCGTGGCAGGTGAAACATGAGCGCAGCGAAGCCCGGTTTTGGGAAATTTGAGTCGAAAGTAACGACAATGAAGACACCTTATTTGGCACAGTGACTGTGGCATTTGTTATTTTTAGGGGTTCTTCGGACATCGGAAGGAGTTATTTCAGCTTCCAACAGAAAGGAAGGCGGAGGCAGGTAAACATTGTGGAAATTGAATATGGGAACAAAAGCCTTCCATAGATTTCTCGAGCTATTAACGATGAGAAAATGCGGCACGATTCCTCGAGCATGCTATATTAGAAGGAAATCGGGTTCGCTGCATTCGCAAGAACCCCAAGCGGTCCTCTGCAATTCATCGTAAGGCATTATTCTTTTTTGCACAGAAACTAAGGCTGCCGTAACTGGTTTATTCCATTACTTACGGGGCTCGAGTCGAAACCGTTGTAGTATTTCCAAACTCCCTCACCTGCGCCGCACTTTTTATAAGGTCCGTCGGAAGTGCTCGGGCTGTGGACAAGTTTCCTGAACTGCTCGGTTCTTGAGAGAATAATGGCTACTTCGGAATTCATACGGAAAACGAGTGCCAATGATCAGCCGGTCTTAGGTTTGCCCGCACGGAAGGCATTTGGCACGCGCAGCGTTACAGGGCCATCGATGGTCTCTTCGCTGATCATGATGCTGAACGATAGCCTGGCGATCATGCTGGCATTCGGCACGGCGCTGGTACTGCGCGCCATCCTCTTTGAGAAGGCAGTTCGATTCCCGAGCGTCCCGCACGACGTGACCAGCGCTCCACTGGGAGCGATATATCTTGTCTGGTTCATTCTGGCTTTTATCCTCGTCGCACGCCGCTATGGCCTTTATTCGCCTATTCCGCTTTCCACCGGGACGCACGAGCTTCGTCTTACGGTTCAAGCCTGCCTAAATGCAGGCCTTTTGCTCTGCGGCGGACTCTACATGACAAACAGCCTGAGCATCTCCAGGGCATTGGTCGTGCTGCTCATCGGGAGCGCAATCGTGTCACTTTCGATTCGCCGCATGATCTGGAGACTGGCGCGATATCGGCAGTACGAACGTGGGCTGGAAACACGAAATGTCGTCATTCTGGGTACAAATCACCTGAGCAATGCTCTCGGCCAGCACATCGCCAAAGACTACCGGTTGGGTTATAAACTGCGCGGATTTCTCCTGGCTCCGGATTGCACGGCGAGCCGTGAGGTGCCGGAAAATCAGATTCTGGGGGGTATCGATCGCATCAGGCAGCTCACCCGCCTACATTTTATCGATGAGATCGTGATCGCTGAACCTTGCGCCACTGAGCAGGCTATCCGCCTGGTGGAGGAGGCGCGCGAGCTGGATATCGATATCCGTTCCATTTCTGGGTACTACGGAGAGCTCACTGCGAATACGCCTATTGAATACCTGGGCGTTTTCCCCGTCGTATCACTTCATCGCCGCGATCCGCGCACCATCGCCCTGCACCTGAAGAGGATCGTCGACATCGCCCTGTCACTGCTGGCGCTAACTGCTGTTTTTCCGGTGATGCTGATCATTGCGGTGGTCATCCGGATGAACAGCAAGGGGCCCATCTTCTTTGTCTCGGAACGCATCGGCAAACGGGGCCGTGTCTTCCCCTGCTTCAAATTCCGTACCATGGTCAAGGATGCTGAGCAGCTTAAAAAGAATCTGGCCGCCATGAACGAACGCGATGGCATTCTCTTCAAAGTGAGCAACGATCCTCGGGTCACGCCCGTGGGCCTCTTCCTGCGCAAGTACAGCCTGGATGAGCTTCCGCAATTCTTCAATGTGCTGCGCGGGGAAATGAGCATCGTCGGTCCCCGTCCCCCTATTGCGAGCGAGGTCGAGAAGTATGATCTCGAGCACTTCCGCCGCCTGGAGGTGCTGCCCGGTCTCACAGGCCTGTGGCAAATCCAGGCTCGCCAGGACTCCTCCTTTGCGAAATACATTGCGCTCGACACTGCCTATGTCGAAAACTGGAGCTTCTGGCTGGATCTGAAGATCCTCATACGCACCGCAGAGGTAATCGTCCGAGGCACCGGAGCCTGAAGCCCACCCGGCTCGCCCGGCTGGTTAACCCCTATTGATTTCTACAAGTCTTTGATTCGGCTCGGGTTGTGAGTCGTAGCCTTGGCAAGTGTGTGAAATAACCGCCTTTATTTCATTTACTCTGATTGCAACGGGCTTAAGGGATAAAACTTGCCTTAGTTTTGATGCTGCACCCCCGTCATGTCCTTAACTTCTCCACCCAATCCGCCGCCGGTTCCCGCACAGGATGCGGTAATCGAAAAGCAGACCACCGGCTTTGAACCGTTACGGTCTGCGCTCTTTCGCAATCTGTGGATTGCTTCCACGATCTCGAATCTCGGCGGCTGGATGCAGGACACCGCCGGAACCTGGCTGATGACGTTGCTTACGACGTCTCCCTTGCTCATTGCGCTGATGCAGACGGCCGCGAGTCTGCCGGTTGTGTTGCTGGGGTTGCTGGCCGGCGCGACTGCGGACATCTTCGACCGGCGCCGCCTTCTGCTCTTTTGGCAAGCCTGGATGCTCGCCGCAGTCGGGTTGCTCAGCGTACTCACCTTCCTCAACATCATCTCGCCATGGGTGCTGCTCACCCTTACTTTCCTGCTCAATGTGGGCACGGCGATGAACAGCCCCGCCTGGCAGGCGATCATGCCCGAACTGGTGCCGCGCGAAGAGCTCCCGGAGGCCGTGTCGTTGAACAGCGCTGGCTTCAATCTCGCCCGCGCGCTCGGTCCGGCGCTTGGCGGGCTGGCTATTGCCGCCTTCACTCATGCGGACACCGGCGCAGCCTGCACCTTTCTTCTCAATTCGCTCTCCTTTGTCGGGGTCATCCTCGTTCTCTACCAGTGGAAGCGGAAGCCGCTCTTCAAGAGCACGCTGCCTGCTGAGCGGATATACGGCTCCATGCGCGCCGGCCTTCGCTATGTCCAGTACGCTCCGCTGTTGAGGGCGGCGCTGGCGCGGGCATTCCTTTTTACTATCTTTGTCAGCGCGGTCTGGTCATTGCTGGCCGTTGTCGCCGCCCGCGACCTGCACCAGGGCGCGCTCGGTTACGGCATTCTGAATGGCAGCATGGGCCTCGGCGCGGTCATCGGCGCTACGGCTCTGCCGCGCGTCCGGCGCAAGTTCTCCGCCGATGAAATCATCGCTGTTTCGTCCGGTGTCTTTATCGGAACCCTACTGATCCTCGCGTTCGTCCACAATCCGCTCGTCATCATTCCGGTGCTCTTGTGTGCAGGTTTTGCATGGACCAGCACCATGTCGACCCTTAATCTCGCCGTGCAGGTGTCAGTACCGAGCTGGGTGCAGGCTCGCGCTCTCGGCACCTACCAAATGGTCTTCGCCGGAGGCATGGCCGTCGGAAGCGTCATCTGGGGGGTGATTGCTGAACACCTCTCGACGCCGGTTTCGCTTGCAGCTGCGGCAGGCGGATTGCTGATCACGCTGCCCCTGAGCAGCCGCCTGCACGTACTGCGCGGTGAATTGCCCGACTTCAGACCATTCCGTTCAAAATTCCTGCCCCCGCAGCTCGCAATCGAACCGGAGATGTCCGATGGTCCCGTGCGCATTTTGATCGACTACTATGTCGATCCGGAGGATTACAACGCCTTCGTGCAGGCGATTCACGAACTGAAAGATGTGCGGCTGCGCGATGGCGCGATGCGCTGGGGCATCTTTCAAGACGCGAATGATCCCCGCCGTCTCAATGAGTCCTTCATTATGGAGTCTTGGATTGACTACCTTCGCCAGCGGGAGCGCTTCACTGCATCGGACCGGACCGTCCGCGATCGTGTCGAAAGCTTGCACCGTGGCGAGAAGCCACCCCGCATCACGCACACCATCTATGCCAAAGAACGGGCCAACGGAAGTCCAGGCAAATCAGAGAACAGGTAGGACATTTTGCAGCAAGCAGATTGCAAGTCACCAGCGATCGACGGTTCATGGTAGTTTAGCGCGTTCCCCTTGACAGCTTAGGAGAGACTGCGCTACTCTCCTGATCATCTTAGGAGAGTGCATGACGGATCAAGCCCAACTTTTGCCGGGGACTCTCGATCTCCTCATCCTGAAAGCGGTCTCCCTTGGTCCTCTTCACGGCTACGGGATTCTTTTGCGCATTGGGCAAATCTCGGGGCAGGCGCTGCTTATCGAGCAGGGGGCGCTGTATCCGGCGTTGTTTCGCCTGGTGCGCCAGGGATTGCTGAAGGCGAATTGGGGAGTCTCGGAAAACAATCGCCGCGCCAAGTTTTATGAGCTCACCGCCGCCGGCCGTGATCGATTTCGCGAAGAGACTGAAGGCTGGAATCGCGTTGCCACAGCTATGGCCGTTGCCCTAGCCGCGCAATCGGAGGAGATATGAGTTTCCTGGCCTACGTTCGCTCTCTTGGCGCCAAGATTTTTCGTCATTCTCAAATTGCAGACGAGATGGGTGAAGAACTTCGCTCCCACATCCAGTTCCGCGCGGACGATCTGGAACATTCCGGGCTAGACCGTGCCGAGGCGGAGCGACGTGCGCGCATCGAGTTCGGTGGCTACGAGCGATACCGTGAGGAATCTCACGAAGCGCTTGGTGGCAATTTCATCGAAACTTTCCAGCAGGACGCCCACTTTGCCTTGCGCTCGCTGCGCAAATCTCCGGGATTCGTCATGGTCGCTGTGCTTACGCTGGCGATGGCCATCGGAGCGAATGCGGTGGTGTTCAGCCTGCTGAATGGCCTGATTCTGCGTCCACTCAATGTTCCTCAGGCGAAAAGTCTTTACATGGTTGAGCGCGGCGAAGACGAAGAGTCCCCGATGCAGTCGTATCCGGACTACATCGACCTACGTGACCGCAGCCGGAGCTTCAGCGGCCTGGTGGCGTACGACATCGACACAGCCGGCGTGGATACGGGGGGCAATCCCTCTTCAGCCTGGCTTTATGAAGCTAGCGGGAACTACTTCGACGAGCTCGGCATTCAGCCGTATCTCGGCCGTTTTTTCCACGCCTCCGATGAGCGCGGACCGAACAGCGCTCCTTATATCGTGCTGGGCTATGACTACTGGCGCAGTCATTTTCAGGCCGATCGTGCGGTAGTGGACCGCACGATTCTGGTGAACAAGCATCCATACACGATTCTTGGCGTGGCGCCGCCAGGGTTTCGTGGAACGGAATTGTTCTTCACCCCCGATTTCTGGGTACCGCTGGTCGACCAGGGACAGATTGCGGGCAGCAGCGATCTAAACGCGCGCGGAACTCGGGGAACCTGGCTGGTGGGACATCTGAAACCGGGAGTCACGCCTGCGCAGGCCATCGCCGATCTGAACTCAATCGCCATGTACCTGGTAAAAACTTATCCGAAAGATGACGATCGGATCAGCTTTAAGCTGGCGCGGCCGGGTCTGGTCGGCGACATGCTGGGTCGCCCTGTGCGAGCATTTCTGACGGGACTGACGTTGCTGGCCGGGCTCATCCTGCTGGCTGCCTGCGCCAACCTGGGAAGCCTCTTTACTGCGCGGGCGGCGGACCATTCCCGCGAGATTGCCCTGCGGCTCGCGCTGGGTTCGAGCCGCAGACGAATTGTGCGGCAGATGCTCACCGAAGCGGTGCTGGTTTCCCTCGCAGGAGGAGTTGCCGGACTGATCGGGGCTATCGTGCTGCTACGCTGGCTGAGCCGCTGGCAGCCCATGGCTAATCTGCCAATTAATAGCCTGCCTGTGAATCCGGATTTGAGTGTTTATGGAATGGCTTTGCTGTTGGCATTGGCCAGCGGACTTCTCTTCGGCATGGTTCCGATCCGGCAGGTGCTGCGCGCCAATCCGTGGCAGATTGTCAAATCGGGCTCCAGTGGTGTGGTCGGCCGTGGGCTTACCATTCGCGATCTGTTGCTCGTCGTACAGATTGCGATTTGCGCTGTGCTGGTCACATCCTCACTCGTGGCGCTCCGGGGGCTAGTGCAGTCGTTGCACAGCAATTTTGGCTTTGAGCCTCGGAACGCATTGCTGGTGGCCACCGATCTGGTAATGGCAGGTTACAGCGGCGAAAGAGTGCCTGCGATGCAGCGGCGCATGCTCGATGCCCTGGAGGACATTCCTGGTGTATCGTCGGCAGGGCTGTCCGACAGATTGCCGCTGGGTGTGGACTGGTATGAAGATGTCGTCTTCAAAGACAGCACAACCGACATGAAGATGTCGAATGCCGCTGCCGAAACGGTGATTTACGACGTATCTCCCGGGTACTTCCGTGCCGCGGGCACCGCGTTGCTTGCGGGAAGGACCTTCACCTGGCACGACGACAAGAATGCGCCGCGTGTTGCGGTAGTGAATCGCGAATTTGCGCGCAAGGTTTTTGAGTCGGAGACAGTGGCTCCAGGCAAATACTACAAGAGGATGGATGGCACCCGCATCCAGGTGGTGGGTCTGGTTGAAGACGGCAAGCACAAGACCCTTGCCGAAGATCCGAAGCCGGCGATGTTCCTTCCCATCCTGCAGTCGCCGTCCAGCAGCACCTGGCTGATTGTGCGCTCCAGACGTGATCCGCAGGAGTTGACGGTCGCTGTGGAGAGCACACTGCGCAACCTGGATGCCGGACTGCCGTTCAGCATTCGCACCTGGAACAAGCAGCTCGACAGCGCTCTTTTTGCCTCGCGTATCGCCACGATTTCTCTTGGAGTACTCGGCGGCCTCGGCGCCATGCTGGCCGTTACTGGAATCTTCGGCATGGCAGCGTACTCGGTGAGCAAGCGGCTGCGTGAACTGGGAATTCGCGTTGCCCTCGGCGCGCAGCGGAAGGAAGTGTTGCAGGCAGCGCTGGGACGCGCATTCAAATTGTTGGCATGCGGTTCGGCGGCAGGGCTGCTTCTCGGGCTTCTGGCAACCAAGGTACTGGCTTTCATCGTGTATCAGGCAAGTCCCAGCGATCCGCTGGTGCTTGCGGGTGTCGTATTGGCGATGTCGTTCCTGGGGCTGCTGGCTACATGGATTCCCGCGCAACGCGCGCTGTCGGTCGATCCTTTGATCCTGCTGCGCGACGAGTGAAACAGAGCAGCGCAGCGATTAGTCTGCGCTTGCTCGCTACTGGAGGAAGCATGAAATCCCTGGCCTGGATTCGTTCCGTTGCTGCTAAGTTCTTTCACCGTTCTCCGGTTGCGGATGAGACGGAAGAGGAACTTCGCTCACACATCGAGCTTCGTGCTGACGATCTGGAACGTTCCGGCCTGGATCGCGCGGAAGCCGAACGGCGTGCGCGGATCGAGTTTGGCGGCTATGAGCGATACCGCGAGGAATCTCACGAAGCGCTGGGCGGCAATTTTATCGAGACCCTTGTGCAGGACGCGCGCTTCAGCCTTCGCATGTTGCGCAAGTCGCCGGGATTTACCCTGGTCTCAATTTTGACCCTCGCGCTGGCCATCGGGGCAAATGCAGTGGTCTTCAGCATTATGAATGCCCTGATTCTGCGCCCGCTGAGAGTACCCCATGCCGAGAGCCTTTACGCCGTCGAGCGGGGACAAGATCAGGCCATCAATCACTCGTTCCCCGATTATCTTGATCTCCGCGATCGCAACCGCAGCTTTGAAGATCTGGTGGCCTACAACGTCACGGGCGCCGCACTGGATACGGGTAACAATCCCACCTCCCCGTGGCTTATGGAAGTGACGGGAAACTATTTCGACGCATTAGGCATACGGCCGTCCCTCGGCCGCTTCTTTCATCGCTCCGATGAGCACGGTCCCGACAGCGCTCCCTATATCGTGCTCAGGTATGCGTATTGGCACAGCCACTTCCATGACGATCATGGCGTGGTGGGCCGTGTAGTGCAGCTCAACAAGCATCCTTTCACCATCCTCGGTGTTGCGCCTCCTGATTTTCAGGGAACCCTGTTGTTCCTCGCTCCCGATTTCTGGGTGCCCATCGTGAACCAGGGGCAGGTGGAGGGAGTAGATGTCCTGAATGAGCGCGGCAACCGCGGCATCCTGATGGTGATGGGACACCTGAAGCCGGGTGTCACTCAGGCGCAGGCCGTTGCTGACCTCAACTCGATTGGCACGTATCTTGAAAAGGCCTACCCCAAAGACGATAGCCATATGACGTTTTCCCTTACCAGTCCAGGCCTGGCCGGTGACTGGCTGGGTGGTCCGATGCGGGAATTCCTCACTGGCCTGATGTTGCTGGCCGGGTTGATTCTGCTGGCGGCCTGCGCCAACCTGGGCAGCCTGTTCGCGGCACGCGCCGCCGACCGTTCGCGGGAGATTGCACTGCGGCTGGCGCTTGGATCGAGTCGCCGACGCATTCTGCGCCAGGTCTTTACCGAGGCGGTGCTGATCTCTCTTGTCGGAGGCGCCGTCGGATTAGCAGGCAGCGTCGTGCTGCTGCGCGGCCTGAGCGCCTGGCGACCGTTTTCAACCGTGGCCCCGAACATGACGGTGCCGGTGAATCCGGACACGAACGTCTATCTGGTTGCTTTGCTCCTGGCTATAGCGAGTGGGTTCCTCTTTGGCGCAGTGCCGGTAAGACAGATACTCCGAACCAATCCCTATGAGGTCGTCAAGGCGGGATTGTCACGCAGAACAGGCAGGCGGATCACGGTTCGCGATCTTCTGCTGGTTGCGCAGATCTCAATCTGTGCGGTGCTGGTCACCTCTTCGATGGTCGCGGTGCGCGGGCTGATCGGCTCACTGCACAGCAATTTCGGATTCGAACCGCGGAACGCAATGCTGGTAGGCGCCTCGCTCAGTACGGCTGGTTTTAGCGGCGATAGCATGCCCGCTATGCAAAAGCGTTTGATTGACACTGTGCGGAACGTTCCCGGCGTAAAGTCCGCGGGGTCGGTTGATCGGCCGCCGTTGTATTTCGGTGCGAACACAGCCATTGTTTTTACCGACAAAACGACAGATCTGCGCCCGTCGAACGCCGCTGCTGAAGCAATGGTGTACAACATCTCTCCCGGGTACTTCGAAGCAGCCCATACCTCCTTGCTTTCGGGAAGAGACTTCACGTGGCATGACGACGAGAACGCGCCACGGGTGGCGGTGGTGAATCGGGAGTTTGCTTCCAGGATATTTAGCTCAACGACGAACGCAGTGGGCGGATATTACAAGCGCCCCGATGGGACGCGCATCCAGGTGGTGGGCATTGCGGAAGACGGAAAGTATGAGAAGGTTACCGAAGCGCCGCAGCCGGCGATGTTCTTACCGACGATGCAATCGCCGCATGTCCGCGGAACGCACATAACAGATTCGACACTAGTGGTGCGCACAGATCGCAATCCACAGCAGGTGGCCGCCGCGATCAAGAGCGCGCTGAGCGAACTGGATCCGGGCATGCCGGTAACCATCCAGATGTGGGATAAGCAGCTGAACGACAGCGCTCTGTTTGCCTCGCGGATGGCGACGCTGGCGCTGGGTGTGCTCGGCCTGATGGGTGCCGTGCTGTCGATCACCGGTATCTTCGGAATGGCAGCGTACTCGGTCAGCAAACGGCTGCGCGAGCTGGGAATTCGCGTTGCCCTCGGGGCGCAGCGCTCTGAAGTGCTGCAGGCGGCGCTCGGGCGGGCGTTCAAGTTGCTGGCCTTCGGTTCGGCAGCGGGACTCATCCTCGGACTGCTGGCCACCCGCGTTCTCGCTGCCATTGTCTATGGAGCCACGCCCCGGGATCCGCTGGTTCTGACCGGTGTCGTTCTGGCGATGGCGCTGCTGGGGCTCGTAGCCACGTGGATCCCGGCGCAACGGGCGCTGTCGGTTGATCCTTTGATCCTGCTGCGCGAGGAGTGATTCTCTATCCGACGAAATCGACCTTCACGGGATGAGGAATGATGCCGCGCTCGTGTCCCAGGGCCAGCAGCCGACGGATGGCTTCGCGGCCATCTTCGCCGTAGTTAAGGGTGCGGTCGTTGACATACATGCCGACGAACTTGTTCGCCAGATCCTGGTCAAGGTCGCGAGCGAATTGCATGGCGTAGGCCAGGGCCTCGTCGCGATGATCCAGTCCGTGCTGAATACTGTCGCGCAGCGCCTGGGTCACGGTCTGCATGGTTTTCTCGCCGAGCGAGCGGCGAATGGCGTTGCCGCCCAGTGGCAGAGGCAACCCTGTTTTCTCCCGCCACCACTGTCCCAGATCGAGCACCTTGTGCAGACCGCTCTGTGAGTAGGTAAGCTGACCCTCGTGGATGATGAGTCCGGCTTCGAAGTTGCCGGTCCGAACCTCGGGGATGATTCGATCGAAGGGGACGACGGCGGTCTCGATTTCGGGCGCAAAGAGCTGAAGCGCGAGAGCGGCGGTGGTGAGCGTGCCGGGAATGGCGACGCGGACCTTCTTAATGGCGTCGAGGGTGAAAGGGCGGCTGGCCACGATCATGGGGCCGTATCCTTCGCCCACCGAGCCGCCGCAGGCCATCAGGGCGTAGTTGTCCTGGAGGTAAGGATAGGCGTGAAAGGAAATGGCGGTTACGTCGTAGAAGGCTTCGCGGATCGCCTTCTGGTTCAGCGTTTCGATGTCGGTGAGGCTGTGGGTGAACTTGAAGCCGGGAACGCGAACCTTGTTGGTAGCGAGGCCGTAAAACATGAAGGCATCATCGGAATCCGGACTATGGGCGATGGTTATCTCGCGGATATGCGAGGAGGACGTAGGGGAATCGATGGGGAGGGAAGGCGTTGCGCTCACTGCAGGTTCCTGATCCTTTCAACAAAGCGAAGAGCCGGAATAGGGCTCGGACAGAAGAAGTCGCCTGAATAACACCCTAGTGTCCGGTCCCACCGTCGAGGCCGTCAGAAGGACTGCGAAATTTGTTGCGAAGCGTGAGAAGTCCTATGGCGACAGCAGCCGAAGCGCAGATCTTGAGGGCGTCTCCGGGCAGGAAAGGCCTCACGGTCATTTTGAGCGCCGTGCCTAGTGACTGCTTAGCAATCATTGCGAACCAGGATGCGCCGACAGCGAGAATGACCAAGCTGCCGACGGCGGCGGAGAGCACGCAGGAGGTAAAGGAAGCGGGCCGGATGCGCCGGGCGAGGAAGCCGGTGAGAGCTGCCGCAAAAGGATAGGAGAGCAGGTATCCGCCGGTCGGACCCATGAGCTGCAGTACTCCGCCGGCACCATGGGGGCTGAAAACGGGCAGGCCGGCGGCTCCTTCGACGAGGTAGAGGGCGAGCGCGGCGAAGGCGGCGACCGGTTCGAGCGTCAGCCCCAGGAGCAAGACTGCGAAGGTCTGCAGTGTCAGCGGCACGGGTGTGAACAACAACGGGACCGACACATGCGCGCAGAGGGCGACGAGGAGACTGCCGACGACGACGGCGGAGGTTCGGGAAATGGCTGGCGAAACTGATGCGGAACGGGTAACGTTCCTCGAACCTATGACTTGCGTCTGATCCATATTGGCCTTCTCTGTAACTGACTATTCGGGGTGTTTGAGCGGATCGTCGTTGCTACTGCTTAAGTGAAGCGGGTCTCGGGTTTCAGCGTCGTGATTGCGGATGTGGCGCGTAACCGCAAGGATGGTCCAGACTATCGCCACCAGGCTCAGGACGAAGACAGCATACAAAATACTCATGGAAACCAAGTCAAGGATAACAAAGCCCATCGCGATGTGCCATCCATGTGCGATCCCGCGGCCGTGTGGCTACGGGCTCAGGGTGCCACGGTCGCGGCGAGCCAGTCGAGATATGCCTGGTTTCCCGATTCCAGCGCTATGACAACAAACTCGGGGACCTCATACGAATGCATCTCGCGCAGGGCAGTCTCGAGTTCAGGGAGTCTTTCCGCCGAGGTCTTGATCAGCATTAAGACTTCATGCGCCGTTTCGATCGCACCTTGCCAGCTGTAAACCGAGGTCAGATTTGGAATGAGGTTGACGCAGGCGGCGAGACGCCGTTCGACAAGGGTTCTGGCTATTTTCTCAGCTTCATCCCGCGAACCGGCGGTTGAGAGTACAAGCCGAGCGGAAGGTGCAGGATTCGGAGCCATCTGTCTCGATCTGGAAAGCTGGTTTGAGAAGCGTTGGAAGATATCTTAATCGATGCTCGGTACCGGACTAGATTCCCCGGCGCGAGTTTCTGTGAGGAATGCGGCCGGCGCTGGGCGATTCCCGTCGATGATAGAAATTTGGGGGGGACGTTGTGAGCACTGCGGAACGCACTTCTATGGACTCGAAGCCGTCGGCATCCAGGAAGACACGGGCTGCGGAGTTTCTCTACCGCATGGGCCGGCGCATCGCGACGGGCCTGGCAGTGATGCTAACGGTGTTTCTGGGCTATCACGTTATGGTAGGCCGCAACGGCGTGAACATTTATGAGCAGAAGCGCGCTGAGGATCGTGAACTGCAGAAGCAGATTGAAGCACTTCAGCAGGAGAACGACCGATTGAAGGAGCATGTGGACCGGCTGAAGAGCGACCCGGATGCGATTGAGCACGAAGCCCGCGAGCGGCTCCACTATGCGCGGTCGGGCGAGGTGATTTACACCTTGAATGATTCTGGAACGACGACTGACAAGCCGCAGACGCCGGCGTCGGTCAATCCTGACAGCAGGTAGCCGTTATCCTTAGCTTTTCGCAGACCCTCCTATACTCGTAAGTGAGGTTCGATCCGGTTGATAGCGGCCATACGATTCGTCTGGAATGCGACGCGCGGAAATCGGCTGCATCCATGGCGGAGTGAATATCTGAAGTGGCGGATCGAGACTTACTCGGGCATGAAGGCCGACGAAATCGAACCTAAGGATATGGTGCGCTTTGTCTGGCGTGAGAAATGGAACCTGCTGCGCTTCCTGAAGTGGACAGGCGAGCTGGAAAAAGCAGGGGACAGGGAATAGAGAACAGCCATTAGCCATTAGGGATTAGCCATCAGGGATCAGTGGAGAGAATTGCGGACACGGCGGGAGTTTTTGAAAATGGCGGTTGCGGCGGGAGCGCTGCCTGCTGCAGATTTGTTCGCTCAGGGGACAACGTCGGATGTGAGGGGGGCAAAGTCTCTTCGGGCGCATGCCCAACTGCGCGGACTGCTGGTGGGTTGCGCGGTTGTTCCCGGAAAGCTTCATGGCGAGCGGGATTATGCCGACCTCGTTGGCGCGCAGGCGAACATTCTGGTTGCCGAGAATGCGATGAAGTGGAAGGCGCTGCGGCCGGCTCCAGACAAATTTGATTTTCGCGGGGCGGATGCGATTCTGGCCTTCGCTTCGAGGCATGGGCAGAAGGTGCGCGGACATAATCTTTGCTGGCACGAGGCGCTGCCGGACTGGTTCGCGGGCACGGTGACGAAAGACAACGCGCGACAGATTTTTACGGAGCACATCAGGACTGTGGCCGGACGCTATGCACGGAAACTGCATTCCTGGGATGTTGTAAATGAGGCGATCGACACGAAGAGCGGGCGTCCCGACGGGCTGCGGAAGTCTCCGTGGCTTGAGCTGATCGGGCCGGAGTATATCGATGTGGCGTTTCGCACGGCGCGCGCGGCCGATCCAAAGGCGCTGCTGACTTATAACGATTACGGCATTGAGGAAGACTCGGCGGAACAGACGGCCAAGCGGGAGGGGGTTCTGCAGCTTGTGCAGGGGATGAAGAAGCGCGGCGTGCCGATTGACGCGGTGGGGGTGCAGAGTCATCTTTCCGCGAGCGATCCGCTGCCGGGAGCGGGGCTGCGCGAGTTTGTGCGTGAGTTGGGGCGTATGAAGTTGCAGGTGTTCGTCACGGAATTGGACATCAATGAGCGCAAGGTTGAGGGATCGGTTGCCGAAAGGGATGCTGCCGTGGCGCGGGTCTACAAAGACTACGTAACCATGATGGTTGCAGAGCCCAATGTGAGCGCGGTGCTGACGTGGGGAATTACTGATCGGTATACGTGGCTGGATGCACCGAAATATGCGCGTCCGGACGGGCAGCCGCAGGGGTGCCTGCCGTTCGATGCCAACTATGAGCCGGCGCCGGCGTTCTTCGCGCTGCGCGATGCCTTGGATAGTCGCCGCTCCAACGAACAATAGTAGGCACACTTGGCAGAGCAGGCTGCATCTGGTGTGATGAGAGCTGTGGGGTTCTCTTTTTGTTGAGTAAGATTCTCAAGACATTCGGCGCAGTGTTCCTTCTTGCGACGTTATCAGGACTGTGCACCGCGCAACAGCCGTTTCCCGGCGAGCCGCCTGGTCAGCAACAGCCGCCCCAGCAGCAGGCTCCTCCGATGACGCTGCCTCCGCCGGTTTCCGCCGATGACTACGCCGCGCCAACGATTCGGGTGAACACCAGCGTGGTGCTGGTTCCGACGCTGGTGGAGAAGCCTGGGGGGGCGGTAGTGTATGGGCTAAAGGCCGACGATTTCAAGCTGCTGGATAACAGCGTGCAGCAGAAGGTCCGCGTCGAAGAGGATCTGGATTCCGATCCGGTGTCGCTGGTGATCTGTATTGAGCGCGGACGCGATGCGCCGCTCGAATACGACACATTTGCGCGGCTGGGGCCGCTGCTCGAGTTGTTCACAGGCGAGGGGCGCGGCGAGGTGGCACTGGTGGTTTTCGACTCGAAGCCGGTTTTCCTGCAAGGCTTTGAGAAGGATACAACCTACATCGAGCGCGACCTGCGGCAGCTTCCTGAGGGTGACGGAGGCGCGGCGATTCTGGATGCGGTGGGATATTCGGTGGAGCTGCTGGAGAATCGGCCGCAGAACCATCGGCGGGTCCTGCTGCTGATCAGCGAGTCGCGCGACCATGGCAGCCGGCATGTGACGATTCCGGAACTGGTGGAGCGCATTGGCACGACCAACACGCTGGTGTTAAGCCTTGCGTTTTCGCCGTCAAAAGCGGAGCTGATCGATTGGGGCAAAGGCAACACGAATGGGGGCTCGGAGCTGAACCTGCTGGCGCCGCTGATGATGACGATCAACGCAATGCGCAGAAACACTCCCAAGACATTGGCCTCGATGAGCGGAGGCGAGTATGCGCCGTTTACGAAAGAGAGAGGCTTCGAGAATCGCGTGGCGGAGGTAGCGAACCATTCACGCAACCGCTACATGCTGAGCTTTCGTCCGACGGATCTGACGCCGGGCCTGCATACGATTCAGGTTTCCCTGACTCAGAACTACGGAGCACGGGTAGTAGCGCGGGGCAGTTACTGGGCGGTGAACGATGCGGCGGCGGCTCCGACCAACTCACCGACGAGTTCTCCGAGCGGCACAGCGGACAAACCGTGAGGGAAAATCATGAGTGAACACGTAAAACTGAAAGCAGACGACGGGCACGAGCTGGACGCCTACGTGGCGAGACCTTTGAGCGAGCCCATCGCGGGACTGGTTGTGGTGCAGGAGATTTTCGGCGTGAACGCGCATATTCGCTCGGTGGCGGATGGCTACGCGAAAGATGGATTTCTGGCAATGGCTCCGGCGCTGTTTGACCGTTACGAGCGCGGGGTCGAGCTGGGCTATGAAGGCGAAGACGCGCTCAAGGCCAGGTCTTTCGCGCCGCGACTCGATGTGAATGCGGCCGTCCGAGATGCAGCGGCGGCTCTCGATTATGTTCGCAGGGAGACGGGAAAGAAATGCGGCGTAATTGGCTACTGTTTCGGAGGGACCGTCGCGTGGCTGGCGGCGACGCGTCTGAAGGCCGATGCAGCGGTTGGATACTACGGCGGCCGCATTGGCATGTATGCCGCGGAAGAGCCGAAGGCGCCGGTGATGCTGCACTTTGGCAAGAAGGACAAGCATATTCCGACGGAAGAGGTCGACAAGGTCGCGGCCGCGCGCCCGGAGGTGGAGATTTACTGGTATGACGCGGGCCATGGCTTCAATTGCAATGCGCGATCGAGTTACGACGCGGAGTCGGCGAGGGTGGCAAGGGAGCGGTCACTGGCATTTCTGAAGAAGCACTTGTCATAAGCCGGAGAAGGCCCTGAACACGAGCGGACTTCGCGAGCTTGACGATGTCGAGCCCAGTTTAGCTTTGTGTGGGGACATCTTCCAATATCCGGAGGTCGGACCCCGTGATTTACTGCGCGCAGATTTGGCGTCGTTTCAGGCCTCAGGCGCATCTACCTTCTATCACCGGACCTGGTTGATGGCACGGGTGTTCTCTGCGCGTTGCAAAATCCTGAAAGGAACGCAAAAGACGAATGGCGGCAACGGCTGTAACGGCGGAGCCTAAGTTAGTCGCTTTGGAGAACTGGCGTCCCAAGGCTAATCCCTGGGTGATTGCCGCCGTGGTGGCGATGGCCGCGTTTATGGAGGTGCTGGACACCTCGATCGCCAACGTCGCGCTGCCACACATCGCGGGCAGCCTGAGCGCCAGCCTGGACGAAAGCACGTGGGTGCTGACTGCGTACCTGGTATCGAACGCAGTCGTGCTGCCAATGGGCGGGTGGGTGGCGAGCGTCATTGGTCGGAAGAGATTTTTCATGAGCTGCATCGTGATTTTCACGATCAGCTCATTCCTGTGTGGTATTGCGCCGTCTCTTCCGCTGCTGCTGCTGTTTCGCGTGCTTCAGGGCGCGGGCGGCGGGGGCTTGCAGCCAATGGCGCAGGCCATCATGGCCGATTCTTTCGAGCCCGCGAAACGCGGACTGGCGTTTTCGCTCTATGGCATTGTGACGGTGCTTGCGCCTTCGGTCGGCCCGACGCTGGGCGGATGGATCACGGACAACTATAGCTGGAACTGGATTTTCTATATCAACATTCCGGTGGGCTTGTTGGCTCTGGCGCTCACGCAAAGGCTGGTCGAGGACCCGCCGTGGAATGTTCCGGACAAGAAAAATCTATTCAAGCTGGATTATATCGGGATGAGCCTGCTGGTGATTTCGATGGGTTCGCTCCAAATCATGCTGGACAAGGGCGAGGAAAACGATTGGTTCGGATCGCACTTCATTGTCGTCTTCGCGATCGCGTTTGTGACCGCATTCATCGGGCTTATTGTGTGGGAGTGGTTCGCGAAGAATCCGCTGATGGATCTCAAACTGTTCAAGAACAGCAATTTTGCGATTTGCTGCTTTCTGATGCTGCTGACCGGTGGTTTTCTGAATGCGACGACGGTTTTGCTACCACAGTTCCTTCAGGCTCAGTTGGGATACACGGCGACCTCGGCAGGGTTGGCACTCTCCGCCGGCAGCCTGGCGCTGCTGATTGTGGTGCCGATTGGCGGACAAGCGTTGACGCACCTTCCGGCGCGCAATATCATCGCGTTCGGCTTCGCCTTCTTTACGGTGTCCTACTTTGTCACGGCGACAAGGCTCAACCTGGGATTGAGCTTCGGTGAGTCCTCATGGGTGCGGGTCATGCAGGTGGTGCCCATCCCTCTCGTCTTTATCTCGGTAACGACGGCGGCTTATTTTGGCATGCCCCGCGAGAAAAACAACCAGGTTGCGGGACTGATCAATTTTGTGAGGAATATTGGTGGCAGCATTCTGATCTCGCTGACGAATGCGGCAGTGGTGGAACGAGCGCAATTTCATCAGAACCAGCTTTTGAAGTACCTGACGCCCACGAACGCGAACTTACAACGGCAGGTGCAGTCGCTGACAGGCTATTTCGATGGCCGCAGCGGTCCTCCAAATGCGGGCGGCCTTGCACAGGGCAGGATTTACAATGAACTGATCCAGCAGTCGCAGACGCTGGCCTACGTGGATGTGTTCTATATCATGTGCGGCGCAGCCATACTGATGATTCCGCTATCGTTCCTGCTGAAAAAGAATCATCCGCACGCGGGTGGTGGCAGCGGTGAAATTGCGGCGCATTAAGGGGTCTGCTAAGAGCGGGCGCGCTAGAATGAGACTTATGACGATTCGCTCCGTTGCCGCGTGTGTGCTGCTGGCTTTTTTCCTGGCGGTATCCTGGTCGGCGGCATGGTGTGAGACGAGCTGCGTGGTACCCCACGAAACGCACGCCTGCTGCCCGGCACACATCGATGGTGGCAGATCGGTGCTGGCACGGCAGCAAGCCTGTGCGGTTGCCGTGCGGACGGTTGCAGCAGCGCCGGTATTGCCTGCGACGGCTACTCCCGTGATGGTGAAGACGGGGGCGCTTGCTCCGGTGGCGTTTGTTCCGGGCACCATTTCACAGACGGCACCAGAGTCTGCCTCTCCTCCAAAATTCAATCTCCGAATCTGATTTTCTCTCCGACTCAGGACGCAGCGGATCCGGGTCTGCTGCGCGGCTGTTTCTTTCGGGGAGAGTTTTGTGCACAGATATTGGGTTTGCTCACTGCTGCTGGCGGCGGGTTCGCTCGCGATTGCGCAGCAGTCGATGAAGATGCAGATGAATATGAGCGGCAAGGCGACGTCGTTTCCTGAAGAGGTGGAACTGCACGATACCTCGGGCACGAGCGCGGAGCCGAATTCGACGCCGGTGCCGATGCTGATGACGATGCGCGGCGACTGGATGGTGATGTTCCATATGAATGTGTTCGTGGCGGATATCCAGCAGACGAGCCCGCGCGGCGCGGACAAGTTTTTCTCAACCAACTGGTTTATGCCCATGGCGCAGCACGCTTGGGGGCCAGGACAGGTAACGCTGCGCTCGATGTTCAGCCTGGAACCGGCGACGGTGACCGGGCGACAGTATCCACTGCTTTTTCAGCAGGGCGAAACGGCGTATGGCAAGCCAATAGTGGACGGGCAGCATCCGCACGATTTTTTGATGGAGCTGGCGGCGCTCTATGACTGGCGCCTGGGTGAGAAGACGCTACTGACGTTTTATGCGGCGCCGGTAGGCGATCCCGCGATTGGGCCGACGGCGTATCCTCACCGCGCTTCGGCGATGGAGAATCCGCTGGCTGCACTCGGACACCATCAAGAGGATTCAACGCACATCGCCGATGATGTGGTCACGGTGGGATTCACGCAGGGTATTTTGCGCATAGAAGGGAGCGGCTTTCATGGACGCGAGCCCAATGAGCATCGCTGGCAGGTGCAGCAGGGAGCCATCGATTCATGGTCGACGCGGGTGACGGTGCAGCCTGGGCAGAATTGGAGCGGGCAGTATTCGTATGGGCGCCTTCACAGCCCGGAGCAGCTCTACCCCACGGAGAACCAGGAGCGCATGACGGCTTCGGTCATGTATAACCGGCCGATGACAAAAGGGAACTGGGCTTCGACGGCGGCGTGGGGAAGGACGCGGTCGCTTGAGGACAATGTGATCCAGAACAGCTATTTGTTCGAATCGCTGTTACGTTTTGCGACAAAGAACTATGTCTGGACGCGCCTGGAGAATGTAGACCGCACGACGGAGTTGCTGTTGGGAGAGAATCCATTGCCGCCGGGTTTCGAAGAGGAGCCGGCGGGACGGGTGCAAGCGTATACGCTTGGCTACGATCGCGACTTTGACGTGGTGCCGCATCTGTCGACGGCAATCGGCGCGCAATTGACAGGCTATGTGGTTGGTTCGCGCCTGAGGCCGGTTTATGGAAGCGATCCGATCGGCATAGTGATATTCCTGCGCATGCGGGTGGTGGGTAAGGGAGATCGATAGAGGAGTCGGTGCGATGATGGTCGCATCCAATTAGGTAATTCATGAGCGCAGATTCCTCAGGGAAAGAAATAAAGGACGCAGCCGAAGGGCAGGCGCGCTGGGACTACTCGCACGCGTGGCGGGCGCTGCGGCACCGGAATTTCCGGCTATTTTTCGGTGGGCAGAGTATTTCGCTGATCGGCACATGGATGACGCGCATCGCGACCGCGTGGCTGGTCTACCGGCTCACGAAGTCGGCACTGCTGCTGGGCACGGTGAGTTTTGCAGGGCAGATACCCACGTTTCTGCTCGCGCCTTTTGCGGGGGTGCTGATGGATCGTCTGGACCGCCGCCAGGTGCTGGTGTGGACACAGACTTTGGCGATGCTGCAATCACTGGCACTGGCGGTACTGACGCTCACGCACCGGATCACAATCCATGAAGTGCTCGCGCTGAGCGCCTTTCAGGGTGTGATCAACGCTTTTGACATGCCGGGGCGGCAGGCGTTCATGGTGCAGATGGTGGAGGATCGCGCGGATCTGTCGAACGCCATCGCAATCAACTCCTCGATGGTGAACCTCGCGCGGCTGATCGGTCCGTCCCTAGCCGGGTTGGTGATTGCCGCGACAAACGAGGGCTGGTGCTTCCTGATCGATGGTGTGAGCTATGTCGCGGTGATCGTTTCGCTGCTACTGATGCGGGTGCATGCACCGGAGATGATGCGTATTGCGGCGTCGATGTTCGAGCAAATGCATGAGGGGTGGAAATACGTCTCCACGTTTCTGCCGATACGCAACATTCTGCTGCTTTTTGCGCTGGTGAGCCTGATGGGTATGCCGTATATGGTGCTGATGCCGATCTTCGCTGTACAGGTGCTCAAGGGAGGGCCGCACACTCTGGGCTTCCTGATGGGCGCAGCGGGGGTTGGTGCGCTGATTTCAGCCCTGTCGCTGGTTTTGCGCAAGTCGGTACGCGGGCTGGTGAAGATGCTTCCGATTTCGGCGTGCATGTTTGGGGTGGGGCTGGTGTGCTTCGGGCTCTCCCACGTGTTGTGGCTTTCACTGTGCCTGATGGTGGCGGTGGGCTTTGGCATGATGCAAGGCCTTACGGTCAGCAACACGATCATTCAGACATTGGTGCCGGAGGACAAGCGCGGGCGGGTGATGAGTTACTACACGGCGGCGTTTGTTGGGATGGCTCCATTCGGCAGCCTGTTGGCGGGAACGCTGGCGCACTGGATCGGGGCTCCCTGGACGGTGATGGTGACTGGAACCTGCTGCATCCTGGGCGCAGCGTGGTTCTGGTCGCGGCGCAAGGAGATTCGCGATGTGATCCGGCCGATCTACATCCAGCTTGGGATTGTGCCCGCGCCTCCGGAGTTGGTGGAAGAGCAGTGAACTTCAGGGTGTAGAACCTTGGGCAGAGTTTAAGCAGGCCGCATCCTGGATTTAGTTCGCGACTCGACGAAAATGCCTTTCTGGCGTGAAATGAGAACGACTGTCTTTCCCACAGATGGCTTTTCGGAGAGGTTCTCCTTGTCTCCTTCGTTTCGCAGCACGCTGAGTGTTTTAGCTCTTCCCTTTGCGTTAGCCGGACTGGCCGCCGCGCAGGTTGCGAAGCCTCCGGCGATGTATGCGCAGCCGGCACCCCATATTAATGCTCCCCTGGGCGACATTCCTCGCATGCCGGGCGACGGAGACGGCGCTTACAAGACGCAGCACTACCGGGACCTCTTTGCGGAACTGGGGCATACTCCGGCGGAGAGCCGCGCCAAGATTGACAAGGCGTTTCAGCAGCTCTTTCACGGCGATGGGCAGGAGGAGCGAATCTACTTCGAAACTGGCGAGAACGCCAATGGCCCATTGGCCTACATCACCGATTGGGCGAACAACGATGCGCGCACCGAAGGCATGAGCTACGGCATGATGATCGCGGTCCAGTTGGATAAAAAGCGCGAATTTGATGCCATCTGGAACTGGGCGAATACCTACATGCTGGTTACCGATCCGAAGAATCCTTCGGTGGGTTATTTTGCGTGGTCGATGAGTACCGACGGAACGCCGCGGTCGACCGGGGCGGCTCCGGATGGGGAAGAGTATTTCGTAATGGCGCTTTATTTTGCCGCGCACCGCTGGGGAAACGGCAAAGGCATCTATAACTGAGGCGGAGGCAGACAAGATTCTTCGCGGGATGCGGCATCATCCCGTGCTGAACGGTTCGAGTCCGTTTCGAGTTCATCCCGGCGATCCGCCGTTCGTTCCGCCCGACCATCCCTGGCCTAGCCCGAAGAACAAGGTCCGCGAGCGCGAGTTGTTAGCGCAGGGGAAGTCTCCCGACGCGTTCTTCTATCACCCCTCGCGAGGGCAGCGCACGGAGACGATCGGGCCGATGGTGGAAGAGAGCCACTTCATGATTCGCTTTGTGCCCAATGAGGGCGCGGGCTTTACCGACGCGTCGTATCACCTGCCGGCGTTTTATGAGCTATGGGCGCGCTGGGGTCCAGTCGAAGACCGCGAATTCTGGGCGAAGGCCGCGGATGTGAGCCGGGCGATGTTCAGCAAGGTGACCGGACCGCAAACGGGTTTAACTCCCGACAGGAATAACTTCGATATGACGCAGATTGTCGGCCGCGATGGCACTCCGCCCTTTAGCTATGACTCGTGGAGAAGCGTGAGCAACTGGTCGGTCGATTATTCCTGGTGGAAGAAGGATCCACAGGAAATCGTCCTGAGCGACCGTATTCAGACGTTTCTCAATGGGCAGGGAATCGGCACATTTGCCGACCGCTACACGCTCGACGGCAAGGCGCTCTCAACGCGGCACTCGACGGGGATGCTGGCGACGACCGCCGTGGGCAGTCTTGCGGCTTCCTCGGGACCGGTTGCCAAGGCATTTTTAGAGGAGCTTTGGAATTCGCCCATTCCCTCTGGGGAGCAGCGCTACTACGACGGTTTGTTATACCTCATGAGCATGATGCACTGCAGCGGGAACTTCCGCATCGTCACCCCCCGCAATATACGTTAGGAATTGCCCACGGAATCACAGCATGTTATTCTTGATGCAGACACTTAGGAAGTGTAGAGAACATAAGAAACAGGAGTAACGCACAGACCGTGCTGGCACCTACAAAAAAGACCGACATTATCACGCGTTTTCGCACGCATGACTCCGACACCGGCAGTCCTGAAGTGCAGATCGCGATCCTCAGCGAGCGCATTGGCGAGCTGACCGAGCACTTCAAGACCCACGCGAAGGACCATGGTTCGCGCCGCGGCCTGTTGATGCTGGTGAGCAAGCGCCGCCGCCTGCTTGACTACCTCAAGACGAACGACTCCGACCGCTATCGCGAAGTCATCGGCAAGCTCGGCATACGCAAGTAGCCGCAACGATTCCATTGTCCCTCAAGCAGACGCGACGGAAATCGAATTCAGAATGGAATGCGCGGGCTCGGCAACGGGCCCAGGTGTATTCGCTGCAGGCAGTGTGCGGCCCGTATGGCACGCATCGCCGGCGCGGGAGAGTCTCACTCTGATGCGAACGCTTTCCGCGGCTCCCACGCGCGTGCCATCCGGCGAAAGTCGGGCGGGTAGTGCAGCAGCCGTTCTGACCAAAACTTATTTCCGCCGTCTTTCCCACCTAAGAATTTTCCCACCCGCGATTCGCCTTTCAGGTTTAAGCCTGGCCTTGCATTTTTGCATCCCGCCGCATGAAGCGGCACTGGCCGGCTACCGACTGCCCACAATGCGGGGCGCGATCGCATATTGCTCTTAAGAAACGAGGATTTATGAAGCACGACGTAACAGTTGAGCTTGCCGGCGGCAAGCAGTTGCATTTTGAAACAGGCCGCATGGCCAAGCAGGCGCCAGGCGCCGCGCTCGTCACCCAGGGTGAATCGGTAGTGCTGGGCACCGCCGTCGCCTCGCCAGATCCGAGGGAAGGTATCGACTTCTTTCCTCTCACCGTCGATTATCGCGAGTACGCCTATGCGGGCGGACGCATTCCCGGCGGCTTTATCAAGCGCGAAGGCCGGCCGAGCGAGCGCGAGATTCTGACCTGCCGTCAGATCGATCGCCCCATTCGCCCGCTGTTTCCGGAGGGCTTCCGCAATGAGACACAGGTCATCGTGCTCGTCTTTTCGGCAGACAAAGAGAACGATCCCGATGTGATCGGCATCAACGCCGCAAGTGCGGCTCTGTCACTTTCGGACATACCCTTTGCGGGTCCGGTCGGAGCGGTGCGCGTGGGGCAGGTAAACGGTGAGTTCGTCGTGAATCCGACGTATGCCGAACGGCGCGAGAGCTCGATCAACATTACGGTGGTTGCGACCAAGCACGGCATTGTGATGGTCGAGAGCGGATCGAGCGAGGTCTCGGAAGAGACGGTGATCGGCGCGATTGAGTTCGGTCACGAGGAAATCAAGAAGATTGTCGCCGGAATCGAAAAACTGGTCTCGCTGGCAGGCAAAACAAAGCGCGAGGTTGCTCCTCCGGAATTCGACGCGGCTTATTACTCCGGACTGAGCGCGAAAATTGGCGATCGTCTCAAGGACGCGCTTGATACGAGCGCGCATCCCAAGGCGGAAAGCTATGCCCTGGTGAAGCAGATCAAGGACGAGCTGGCCAAGGAAGTCAGCGAGGGCGAAGACGCAGCGGCAGCCAAGAAGAAGCTGGCGAAGTACTACGAGGCTCTGCGCGAGAATATCTTCCGAGAACAGGTAACGAAGGAGCGCATCCGGCCGGATCGCCGCGCCTTCGATCAGATTCGCCCCATCACGATTGAGGTTGGCGTTCTGCCCCGCACGCACGGCTCGGCGCTGTTCACGCGCGGTGAGACACAGGCGCTGGTGACAGCCACGCTGGGCACTGGTGATGACTCGCAGCGTCTGGAGACATTCGAAGGCGAGCAGAAGAAGCGCTTCATGCTGCACTACAATTTCCCGCCATTTTCGGTGGGAGAAGTGGGCCGCATGACCGGCGTTGGACGCCGCGAAGTGGGTCACGGAGCACTGGCGGAGCGCGCGGTGAGCGCAGTGCTTCCGAACGAAGACGAGTCGCCTTATTCACTGCGTGTCGTTTCGGACATTCTGGAGTCGAACGGTTCTTCTTCGATGGCCTCGGTGTGCGGAGCTAGCCTGGCGCTGATGGATGCGGGTATTCCGCTGAAGGCGTCGGTTGCGGGCATCGCGATGGGCCTGGTGAAGGAGGGCGAAGAGTACGCCATTCTGACCGATATTGCCGGTGCGGAAGATCACTACGGCGATATGGACTTCAAGGTTGCGGGCACGCGGAAGGGAATTACTGCGCTGCAGATGGACATCAAGATCAGCGGTATCACCGGCCAGATCATGCGCGAGGCGCTCGAACAGGCGCGGCGCGGCCGGCTGTTTCTGCTGGACACGATGGACGCGACGCTGAGCGGACCGCGAGACATCAAGTCGAAGTATGCGCCGCAGATTCGCACGCTGCAGATTCCTACCGACAAGATTCGCGACTTGATCGGGCCGGGCGGCAAGACGATTCGCGGCATCATCGAGGCCACACAGGTCAAGATCGATGTCGACGATACGGGCCGCGTGAACGTGGCATCGAGCGATGAAGAAGGCTTGAAGAGAGCGCTGGCCATGATCAACGACCTTACGGCTGTACCGGAGATCGGCAAGACGTATCTCGGCAAGGTGGTTCGCCTGGCGGAGTTCGGCGCATTCGTCGAGATCTTCCCGGGGACCGACGGTCTGCTGCACGTGAGCGAGATCGCCGAGCATCGCGTGAAGGAAGTGAAGGACGAGTTGCGCGAAGGCGATCAGGTCCTGGTAAAGGTCCTTGGCGTTGAAGGCAACCGTATCAAGCTCTCGCGCAAGGCCCTGCTCAGGGAACAGCGCGAGAAGCTGGGTCTGCCTGCGCCGGGTGCACAGAGCGGTCCGGTTGGCGACATCTCAGCGTCGGGTGAATCTTCTTCGGAAGAGCGCCCACGGCGTCAACCACGGCCGGAGCCGGTAGAACGGCAGCCTTCGTCCAATGCCAGCACCATTACTATTGAAGGCGGCGACGACTTCGATGATGCAGGTGGCGAGGATGGCGGCGAAGAGATTAACTTCAACCGCGCCGATGGCGTACCGGTTGCGGTGGCGTCCAGTGGCGAGCGCCGTCCGGGCGGAGCGGGCCAGGGCGGTGGAGGTCAGCGTCGTCGGCGACGTGGTCGCGGCCGCGGACCGGGTGGCGGTGGTGGCGGTGGCGGTCGCGGACCGCAGTAGGTTACACAAAGAGGGCTGCGCATTGAGCGTGGCCCTTTTTCTGCACTGCGCCGCGACAAGAAGCCAATGAACTGGCGGACTACAGCGGCGTTTGTTGTGGTCGGATTGATCTGGGGCAGCGCGTGGATTGCCACCTCGCTGGTGCTTCCGCAAATGCCCGGCCTCTATGCCGGCGCGGTGCGCTTTACCATTGCTGCAAGTTTCGCCGCGCTTCTTGCGCTGGCGACGAATCTCCGAAGATCCAATCCATTAAGAAAAAAGTCCGCCAGCCTGATTTCGTCACTTGTTCTCGGCGTAACGATGGTGTCGCTGCCCTATGCGCTAACGGTGTGGGCAGCGGGACAGGTGTCTCCGGGAGTAGTGGCGACTTTGTTTGCCTTTATGCCATTGACGGCTCTGCTACTGAGCAAGGACGGTGCGAGCAGGGCGATCTCGACGGTGGTGATCGGTATTGGCGGCGTAGCTCTTCTTGTCGCACAGGGGCTGTCGACTTCGACGGCGCAACTCAAAGGAGCGCTTCTGATTGCAGGCGCCGTGGGACTGGGGGCATTTTCGCTGGACTATGCGAAGAAATATTTGGGGGCACGGAAACATATGAGGCACGTCGATCTGCCCGCATCGGCGGCGATCCAATTCACCGTAGCAGCAATTCTATTGGGAGCACTTAGCCTGGTGACCGAGCACCGGGAGCCGATCGCGTGGACCAAACAACTCGTTGCCTCGCTCTTGGTCCAGGGGGTGATCGTGAGCGGGGCGACACTGCCGCTGGTGTATTGGTTGTTGACGAAGCTGGAGACGTGGCAGGTGGCTGCTCTGCAGTGGACTGCGACGCTGGTTGCGGTTGCGGAAGCAGCCTGGTTTCTGCGTGCCAAACTCCCTGTGGAAACCTGGGCCGGGGCAGGAATCATCGTTGCTGCGACTGTGCGGCTGTCCGGCGGAAGTGGACAGGAAAGCGAGGAAACCGTAACTCTTCAGATAACAAACCGTACGTTTGACGCATCAATGGCATCCGAATCTGAAGTAGGATCAGAGCAAAGGTGAGTTCGCTGAGTCGAGGCAGGCAGAGCGGCAATGAGCGCGTCCATGTACATCGTCGTTGAGGGTGAGGATCCGGGCTACGATATCTTCGTGAACGGGCACGCCCTGGCGCGCAATGAGGATGCGCTGGAGAAACTGGCAGTGCGGTTAGGAGTGAAACCGCTCCTCGAATTCTTCTCCGCCGATCAGAACTCCATGGCCCTGCTGCTAGAAGAAGGCGCGGGTGATCCCGAATGGGCCAAGACATTGCCGCCCCCGCAGTGGTTTTCGCCTGAAGACGGTCTCGCCACGATCTCGACTCTGCATGACTTTCTCAAGGATGCACCGACCACACTCGGGACGGAGACCCTTTTGGTCGTGAATGAACTTGAGGAATACGAACGCGTGTTGCGGAAGACGGCCATGCGCAATCTCCGCTGGCAGCTGGCCGTCAGCTGGAAGTGAAAAAAGCGCCCCCTCACCATTAAACGGCTATTTCTTCCAAGCCCCCAGCTCTCTTCTCAGCAAGACCATTTCACCCAGGTGATAGCTGGTGTGATCGCAAGCAAGCAATATCTCGCGGAGCAGGGTTTGACCGTCACCCCATGGAATTTTTGCGTACAGGTTCGACTCCGGGTCCTGGAGCATTTTTTCAAAGGCGACGAAGTCAGCCTTGAGAGCTTTGACCGACTTCCGCCACTCGCTTGCTGAAGCCGGGGCATCCTTTGCCGGCCAGTACTCGTCTGGCCACTTCGGCGCAATATACTTAGGATCCGTGGAGAAGAGCAGCAGATCGTTAATTGTGAACCGTATGTGTTCAAGAAGCTGCCAGGGAGTAAATGGAGCGTTCTCCGGTTTGCTGCCTTGCAGTTTCTCTGGAAAATCATCGAGAACGGTAGCCAGGTCTACATGCGCGCTGCCTCCGCGCATAAATTCCAAAAGGTGATCGCGCAAAACTCGGTCATCCAGGGGCATTTATCTCTCCTCAGACGATGGGATGCTCAAAGATGAACGAATGATTTACTCGATGAAAGATTCCTTCCCGGATGCCCAGAGATCAGTAAGCTTCCGCCGTCGCGAGTTCACGTTTATCGGCGAAAATATTTCCCATGCGGCGAATCTGAGCGCCCACTCCCCGCAGCTTCTCCTCGATGTGCTCATAGCCGCGATCCATATGGTAGACACGGTCGAGAATCGACTCGCCGTCGGCGACCATCGCCGCCAGGACGAGCGATGCGGAGGCGCGCAGGTCAGAACACATGACTGCGGCGGCAGATAATGGCGACTTGCCGCGAATGGTCGCGGTGCGTCCATCGACCTTGATGTTCGCACCCATGCGGACCAACTCCTGCACATGCATGAAACGGTTTTCGAAGATGTTTTCCGTCACGACGGACGTGCCGTCGGCCTGTGTGGCCAGGGCCATGTACTGAGCCTGCATATCGGTGGGGAAGCCGGGATATTCTTCGGTCGAAACATCGGCGGCTTTCAACTGGCCTTCGCTGCGGACGCGGATCGAATCCTTGCCGAGGATGTCGATGCGCGCGCCGGCCTCTTCGAGCTTGCCGATGATGGCGCTCAGGTGAGCGGGATTACAGTTGGCAATACAGAGGTCGCCGCCGGTGATGGCTCCGGCGACGAGGAAGGTTCCGGCCTCGATGCGGTCGGGATTGATGCGGTGGCGTGCGCCGTGGAGCTTGTCCACCCCTTGCACGCGAATTATCGATGTGCCTGCGCCTTCGATCTTCGCGCCCATGGCGGTGAGCAGCGCAGCAAGGTCGGTGACCTCGGGCTCGCGGGCGCAGTTTTCGAGCACGGTCTCGCCTTCGGCCAGAACGGCGGCCATCAGCAGGTCTTCCGTGCCCGTGACTGTGATCTTGTCGAAATTTATATGTGCGCCCTTGAGGCGCTCGGCGCGCGCTTCAATGTAGCCGTGCTCGTAGGTGATGGTCGCGCCCATCGTTTCCAGGCCCTTGATATGCAGGTCGATAGGACGGCCTCCGATGGCGCAGCCGCCGGGCATGGCGACGCGTGCGAGACCGGTGCGAGCGACCAGCGGGCCGAGGACCAGCGAAGAGGCACGCATGGTCTTCACGATTTCATATTTTGCAACTGGGTCGGAAAGCAAGCGGCAACTTATAGTCGTGCGGTGCTGCGCTCGGCCATAGCCCAGTTCGACCTCGCCGCCCATGGAGACGAGCAGCTTGCGCTCCGTTTCAATGTCGCGTACCTGCGGGATGTTTTCGAGAACCACCTCATCTTCAGTGAGTATGGCGGCGGCCATGCAGGGAAGTGCCGAGTTCTTTGCGCCGCTTACGCGAATAGTGCCGAGCAGGGGATTGCCCCCGCGAATTACGAATTTGTCCATAGTTTCTGTGCCGTTCCTTGCTGCGGTCCTGTATGCAGTAGTGTAAATGCGCGAGCTGTGGGAAGGCAGAGCAGGTGCTTAGTTTGAAACCTGCTCTGAGTTGGCTTTGAGCCACTGCGCCAGTCCGTTCTCGGAAAGTTTGCCTCCAAATCCATAGGCGGCAGCTGGCCGGGTGAGCGATGGCGTCGCCTCGGAATAAGGAGCAGGCTGAGACGCGAAAACCGAAAACCCGCCGGCTGTACGGCGGGCTTTGTGAGTTGACTGCTCTTGGCTCAGAGTTCCATCGTCGTATCTTCAATAGCCAGCCGCACATTGCCGTCGGATCTGGCGAGACGGCGAACGGCTTCGGGCTTGTCGACTCCGGCTTTGAGCATGACCAGCGCTACAGGTACGCTGCGGCCTGCGGACTTGATGACGTCAACAGCCTTGTCACGGCTGATATGGCAGGCCCGCATCAGGATGCCGATACCACGCTCTACCAACTTCGAGTTCTGCATGTGCACGTTGACCATGAGGTTTTCGTACACGTAGCCGAGTCGCGTCATGGCCCCGGTGGTGATCATGTTGGTGATCATCTTCTGGGCGGTGGCCGCTTTCATGCGGGTTGAGCCGGATATGACTTCCGGTCCGACGTCGGCGATGATGGCGATATCTGCCGCAGCGGCCAAGGGCGCATTCTGGTTGCAGGTGATGCAGGCCGTCTTTGCTCCGCGCGCACGCGCATAGGCAATCGCGGCGACAACGTATGGTGTGCGTCCGCTGGCCGAAAGGCCGATGATCATGTCTTTGCGAGTGGGGCGGCGCCGTGCGATGTCGCGCTGGCCCAGTTCCTCGGAGTCTTCGTTGACCTCAACCGGCGACGCGAGAGCCTTGGGGCCGCCGGCCATGATGTACTGAACTGTCTGCGGCGTGGTCGAAAAATAGGGAGGACATTCACAGGCATCGAGCGAAGCGATGCGTCCGCTCGATCCGGCGCCAATGTAGATCAACCGGCCGCCTTCGCGGAGGCTGCGCGCCACTGAGTCGATGACCTGAGCGATCTCTGGCAGCGCTTTTTTTACGGCGGCGGCTACCTTCGAATCTTCGTGGTTGATGATGCGCGCGATCTCTAAAGCGGACTTGGTATCAAACCCCTGCGATGCGTCGTTGGGGCTTTCCGTCATCAGATCGTGCAGATTTGAATTGGAATTGGTGGGCTTATGATTTGAACTTTTGATATCAGCCTGCGGGTGCGTCAAAGTGGCCATAGTTGTGTGTTTCCGGAACGTGTGCTGCCTAATTCTAACGCCAACTCACGCGTCTTGCATCTGAATTCTTGTGCCCGCGAAGATCGTTAGTGCAATTCGGATATGACGGCATCATGGAATGCGGGACGTACTGCCTGAATCTCCTTGCTTGCCCGGTCGGGCCATGTGCGATTCGTGAGCAGAACCACCGCAAGTTTGCGTTCCGGATCGATCCACAGAGAAGTTCCGGCATAGCCAAGATGTCCGATGGACCTCTCGCTCAAGTAGTTGCCTGAGGACGATGGCTCGCTGGGTGTGTCCCATCCGAGTGCGCGGCTTGTACCTGGAGGTTCGGTTTGCCGCGTGGCAAAGAGTTTGACCGTCTCACGTTGAAATAGTTGCTGCCCGCTTTGCGTTCGACCGTCGGCGAGAATGCATGCAGCAAAACGCAGGACATCGAGTGCATTTGAAAAAAGCCCGGCGTGTCCTGCAACTCCGCCCAGCGCGTGGCAGTTCTCATCCTGCACCTCGCCCTGAATCACGCGCCGCCGATATACTCTGTCATCTTCCGTGGGAGGAATATGCCGCTGCCAATCCTGAGGGGGACAGAAGCGCGCGGACTCCAAGCCGAGCGGCGCTACAATCTCGCGCCAAAAGAAGCGCTCTGCCAGGTCCCCGGAGAGAACCTCGAGCGCTTTGCCGAGCAGGATAAATCCGATGTCTGAGTATTCGGCGCGGGTCCCCGGCGCCGCTTCGAGGGGAATGTGCAGAGCGGCGCGCAGCAAAGTCTCGGGCGCGCGGTGGTCCTCGAAAAGCCGCCCGTATCCCGGCAGTCCCGACGAGTGGGCGAGCAGCATGCGCAGGGTTACGCGCTCTTTGTGCGAGCCCGGCTCCATACCGATAACAAAGCCGGGAAGAATATCTCCGAGGCGTGCATCGAGGTCGAGTACGCCGCGACCTCCGCTGCCTGTGCCGCCGGTGCGGCCTCGATCATAGAGCAACATGGCCATGGCGGTGGTCGCCATCACCTTGGTGATGCTGGCAAGATCGAAGACTGTTCCGGGCGTGACTTCGGGTGCGGCCGGATCATAGGTGAATCGGCCTACTGCATCGAGGGCCACGACATGGCCATCGAGTAAGACCCCATAGGCTGCTCCCGGTAGAGCGCGCTTCTCGACCGCCTGCTGCAGTACCTCGCGCGCCGCGCGGAATCGTCCACGGGTGTCCAATGCTGTCTCGGGGATGGAGATTTGCGGCGGAGGCATGGAAGTTTGCTTATATTAAGGCATTTCTCCTATTGTTGTAGCCTTTGATGGGGTGTGTCGGACATGTTTTTTGGAACTCGGTCGGTAAGCTGACGGATATGGGGAGAATGACGAAGAGAGGGTTTTCGCTTTCACTGGTGCTCACCTTGATGGCCACCGGCAGTCTGCAGGCCCAGTCCGCTGGCGGCCAGGATGCAGTGCTCGAAGCCAGACTGCGCTCAACGGCTGCTGCCCATCACGGCAAGCTTGCCCTCTATGCCGAGGACCTTATGACTGGCAGAACGGTCAGCCTGGATGCGGATGCGCCGGTGCAGACTGCATCGGTGATCAAGCTGACGGGTCTATATGAGGCTCTCGAGCAGATCCGCGAAGGCAAGGCGCATTTTGAGGATAAGATCACGCTCACCCATGACGACCAGGTCTCAGGCTCGGGGATTCTGCCCCTCTTCGACACGCCGCAGACACTGACCTTTAAAGACGCTCTAACATTGATGATTGTGCTGAGCGACAACACAGCGACAAACCTGGCGATCGATCATCTCGGACTCAAGAACATCGACAATCGCATTGTCTCGCTTGGTCTCCAGAACACGTGGTTCTATAAGAAGGTCTACAAACCTGCCGTGGGGCCGATGCCTGCCGATCAAAAAGTCTTTGGCCTGGGCAAGACGACGGCGCGAGAGATGGCCAGTGTGATGAAGCGCTTCGTCACGTGCGATCTAAATCCGCCAGGCAACTCCGCCGTGCCGACGCAAGCTGACCATGCTCTTTGCGACGCAGCCCTGCACATGCTCAGGAACCAGTTCTACCGGAACAGCCTCCCGCGCTACCTCGAAACCTTGGATACGAGCGAGGGCGAATCGAGTATTGCCAACAAGACCGGTGCGCTGGACGCTGTCCGCAACGACGTGGGCGTCGTCTACACGAAGCACGGGCCGATTATTATCTCCGAGTTCACATATGCCAACGAGGACCAAAGCTGGACGCCAGACAACCAGGCCGAAGTGCTGATGGCGAAGATGGCGAAGGAGATCGTAGACGCATGGGCCACCCGCTAACTCGATGCGATCTGTCTTCGTCTATTAATTCAAGGTCTATTCATTCAGAGCCTAATAATTCGGCGCCACTGGCGTGTCTTTGCGAGAGAATAGCGGGGAGTGGTGCAAACTATGAGGAAGATATTCAGCTTCGTGGCGTGTGTGGCGTTCCTCTGTTCCGTCGCGGGGGCGCAGACGGAGTCTCCAGCCGCGCCTACCCCCTCCCCATCGGCGGCCGCGGCACCCCCGACCGTATCGGGAACTGCAACTCCAGCAGCTACGCCCCCAGCGAAGATGATCGAGGTTCCGGCCGGCACCAAGGTCCTGCTCTCGCTGCACAGCGGTGTGAATACCAAGACTGCCCAGCCCGGCGATGGAGTGTATCTCTCCTCCAATTTCCCCGTAGTGGCGGATGGCCACGTGGTCATTCCCTCGGGCGTCTATGTCCAGGGAGTGATCGACACGGTTGTGCGCCCAGGTCATGTGAAGGGCCGCGCGCAGGTCACGATGCACTTCACCACCATGATCTTTCCCAACGGGTCGGTTGTCAGCATTCCGGGCACGGTCAATAGCCTTCCTGGATCTGCCGGCCCGACCGTCAAGGGCAGCGAAGGCACAATCGAGCAGGCGGGCAGCAAGGGCAAGGATGTGGGCGCCATTGCCACCGGCGCGGCTACTGGCGCGGGCCTGGGAGGCATCATCGGGGCGGCTTCGGACCATCCTGGCGCGGGGGTGGGCTACGGAGCGCTGGGTGGGGCCGTCGGCGGCGTGCTCTACACGCTGTTCACGCGCGGCAATGAGATTATGCTCGAACAGGGGTCGACCATCGAAATGGTTCTGCAACGACCTCTTATGCTCGAAGAAGCCAATCTAACCGCGGCAAACGCTCCGGGATTTGTTCCCACTGGTCAGCAGCAGCAGCCTATGCCCAAGCCAGTCGCGCATCCACGGATTCTTTGTCCTCTCGGAACCCTGGGATGCCAGTAAAATAGAGGAGACAGGCAAATTCCAAGAATGATTGACGAGACTCAACAACCCGCGGCTCAACCCGAACCCGGAAAGGTGAATACCACCCCAACCCATGTGCGCTTGTGGGTGCGCGACGTGCTGATTTCGGTGGCGGCGTCGTTCATGATTATCACCTTTCTCTACCAGCCGGTGCGCGTCGAAGGCACTTCAATGCAGCCGCAGCTGCGCGATCAGGACCGGCTCTTCATCAACAAATTCGTCTATCGCTTCGGGAGCATCTCCCGTGGCGATATTGTGGTGTTCCACTATCCCCGCGACCCGGAGAAGAGCTATATCAAGCGCGTCATCGCGCTGCCGGGCGATTCGTTGCGCCTTGACGAGGGCCGGGTGTACGTCAACGGGCAGCGCATCGACGAGGAGTACGTGCCGCGTCCCTACCGCGATGTGCGGTCCATGCCGGAGATGGTCATCCCGCAGGGTGAGTACTTCGTGATGGGCGATCACCGGTCGATTTCCAGTGACAGCCGCGACTTCGGTCCGGTCGATCGGAATCTGATCTACGGGAAAGCTGCCTTCGTCTACTGGCCTGCGGATGATCTAGGCGTAGTTCACTAGGGACGAGCTTCCGTTCGTCTTGAGGTAACGTTACGGCCTACCTCCCCCACCCCCTCATTTATCCATATATTTCATCCCATTGGATTTAATGGATAGGTCGCTCCAAATATTTCATTCTAAAATAGTTATTTCTATATATCAGATAATAAAAGAGTTATGTCCGATTAATGTTCCCGTTTTGGGAATGATCGATCCGCTCAAAAGAAAAGCCCGGCTGCTGATGCGGCCGGGCTTCCTGTTCCTCTATTTCTATTGTATCGGGTTTGGGGAAATTCTCAGCCGAGGGATGTGACAACGGATAGAAATCGCGCGCTAGTGTACACGATTATCGTGTACACTACTTTCGTGAAGAATATTACTCTCAGCGCTGATGAGCACCTCATCGAGGAGGCTCGCAACATGGCAAGAAGTCAACGCACCACCCTGAATGCGGCATTTCGGGAATGGCTGCTTCAGTTCACAGCTCAGCCGGAGAGCGCAAAGGAATATAACGCCCTGATGCACCGGCTTAAGTATGTGAAGGCAGGTCGTCATTTTTCCCGGGACGAACTGAATGAGCGGTAGGTTTTTCCTCGACACCAATATCTTTATCTACTCCTTCGATGAGAGCGCTCCCGCGAAGGTGCAAAAGGCGCGGAAACTGATCGGTGAAGCGATTGCCACGCGCAAGGGCGTGATCAGTTACCAGGTCGTGCAGGAGTTCTTCAACTTTGCCTTGCGGCGTATTACTCCGCCGATGACTACGCCCGATGCGGAGCAATATCTAAACGCCGTCTTGCGGCCGTTGCTGGCGATCCACTCATCGCCATCTCTGTTTACCGCGGCGCTTCACGTGCAGGGTCGTTATCAACTCGCGTGGTATGACTCGCTGATCGTGGCAGCGACGTCGGAGGCTGGATGCGGCATACTCTACAGCGAGGATCTGCAGGATGGGCAGCGGTTTGGAGCGGTACATGTGAAGAATCCGTTTGCGTAGCGGCTCTGGGCCCGCCCCACTCAAGCCAACACAGGGCTTGAATCGGGCACCAGGCTGAAGACTGACAACGCCGCGCATTCTAGGTAAAGTTACCTAATTTTTTGGTGGTCCATGAGCGCGGCATGGCTATCCGCCGCGCCCTCACGTAGCCACAAGTGCAAGCGTCCGTTCGCACCGAATTCTTTGAGATCAGGATGGCCTGGCGGTCCGTTCGGGAGATGGCTTGATGCGGCTTTCAGTTCTCGCGTGCGGCGGCTTCCAGCGTGGGCAGGTCCATCTTGATCATCCCCATCATGGCTTCCATGGCTTTGGGGTGACTGATCAGCTCGCCGATATTGCGCGGCACAATCTGCCAGCACAGGCCGAAGCGGTCTGTGAGCCATCCGCAGGCCATGGGTTTGCCGCCTTCGATCAACTTGTCCCAGTAGTTGTCGATCTCCTGCTGGGAGTCGCAACGGACGAAGAACGAGAAGGCGGGGTTGAGCTGGTGCGAGGGGCCACCGTTAAGAAAGACCATCTCCTGCCCTTCAAGCTCGATCGTGATCGTGGCAATCTTGCCCGCGGGCCAGGGACCGACGCCTTTGGAACGCAGCTCATCGAGCTTGCGCGCGTGCGGGAAGATGCTCAGGTAGAATTCGGCGGCTTCTTCGGCGTTGTCGTTGAACCAGAGGAATGGCGCAAGTTTATTCATGGCTTGCAATGGTAACAGCCAGGGGGTCATCTCCGACAAGGCGGCTTACCGAGACTACCGACAGATATCAGGTAAAGCTTGACCAGCCACGTCATCGAACCAGGAGCGCATTTACAGTGGAGCGTGTTTTACTGTCAATGCTGCCAGCTCTTGTAAACGAATTCGATGCTGTAGCCGTCCGGGTCAAGCACATTTGCAGCATAGTAACGCGGGTCATAGTAGAGTCGGGCGCCGGGTGCGCCATTGTCGGTGGCTCCTGCCGCAATCGCGGCGGCATAGGCCGCTTCCACCTGACCCCGGCTATCGGCGACAAAGCCGATATGCGCGGCATGGCTATCCGCCGCACCTTCGCGCAGCCACAAGTACAAGCGTCCGTTCGCACCGAATCCTTTGAGATCAGGATGGCCTGGCGGACCGTTCCTGCCGTCGTAATCAAAGCGCTCATTGATGCCGAGAGGAGCCAGCGCCTGTTCGTAAAACAATGTCGAGCGCTGGATATCGCTCACTGTGAGAATGACATGGTCCAGCATGTTGTCCTTTCGATCGCAGGATGGCGCGGTCGCCAGCGAAGGTTCATTCTAATCGGGGCAAATGGTCACCCAAGGACCATGCTCCCGAGGAATGGGAATGGAGCAGTTTTCGCACTATGCTACTGGACATGAGGGGACGTGCGTGGAGATCGAGTCCGAATGGACGGGCAGAAAACGCGAACGGACGCTGGGCGGGAACTATCCCACTCAAGCCAATAGAAGGCTTGAGTGGGCCACCGTTGTTTCCGGCGATGCACACGCCCACATCTGGCGATAAAACCGCCAGATATGGGGCACCCAAGCGTCGGAAGTTGCGCAGGAGCATGATCGCTGTCGCTGCTCTGATCGCCGTTTTCCTTTTCGCGCCAGCCGCCATGCCTCAGGAGCAGGAAAACGCCGCTCCGAAGGAGAATCCCAAGCCTGCTGCACCCGTGACGATCGCTCCGCAGAGTTCGAAAGAGGGGCGTGCGTTGTTCGATCGAAAGCGATACGCAGAGGCGAAACCTCTTCTAGAGAAAGCTTGCAACATCGGCAATGCGGACTCGTGCGGGCTGCTGGGCGATCTCTACTATTACGGCTGGGGCGGAGTGGACCAGGACTTCGAACAGACGCGCCTGCTCGACAAGCAGGCCTGCGACGGCGGAAGCATAGAGAGCTGCGGGAATCTCGGCTTGCTCTACGAAAAGGGCCTGGGTGGGAAGACGAACTACACAGCGGCGCGCTCTCTCTACAAGAAGGCCTGTAACGGCGGGTCTAGTGGGTCCATGGCGAGATGTTCGTCGCTGGGGATGCTCTATCTGAATGGCGTGGGAGGCGACCGGGATTATGCAGAGGCGAGCGCTTTCTTCAGGAAGGCCTGCGATGGAGGATTCATGCTCGGTTGCACCGCCCTCGGTTCGCTCTATCAAAACGGCCAGGGCACATTACCGGACGCTGGACAGGCGCGCACGTTGTATGAGCAGGCCTGCAATGGCGGAGAGATGGTCGGTTGCAGCTGGCTCGGCAGGCTCTACGAAATAGGCCTGGGCGTACCGCAGGACTACGGGCAGGCACGCACCCTGTTCAAGAAGGCCTGCGACGGCGGATTCAAACCGGCTTGCGAAAGTCTTGGCAAGCTGCCCTGATTCCGGCCTCGCCCCACGCTTGAGGGCGGATGAGAAGTGCAGGACCCGTCTGTGTAGGTATTTGTTTTTATCCCGTGTCCATTCCTGGAGACTCTTGTGCGGAAATGGACGGCTGGCCCACGCACCTGGCCAACTGTTCGCCAACCGCCTTTTCTTATGGAATCAACCGCTTAGTTTTCTGCAGGAATATGGCTGGATCGTTGCTGAATTCTCTTTGGAGGTGCCGATGCCTACCTTCCTGCAGGACCTTCGCTTCGCTTTCCGCCAGCGCTGCGAGTAGAGTAGACGGCTAAGTATCCATACTAAATATCTGCACTAAATATCCTGGATACTCAACGTGCGCGGATCTGTAACCCGCTGCATCAACGAGGCTGCAAGTAGCATGAAGACACCGCCCGCAATAATGGCGTAGAGGCGATTGCCATGCAGAAGATGGATCATGATCCATCCGAAGAAGAGCGATGCAAGGATTTCCGGAGTCACCACGAAGAAATTGAAGATGCCCATATAGACCCCGGTCCGCTCCGGCGGTAACGACGCCGCAAGCAATGCATACGGCATCGAAAGCGTGCTTGCCCAGGCTATGCCCACTCCAAGCATGGTGAACAGCAGCATGTATTTGTTGTGCATCACCACCACGGCGATAAGCCCAACGGCTCCGCACAACAAACACAGGCTATGTGTCTTTTTGCGGCCCAGCTTTCTGGCGAGACTCGGCAACACGAACGAAAATCCGAAGCACACTGCCGAGTAAGCCGCGAAGCAGATTCCTCCCCATTCGATTCCTGCTTTGTAAGCAGGTGAGGCGGGTTCGTTCGCTCCGAAAACGTTGTGAGCCACGGCTACCGGGAAATACAGCCACATGCAGAAGAGTCCGAGCCAGGTAAACAACTGGACAGGGCCCAGCAGGCGCATCGTCTCCGGCATTTCCTTGATTGCCGTCAAAATCTCTCTCGCGTTGGCCATTAGCCCGACGTTTTGGGTCTTGGCTCTGCGAAAAGCCTCCATGTCTTCAGGCGGATATTCCGGAGTGCTCACAATCGTCCACAACACCGCGCCAAAAAACGCCGCCGCGCCGATATAAAACGACAGCCGTACCGTGGTCGGAACCGCCCTTGTGTCACCCACTGCCTGGGTCATGTGAAAGACGTTGGTGAGAAGCCATGGAAGAGCCGATGCGATCACTGCGCCCAGTCCGATGAAAAGGCTCTGCATGGCGAATCCCCGGGTACGTTGCCCTTCCGGCAGTATGTCCGCGACAAAGGCGCGAAACGGCTCCATGCTGACGTTGATCGAAGCATCCAGGATCCACAGCATGCCCGCCGCCATCCAGAGGCTCGAGCAGTTCGGCATGAAAATCAGCATCAATGAGCTGAGAATCGCGCCGGTCAGAAAGTACGGCCGCCGCCGTCCCAACCGTCCCCAGGTGTGATCGCTGGCGTGGCCAATAATCGGCTGAATCAGCAGGCCCGTCAGCGGAGCCGCCAGCCAGAGAATCGGAATCTGGTCCGCCCTCGCTCCCAGGTATTCGTAAATGGCGCTCATGTTCGCCATTTGCAGACCCCAGCCAAACTGAATGCCCAGAAAACCAAAGCTCATGTTCCAGATTTGCCAGAAACTCCGGTTCGGCTTCTTGAATTGGGCTCTTTGCTTTACCTGTGCGGCGGCGATGCCGTCACGCGGGGGAGCGCCTTCCGCGGTTTCGATGCCGGGTGTTGGGTTTGATGTCTTCATGGCTGATGATCCAGCGGGGTGGCCCTTTGATAGATGCGGACCCCGAATGCGTCCAGCGCGACAAATGGGACGGCTACAATTTCAGGTTTCGAAACCGGGAGATCGATCTCCTTCCATATCCGGGTATCGACCCAGACGGTTCCGCGAAATGGCGTATTGGAAAGATTGACGGCCACAAGGAACTCTTCTTGCGCGGCCCGGCGAAGGAAGGTGACCACATGCTGCTCATCGGAATTATGAAGCCAGACGATCTCTCCCTGCTGCAGCGCCGGATGCTGCTCCCTCAGAGTAGCCATCGCTGCATAGAACTTCGGATACTCCGGATGCCACACCACCGATTGCCAGAATATCTTCTGTGGCTCGAAGAGAGCCGGGGCGGCAGATTGCGTCGAGTCGCCGACCTCCATGCCGTTGTAGATCAGCGGCGCGCCGTCGAGCGTGAATATGAGCGCAGAAGCGGCAATGGCTCCTGGATAGCTGTACCGCGTAGTCGCCCGCAGCTCGTCGTGATCGTCGCTGATGCGCATGTGTAGCGCACCCCTGGGAAAGAGCGCCTGCTGCTGTTCGATGTTCGCGCGAATCGCCACTGCGGGTTCACCGCTCATGATGACGTCGTTCAGCGTGTGCATGAGCGGCCATGAATAATCGATATCGAATGCGCTCTTCAGCAGCTCCGGTTTGTTGGCTTCGGCGAGCATCATGATGTCCGGCTTGACCTTGTCGAGCGCCACGCGCGCCTGCTCCCAGAAATCGGTCGGCACCTCCCCCGCCGCATCGCAGCGGTATCCGTCGAGATCGAAATCCTTGATCCAGTAGATAAGCATGTCGAGCATGTACTGGCGCAGTTTGGGATTTGAATAATCGAGCCACGCGACGTCGGTCCAGTCGTGGGGATAAGTGATGTGGCCTTCCTTATCCTTCTTATAAAAATCCGGATGCGCCATCATCACGCTGTCCCACGCAGTGTGATTGGCGACGATATCGATGATCACTTTCATCTGCCGGCGATGAGCTTCGGTCACCAAGCGGCGCAGATCGTCCTTCGTGCCAAGTGCAGGCTCGATCGCATAGTAGTCTCGCACGGCGTAAGGACTGCCGAGGCTGCCCTTCTTCTTGATCTGTCCATCCGGATGAATCGGCATCAGCCAAAGGATGTTGACGCCGAGGGCATGTAATTCATCCAGGCGGGCGGTGACGCCGTTCAGATCTCCCGTTGGCGAGAACGAACGCACAAAGACTTGGTAGATAACACCCGACTTCAACCACGCCGGAGATGTGCGGGCAGGTTGCGAGGAAATTGGCGGCGGGGTGGCCTCCTGGGCGGACGGAAGAGACCCCGGCGCCATGACTGCCAGCGCAAGCAAATAGGGCACGGCACACCGCTTGAGATTCATAGGCGTGGAAGCATACCAGCCAGAGGTCTCGACGTGCCAGAGCGGAATCGAGGGAAAGCTCCGAAGCTCGGCCCGCACAGGTCCAGCTCTCTCCCTCAAGAGACCGGACAAATCGGGATCAGGAGGGATCATCCCGGCTGGGCAGCTGAGGGCTGTTGATCGACTTTATCGGCTGGATCGGATTCAGCGCTCGGCGACGCGATCCAGCAGATCGAAGAACTCGGGGAAGGAGATTGCGGCGGATTCGGCTCCGCGAATGACGCTGTGGCCGCGTGCTCGGAGAGCGGCTACAGAGAAGGCCATCGCGATGCGGTGATCGCCGCCCGAGTCGATCTCGGCGGCATGCAGGCGCTGGCCACCGGGCACATCGAGGCCGTCCTCGAACTCTTCGACTTCGGCGCCCATTGCGCGCAGATTGCGGGCGACGAGGGCAATGCGGTCGGACTCTTTCACGCGCAGTTCTTGGGCGTCGCGGATGCGAATGCCGTTCTTTGTGAAGGGTCCGATGGCAGCAAGGACCGGCAGCTCGTCGATCAACTGTGCGGCCAGTGCGCCGGAGATGGTGGTGCCGGTCATGCCGTCCTGGGGAGCATGCACCTGGACCGTGCCCACGAGCTCTCCATTTTTCTCCTCCAGATTGAGCATGCCGATGTGCGCGCCGAGCGCGGTGAGAACGTCGAGCAGGGTGGCGCGCGTGGGATTCAATCCCAGGTCATCAAAGATGAGGTTCGATTCCGGGAAGAGCGCGGCGGCACACAGGAAAAATGCCGCCGAGGACATGTCTCCGGGAACAGCGGCTTCAATGGAGTGGAGTTGCCGTCCGCCGGCGATGGAGACGGAGTCGATGGTGCGCTGGACATCCGCGCCGAAGGCGCGAAGCGCGAGTTCGCTATGGTCGCGGGTGCGCACAGCCTCGCGCACGGTGGTTGTGCCGGATGCCTGCAATCCGGCGAATAAAACGGCGCTCTTTACCTGCGCGCTCGGCACCGGAGTGGTGTAGTCGATGGCGTGCAGTTGGTTGCCGCGAATCATGACCGGCGCGTGCCCGTCGGTGAGGTGGATATCCGCGCCCATATGCGAAAGAGGCTTGCGCACGCGCTCCATGGGGCGGCGGCTGAGAGATGTGTCGCCCACGAGGGTATATGCGGAGCGCTGCGGGGCGAGCAGACCGGCGAGCATGCGCATGGTGGAGCCGGAGTTGCCGCAGTCTAGAGGAAATTCGGAGTGGCGGAAGTGCCCATCGGTTCCGGTGATCTCGATCGTGCCATCGGCCGCGCGGGCGACCTTTGCGCCGAGTGCCGCCACGCAGGCAAGGCTGCTGGCGCAGTCCGCGCCGGATGAGAAATTCGCGAGCCGGGTTTTTCCATGGGCCAGGCCGCCGAGCAGGGCGTAGCGGTGGGAGATGCTCTTATCGCCGGGCAGGCGCAGGCTGCCGAGAATGTTGCGCGCGGGCTCGATGATGCGTTCAGTTGCGACTTCGGTCAAGGACGGCTCCAGAGAATGTTCTTTTTATCCTAAAGCACCCGTAAGACGACCACCGTCTCATCGTCGAAGCGGTCACGTTCGCCCTGGAACTTCGAAACCTCGGAGAGGATCGCGTCGGCGATCTTCGATGCCGATTTCTGAGAGTTCTTCTTGACGATGGCCTTGAGCCGATCGTCGCCAAACATGTCGCCGTCCGCGTTTTGCGCGTCGGTGATGCCATCGCTGAAGAAGATGAGCGAGTCACCGGGCTGCGTGGAGAGGGTGAATTCTTCGTATTTCACGTTGGGGAACATGCCCAGCGGAAAGCCCTCGGCGTGCACTGTGTCCACTTCGCCGTTGCGGACGAAGAGCGGCTGCGAGGCGCCGGCATTAGCAATCTGCAGGGTGCGATTCTCGTCATTCCACAGCGAATAAAGCATGACAACATATTGAGAATCGAGCTTGCGCTCCTGAAGTGAGTCGTTCAGGGATTCGAGCAGTGCAGAGGGCGACAAAAGCTGGTTGGCCGCCGAGCGCATGATGCCGCTCACCAGCGCCGCATACAGCGCTGCCGGAGTGGCCTTGCCGCTAACATCTCCCAGGACGATCGCGCTGCGGTTTGAGTCGTATTGCACGAAGTCGTAGATGTCTCCACCGATCGAGCGGGCTGGGACGAAGCGGGCGGAAAACTCCGCGTATTTGTGCTTGGGCTTTAGCGGAGGCAGCAGGCGCAGCTGCACTTCGCGCGCCAGCGCCAAGTCGCGCTCCAACCGCTGCTCCTGCTGGGCCACACGCTGGTAAAGCTGGGCGTTTTCGATGGAGATGGCAATCTGCGCGGTTAGCGTGCTCATGGCGCGCTCATGGTCTTCGTTAAAGTAGTTGGTACGCGTGTGCTCCAGGTCGAGCACGCCGATCACCTTGCCTTTGTAGATCAGGGGTACGGCCATTTCTGACCGCGCCTCGGGGTTGACCATCACGTAGCGAGGATCCTTGCGCACATCGGGCACATGCACCAGCCGCCGCTCGGTCATGGCCACGCCCACCAGGCCGCGGTTGATTGGGACCTTTTCGGTGGGATAGAAGCGCTCGCCGAAGCGCACCGCGTAGCGATTCTCCAGCAGCTTCTCGCTCTCGTTGATCAGCCAGACGGAGAACATCTGGAAGTCGATGATCCTTCGCAACAGCTGGCCAACGCGCTCGAGAAGGGCGTCAACGTCGAGGATTGAGGTCAGTTCGCGGCTGATCTCGTTCAGCACTTCGAGCGTCTGTGCCTGCCGGGCAACGCGCGTGTATAGCCGCGCATTTTCGATAGCTCCGCCAATGCGCGAGGCCACCAGTTGCAGGAGTCGCATGTGCTCGGGTGAGAAGTAACCGGGCTGTTCGGACTGAATATCGAGGACGCCGATCACGCGATTCTTGACGATGAGCGGAACGGCCAGCTCGGAGCGCACACCGGGATTTGCGTTGATGTAGTTTTCTGCCGTCCGGACGTCGTTGACCAGAATGGCGTGTCGCTCCTGGGCCACCTGGCCCACAACGCCCTGTCCCATCTTGATACGCAGGCGTTGTGCTTCGGGGGTGTGGCCAATCTGGAAGCGCATTCTCAGGTCACGGGTGCGGTCGTTCACCAGCAGGATGGCGAAGATGCGGTAATCGATCACCACGCGTACCAGGTCGGCAGTGCGCTTGAGCAGGGTTTGCAGGTCGAGCGTGGTATTCAGCGCATCGGCGACGCGGGTGAGGAACTCGGTAGACATGGGCTCAACGCGGACCTGAGTCTCCGGAGGCGCAGGGTTGCTGGGGCGATAGTCGCCCTCGAACCCCTCATGGGTCGCGCTAGTTGCGCCCACTCGCGTCTTTTCTTCGCTCACAAATCTCCTGAATCTAAGGCCGTGGCATACATACCGTTCGCGGTTTTCGGCCGCACCCTACAAACGGCAAGCAGGGAAGTAGTTCACAGACGAGCCATGATAGCGCGTCCCTCACATATTATGGATGTCCCCAATGCGCGTGTGGGAGTGTCAGGAACGGGTCATCGGGTCATGGGTTGGGCATCCAGCGCCTGCACGATGGCTACGCTGGCGCTGGCTCCGATACGATTCGCGCCTGCTTCCAGCATGGTCCGGGCGTCGTCAAGAGTGCGGATGCCGCCCGAAGCTTTCACGCCGCAGCGATTGCCAGCGATGCCGCGCAGCAGAGCCACATCCGCAGCCGTCGCCCCGGCGGTCGAAAAGCCGGTGCTGGTCTTCAGAAAATCTGCGCCCGCAGCACAAGCCAGCTCGGAGGCACGGAGTTTTTCTTCAAGGTTCAGCAAGGATGTTTCGAGGATGACCTTCAGGATGGCGCCGGCTTCGTGCGCGATCTCGGCGACACCGCGAATGTCATTCTGGACAAGCGCGTTTTCGCCCGACTTCAGCAGCCCGATGTTCAGCACCATGTCCAGTTCGCGCGCGCCCAGGCGCACGAGCGTGGCGGCCTCATCGCGCTTGGTGGTGGTGAGGTTCGCGCCCAGCGGAAAGCCCACCACCACTCCCACGGGCACTCCTGTGCCGACCAGAGCCGCATACGCGGTCGTTATCCACGCGGGATTGACCATGGCGCAAGCAAAGCGGTATTGGGCGGCCTCAGCGCAGAGCTTCAGCACCTGCTCACGCGTGGCTTCCGGCTTCAGGAGGGTGTGATCGATGGCAGAGGCCAAAGCCCGGGGGCTGGCGAGAGCCTGCTTCGCGAACCCCGCGGTGTCGAAAGCGTTTTCGTTTACGTCGATTTCCTCAGCAGTAGTGGATGTCATGATCGGGCTCCTTTCGCCGGGTCTGTAATTCAACTCAGTGCAGTTCGGGATAATCGGGCGGCATGAGGCGAATATCGGGCACGTTGCGGAAGCGCTCAGCATAATCCATGCCGTATCCGATCACAAAATGGTTGGGGATGTGGAATCCTACGTAGTCGGCGTCGATCTTTTCCAGACGGCGCGAGGGCTTGTCGAGCAGGGCGGCGATGCGCAGCGATGCCGGCTTGTGCTGCTCGAAGAGGCTGCGCAGGAAGCACAGGGTGAGGCCGGTATCGAGGATGTCTTCAACGATGATGATGTGCTTGCCTTCGATGGGTTGATCGAGATCCTTGATCATTTTTACCGCCCCGCTTGTCCGCTGGCCTTTTCCATAACTTGAGACTGCTACGAAGTCGAAGGTGCACTCGACGGTGATGCAGCGCGCCAGGTCGGCAAGAAAAATCGCCGCACCCTTGAGAACGCCCACCAGCACTACGGCGTGGCCGGCGTAGTCCTGGTCGATCTGGCGGCCGATTTCCGCAGTGCGCGCTGCGATCTGTTCTTCACTGAAGAGGACGGGAAATTCTTTGTGGATGGTGGCGTGACTCACAGGGTCTAGGATATCGCGAAATACAGGGTTGTCTCCAAAACCCGCGGCGGAAGTTATACTTGAAGGAGTAACTTCCGCATGTATCCATACATCCATATTCCCGTTCTATTTACCATCCATTTCTTCGGCCGGAGCCTTCCGGTTGGGGGCGACATCGGCACCTTTGGCATTATGCTCTGGTTCGCGGCAGTTTGCGCCGGATGGATGCTCCATCTGAACTTTCGCCGCTGGAAAATCGATGCCGACGCGATCGGCATCATCGCCGTGTCCACGGTCGCCGGTGTGGTCGGCGCCAAGCTTTGGCATGTGCTCGAAGATCCGCAGGCGTTGATTCATAATCCGCTGGCCCAGCTCTTCGACCGGGCGGGATTCGCCTGGTTCGGCGGGCTGGCGGCCGGCATCCTGGCGCTGATCTGGCAGGGGCGCAGCTACGGCATAGGACGCCTGGCGATGCTCGACCTGGCGACGGCAGCAGCGGCTGTGGGGTATGGGGTGGGACGGCTTGGCTGCCTCACTTCAGGCGACGGAGACTACGGCATCCCGACAAAGCTGCCCTGGGGCATGGCGTTCCCGCATGGGCTGGTGCCGACCGATCCGGGAGTGCACGTGCATCCGACGCCGATTTACGAGTTAATCGTCGCGCTTTTCATTGCCTGGATTTTGTGGCGGCGCGGCTCGCCGCAGCGTCCCAAACCTATCGGCCAGTTGACGGGCGAGTACCTTGTCCTCAGTGGCATCGCGCGCTTTGTAGTGGAGTTTATCCGCATCAATCCGAAAATCTACTGGGGCATGAGCAATGCGCAGGTGGCGAGCATCGGATCAGTGATTGCTGGTCTGGGATTGATTCTCTGGACGCGCCGCCATGGGGCCTTTCAGCCGCTGAGCGCGCAACCGGAGGCTGTTCCGGCGGATTCGCATTAGGTCCTCTATTGGGCAATTCGCCGCGAACTGTTTCTTAGGAAGGGTGCTGCGGCGAGACACCGAATCTTTCGCTTGACAATCCGCCGCTCTCTTATATCCTATGCATAGGATATAGAGGTATCAATGAATTTCAAAGGCACTCTTCCCACTCTGATACTCGAAGCTCTGGCGGCCGAGCCCAGCTATGGCTATCGTATTGCGCAGGGCATCAAGGAACGCTCCCAGGGTGTGTTGGATTTCAAAGAGGGAACACTCTACCCAGCCCTTCACAAGTTGGAAAACGAGGGGCAGGTGGAGTCGTATGAAACTGTTGAGAATGGCAGGTCGCGCCGCTGTTATCGCATCACCAAAGCTGGTCGTGCGGTACTCGCGAAGGACCGGGCAAAATGGCGCGAATTATCGAGGGCAGTAACAATGATTCTGGGGGAGGCATAACATGACGGCGTTGGAGCAGTGGCTGATGCGGGCAACCAGGTGTCTCTCACAGGAGTCGCGCACCAAGGTAAGGTCTGAAATCCTGGATCACTATGGAGCGAGCCGCGATGAGGCGATAGGCAGCGGTGCGACGTTGCAAGAGGCGGAAGCAACGGCGCTTCGCGCCCTCGGTGAACCGGCAGAGGCCAATAGACTCTACCGGCAATCTCTTTTGACATCGTCGGAGGCAAGACTCCTCCGCGAAGGAAATTGGGAAGTGCGCGCAATCTGCTCGCGACCCGTTCTCAGATGGCTTGTGCTGGCGTTGCCGGTGGCTGTATTTCTTGCAGGCATTATTGCATTGTTCTGTCGATCGAATAACCTGGCAGCTGAACTCTTGCTAGTCAGCTTTTGTTTTTCCGTGCTTTTGCATGGCCCGTTTCTCCCCATCTACACTCCTCTGCGGTCTCGCATCTACCGCGGTTTTAAATGGGCGGCTTTGTCGGCAATATTCCTGATGGCAGCCTGGTCATCGGGCTGGAGTGGATCATGGCTTTCGCTCGGTTGCTTGTGGACGGTTGGCTGGATTGAGTGGAGACGCATATCGATTCGCCGCAAATTGCCCATCAGCCGGTGGCCCCGACAACTGCACTTCTGAGTTTTTCGAGGATGGGCCTCGGGATCGTCGCTCGCCGTCATAGAGTCTTCAGGAATGCCTTCGCCCGATCCAGTTCTGGAAACAGGCGCTCCTCGGCCTGAAACTCGCGCCCGTGCACGCAGCGGCGCCCGTTCTTCGCCTTGACTGGATGCTTGAGGTGCAGCATCTCGTGGTACATCAGGTATTCGATGGCGAAGCGCGGCGTGTTTCTGCGGTCGAAGACGCGGCTCACCATGATGGTGTTGTGCGCGGCGTCGTAATGGCCTAACAGGCGCTTCGCGGTGTGCTCGCTCCAGGTGAGTTGCGGGCGTCCCATCAATCCATGAAAGAAGCGGAGATTAAGCGCCTCGAAGACTTCGTCGAGGTCGTAATGGTCTCCCCTGGGGGTTGAGATGCGCTTGCGTCCGCGCGTCTGGCGGATGCGCTCGCTCTGGCGGACGACGGCCTCGCTCGATGTAAATCGCCGGTAGCGGTTGGAGCGCGCCGCATCGATGGGTTTGCGGTAGAGCTTGGCGATGAGGATGTGGGCGATGGCTCGCAGGATGGGCTCCGGCGCACCCTCGAGGATGTCGGAGAGATGCACCTTGATGCGGCCTTCGCGCAGGCGGATAGTGGTGTTGAGGCTGGTGAAGTGGTAGAAGCGAACGTCAAATGGAGGCATGGGCGCGCGGGGACGCAGCAACCGATACTCCTCCTCAAACCAGTGGGCAATTTCAGGGTTCACTGGGGTGAGCGTAAAGCATTTCTTCGTAGAATGCACACGGAGCTGGTGTCTGAATGCACTCGCGTCATGGAGTGATGATCAGGACAGCTTGCTCCGGACCGTTGAGGAATTCTGCAACCCGGATTGCCTGGCCGCGAAGCAGGGATTCGGCCAATGCCGTAGGGTAATTGCAGTGACGGACTACATCAAATACTTGTCAAATCAAGGAAGGGCTGGGACGGGACGCGGCCAAGCCTAGCCCGGCCCGGTGCCGTTCTTGCCGGCTTCGTCTTTATGTTCGGCGAAGTATTTTGTCTGACTCTCCAGAAGCTTCTTAGCCTCGTCGCTGGTGCTTTCGGCAGCGTCGAGCGCCGTCTTGCGGGAGAAATCGTATGCCGGATCGTCTGTGGCCTGCTTCAGGATATCGGGCCACTTCGCGCAGGCTGGGACGAGTTCCTTGAGCGCCTTGCGAATGTCTGCGTGCGCGTCGTCGAAGGTGTCGAGGTTGTCCTGTAACTCATCGGATAGCCGGGTGAACTCTTCTAATCGGGCGCGCAGTTGCGCCTTGCGATCCTCTGCTTTGGGATTCGGGCCCAGTTCTTTGATGACGGCAATGCGCTGCTCGATGAATTTCTGGTAGAGCTTGATGCGCACTACGGGTTGGTCGCGCGCCTCGGCGATCTGGTCGGCTTCCTGTTCGTTGAGAGGGTCTTTGTTCTGTTGCGGCGATGCGATGACGGGTGCGGCAGCCGACAGCACAGGACCTGGGAGCAGAAGAAGGTATCCCAGAGCCAGGGCTGCCGAGGCCTGAATCACTGAGTTTTTCGAGAAGACGTGTTGCATGGCCCAACCTCCCCCACACCTCCGGCATTACTGAGATGCTACATCCGGCCCGAAAGGTTAGTT
>Ga0210391_10000106_pt1 | contig 99203 bp, 78 predicted proteins | sample IncBWC12OmetaG_FD_160573 | JGI IMG/M metagenome (GOLD analysis project Ga0210391, IMG submission 160573) | Forest soil microbial communities from Barre Woods Harvard Forest LTER site, Petersham, Massachusetts, United States - Inc-BW-C-12-O ...
CCGCACGAACCAGTGCCCGCAACTATCGCATTGAGAAACGAGCCGGAGGTAGCCGTGTACTGCGGCATTAAAAACCAGGAGCCCGTCTAGATACGCCTCTCTCCCCGATTCTTCTGGGTGCGAGGGCAATAAAACTTCGACTAGGCTCCAACCGTCGCGGCGAGGCTCACCGAACGCTACCACCAATTGAATTTCGTGCATGAAATCGTCCACAATTTTCTTGAGCAATTTCGTCTTTTCGCCGAACTTCCCTTCATAAATGCGCGTGTACGCGTCGCTCGGGTATCCCGCCGCTGCAACCTCGCGCTCAATCTGGTTAAGGGCTTTAATCACCCCCTCAGTCCGCACGAAGTTCGGCCCTCCACGCCTTCGGTTCAGGTGCTTCACCAATCCCGCAGCGGAACAAAACGCTACGTCCGGGCCGAACTTGAATGGCAGTGACCGTAACCCACGCTTGATCATATTATGCATGACTACGCTTTTATACCCACTGGCGTGGAATTGCAAGGCATAAATGAGCACAGAAAGGAGCAATTCTCATGGAGATGACTAAGTTGCTGCTGAATGTGAAGGAAGCTGGCGCGGCTCTGGGAATCAGTCCGTGGACGGTCCGTCGCTTCATCAACGAAGGGAAACTAGGGGCGGTGCGCCTGGGCCGCCGTGTCTTGGTGGAGCCCTCGGAGTGCCTTCGCTTGATTGACGAAGGCCGCAAAGTGCTCCCACAGCGATGAGCCCTAAATAGTTTGCCGGGCCCGCGCCTTTCACGCGCGAAGCCCGGCGCTTTCGATTACCGGAGAACTGAACCATGAAAGCATCCAGAAGTTTCAAGCTAGTTCCAAATCTTTCCCAGATTGTTGGGCCGGACGAGGCGGAAGCGGCGCTGAAACGCGGCTGCGACGATTTGATGGCCATCGCCGAATATGCATTGCAGGACCGGCCCTGGGCTCTCAGCAACGCCCGCGAGGCTTACACCGTACTGTGCGCGCGTTTGTACCGCGCCATCGAGGAGGCCAGCCGGTGAACCCCAATGCATCTCAGGACTTGAAAGAGAAAATCCTCGCGGCGCTCACTCCAGAGCAAGTGTATGGCGAGCACGTCGAGCTGAGGCGGAGCGGCAAGAACCACAGCGGGCTGTGCTGCTTTCACTCGGAGAAAACGCCGTCGTTCACAGTATCGCCAAAACTCCGATTCAAGTGCTGGGGCTGCGACAAGGAGGGCTCCGCATTTGATTTTGTGATGGAGACGGAGCAAACCGATTTTCGGGGAGCCGTGGAGCGCCTCGCGGCAAAGGCGGGCATTTCTCTCAATGGGTCACCTCCAAAGCAAGTGCCGCCGGAAAATCGTATGTCGCCCGTCGAAAGCACGAATCCCTCACAGCTCATCACCGTTGCCGCTCTGGCCAGCGACAAAAAGTTGCCGGAAAGCGACTTGCTGAGTTTCGGGCTCAAAAACACTTCGAGGGGTGTCCAGATTCCCTATTTCTTAACGGATGGCTCCCTAGCGCCACGCCAACGAATCCGGACGGCTCTCAGCGCGAAGAACGGGAGCCGCTGGGATAACAGCGAAGGGACGGTTGTGCCTTACGGTTTGCCCCGTCTCCCGGAAGCTCGCGCTGCCGGGTTTCTTTGTCTCGCGGAAGGAGAATCCGACCCATGGACGCTGTGGCATCACGGTTTTCCATGCCTCGGAATTCCCGGCGCGAGCTTGACGGGCTGTCTCGAAGCGGAGCACTTAACGGGCATCCCGAAGTTGTACCTTTTGCGAGAACCGGACAGGGGCGGCGTGACATTTGTGGCTGGCCTTGCGAAGCGGCTCGGCGAAATCGGTTGGAACGGCCAGGCCCTCGTTCTTTCCACGGCTCCGTTCAAGGACCCCAATGAACTGCACAAGGCGAACCCCGAACTATTTCCGGAGAATTTTCTCACGCAGCTCGATGCAGCCGAGCTGTTAAATCTGGAGGCGGTTGGCGTGTTCGGCCAGCTCGCCTCCGAAGTGACACTGAGGCGAATCGAATGGCTTTGGAAGGACCGAATCCCTCTGGGCAAGATTACCGTGCTCGATGGCGACCCTGGGCTGGGTAAGTCGGCTCTCACTTTGGACCTGGCCGCGCGCGTTACCAGCGGGAGTCCGATGCCGGACGGCTCACCTTGTGTCGATTGCGAGGTGGGAACGCCATTGCCTCTCGGAGGCGTGTTGGTTTTGAATGCGGAAGACGACGCAGCCGACACAATCGTTCCCCGACTTACGGCCATGGGCGCGAAACTGGACCGCGTGCGCATCCTGAAAGGCATGCCCGCATCCGACGCAGACGGGGAGCGGCAGCCGGAAATCCCCCTCCATCTTGCAGCCATTGAGCGCGCTGCGAAGTCCGTTGGCGCGAGGCTCATCATCATTGACCCACTCATGGCGTTTCTTGCCAGCACCACGAATTCCTTCCGGGACCAGGACGTTCGCCGGGCTCTGGCTCCGCTCGCTGGGCTTGCCGAGCGCCTGAATGCGGCAATCGTAATCGTTCGGCATCTGAACAAGAGTAGCGGCGAAGGAAATCCGCTTTATCGTGGCGGCGCAAGCATTGGAATCATTGGGGCCGCGCGTAGTGGCTTGCTGGTGGCGGGCGAACCGGACGACGAGTCCGGCCAGTCGCGCGTCCTGGCTTCTACGAAATCGAACCTCGGCCCTCTTCCGCCCTCGTTGCGTTACATCATCGAGCCTCATGATGATTCCATCCGCGTGCGCTGGTACGGAGAATCGGAACACAAAGCCGTCGGGTTGCTGGCCGCTCCCGCCGATGTAGAGGAGCGAACGGAACTTGCGGAAGCCACAGAGTTCCTGCGTTCAATTCTGGAGGAAAAGCCCCTCTCTGCCAAAGAGCTGTTTTCCAAAGCCAAATCCAATGGCTTTTCAGAACGGACTATCAAGCGGGCGAAGGCACGCGCGGGCGTTGTGACGTGGCGTCAAGGCTTTGGCCCTGAGGGCAAATGGATGTGGGATGTTTCGTCTAAAGTGTCCGCAAAGGGGGCCAATAACCAAAGTTTGGCCCCCTATGAGCAAGTTTCTGATTCAAAGCCAATTGACTCAATCGGTTCGCCAAAGGAGGCCAACTCTCAGGATCTGGCCCACAATGACGCAGGTTTGGCCCCCTATGGCGCGAAAGGGATCAAAGGCTCCGAGGGCAATCTCTAGGAAAAGAGCATGGAGACGGTAACTCAACGCGTTGAAAAACAACCCGGAAACAGTGCCGCCGAGCGTCACTACTCCCCGGCGGAAATCGCGGAGCTTTGGCACCTCAGTGCCGAAGAAGTTCGGAGGATTTTCAGCAACGAGCCAGGCGTTCTGGTTATCGGAAATGCAAAACCTCGATACGGTCGGCGACGCTATGTCACGCTCAGAATTCCCGAGCAAGTTTTGGAGCGGGTGCACCGGCGACTCTCGAACGTGTAGACTACGCGGCTATGCTAACCATCTATCGGCGACACCGAAGCGACTGTCCACGGCGGGACAAGTTCGAGACGCGAATCCATCTCGAAGAGGACATGTTTCTTCGCAAGGGCAAAGACAGAGGCAGTTGTTCTTGCGCGCTTTGGGTGCACGGTCTCCTCGGCGGCGAGAAACTACGTAAACAACTCGGAACACGGGACTGGAAAAAAGCGCAAGAAAAAATCCGGAGTTGGCGGGCGCAAGAGAAGGACCCGAAGAGCACGGTTGAACCAGAGCGGAAGACGATAGCCGATGCGTGGAAAGACTTCCTGGCCGATGTAGAGGCGCGCAAGTTGCATGATTCAACCGTGCGGAAATACAAATTGCTGCAACGCCAGATGGAAGAGTTCGCAAAAGGCTGTGGGTTTCGTTTTCTGGCTGAGTTCGATTTGCCCTCAGTGACTCAATTTCGCTCCAGTTGGAAGGATCGTCAACGTTCGAGCGCGAAGAAACTGGAGCGGCTCCGTGCATTCTTTCGATTCGCTCAGAAGCGAAAATGGACTCCCGAGAACCCGGCAAGTGAATTGAAATCTCCGAAAGTGACGCTATGCCCTACCTTGCCGTACACCCGCGAAGAAATGGTGCGAATCCTCGCCGCCGTTGACGATTACACGAAAGAAATGCCGCGCCATGGAATCGAAAATGCGCGACGCATTCGTGGCCTTGTTCTCCTACTCCGCTACAGCGGGATGCGCATCGGGGATGCCGTGAATTTCAGCGAGGACAAACTCCAGGCCAATCGGCTCTTTCTCTATACGCAAAAAACGGGGGTGCCCGTGAACACGATACTACCGGATTTTGTCCTAAGGGAACTCGAAGCCACGCCGAAAGTAACTGGTGGTTTTTTCTTCTGGAGCGGCAAGGGGAAGCTAGATAGCGCGGTGCGCAGCTGGCAAACGCGGCTGCGTAAACTCTTCAAGCTCGCCAAAGTTCCTGACGGCCATCCCCATCGCTTCCGAGATACATTTGCGGTTGAACTTCTTCTGGCTGGAGTTCCGATAGAACGCCTCTCAGTGCTCCTGGGGCACCAGAGCGTGCGCATCACCGAGCGGCACTATTCGCCATGGGTGCGAGCACGCCAGGAACAACTGGAATCCGATTTGACTAATGCGTGGAGCCAGGACCCGATTGCACTGCTAGAAGCAAAATGTACAAAAAATGTACAAATGAAAGAGGGCCGAATTAACTAATTTATTTTTCAACCGCTTAAAATGGTGCCCGGGGTGGGAGTCGAACCCACATGAGGAAAAATCCCCGGAGGATTTTAAGTCCTCAGCGTCTGCCATTCCGCCACCCGGGCGCTGGCACTACAAATCTAACGAACACAGTCACTTACTGCAAGACCATCGCCTGAACCGGTGGTTTCGCCATGGGCGCGGTGTCAGTAGAGATGTCTGTTGACTTGTCCAATCGCTCGACGGCGGCCAGCATATGTCTGGGCATACCTGACCGTCCTGGCGATGAGTTTGAGCCCGATAAGCCCTTGCGCGCTCCGAAGATCAATGATTTTCTCTCGCACTGGGTGCCAGAGCGCCCACTCTTTGGAAATATAAACGCATTGTAACCTGATTGACTTCCCGGGAATGGCGCGGTAATTTTTCTTGTTCCGCTAGATGGCCACTCGCATCTAGGGAGCGCCACACGCGAACACGCGGGAGTTTTCAAAGGGCGATTCGCCTCCCGCGAGAGCGTCTGCTTTCAATTTGGCGTAAAATCACCTCATCCGTTCAGTAACGCGGTGCATCAAAACATAGCGAAAGGTCCGCGGGAGCCGTTGCGGCCCGCCACAGGAGCTAAAGTGAGCCAGCCGAATCTCGACCTGTTGAGCATCAACACCATCCGGACACTGGCGATGGATGCCGTGCAACAGGCAAATTCTGGTCACCCTGGCGCGCCCATGGGCCTGGCGCCAGTCGTCTATGAACTTTGGCAGAAGTACTTGCGTTACGATCCCGCCGATCCGACTTGGCCCAATCGCGACCGCTTTGTTCTTTCCGCCGGCCACGCTTCCATGCTTCTCTACGCCACGCTTCATCTCGGCGGCGTGAAAGAAGCCACCAAAGACGGCAAAATCCTGGATTCCCTCGCCGTTTCCATGGACGAGATCAAGCGCTTCCGTCAAATCGGCAGCAAAACTCCGGGGCATCCTGAATCGCACATCACGACCGGCGTGGAGACCACTACTGGCCCGCTTGGACAGGGCGCCGGGAACAGCGTCGGAATGGCCATCGCCAGCAAGTGGCTGGGTGCAAATTTTAACAAGCCAGGCTTCGATATCTTTGATTTCAACGTGTACGCCATTTGTGGAGACGGCGATCTTATGGAAGGCGTTTCGAGCGAAGCCGCATCGCTCGCCGGCCATCTCAAACTCTCGAACCTCTGCTGGATTTACGATAACAACCACGTCACTCTCGATGGCCCCGCCGATTGGTCCTTCAACGAAGACGTCATGACCCGTTTCTTGGGCTACGGCTGGAGCGTTACGCACATTGCCGATGCGAACGATCTGGATGCCCTGGGACGCGCCTATGAGGTGTTCCAGCACACAGTGGGACGCCCTACTTTGATTGTGGTGGATAGCCACATTGGCTACGGCTCACCGCATAAACAGGATACCTACGAAGCGCACGGCGAGCCGCTCGGCGAAGCCGAAGTGAAATTGGTGAAGAAAAATTACGGCTGGCCTGAAGATGCAAAGTTCCTTGTGCCTGACGGCGTCTACGATCAGTTCAAGAACGGCATTGGCAAACGCGGCGCGGAAGCCCATTCGGCCTGGAATGCGAAGTTCGCAGAGTATAAGAAACAGTTCCCGCAGCTCGCCGATCAGCTGACCTGCATGCAAAGCGGCAAGCTCCCCGACGGCTGGGACAAAAATCTCCCGTCCTTCCCTGCCGATCCCAAGGGCATGGCCACGCGCGAGAGCTCCGGCAAAACGCTAAACGCTCTCGCGGCGAACATTCCCTGGCTCATCGGTGGCTCCGCCGATTTGGCCAAATCCAACAAGACCAATCTCAGTTTCGAAGGCGCTGGCGATTTCTTTCCAGACGCCTATCGCGGCCGCAACATCCATTTCGGCGTCCGCGAACATGCCATGGGGGCGATCGTCAACGGCATGACGCTTTCTAGGCTACGCGCGTTCAGCGCGACGTTTTTCAATTTCAGCGACTACATGCGCCCCAGCATGCGTCTCGGCGCGTTGATGGAAATTCCCGCGCTTTACATTTTCACGCACGATTCCATCGGCGTCGGCGAAGACGGGCCTACGCACCAGCCCGTCGAACAGCTTGCCGCCTACCGCGCCATGCCCAACATGCTTGTGTTTCGGCCTGGCGATGCCAACGAAGTCGTCGAAGCCTACAAAATCGCCATGCAGCACACGCACGGTCCCACAACGCTGGTCTTAACGCGCCAGGCTATGCCGACCTTCGACCGCACAAAGTATGCTGCCGCCTCGGGTGTCGCTAAAGGGGCTTATGCCCTCGCGGATGCCGCAGGCGGAAGACCGGAGGTCATCTTGCTCGCCAGCGGAAGTGAAGTCGGTCTCTGCGCCGCCGCTTATGAAAAGTTGACCGCCGAAGGGATCAAAGCCCGCGTCGTCAGCATGCCCAGCTGGGAACTTTTCGAAAAGCAGGATGCGGCCTACAGAGAGAGCGTTTTGCCATCGAACGTGACGGCGCGCGTTTCCGTCGAAATGGAGTCCGTTTTCGGTTGGGACCGCTACGCCGGCCCCAAAGGCAAAATCATCGGCATGCGTTCCTTCGGGGCGTCCGCTCCGATCAAGGATTTGCTCAAGAAATTCGGCTTTGAAGTCGAAAACGTGATCGCCGCAGCCAAGGAAGTTTTGGCAAAGTGAGCCTCAGATGAAAGTTGTGATTGGTTCCGACCACGCCGGCTTTCAACTCAAAAATGCCATGGGCGACGTGTTGCGATCGATGAGCAACGAGGTACTCGATGTCGGGGCATTCAACGAAAATCCCTCCGACTATCCCGATTTCGCCGAGGCCGTGGGCCGGGCCGTTCTCGATGGCAAAGGCGAACGCGGCGTGCTTATCTGCGGCAGCGGAGTCGGCGCCAGCGTTGCCGCCAACAAACTCCCCGGCATTCGGGCTGGCATGTGCCACGACACATATTCGGCGCATCAGGGCGTCGAGCACGACAATATCAATATTCTTGTGCTCGGCTCCCGCGTGATTGGCGTGGCCCTGGCCCACGACTTGTTAAAGGCATTCATGGGCGCAAGGTTTTCCAACGAAGAGCGGCACGTGCGGCGGCTCGGCAAAGTGAAAGCCCTGGAGACAAAGTACTGCCCCGGCTCATAGCCTCCGCCTTGCATTGGCCTATGAGCAAGCGAGCGGAAGTGAACGGCGCTGCCGACTCCCAAGGGGTACAATAGAGGTTCAATGGGTTTTGAAAGCTAGAGGAGAATCATCATGACAACTACCACCACAGTCCCAAATCTCGGTACCGCTGAAGACGCCAATCCCCTGAAGGCCCTGTTGGCTTTCGGCCAATCCCCCTGGATGGACTACATCCGCAGAGATCTGCTCACCAGCGGCGGCCTGAAAAAATACATCCATGACGATGGGCTCCGCGGCATGACTTCCAATCCCTCGATTTTTGAAAAAGCCATCACTGGCAGCAACGTCTACTCCGACATCCTCAATTCGCCCGAGGCAAAAAAGCTCGACGCCAAAGGTCTCTTCGAAAGAATCGCCATCCGCGACGTGCAAGACGCCTGCGACATTTTTAAACCCGTCTACGCCGAATCCAAACGCCGGGACGGCTACGTCAGTCTCGAAGTCTCTCCCTATCTCGCCAACGACACCAAGGGCACGATCGACGAAGCCCGCCGCCTCTGGAAGTCTGTCGATCGACCGAATGTCATGATCAAAGTTCCTGCCACCCCCGAATGCATTCCCGCCATTCGCCAGCTCCTTGAAGACGGCCTCAACATCAATATCACGCTGCTTTTCGCGCAGTCGGCTTACGAGCAGGTCGCGGAAGCTTTTCTTGCCGCTCTCGAAGCTCGCGCCGCCAAAGGCCAGGACATCAGCCAGATCGCCAGCGTTGCCAGCTTTTTTGTGAGCCGTATCGATTCCCTGATCGATGGCAAGGTCGACGAGAAGCTGAAGACCGCGGCTGACCCCGCGCAAAAAGCTTTGCTTGAAAGCATCCATGGCAAAATTGCGATTGCCAACGCCAAGCTCACCTACAAGAAGTACCAGGAACTTTTCAGCGGCGCTCGCTGGAATGCCCTGGCCGCCAAAGGCTCGCAAACCCAGCGCCTCCTCTGGGCCAGCACCAGCACGAAGAACCCCAAGTATCGCGACGTCCTCTACGTCGAAGAACTAATCGGCGCCGACACCGTGGACACGATTCCCCCGGCGACTTTCGACGCTTTCCGTGACCATGGCAAACTGCGCAACAGTTTGACGGAAGATCTGAACGCAGCCCGCACCACCATGGACAACCTCGCCAAAGCCGGCATCTCCATGAAAGAAGTTACGGACAAACTCCTGGTCGACGGCGTCAAACTCTTCTCGGATGCATTCAAACAACTCCTGGACGCCACTGGAAAAAGCGCAGGGGTGAATGCGTGAGCGTAAATTGCCAGGCTTACACCCTCCCCGAAAAGCTGACAACAGACGTAAACGCCTCACTTCAGGATTGGAAGAAGAACGGCAAAGTAAAACGCTTGTGGCAAAAAGATGCCTCGCTTTGGGCCGGCACCGACGAGGATAAGTGGCTCGGCTGGCTGGATATTACCGAGCAACAGATCGAAGACGTTGACAAGCTGAAGCAGATCGGCAGCGACATCAAGAAAGCCGGCTTCAAGAATGCTTTGCTGCTTGGAATGGGCGGCTCCAGCCTTTGTCCAGAAGTGCTTCGCATGACTTTCGGCAAAGCCGCGGGCTATCCCGACCTTCATGTATTGGATTCCACCGACCCCGCCCAAATCAAATCGATTGAAGAGAGCGTGGACCTCGCCAGCACCGTCTGCATTGTTTCCAGCAAATCCGGGAGCACGCTCGAACCCAATATTTACAAGCAGTATTTTTTTGATCGCGTGAAGGCCAAGGTGGGAGATAAGGAAGTTGGCAACCGCTTCATTGCCATCACCGATCCCGGCTCAAAAATGCAGCGTGTCGCCGACAAGGACAAATTCCGCAAGACCTTTATGGGCGTGCCGAGCATCGGAGGACGCTACTCCGCGCTGTCAAATTTCGGCATGGTACCAGCCGCTGTGATGGGCATCGACGTCGCAAAGCTTTTGAAGAACACGAAACAGATGGTGGATGCCTGCGGCGAGGATTCAGATGCCTCGACGAACCCCGGTGTCATTCTGGGGACAATTCTTGGTGTCGCTGCGAATCAGGGCCGTGACAAGATTACATTCGTCACTTCGTCCGGGATTTTCGATCTTGGCGCGTGGCTCGAGCAGCTGATCGCCGAATCCACCGGAAAGTCCGGTAAAGGCATCATTCCCGTCGATCGCGAACGCCTTGCCAAACCAGACAATTACGGCAGCGATCGCATCTTTGCATATCTGCGGCTCGAATCAGAACCGGACAAGGAACAATCCGCCGCGGTCGATGCGCTTGCAAAGGCTGGCCAGCCGGTCGTGCGCATTGTGCTGCCGGACATTTACAGCCTCGGCCAGGAATTCTTCCGATGGGAAGTCGCTACAGCCGTGGCCGGCGCCCTCATCGGGATCAACGCCTTCAACCAGCCCGATGTCGAGGCCAGCAAAACAGAAACGCGCAAGCTGACCTCCGAATATGAAACCACTGGCAAGCTTCCTTCGGAAGCGCCATTCTTCACAGGCGACGGCGCCAAACTCTATGCCGACTTGAAAAACACCGCCGCGCTCAAGGGCGGCGCGACGCTCGCGGGCTTTTTGAAGAAACATCTCGCGCGCATCGGCGCCGGCGATTATTTCGCCGTGCTCGGCTACATCACCATGAACGAAGCCCATGAAGAAGCGCTGCAATCGATTCGCCTCGCCGTTCGCGACAACAAAAAAGTTGCCACCGTCCTCGGCTTTGGTCCGCGTTTTCTGCACTCCACGGGGCAAGCCTACAAAGGCGGGCCCAACTCGGGTGTTTTCCTGCAGATTACTTGCGACGACGCCGTAGACATTCTGGTTCCTGGGCAGAAGTACACCTTTGGCGTTGTGAAATCAGCCCAGGCACGCGGCGATTTTGCCGTGCTCGCAGAGCGCGGCCGCCGCGCGTTGCGTGTTCATCTCGGCAAAGATGTAGCGGCGGGACTAGCCACTCTGGCGGACACCATCAACCAAGCGCTCGCATAAAGACGATTCGCTTGGACCTAAGAACAGTCGGTATTTACAAAACGAAGGCACAGGAGCAACCGCAATGCAACTTGGCATGATCGGGCTGGGGAGAATGGGCGCCAACATGGTGCGGCGCTTGCAGAAAAATGGCCACACTTGCGTAGTCTACGACCGCAGCGCAGACTCCGTGAAGCAGCTTTCAGGAGAAGGCGCCACTGGAGCCGCTTCGCTTGACGATTTCGTGAAGAAGTTGCAAAAGCCCCGCGCCATCTGGCTGATGGTTCCGGCAGCGGCTGTGGATGCCACCCTGCACGAGCTCACCACCAAGCTTGATGTCGGCGACATTGTTATCGACGGCGGAAATTCCTACTACATCGACGACATTCGCCGCGCCAAGGAACTCTCGGGCCAAGGCATTCATTATTGCGACGTCGGAACCAGCGGCGGCGTGTGGGGTCTCGAGCGCGGCTACTGCCAGATGATCGGCGGCGAAAACGACATCGTGAAGCACCTCGATCCCATCTTCAAAACGCTTGCCCCGGGCCGCGGAAACGCCGAGCGCACTCCCGGCCGCGAAAAGGTTGGCGGCACCGCTGAAGAAGGCTACCTCCATTGCGGCCCATCCGGCGCCGGACATTTCGTGAAAATGGTCCACAACGGCATCGAATACGGCCTCATGGCTGCCTACGCGGAAGGCCTCAACATCCTCAAGCACGCCAACGCCGGAAAATCTCAACGCGAGACGGACGCAGAGACCACCCCTCTTCGCAACCCCGAGCACTATCAGTACGATTTCAATCTCGCGGACGTCACCGAAGTCTGGCGCCGCGGCAGCGTGGTCGCCTCCTGGCTTCTCGACCTCACCGCCATCTCTCTTTTGGAACAACCCACGCTCGAGCGTTTCTCCGGGCGCGTCTCCGATTCCGGCGAAGGCCGCTGGACCATCCTTGCGGCCATCGAATCGACTGCACCTGCGCCTGTGCTCACTGCATCTCTATTTCAGCGATTCACATCGCGCGGCGAAGATGACTTTGCGGACAAGGTGCTTTCCGCCATGCGCTTTCAGTTCGGCGGCCACATCGAGAAAAAATCCGGCCACTAATCATTTCGCCGGCAGAACGGCCAGCTTAGACAGGACTACTGGATGACTCAAAATCAGACCGATACCGCTCCGATTGGCTCTCCCTGCGTCATGGTGATTTTCGGGGCGAGCGGCGACCTCACCAAGCGCAAGCTCATCCCCGCGCTCATCAATCTCAAGCAGGAAGGTCTCCTTTCCGAGCAGTTCGCCATCGTCGGGTTCGCCTTCGATCAAATGAATACGGACTCTTTTCGCGCGCTTCTCAACGAGGAGATCACGAAATTCGAAGACCACCCCGTCGATCCGAAGTTATGGCAATGGTTTCTGGACCGCATTTACTACGTTCAGGGCGATTTTAAGGATCCCGCCGCGTACCAGCGTCTCAAAGACCAGATCGCGGAAGCCGACAAAAACCACGGCACACAGGGCAATCTTTTCCACTACCTCGCCGTATCCTTTGAATTTTTCTCGCTGATCGTCCAAAAGCTCGGCGAAATTGGCCTCACCAAGGAAGAAAACGGTAAGTGGACGCGTGTGATCGTGGAAAAGCCGTTCGGCCACGACCTCGCCTCCGCGCAGCAATTGAACAAGGAACTAAAGGAAATCCTGACCGAAAAGCAGATTTTCCGGATTGACCATTACCTCGGCAAAGAAACCGTCCAGAATCTGATGGTATTCCGTTTCGCCAACAGCATGATCGAGCCGCTTTGGAATCGCACGTACATCGATCACGTGCAAATCACCGCCGCCGAATCGGTCGGCGTCGAGCACCGTGGCGCCTTTTACGAAACCGCCGGCGCGCTCAAGGACATGGTCCCGAACCACCTTTTCCAGCTCCTCACTCTCACCGCCATGGAACCGCCCATTTCCTTTGAACCCGATGCCGTCCGCGACAAACAAGCCGAAATCCTGCATGCCTTGCAAATCCTCACGCCCGAAGATGTCTTACACAATACCGTTCGTGGCCAATACGGAGAAGGTTCGGAAGACGGCCAAAAAGTTCCCGCTTACCGGAACGAGCCTAACGTCTCGCCAACCTCCAATACCGAGACGTTTGTCGCTCTGAAACTCAAAATCGATAATTGGCGATGGGGAGATGTGCCGTTTTATCTCCGCACCGGAAAGCGCCTCGCCAAGCGCGTGACCGAGATCGCCATCCAATTTCGCAGGACGCCTTTCATGTTGTTTCGAAAGACTCCTATCAAGGACCCGCGCACCAACCGCATGGTGATCCACATCCAGCCCGACGAGGGCATTTCCTGGCGCTTTGCCGCCAAAGTTCCCGGTTCCGTCATGAAGCTGGGGCTTGTGAACATGGATTTCGACTACGCCCGCGATTTTGGCAAGTCGCACAGCACCGGCTACGAACGCCTTCTTTACGACTGCATGATGGGCGACGCCACACTCTTTCAGCGCGCGGACATGGTCGAAGCCGGCTGGGCGGCCATCGAGCCGATCATTGACGTGTGGAAGGCGCTTCCCGCTCGTGGTTTCCCCAACTATGCTTCGGGCTCTTGGGGACCGAAAGAAGCCGACGAGCTTATGCAACGCGATGGCCGCGCCTGGCGGAAGATCGGCGAAGAAGAGGAAGACGCTAAGAGTTCTGCGACGGCCACGGAAAATCTCAAGGGCCCGGGAGCAATGACTAAGTGACGTCGTAAACGCATGACTCTGGTCAAATCCATCGCGGAAGTTCACATTTTGCCGGATAGCCTGGCGATCGCAAATCGCTGCGCGCAAAAATTTGTCGAGATCGCCGCTGCAGCCGTAAAAGAGAAGGGCTCGTTTGATGTTGCGTTGGCGGGTGGTTCCACCCCCAAGACCCTCTACGGCCTTCTTGTGAATGATCCCGCTCTCCGGGCACAAGTGCCCTGGGATAAAATGCATCTGTTCTTGGGCGACGAGCGCCACGTTGGCCCCAGCGACCCGCAAAGCAACTTTTCTATGGCCCAGGAAACGATGATCTCGAAATCGCCGCTCCAACCGGCGCAAGTCACGCGCATTAAAGGCGAATACCCGGAAGCCGAAGAAGCAGCGAAGGAGTACGAGCGCGATCTTCGAACCTATTTCAAATTGCCGGACGGCCAGTTTCCGCGTTTTGACCTGGTCCTGCTCGGCATGGGCAGCGAAGGCCATACCCTCTCGATTTTTCCAGGCACAAAGGCGGTGCGCGAAAATCGCCGCATTGCGGTGCATAATTGGGTAGGAAAAGTATTGATGGATCGCATTACGCTCACCGCCCCGGCCGTCAACAACGCCAGAAACGTCATCTTCATGGTCGCTGGCGCCGACAAAGCCCCGGCCTTGACCGCGGTTCTCGAACGATTTTACGAACCGGATCAACTTCCGGCTCAATTGATCCAACCGGTGAACGGCACTTTGCTTTGGCTGGTGGATACCGCCGCCGGAAGCATGCTCACGCGGGCAATTCGCGAATAACCTAGGAGACGCACATGGCAACCACGACAAGCACAGGAAACATCGAGACGTACCTCGGCGCAAAAGCCGACTATTTTCTGGGATACAAAACGCCGAAAATCTCGAAGGAGCGCTTGCATCTCCCCGGCCCCGATTTTGTAGATCGCATTTACGCGGCTTCAAATCGAAATATCCGGGTACTCACCAATCTTCAGCGCATCTTCGGCCACGGGCGCCTCGGCCGCACCGGCTATCTCTCGATTCTGCCCGTCGATCAGGGCATCGAACACTCCGCAGGCGCCAGCTTCGCCAAAAATCCGGACTATTTCGACGCGGAAAACATCGTCAAGCTGGCCATCGAAGGCCAGTGCAACGCTGTGGCCTCCACGTTCGGAGTTCTCGGCGCCGTGGCCCACAAGTATGCCCACAAGATTCCCTTTATCGTGAAGATGAATCACAACGAGCTGCTCACCTTCCCCAACAAATTCGATCAGATTTTTTTCGGCACAGTAAAGGAAGCCTGGGACATGGGGGCGGCCGCCGTTGGTGCCACCATTTATTTCGGTTCCGACCAGGCCGACCGCCAGATCGTCGAAGTCAGCCGCGCTTTCGCTGAAGCTCACGAACTGGGCATGGCGACAGTTCTCTGGTGCTACCTCCGCAACAGCGCCTTCAAAAAAGACAAGGACTACCACCTCTCGGCCGACCTCACGGGCCAAGCCAATCATCTCGGTGTCACGATCCAAGCCGACATCATCAAGCAAAAAATGGCTGAAAACAACGGCGGCTACATGGCCCTCAACATGGGCGATTCCAGCTACGGAAAATTCGACAAGCGCATCTACACCGATCTCGCCAGCGATCATCCCATCGACCTCTGCCGCTATCAGGTCGCCAACTGCTTCATGGGTCGCGCCGGCCTCATCAACAGCGGCGGCGCTTCCGGTGCCAACGATTTCGAAGAAGCCGTCACTACCGCCGTCATCAACAAACGCGCCGGTGGCACTGGCCTGATCTCCGGCCGCAAAGCCTTCCAGCGACCCATGTCCGAAGGTGTGCAACTCCTAAACACGATCCAGGACGTCTATCTGAGCCCAGACGTCACCGTCGCCTGAGCGGGACGCTCTCTACGCGCGCATGGCTCGACTCCAGGCGGTCAGGGGCTATAAGTCTGTCCGTAACCCGACGCGTGGCCAAAAGGGGCTTGAGTCTCATCGGAATGCGGTCGGCGGCACCGGGCCGGAGGAATGGTCCGCCTGGCTCCTTCGAAAATCGCACGCGCCCTGCCGGGCTTCATCGTCAACCATCAACAGATAGTCGATCTCTCGGAGCGTTCGGCGCGCGCCATCAACATGCGTCCCCAGCGATCCGGAGCCGAGTCGCCGATAGCACCAAACAGTGCCTTCCCTTGCCCGGTATGGAATGAGCCGGGGCCAAGCGACAGCGCGGGCTCGAGCGAGAAGCGGTTCGCTGCCCGAAGCCATCCTTCGTCATACTCAAAGCTCGCGCTTTCCTGGCCTTTGCGCGCGCGCCCACAGCCGCCCGCAAAACTGCTGCGCTCCGTCCAAACCGACATACACATAGACCAGCTCGTCCATTTATGTGCGCGCTCAATGCGGTTCATCAACGTTAACGTTAGCGCTTATCGCAGAAGTGAAATCGCCTGGATCGCACCTGGGCAGATGCTGGTGGGGGCGAGCAGCATAAAGGCATTTCCAAAACAGATTCGGCATCCACTCCCGACCTCCGAATAACCGGATTCCTTGTACGTTGGTGAAGTCGTCAGACAAGCGTTGGACTGGTCAGACAGTTTCCACGTATTGCGAACATTATGGAATCTCAATGTAAGTCTATGAGAGAAAGAGAAATAGCGCAGTCGGAGTGATTCGATTGGAACCGCCGGCCTCCTGGCCGAGCACCGTCGAGCGGAGGAGCTTGCTCCTCCCTCTTATTTTTCCATCCAATCTTTTCCCGGCTGCCTTTTCCTCCCGCCTCGCCAGAGTCCGGCGATTGGGTGTCCCCGCCGAATCGCCACACACACAAATTTGATCTATTCTTACTTAGTGCGCGCTCCAACCCTTCCAAACGCCGCTGCACCAACCAGAGCACCCGACTTGCAATCGAGCGAACACTCGAAAAAAGTTCGCCGCCTCCTCCTGCTCTCCTTCAGCTGGCTTCTCGCCCTTCTGATTGGCGCCGGAACGGACGCTCTTCTCTCCGTTCGCCGCCTCGAACGCGCCTCCCGGGCAGTGAGCCGCCGTTTCAGTGCCCGCAATCACGTTCTCGGTACGATCGTCGTTTCCGTCCGGGTCTATGACGACCAACTCGAACGCTTCTTGCTCCAGGATCAACTTCAAGAATCCGCACCCGATCCGTCCGACGTGAAATTGAAGATCGCTGCAGTCCACGCCGTCCTCGAAGATTTCAAGAGAGAGTTTGATCCCGATGAGCAAGCTCTTCTTGAAGCGATGCAGCTGCAGCTTCAGGATGAAGAGTCCGTTTGCGCCACCGTTTTGGCCTGGCGCACCGAAATCCGCCAGCAACGCGCCTATCAGTTCATAGGCCAGCAACTCATCCCGTGGCGCACGCGCATGTTCGAACTCAGCGCGCAGGTTTCCTCGCTCGACGAACGGAAGCTCGCCCTGGAAAATCTCGCCGTCGCCGAGCGCTTTCAATCGCTGGAGTCCCGCCTGGTCTGGCTCGTCTCCCTGGCGCTCGTCGCCGGCGTCTTGATGTCACTCATCTGTGGGTGGTACATCCTTCGACTCGAGCGTCAGGCCCGCCTCCGTTATCAAGCACTCGCCCGCAGCCGCCTCGAACTCGAAGGCCTTTCTGCCCGCCTTGTCGAGGCTCAGGAAGAGGAACGCCGCTCCATCTCCCGCGAACTTCATGATGAAGTCGGCCAGTCGCTCGGCGCACTCCTTGTCGAAGTGGGCCAGCTCGGCAAGCTCGTCGCACCGGACGACCACGTCACTCAGGCGCAAATCATGCATATCAAAACCGTCGCCGAATCCGCCGTCAAATCCATCCGCGACATCGCTCTTCTCCTTCGCCCGCCGATGCTCGACGATCTCGGCCTGGTTCCTGCTCTCGAATGGCAAGCCCGCGAAATTTCCCGCCGCAGCGACATGGAAGTCGACGTTCATTCCGAAAATGTTTCTGAAAGTCTAGGCGATGAAACCAAAGTTACCGTCTACCGACTCGTGCAGGAAGCCCTCAGCAATGCCGCCACGCACGCCTCCGCCAAAAACGCAAAAGTAGCCATCGCGCAAGGTCCCGATAGAATCAAGGTGGAAATCATCGATGACGGCCACGGCTTCGATCCCGAACGCCAGCGCGGCATGGGTATCCTTGGCATGGAGGAGCGCGTCCGGCGCCTGGGCGGCACGCTAACGATCGATTCCGCCTCCGGAAGGGGAACCACCGTGAAAGCCGAGCTACCGATCCATAAACCGGATTCCCTGTAAACGAACGACCATGAGAAAAATTCGCGTCCTCCTGGCTGACGATCACAAACTTATCCGCGGGGGCTTGCGCCTCCTCGTCGAGCAACAGCCAGATCTCACCGTTGTCGGCGAGGCCAACGACGGCCGCGAAACTGTGGCACTCGCAAAGACTCTAAAACCCGAGGTCGTGGTTATGGATATCGGCATGCCCAGTCTCAACGGCATCGAAGCCGCCCTTCAAATCACGCAGGCCAATCCCGAGATTTCCGTCGTCATGCTCAGCATGCATTCCGATGAAAGTTACGTCCTCCGCGCGCTAAAATCCGGCGCCAAAGGCTACCTCCTGAAGGACTCTGCCGAGTCCGATCTCATAAAGGCCGTCCATGCCGTAGCCGACGGCAAATCCTTTTTCAGCCCCGCCGTCAGCAAGGTTCTTCTCGACGACTACGTCCGCAAACTCAAACGCAGCGGCGCCGAAGACGCCTACGACCTCCTTACCCCGCGCGAGCGAGAAATCCTTCAACTTGTCGCCGAAGGAAAATCCAACAAAGACGTCGCCAACCTCCTGAATCTCAGCGTCTACACAGTCGAGACTCATCGCTCCAACATCATGGAAAAGCTTAATCTCCGCGGCATTCCCGAACTCATCCTCTTCGCCGTCCGGCGCGGCATCATCTCCTAATCTCGCTTCTCTGTGCCTGCGTGCCCTGCGCCCGCTGTGTAAGACTCATTTCCTTCTTCTCCCGAAGCCCCGCCGCGCCCTACCCAGTCGCTGGCTGCCAATATCCCGGACGCCAGGGAGAATCAATTCCTCCCCTCCAGCGTCCAAATAAGTGCCATGCGAATCAGCAGCGCCAGCAACGCATCGGTTGCCGCGATTCGCGTTTGAACTAGGCATCAGAACGAAGAGAGGAACCATGAATCCAATCAGATCTTTGCTCGGCTCGAGACCCGCCGTTCTCGTGCTGGGTTTTGCATTGGGCGCAGCAGGCTTGGGCTTGGCCCACACCAGGGAGAAATCATTTTCATCCAATCCCCCGGCCACACTAAAGCTGGCGGATCCCGGCGAAGCGCCGAGCAAAAGCAGCTACGCTCCGCTCATCAAAGAAGTCTTGCCATCCGTCGTCAACATCTCTTCCTCGAAAGTCGTGCACAACCGCATGAGCTCCGAAGAAGGAATGCCGATGGACCCATTCTTCCGGCAGTTTTTCGGACAAGAAGGAAATGACGGCGCCGGCCGCTTCAACATGCCGCGTGACTCCCGCGAGAAAGCTCTCGGCTCGGGCGTAATTGTCAGCCCCGAAGGCTACATCCTGACCAACAATCACGTGGTCGATGGCGCGACGGATGTTCGCGTCACTCTTTCCGACAAGCGCGAGTTCAAAGCCCGCATCGTCGGCGCCGATGCAAAAACCGACGTTGCCGTCCTGAAAATCGACGCCCAGAATCTCACTCCGATCACCATCGGCGACTCCTCCCGAGTACAAGTTGGAGACGTCGCGCTGGCCATCGGTGACCCTTTCGGCGTCGGCCAGACCGTCACCAAAGGCATCATCAGCGCCACCGGCCGCGGCGGTCTCGGCATCGAGGACTATGAGGACTTCCTCCAAACCGATGCGCCCATCAATCCCGGAAACTCGGGCGGCGCACTCATTAATGATCGCGGCGAACTGGTTGGCCTAAACACCGCCATCATCTCCCACGGTTCCGGCGGCAGCCAGGGCATCGGCTTTGCCGTCCCGGCCAATCTTGCTCGCCAGGTCATGGACCAGGTCCTGAAAAACGGCCATGTCACCCGCGCCTATCTTGGCATCTATCCGCAGGACGTTACACCCGCGATGGCAAAGGCTTTCGGAGAAAAGCAATCGGAAGGAATTGTCGTCGGCGATGTCTCTGCCAACAGCCCCGCGAAAGAAGCAGGGATTCAGACAGGCGACATCCTTCTCGAAGTCAACGGCAAGCCCGTTACCGACAGCAACCAACTCCGCATGAGCATTTCGATGATGCAGCCCGGCACAGAGCTCAAGCTCAAGACCCTCCGCAACGGCGCCGAACGCGACGCTACCGTCAAGCTCGCCGAAATGCCGGCGGAATCCGCGAAAGCCGATTCGAAGGACGAACAGGGCGGCAGCAAGGCTCTGGAGGGTGTCGAAGTCTCCACGCTCAATCTACGCACCGCCCGCGAACTCGGCATTCCCGAAACGACCAAGGGCGTCGTTGTCACCGACATCGACCCCGCCAGCAAAATGGCCGACTCCGGCCTCCAAAAAGGCGACGTCATTCAGCAGGTAAACCATCAGCCTGTTTCGACCGTCTCTGAGTTCCAGAGCGCCATCAGCAAAGCGGGAAGCGATCCCCTGCTCCTCGTCAACCGCGAAGGCAGAACTCTCTTCATCGCCGCCTAACCAATCGTTCGATATCCCAGGTCCTTCTCCGTCCGGTGCCGGCCAGCAATGGCCGTCACCGGCCCGGAAGAGGAAGCCAAAACGGAACAAGTCCGAACGAGCCGCACCATTTCCCTTGGCAGCGTCTTCGGATGGAAACATGAGGAAACAAACTTTTCACGACCGCGTATCCAGGAACCCATCAGAGGAATCAAATCATAGAAGGGCGTCAGGCGATGAGCAACAAAACGATCAACAAAGAGCCCAAAACTTTCGTCGAAGAATTCCGCGAACGCCTCAATCGCGAAGACCTCGAGCGCCGCTGGAAACTCGAGGCCCTCGACCATCTCTTCACTGAATCCGAGGACCAACCCGAAAAATTCCATCGCCTCTGGATCAAGCCTCTCATGTCCGCTGGCCTATCCCTCGAATCCGCCTTCGCCCTCGTCGTCGAAGCCCGCTTCCGCCCCAACTGATCGGCACTTCTCCGAGATCCCTTCCTCTCCCACGAACGCACCACAAGCAAAACGTGCTAATCTCGGCTCAGGTTGGCCGGCAAAAGAAGCAATCATGACGCCATTTGCTGAGTTCATTGGTGGCCGCGTCGCAATTGTCCTTGCATCGCTGCTGGTGCCGGTGGCCGTGGCATCGCAGAACTCGCGCCCGGCTCCGCCCATTCACGTATCGACACACCTGGTTCAGATCGGCATCATCGTTCGCGACAAGAATGGCGCCGCGCCAGCTCTCACGAAAGACGATTTCGCCGTCTTTGACCGCGGAAAGCCTCAGACCATCAGCGTCTTCACCGCGGAATCCGCCGCGTCGGCTCCGCAGCCTCTGCCACCTCAGCCTCTGCCTCCCAACACCTTCTCTGATCTCCCGCAGGTCAACGGTCCCGCGGTCCGCAGCATTACCATCGTTTTGCTCGACAACCTTAATACCCTTTCTGGCAACGGACATGAAGGGTATGAAACCAGTCCCTACTGGATGGAAGATCTCGCGCTGGCCAATGCGAAAGCGCATCTTATCGAATTCATCAGCACCCTCGATCCTAGAGATCGCGTCGCCATATACGGTTTAAGCGACACTCTGCATGTCCTGTCCGACTTCACGGGCGACCGCGACCGTCTTCTCCCCGTCCTGAAAAACTACCAAACCACTTCGAGAACCAACCGCGATGAAGTTGAGCCAGGCAAATGGCACACCCCGGTGCCCGGGGAATTTAACCCCTACATGGACGCACAAGCTCTGCAATTGGCCGCGATTACAAATGAGCGTCGCGCCGCAGCAACAATGTCCGCTCTCCAGTCCATCGCCTCCCACGTTGCCAACATTCCTGGCCGGAAAAACCTCGTCTGGCTCACAGCCAACCTTCCTTTTTCGGGCTCAGCCCTTGCACGTATCCTGGGCCCTGCACAGATCGCCGCATATCCAGTCGACGGGCGCGCCTTGCTCACCCGGAAAAGTCCTGGAACAGAGTGGGAAATAGACGATCAGCTTGGCGGTGTCTTGGGGATTGGCATGCCTGCACAGTCGTCGGAGCCCATTGGCATTGACACAATGCAAAAGCTAGCCGAGGAAACGGGCGGCCGCGCTTTCGTCAACACCAACGACCTCACTGGCGCCATTCGCGACGCCGTCGAGGACTCCGCCGTCACCTATACACTCGGCTTTTACATCAATTCCGACTCGCTGGACGGGAAATTCCATGAACTGAAAGTCCAGCTCCACCGCTCCGGGTTCGGTCTCCGCTATCCTAGAGGCTACTTCGCACTGAAGGATGCCCCGGCCACCCAAGATGACCGTCACAACAGCTTTCTGATTGCTATCAAGAGTCCGCTGGACTCCTCCGCGATTCCCTTGCAGATTCAGGTGTCTCGGCTGAATCAGCCAACGCCAGATTCCTTAAGCCTTTCTGGCTCAATTGGCATTCACGATATTCAGCTCGCCGAGGGCGACCAGCTCCGTACAGGCGCTCTCGACATAACGGTGATCGAACAAGACCAAACCGGAAAAGTGCTCCGCGAATCAGCCAATCGCATCCATCTCCGCTTCAGCGAAAAACAATATCCGGACATTTTGAAATCAGGCATCCGCTTTCGCAAGTCCGTTCAGCCGCAATCCGGTGCGACCACTCTGCGGGTGCTTGTCCAAGACCCTGCCACCGCCGCAATTGGAAGCCTGACCATTCCTCTCGCTCACGTGGACTGATTCGGAACCTGCGAGGAGCCGCCCCAAGAATCAGGCGGAACCAGCTGAGGTCTCGGTTTTGGCTTTTCCACACTTTTCCACAGTCTTACCAAGCCGTCTCAATCCGGCCAACCCCCACTCATCCTTCGACTACCAGCTCTCTCAGGCGAATTTGCCTCGCACGCTTGGCCCAAGACAGCCGTCTCGGCCGAATTCGGTCCCGCTTTTCCTTGCGCCAGAAACGGGCCCGCAACATTAAACTGTTACTCATATCGGCGTTCCATGTTGGGAAGGCCCTTAGTCAGGCGAAGGGAGGCGTGACTCGTGTCAAAACGCTTGGAAGGTAAAGTAGCCGCTATCACCGGCGGTAACCAGGGCATCGGCTTGGGAATCGCCGAGCGCTTCATCCAGGAAGGCGCAGCCGTCTCGATCTGTTACCGTTCGGACGGCGAGGGCTCCGAACGGGTCGCTGAAAGCCTTCGCGCCGGCGGCGGAAAAGCCATCGCCATTCAAGCCGATATCTCAAAGCTTGCCGACGGCCAGCGCTTCCTTTCCGAAACCGTCTCGCAGCTCGGCGAACTGGATATCCTCGTGAATAACGCCGGCGTTGAAAAGCGCGCCAGTTTTTGGGATGTGACCGAGGCAGACTACGATTTCGTGCTCAACGTAAATTTGAAGGGCCTGTTTTTTGTCACGCAAGCGATGGTCCGCTACCTGAGGCAGGCCAAGCGCCCGGGGAAGATCATTAACATCAGCTCTGTCCACGAAGAGCTTCCCTTCCCGCATTTTACTTCCTACTGCGCCAGCAAGGGCGCGCTCAAAATGATCACCCGTAATCTTTCGATAGAGCTTGCGCCCTTCAACATCACCATCAACAACATCGCCCCCGGCGCGATCGAAACGCCTATCAACAAGAATCTGCTGAATGATCCCGTGAAGCTCAAGAGTCTCCTGGACAACATCCCGCTTCGGCGTCTCGGAAAGCCGGAAGACGTGGCGTCCATAGCGGCTTTCCTGGCCTCCGAAGAATCCAGCTATGTAACAGGAACAACGTTTGTCGTGGATGGCGGTCTAACTTGGAATTATGAGGAACAGTAGCGGCCTCTAAACAGTCTCGCGACCCACCAGGGGACAAGCTACCTTTCGGCCGGCCGGCCCGCCCGTGAAGCGATATTTCAAACGCTGACGATCCGCCGCTTGCGCGCTTTCCCGGAAGCCGCGCGCGCTGCTTCCAAAAGTTTGCGTGCATTTTCGCGGATATCGCCGTGGGAAAAAACGGCATTGCCGGCAACAAGAATTTCCGCGCCCGCGCGAACAATATCGCCGACAGTATCGAGCGCGACCCCTCCATCGATTTCTATGCGGAATTCCAGCCCGCGAGACACGCGGAGGCGCGCCAGCGATTCCACTTTCTTCAGCGAGTTGGGAATGAAATGCTGTGCGCCAAATCCCGGATTCACGGACATGACCAGAACGTGATGTACGAAATCCAGAACTTCATCGAGCATGTGCACCGGAGTCGCCGGATTGATGACCACGCCTGGCTTGCAATCGTGCGACTCAATCAGATGGAGCGTGCGGTCCAGATGAACGCAAGCTTCCTGATGGACGGAAATCCAATTTGCACCAGCTTCCGCAAACGCCGGAATAAATTGATCCGGATTTTCAATCATCAGATGGCAATCGAAGGTCGCATCCGGAATAGTTTTGCGGAGCGAAGCGACCACGGGCGGCCCGATGGTGATGTTCGGCACAAAGTGCCCGTCCATCACGTCCAGATGCAAAACCGTGCCGCCGCCGTCGAGCGCAGCTTTCGCCTCGGCGCCCAACTGCGCGAAATTTGCAGATAAAATCGAGGGTGCCAGTTCAATGACGGAAGCCACTTCAGCGCTCCTCCCGCTTCTACGACTTTCTCGCGAAATTCGATTATACGCGAGAGCCGCCCGTTACTTTCCTAAAACGATGTGCGCGCAGTTCTATCGAACTACAGCCGTCGTCCGGTAAGAGCGCTCATCTCGTGGCGGGCACGGAAATGGTCCGTCGCTCCCTGCTGCTCCGGCACGCGAGTTCAAGCAGGCGCATAAGGTCGAGCGCCCAATCCGGCGATACGGCCAGCTCGGCCTTGCCGAGGATGGCGTCGCGCAAGTTGGCGTAGAAGTCACGATAGTCGCAGCTCGCCGAAGGAATGCGGCGCTCGGTGGGCGTGCCGTTCCCTGAAAGCGTCAGCAAACCCCAATTTTCTTCCGGCTCCGCTCCCCAGGCCCCGTCCACGGGAACGTGGCCGCGTCGAAGATTATTTTCCTGCGGATCGAACGACTGTTTGAGGAATGCGCCTTGCGTCCCGTGCAAGAGAAAACGAGCGCGAGTCGCGGCAGCCAAAATGGAGGACCGCAAATCAACGCGCAGGCCGCGAGGATAGTGAAAAGCGAGGTCGAACGCATCATCGGCAACGGCGCCCTCGCGCTCGATACGAATGTCAGCCGTCAACGCCTCGGGCAAACCGAAAAGCAAAAGCGCGTGATCGATCAGGTGCGGACCTATATCGAAAAAGATGCCAGTGCCAGGCCCGGAACGTTCGCGCCACGCGCCCGGACGAAGTTGAGGACGAAAGCGATCGTAGTTCGATTCAAAGCGAACGATTCTTCCGAGCGCGCCGCTCGCGACAAGTTTTACGATCGCCTGAAAGTCGCCGTCGTAACGGCGATTCTGATAGACGGTGAGCAGACGGCCTTGTTGCTTGGCAAACTCGACCAGAACGATCGCTTCCGCAAGAGTTGTGGTGAAAGGCTTGTCCACGAGCACGTCGCGCCCCGCGGCCAGACATTGCTGCGTAAGCGGAAAGTGCGATTCGTTTGGCGTGGCGATGACGATGAGGCGGATTTCTTGGATAGCGAGAAGCTCATCGAGCGTGCGGACAATGCGGACATCGGGATATTTTTCGGCCGCAGCGTTTCCGCTGCGTTCGAAAATCGCCGCGAGCCGCAATCCCGGCACCGCGCGAATTACGGGCGCGTGAAAGGAACGTCCCGCGAGTCCAAATCCGATGAGGCCAACATCGATCATAATAATATTCCGAAAGGGCTTGTCTAAGCATCCAAGAAACGGTCATAAAGCCGTCCGGCGCGCGATCGCGAGCGCTTCCGAAAAGGCGCTCCATACTATCGCATCGTATTATGCGGGGGACGGGATTTTGAAGTGGCGGGGATTACATTTTCCATAGGCGAAAAAAGGACTCGGGAAACGCCGTGTTGCTCGCAAAGCTGCAGTCCTGCAGAATGGTTGATAACCAGTGAGCACAGAAGCTATCGCCAGCAACGCCGCAGCACGCCAGCGCTATTTGCTGGTCTTGCTCTTCGCCGGGTTCGTTCTGACGGGCGTCGAGATTACGCTCGCCGGCCCCTTGATGCCGCAGTTCATTGCGCGGTGGTCGCTCAACGATTCGCGAGCCGGCATTCTGCTGGCCGTTCAATTTTCAGGATCGCTTGCGGGCGTGTGGCTATCCAGTTTGGTCACGCATTACTTCGGCACGCGCACTTCTCTCGTTCTCGGTTATCTAATGATCGGCACTGGTCTCCTAACGTTGAACAATTCCTCGATGACCGTGGTGCTATTCGCATTGGGAGCTCTCGGAATCGGCTATGGCTTGGTGGTTCCTCCGACAAATCTCGCCGTAGCGGAAATCGGCGGCGCGAAAAGCGCTTCGCTCGTCAGCCTGGTGAATTTCGCGTGGGGAGCGGGAGCCGTTTCTTGTTCTCCACTGGTTTTGCTGGCGCTGAAAAAAGGATTTCTTCCCGCGCTTCTTTTCTTTCTCGCTGCCTTCGGCGGCCTGCTGGCTTTTTCTTTTCTATTTGCGGCGTTTCCCGAAGGGAAACACAGGACAACGAATCCCGCATCCGCTTCGCCTGCCATTAGCCCGGGCTTCCTTACAACCGTCACGCTTGCCGCTCTGTTCTTTTTGTACGTAAGCGTGGAGGTAAGCCTTGGCAGCTGGTCCGCTGCCTATGCAAAACGGCTGCCCGGCGGAGGAGAAGGCATCTCCACGCTCGCGCCCATGTTTTTCTACGGAGGTCTCCTAGCGGGCCGCGCGGTCGCGCCGTTCGTTCTTGCCCGCATCCGCGAATTTCATTTGGTGATGTTTGCGCTGATGCTAGTCATCGCCGGGAATACCGTGTTTGTTCTGGCCGCCACCCAAAAAATCTCTTTCCTCAGCGCTGCCGTCGCCGGCCTGGGGTGCGCGGCGATTTTTCCGGTTTACGTTGCGTGGCTCTCGCGCTGGTACGGACCGAGAGCGGTAAGTCTCGGCAGCCTTATGTTTTCCATGTCCTCGGTGGGATCCGCGGTTGGCCCGTGGTTCGTGGGACTCGTTTCCGCGCACGCCGGCGGCTTGCGCGTGGGCCTGCTTGTGCCCCTTGCCGCAGCTGTCGCGATGGTTTTTCTGCTTCTCCTCGTGCGGCGCCAAGCCGCTGCCTGAGGTATTCTCTCTCCGTGCCAACGACTTCACAGCGCTCCCCGACGACGGGGCTTCTTCTCGGGCTGATCATCACGCTCGCCGCGGTGGTAGCGTATTCGTTTTACATTACGGTGCAACTTTCCGGCCTGCGAAAATTGCAGAGCGAAATGGTTGACCGGAACCGCAGGGATTCGCTCGAGCTCTTGCGCGTGCAGAACGATTTGAATTCGGTGGGGCTGGCGATGCGCGACATGCTGGACGCGAGCGAGCCCTATCCGCTGACGTCATGGTCGGCACAGTTCGAGCGAATTCAGGAGGATCTGGACGTCGCAATGCGTCTCGAAGAGCAATTGGGGGGAGCCAATCGCACACAGGAACAGCGAGACTATCTCAGCCACTCTGTGGCGCAATTTTGGGATGCGGTGCATCGCATGTTCAGGCTGGCGGCGGATGGAAAAGACGCGGAAGCGCGCGAGCAAATCCGGCTGACGCTGCAGGCCAGGCAGGAATCGCTGAGCACAGCGGTTTCGCGGCTGCTGGTGCAGAATAACGAAGGCGAAGAGCAGGCCGCCGGGCGAATCGCAAACATTTACAACGGCGTGCAGCGGCAACTCTATTTGTTCTTGGGAGCGACACTCATTGCGATCGTGCTGACGAGTTTATATTTGATTCGCACGAACCGGATTATTTTTGCGAGACTGGCGGCACTTTCCGAGCAGCGAAGCGATCTGGCGCAAAAACTAATTTCGACGCAAGAGTCCACGCTGCGGCATATTTCGCGCGAGCTACATGATGAATTCGGCCAGGTGCTCACGGCCATTGGCTCGCTGCTGGGCCGCGCTGGAAACCACTTACCGGAAGGATCGAAGGTGCGGGAAGAAGTGCAGGAGGTGCGTGAGATCGCGCAATCGACGCTCGATAATATTCGGAGTTTGTCACAAGCCCTGCATCCCGTGCTCCTGGAAGAAGCTGGACTGGTGAGCACGCTGGACTGGTATATTCCGACAGTGGAGCGCCAGACGGGCCTTGTGCTGCATTATCAGAAATCCGGGACGGTTTTTCCGCTCGAGGGAGGCGCCAGCGTGCACGTGTACCGCGTATTGCAGGAGGCGCTGAACAACGTGAGCCGGCATTCGGGAGCAAAGGAAGCCTGGGTGCGGCTGAATTTCTCGGAGGATGCGCTGGAGCTGGAAGTGGAAGATCACGGAAAAGGAATTGTCGCGGGAAAAAATGGCCGCGGGATCGGATTGGTAGCCATGCGCGAACGCGCGGAGATCATCGGAGGCACATTGGAACTTCTGCAGCCCGCAAACGGAGGCACAACGGTCCGTCTGCGAATCGAGCGCCAGAAAGTCGAGAGCCATGGGAGCTAAGCTGAGAGTTTTGTTGGTGGACGACCACGCGCTGGTGCGCCACGGTTTCCGCCGGATTCTGGAAGATGACCCGGAGATCGAGGTGGTCGGCGAAGCAAGCAACGGCGAAGAAGCGGTGCGTCTGGCGACTAAAGAAAAGCCGGCGGTGATCGTGATGGACTGCGCGATGCCGGGGATGAATGGTTTGGAGGCGACGCGGAAAATACTCGAAGAGAGGCCGGAAGCGGCGATTTTGATGTTGAGCATGCACTCCGAAGACACGCTGGTGCGGCAGGCGCTGGAGGCGGGAGCGCGCGGATACATTCTGAAAAATGCGATGGAGCTCGATTTGGCAAACGCCATTAAACGTGTGGCCAAAGGAGAAAAGGTTCTCGATCCGCAGGTGGCTCGCCCGGCGGCCCTGAAGGGCGAACGCGAGAGCGGATTAACGCCGCGGGAGCTCGACGTGCTGCAACGCATCGTGGCGGGAAAATCGAACAAGGAAATTGCAGCCGACCTGAATTTGAGCGCGAATACCGTGTCCGTGCACCGCGCGAATATCATGGACGCGCTGGGGATTCACAAGACGGCGGAGCTTGTGGTTTACGCGATTCGCAACGGCTTGGTGAATCTGCCTTGAAGCGGCGCGATTTTTTATGGAGCGCGTGCGCGGCCGGGATCGGGGCGGGGATTTCTCCGGCACGGGTTTTAGCGCAGGCGGGAAATGATCCCGGTTTTCATCTTACGAATGTGACAGCAGCGGCTGGCATTCAGTTTCAACACAACAGCGGAGCCTACGGCGGAAAGCTTTTGCCGGAAACACTGGGGTCGGGCTGCGCGTTCCTGGATTATGACCGCGACGGGTGGCAAGACATTCTATTAGTGAACGGGATGGACTGGCCTGGACACGAGCGGCAGCGATCGACGCTGAAGCTCTACCGGAACAATCGCAACGGGACATTCAGCGATGTGACCAAGGCCGCCGGGCTCGACGTGGAGCTTTACGGAATGGGGGTGGCCGTCGGCGATTACAACAACGATGGCTTTCCAGACATCTATATCAGTTGCGTGGGACAGAGCCGCCTGTTTCAGAACACGGGCAAAAGCACGTTCGTGGATGTGACGAAAGCGAGCGGGTTGCTTGGCCGGCAAGGATTCAGTACGTCGGCGCTGTGGTTTGATTTTGACCGCGACGGCCTGCTGGATCTTTTTGTGTGCAACTATGTCCGCTGGTCGCCGGAACACGATGTTTTCTGCAGCCTGGATGGGGCTCACAAATCGTACTGCACGCCGGAGGCATACCGCGGAGACACCTGCTGGCTTTTTCACAATCGCGGCAACGGAACGTTTGAGGATGTGACGGCTTCGAGCGGACTTTTTGACAGCAGCTCGAAATCGCTGGGCGTGGCGATGTTCGATTACGACCAGGACGGCTGGCCGGACTTGCTGGTGGCCAACGATACGCAGCCCAACAAACTCTACAAGAATTTGCGAAATGGGAAATTCAAGGACGTGGGAGTTGAAGCGGGTCTGGCTTTCAGCACGGAAGGGAAAGCTCGAGCCGGCATGGGAGTGGACACCGGAGATTTTGAAAACTCTGGCCAAGCCGGCGTGGCGATCACCAATTTCGATAACGAGATGATCGGGCTGTACCATGCCAGCGGTGCTGGGTCCAAAGGCGCGACAACGTATGACGATATTGCGATTCCTTCCGGGTTGGGGCCGGCTTCGCGAAGCACTCTTGGTTTTGGATGCGCATTTTTCGATGCAAACCTGGACGGCTGGCTAGACCTGGCGGTGGCGAACGGGCACATTGACGAGACGGTGAGAAATATTCGCGGGAATGTCGGCTATGCGCAAGCGCCGCAACTTTTCCTGAATCAGAAGGCTGGAAAATTTCGCGACGTGGCAAGAGAGGTGGATGGAGGTTTTCTAACGCCCGTCGTGGGGCGCGGGCTTGCGTATGGCGACTTCGACCGCGATGGCGATCTGGATTTGCTGATGACGACGAATAACGGGCCGGCGTATTTGTACCGGAACGACCAGACGAGCGGGAACCAGAGCATACGGTTCCTGTTGGTGGGAACAAAATCGAATCGCGACGCGATTGGAGCGACGGTGCGAATTTTTGCTGGCGCACACGGCGGGCAAAACCAGTCGAGAATGGTCCGCGGCGGGTCGAGCTACCTGTCACAATCCGAATTGCCGGTGACGTTTGGAGTCGGGAAGAGCGAAAAGGTTGAGCGGTTGACGGTGGACTGGCCCAGCGGGAGGAGCGAAGAGTACAAGGATCTGGCTACCGGAAGAGCCTACGAGATCATTGAAAGCAAAGGAGTTACAAAATAATGAGCATTCTAATCGTTTTGCATTATTGCCAGTTCCTCCTCGGCTCGCTATAACACGCGTAACGAAAACATTGCTTCCTACCTTACCGAAATTAGGCGACGTGGAGGCACCCCAAAGCACCCGTGGCCGGATGCCCGCACAGCATCCGGCCACCATTTTTTTACGGTGAGAAGTCTGCGAAAATAGAGCTTTGGCCCATCGGTGCGCGGCGAAATCTATGTGGAGCGAGGGCGCATGACCTGGATCAAGACAGTTCGCATGGAAGAGGACGAGAGCGTCAAGAAAGCGATTGAAGACGAGCGGAAATTTTACCCCGCGGAGTATGCAACACCGGTGTCTGCGGTTTTTGCGGGAGTGGATCAAAGCATCGTTGGATCGCACTCCTTGTTTCCGGATGTGCTTTTTCATGCGTTCAGCACGTTCGGGGCTTTGATGTCCCCGGAATTACCGCTGAAGCGGCATCAGCACGAAATGATCGCTACGATGGTTTCGGTGACGAACCGGTGCCACTATTGAATCGAATCACACGCAGAGTTTCTGCGCAGGGTGACGTTGGATCAAGGGATGGTCGAGGCGCTGAAGAAGGATTACCGGACGGCGCCGATCAGCGAGCAGGACCGCACGATGCTCGACTACGTGGTGAAGCTGACGAAGGATGCCACGAAAGTTTGGCCGGAAGACCATGCAAAGCTCCGGGCCGTGGGATTTGATGATCGCGGGATTTTGCAGATTACACTGATTGCGTCGTGGTTCAACTACATCAATCGAGTGGCCGATGCTCTGGGAGTGGGGCGCGATGGGAATGCAGCGCCTGCGCCGAAGTGACAGGCTGTTCTAAAATTCTTGGGCCGGAAGTTTTTGATCCCGCGGTCATACGGCGGTAGCGCGGGTTCTGAAGCGGTCGGCTACGCCGCTTTCCTCCAACCACTTCCCGGTAGTCGTCTGCCTGAGGTCATAGCGGAGTAGCGCCCGCAGGTCGGATTCATCGTCCACATCCATTTCGAGCCTTTCGTTTCTTCTCAGGATCATTCTGGCGCCGGCTTGCTCGGCTTCGCGGCGGTGTTTCAGGAAGCTGTTTGGGCCGAAGTGCGAGGGGAAAATCGCCGGTGGGGTGCGAAGAATCGCGTTCGTGCCGGTGCCGTCGCGTGACGGCACCAGGACGACGGATGGCCGGGTGCATTCTGTCAGGAGCAGCTCATCAATGTCACTGGCTCGGACAAGCGGAAGGTCCAGCGGCAAGCGAAGCAGCGTGGTGACTCCGCGCTCGGCAGAAAGGCGCGAGGCATAATCGACCGAGGCGCTTTCCGAAATTTGCTGCCCCTCGCGCAGAATTTCCCAGCCGAGTTTCGCGGCCGTTTCCATCGCTGGCTCGTAATTTGTGACAACAAATATCTTATCGGCGCGCTCGACGCCGCGGACGGCAAGGATAGTGTCGGCCAGCATGGCTTGCGCCAGGCCAAATCGCTCCTCCGGTGTCAGGACCCGCGCGAGCCGCTGCTTTGCGTTTCGCAGGTCTTTGATCGGCAGCAGGAGGGCGCGAAACTCAGGCTGCGGGGCGGAGCGCCGTTCCGGAGGGTGTTCAGAAGGTTGTGGCGGCCGTGCAGTTTCCATCATTGGCCCATCAGGTTGCGTGATATCGTTTGCTCTCGTCCCCTCTTCCGAGCGCACGAAATGCTAAAGCTATCGTACCAGAGGCGGCGGCGGAGAACAGCCGGTGCGGTGAGCGAATACGTCCTCGGAAGCGCGCGGAACATCGGCAGGCCGGAGTAAATTTGCGATGAGCGGAAAAGTTGGGATTCTTGGCGGAACCGGTCCGGAGGGATCGGGGCTGGCGTACCGCTGGGCGCGAGCGGGCGAAGAGATTGTGATTGGTTCACGGGACGGGCAGCGTGCGGAGGAGATGGCCGCCCAACTGCGGGCGCGGATTGGCGGCTCGGCGAAAATCACGGGCGCGGAAAATGCGGCGGCGGCGCAGTGCGATGTCGTCGTCCTGACGGTGCCCTTCGCCGGCTGCGCGGCGCTTTTGAAACAGTTGAAGAGCGTATGGAAGCCAGGGACGGTGGTGATCGATACGACCGTGCCGCTCGCGGCTACGGTGGGCGGAGCGGCTACGCGAATGATCGGGGTGTGGCAGGGGTCGGCGGCGGAGCAGACGAAAGAGTTGCTGCCTGCCGGGATCGGCGTGGCGGCAGCGTTTCAAAATCTTGGTGCGGAACTGCTCTGGAAAGATGAGGACGTCGATTGCGACATTCTGGTGTGCAGCGATGATGAGAAAGCCAAGCAAATCACTTCCGAGCTGGCTGGGAAAATTCCCGGCGCGCGCCCGCTGAACGGCGGAAAACTGGAAAATGCGCGGATCGTGGAATCGCTTACGGCGCTGCTCATCGGGATCAACATGCGGTATAAAGTACACAGCGCGGGGATACGCTTCACGGGCTTGCCAGTCGAGTCGCCGGGAAGAAAGAGCTAAGGCTTCAACACGATGGGAGGACTCACGCGTACCGGCGGGTGGCTGCCGGTTGAGCTCGATGGGGAAAGTTGCAAGGGCATGGCCGGATCGCCGAAGAAAATCCAGGTGCGGCGGACATCGTTGTCGGTGACGCCGGATTCGCCCGAACAATGGCAGCGGCGATGGGCGTCGACGGACTGGTCTTGAGAATTTGGAGAAGCGCCTGATTCATGGAAGCCTGAGGCGGCTGATTGGTGAATCCGGAGGAAGCCCACACAGCCACGGCGCCGCCGTTGGGAGCGAGCAGAAGCGTTTCCGCCAGGCTGGTGGAGTAAACGTCCTGGAAGAAGCCGTTTAGGCAATCCATAAGCAGGTAGACGGACAATTGATCGCCATTGGTAAGCGTGGCGCCCGAAGTATCATCCAGAAAATCCGAGAACGACCATTGTTCGACCGCACCGTGACCCGAGTAGTTGACAAGCAGAGGGCCGCTGTTGAGCGCGGTGTAAATCTGTTGCGTGACGACGGCAGGATCCATGCCGTCCGCAAAGATTTCCGTGGGTTCTAGCGACGATGGCAAATCCGTGGCCGCGAACTTGGTGGCCGCGGTGAAATCCGAGCCTATATTCTGGTCCGCAACGAGCAGAGCTTGCTGGTTGCCCGATCCGCCGCCTGCCAGACCCTTCTCGTAATTCACGATCTTCGAGACCACCAACGTGGCGTCGGAAGCGGTGCGGACCGGGATGCGCCCCGTGGCGATCGTCTCGAAGCCATTTTGCTGGAAGTCGCTGAACCAATCGTCGGAAGCGGTCTTGAACGCGGCTGTTTCGATGATCCGCGTGGGAACGAAATCGAAATCGCCCATGCCGAGGTAATTGCGCGGGTCCAGGGAAGCGTCGCCAACGAGCAATAAATATTGCGGCTTCATAATCCACTTGGATTCGGCGCTTTGCAGGAAATCGCGAATAGCGAAGGGGCTGCGTTCGCCGTAATTGAATGCGTCGAAGACTTCGTCGATGGTGACGACCTTGACGGACAGGCCGCGAGATTGGTGCAGGCTGACGAGCGGGCCGAGTGCGGACTGGAAATCAGGATGCGTGATGATCACCATCTGGCTGCCAAAGCTTTGCGCGCCAAGCGCGGCAGAGGCGTGGAAGGCCAGCCCCGATGGTGGGGCAACCTGATCGCCGGAGAAGACGAGGAGAGTGCGCTCCTGTCCAGCGGCGGGCGGGACGGCTAACGTGATGCCGTAGGCCGTGTCATCTTGTCCAACAGAGCCCGTGAGCTGCGAAATGGCCAGCGGATTGGTGATGTCAAAGACCTGAATCTGCTGGTTCGTGAAACCGGATACGTGCACAGTGCTGCCCGCTGGAGCCGTGGCCTTGAGCCAATTGGAGTCCGCCGTGTAGGTGTGCGGATAGTGCAGGGCGATGGACTGCACGGCGCTTACGTCGTTGTCGCCTTGCAAAGCCGTGAGCGTGATGGTGTTGACGCCGTCCTGGAGCAGGCTGCGATCGACCGGGAAGGTGTTCGTCACGTTCGCGAGATTCGCGAAATCCATTTCGCCGATGCTCGCGCCGTTGAACATTACGGAAACGCTGTGACCCTGTTGGTCGGTGGCACCTTGCAACGTTATGTCCACCGAGACTTGCATGCTGGAATTGGGATCGGCGTGGGTCACCGTGAGTGGCTGGTCGACCGGTTCTGAGGTGACGGCGGCGCCAAAGAAGTTGTCGTTATTTTCGCCGTTGAGCAGGGTGGCGAAATAGGTGGTGCGCTGCTGCAGCACCACAGTAAAGGGGAAGCTTTCCGGTCGGGATAAGCCGGGCGTCACGGCGGGAATGGGCGCGATGCGCATGCCGGGACTCGAACCGCGAATGAGCCAGTAAACGCGTGTGCCGGAGTATGGCGTGTCGATGCCCGTTCCGTAGAACTCAATACAGTCGTTGGGGCCGAGCGCGCCGACTTGGCTGCCCAGGATCAGCATGGGTTGCTGGATGCCCTCGGCGTAGAGCTGGAGAGTCCGTGCGTCGGCGCTGGGGTCAAGCCCGGCGGCAACGAGCTGCGCTTTCGAGACTTGATACCAGCCTTCGCTTTGGACGGAGATTTTTACGGCTGCGTCCCCGTCGAGAGATACCGGCACCTGTCCTGGCGCCGGCGCCGGAAGTATGGGCCGCGGGGTGACTGGCCTGCGCGAGAAGAGAACGGCGGGTTGCACCGTTGCGCGGTTCAATTGCGTCAAGAGAAGCGGCTGCGCGACGGCGCCCGATCTCGGCGCCGCCGAAACATCCATAGAAACGGGGCCGTGGGTCGTGCGCGTGCCGTTGAGATCGACGTCATCCAGCTCGTACGCCGACTGCGAGGTGCCGTCTGGATCGAACCACTGATAGGTCTTCGCGGCGTGCTGCGGACGTCCCCCGCGAATCAAAAGCGCTGAGCCCGCAATGATCGAAGGATTCAAACGCTGGCGGCCCGGGCCATCCAAGCGATAAAGGTTGAAGCCGAGATTGCGGATTTCCTCGCGGGTCTTCCATTCCAGAAGGACGCCGCCGCCCTGCCGAGGCAATGCCCGGAAAGAAGCCAACTGAACGGCAGTCGGACTCAGGATTGTCGAAAGGGACGAGGAAGAATTATTGGAAGTGTTCGGATCGGTGGTGGTCGCGGAGACAGACGCTGTGTTCGTTGATTGCGTCGAAGAGGAAAAGGTGTTGGCGGTGACGTTGATGGTAACGATGACCTGTCCACCGACGCTAATCGGGCCGAGACTGCAGCCGACCGAGTTTGTCCCCGCGGCGTAGGCGCATGTGCCCTGCGTGGTAGACACGGAGACATAGGAAACTTCAGGCGGAAGCGGGTTGTCGCTGACGGTTACGCCTTGTGCCACCGCGGGGCCGTTGTTTGTGACTTGCAAAGTGTAAGTCAGGTTTGTGCCCTGATTTACGGGCTCTGGAGAAGCGGTCTTCGTTATGGCGACGTCGGCCTCCGTGGCTGACGCGATATACACTGTCGTTTGGGCCGTGTTATTGCTGCAAATCGGATCGCTCGCCGCCAAGCAGGGAATATTGATATTCGCGGTGTTCACAACGGTCGTCGGGGATGCCGGCGTGCCGGGCGAAACTCCCTGATTCACCTTGACGACGAGGGGGAAACTGGCCGTGGCGTTCGCTGCAAACGAGGCGGTGTTCGTGCACGAGATAGTTCCTGTTGCGCCGACGGCGGGTAGCGTTCCACAGTTCCAGCCGGTGGGAACAGCGAAAGAAACGAAAGTCGTGTTGGCGGGAATGGTGTCGGTGAAGGTCGCGCTTCCGGCCGCAGTCGCGGCAGGACCGTTGTTCGTCACGACTTGCTTGTAGCTGATGTTATTGCCATCGGTGACAGGATTGGGCGAAGCCGAGCTGGTCACGCTTAGGTCGGCCTGGGTCGCTGCTGCCACGGTAACGTTTGCGGTCGCATTGTTATTGCCGGTATTCGGATCCTCGAGGCCCGAAACGACGCCGGCGGTGTCGGTGATGATTGTCCCATTCGCGGTCCCTGCGGTCACGGTCACCACAACGGTAATCGTCGCAGTATTTCCCGATGGCAGTGCAGGCGCAGTCGTCTCCGAACAACTAATGGTGTTCGGGGTCGTGGTAGTTATCAGGGAGCAAGCCCATCCCGCTGGCCCGGTTGCCGACACAAAGGTCGTGTTGGCCGGGAGGCTCTCGGTCACCGAGGTATTCGGGGAAGCCGACGGTCCATGATTGGTCACCACTTGCGTATAAGTGATATTGCTTCCGGCGGGGACCGAGGTCGAAGACGGAGTGTTTGTAATCGAGTCGTCCGCCTGAGTGGACAGGGTTACCGAGGTCGTTGCCGTCGCCGAATTGTTTGTGAGAATCGGGTCAGATGTTCCGGATGTCACACTGGCGACATCCACAATCTGCGTACCCCACGCGGTTGACGCCAGCACAGTAACGGCAAGCGTGAAGGTTCCCGCTGCCGACTTCGCCACATCGGGATTGGTGCAAGTGATAGTCCCGGTTCCGTTCACTGCGGGAGTGCTGCACAGCCATCCCGCAGGGTGAGTGAGGGATTGAAATGTCGTGTTGGTGGGTACCTGCTCCGTGAAAACAGCGTTCACAGCATCCAGTGGACCGTTGTTGGTTACTACCTGCGTGTAAGTTATGTTGCCGCCGACGAGAACAGGATTGGGCGTAGCGGTATTCGTAATGGCCAAATCTGCGGATGCGCAGTAGGCGCCCGACTGCGTTCCTGGTGTCTCGGTGATGACGAGGTTCGTGGCGGAGATACCCGCTTGGCCGGGCGTTGCACCAAAAGAATCCTGCGCCGTGTCAGTGTTGCCGTTGACGCCGCCGCTGACGCTAATGCTTGTAGGAGTGCCGGAAAGAAGAACCACGCCACCGCCACCGCCGCCGCCCGGACCGTGGCGCTGGCCAGGAAAGCCTCCGGGAGCCTCGTTCGGCCAAGCGGCGCCGGCATTGCCACCGTTGGCGTTGACCGTGAGCCCGGTGAGTGCGCCGTTGTTGGCGAAAAAAATGATTGTGCCACCTGCTCCGGCCCCGCCCGTGCTGTCGTTGAGGGTGCTGAGTGTGGATTGTCCATTCGAGGTGATCGTACCGGTGCCTGCGACCGTGCCCGTGTGGACGATCACAATGCCGCCACCGGCTCCTCCGCTGCTGTAGATGCCGGTGCAAGTAGGCGTCGTCCCCGTGGAGCAGCCGGCGTTCAGCGAGGTCGAATTGTTGTTCGCGGCCGAAATGTAATAGGAGCCGTTGTTCGTGGTGCCCGCGCCACCACCCCCGCCCATTACAATGGCGCTCGTGGTTGCCGGGAATGCCGAGCCTCCAAAACCTCCGTCGGTGGTGTTGAGCGCAACATAGCTGTTCCAGCCATAACCACCGAGCCCGCCCGCGCCGCCGTTGCCACCCGCGCCGCCGCCGGAATTGTAGTCATTGTTAGCGGGGTCTCCATCAGTCCCGCCACCGCCGGCATTGCCGGGCGCGCCGCGCGCAAAGCTTCCGTTGGGCAAGCCTTCCACGGCAGCGGTGCTTACGGCTGCAGTCGTGGTGGTGGCTATCGTCGCCGGGGCAAGGTAGTAGGGGGTGCCGGCGATGCCCTCCCCTTTCGAAGCGTTTGCTGCGTTAGTGGATAGTGTTCTGTAATCGGTGTCGGAGCCTGTTCCGCCGGTGAGCAGTAATCCGCCGCCGCCGCGAAATCCGAGGCTGTCGGCAGCCACCGTTCCGTTCAGAGTAAGTTGAGAGGCAACGTCGAGAGCAAGTACCCCTCCAACGGCGCCATTCCAGGCGAGAGGAACGAGACCGGAGCTTAGCGTGGCTGACGTATATTGAGGAACGCGAATTACCTGATACGTTTGTTGACCGTTGGCCCCAGCCTTATAAGCAGCTTCTACGTAAGTATTCAAGAGGCCGCCGCTTGCTCCCGTGCCTTGGAAAGTCAGCGTGCCGGTAGCAGCGGCAACCGTGCTCGTGGCAGTGACATATTCAAAGAGCCCGGTGTTCTGGATGTTCGTCGAACCGGTAGCCGGATCGCCGGCGCTCCCGTCTCCATAGGCGCCAGTGTTCGTCGAACTGATGAGGGCATCCTGCATCTGGATGATCAGCAGAAGATCGCCGCTGGCAATCTGCTTGGCGGCACCCGAGGATGTACCCAGTTTGACGGTGGTTGCACCGGCCGCGAGGGTGCCGGCGGCTTTGGGGGGATAGTAGGTATTGATTATGCCCGTCAGGTTGCCGCCCGCGCCGTCATTGCCTGGCGTGGCGCAAACCAGAGGCTGCACAACGGTAACCACGGTGGCGCTGTTGTTGGCGGAAACGGGATCGGTGGTGGAGGTGCTGACCGTCGCGGTATTCGAAATGGGGCCAGAGGTAGAAGGCGTTGTGACGGTGATGGTGATTGTTCCGGCCGCTCCTTGCGCGAGGGTGCCGGTGAGGGAGCAGAGGATCGCGGTTGTGCCCGTGCAAGCCCATCCAGTCGAGCCGTTCGCGGACACAAGAGTAGTGCCCGTCGGTATCGTATCCGCAACTTGTACGGCTGCGGCGGAACTCTGCCCGAGGTTTTGCACCTGGATTGTGTAAGCCAGGGTCGAAGAGAGGAATACGGGCGTGGGCGTTGCGGTCATGAATAGAGCCAGGTCCGCATCCGCGGCGGGCTCGACAAGCACAGTCGTAACGCTCGTGTTGTTGTTCGGCACAGGATCGATGGTCTGGGAGGTCACGGTGACGGAGTTCAGAATCGTCGTGTCGGCGGCCGTTCCGGCATTTACGCTCTCTGTGATGACGATTGGATCGGCGGCTGTCGTGGCGCCGTTCGCCAGGGCCAGGTTGTAGGTGCAGATGATAGGACCGGAATTGCCCGCACCCGGCGTGGTGCAAGTCCAGTTTGCGTCGACCGTGATGCTCTGAAACGTGGTGCTGGCCGGCGTCTGCTGATAGATGACCAGCGTATTGGCTGGCACCGCATTGGGACCGTTGTTCTGCGCGATTTCGGTGTAGTTGAAATTGACGCCGGTGTCTACGACGGAAACAGAGGTGGTTTGCGTCATCGAAAGATCGGCCTGGGCCGACACTGGCGATGCATTGAGAAACAGCCCGAAAGCGGCAATCAATCCGAAGCACAAAGAACTCGCCGAAAAGCGGCAGAGGCGCAACGCCGAAGCCAGTTTCAAGCGGTGCATCCAGACGCGCGCTGCATGCAAGCACCTGGTGCCGGGCCTTTCCAGCGAAACTCTAAGCCCATTCCGCTCGATGGCTATCACTTTGCCGAAAATCCGATTTACGGCAGGATCGTTCTCCTGGCTGGCGTCGCCACGCGTAACAACTTCTCCAGCGGATCCGTCCGTGAAGCGAACGCGGTGCACACGAAATCTCTCTTCGCCATAGGTGAGTGCCACATCGCCCCGGGCGATCGGTTGCTCCGCGGGAGCCACAATCACAGCGTCGTTATCGAGAATATTCGGTTGCATGCTCTGACCCTGAGCACGAAACCGCACACTCACGCCCCGATCGAGCAGCTCCTCGCAAACGGCGGCGAATTGCTCGGAGTTCCGCCTCACTATGGGTTTATGCTCCCGCACGGCAGATGGCCTCCACGGCGGATTCATCGGGAACAAACTGAAAAATGGAGCAAGGAACCTGGCGGGCGACGCGATCCAGAAAATCCAGCGTGAACTGAATGCCATCCGCGGAATGGTGTGTCACGAAACTGCGGGTAAAAAGTTCCGCTGCCGCCCGGCCCGCCGCGAGCGGAAACTGTTCGTTGCATCTCCCATGCGCCAACAGATAGATTCCGGAAAGCGGGGCACAATCCGGCGAAGCGATGCCTGCATCGCCATGCCACGGCGTGCCGTGCATCCAGATTTGTCCGTCCTCGACACGCAGGATGATGCGATCGTCGCTGAGGATGCGCACGCCGGGACGATCGATCCACAAGCGGGCGGTCGTGCTCTTCCCGGCTCCAGAATGTCCGAGGAAAAGATGGCCACGGCCGTTTTCGTCCGAAATCCCAACCGCATGCACTTCGACACCCTCACCGCGTGACAGCCGGTGAATCATCAGCAGTTCGTCGAGCGGGTACTCGAGAGGATAGACAGGTCGATCCGTATCGAAGTATCGCCGCGACAGCAGCACGCGCCCGGAGCGAAATTCGGAATCAAGCCAAGCTTCTTTGTAAGGAGTCATCCCCAGGAGAGGCGAGAGAAAGCTGAAGCGGTATCCGCTGGGCTCCGCGAACAGCGACCACAATCCGCCGGAATGGAACAAGAGCGTGGAAGTCGGCACTCGAAGAGAATCCGCCCACGCAACTTCTAGGTTCACATCACAAGGTCCGGGCTCGACAGCAAAAGCGCTGAGTTCCCGCTCCGGTGTAAGACGCAACTCGCCTTCCGCTTCTAGCCCGAAGGTGATTCCCCCGATTCGATAGGAAAGTTGGGAAGCGCTCGGGAAGTCTGTTTCGTCGGGCGCTTCCGCTTCTGGAAATTGCTTTTGGGATCGCAGCATTTGGATTCCCTGCCCTCTCACGATCCCAGCGTCCTGCAAGATACGAACGAGCGGCAGGAGGAGCTCGCCACTGGCCCCATGGCGCCGGTAACTTTGCAGTGTCCAAGCACGGCTTCTTCGGGCCGCAGACTTACACGGATGACTTTGGGCGGCTCGTAAGCTCCGCTCTTTCCATGCCCCAGTGGTTGCTTGTCGTTCTTGTCGTTCTCGTCTTTCACGACCACACTTCTTCCTTCACCGATGTATCCGGCAAGAGCCACACGCTGCACCGCTATTTCCGGACGCAGGCTGCAAAATATTCAAAACGGCCGAGGCCGGCCGACCAACCGGACCAGGTTCAGAGCCCGGCTTCACGTTCTTCAGGCGCTCGGCAGATCCGAGCAATTCCCCGTGATACGTTCCACCTTCGCAGCACTTGCAGTCCCCATGTTCCGGGACGCTATAGCCCAACGCATAAGCGCGAAGATGCGCAACCTGGCACAGGAAATCGACGGGAGACTCCTGGTCGCCATTTTCAAGTTCGCCGTTCGCAGGGCACATGCTGCACAACGACTGAATCTGGCACCGGTCGCAGATCGAGGGACGCGTCCGTGGCTGATTGCGGATTTCGCGCAGCGGACCTTCCCAGCCTTCCCGGAAACTCCCTTGCCTGATGTTGTAGCCCTGTTGATGCGAAATCACGCAGATGCTCATCGTGCCGTTCGGATCGATGGCGCAGCCCGCCACTCCCCCGCCGCAGGTGTATTTCTGCCGTTCGGCTTGCTCAACCACCGGTGGCATGGAAAGTTCCTGCTCGGCCATGCTGCGGTAGTCTTCCTTGCGCCTCGGCTCGGAGAAATCCAGCTCGACAACTTGCTCGGGAGAGATGCGCACCGCGAGTGGGCTCTGCGAGCAATCGATTCGCGGATTGATCAGGGAATCGAATTTGAATTCGACGCCGAATTCTTCCTCAGCCAGCCTTTTCATTTCGAAGGTCTCATGCTGGTTGATAGTGGTGGGCACGGTCTTGAGCTTCAGAGGCAGGCCTCGCTCAAGAAGCAGCCGGATGCCTTTCATGCAACGGTCATAGGAACCGGGAATCTGCGTGAGCGCTTCGTAGGTCTCGCGTGTTGCGCCGTAGAGCGTAATCTCGATCGCAAAGGGCCGGTATTCGGCAAGGTAATTGGCGATGCGCTCGTTGATCATCGTCCCGTTCGTGAACAGCGTGATCAGGAAGCCGCGCTTCTTGGCCTCCGTGTAAATCTCAAGAAAATCCTTGCGCGCGAAAATCTCGCCGCCCGTGTAGAGCAGCCACAGACAACCCGCCTCGACGAGTTCATCAAGGAGGTGGCAATGCTCTTCGAAGGTGAGTTCTGCGGCGCGGGCCGCGTGGTCGCTCATCGGCAGGTTGTTGTAGCAGTGGAGGCATTCGAGCGGGCAACGGCGCGTCACCTCGATGGACACCTCAAGCGGCGCTCGTTTCCCTTGAAAGCGTTCGTGAACCAGAGTCGTCAAGTCGCCGTAAGCTGCCGTTTGCACTTCTAACCGCCCACTTTCTCCGTGAAAATCTAGTACTCTCAGTACCTACCTGAAATGAGCACTCCCCACACTTCAAGCGTCGTGCCTCTGTGAAGGCAAGCCGAGAAGGAGGGGACTTACTAAACCGTGCGAACCAAGCCAATTTCCTGCAGTTCAGCCAGATAGCTCTGAACGTCTGAAAATGCCTGTTTCGCATCTACTTCATAGTGCGTGGCAACCCAATCCGCCAAGTCTTCCACGGAATGTCCCTGTTCAAGGAGGTGCCACAAGCTTCGACCGACCGGATTGAAGGTATAGACGGAATCGAGATCCCCCACACCACGGCAAATGGGTACAACGATCGTCTCGCCAGCAACTTCGCGGGAGACAATAGCCGTGTTCCGAGTGTGGCGGACCGGTGTCGTATTTAACCTGGGGGTTAAATATTCAGACCCTGGAAGCTCTGAAAGAGGGCTTGACATGGTTCTAGTGTCCGAAATGGAACAGGGGTTGTCACGTTCCGGGAAGTACAGTGTTCCGTACTAGTACCCTCGTAGTACGGAGTGCCTAACGTATACATCGCATTACTAAGCCGCTTCTCTACTATGATTTACTTGGCAATGGAGGATATGAGGATGCCGGCGGTTGCAGGTCTCCAACCCAGAGTTTTGAGAATCGAGGAGCCCTGCCGCTCAAAGTGGAACAGCTGGCCGGGTTCTCACGATGCATCACCTCACGATCCCTAGAAGTTCGACCGAAGACTCGGAAATACTGCGGTTTACTCACACATGATTTCCGCCGTGGCGCGGCTCGTAATCTCATCAAGGCGGGCGTCAGTCCTCATGTCGCAAAGAAAATCACCGGGCACAAAACCGGCCATATTTTCGACCGCTATACCATCCAGAACACTGCCGACGTACGCGAAGCTCTCATTAAGGTCGGTCGCGCTGGAGCGGTTGCTGAAATGTCACCCTCAAGATAAACTTAACGATCAGCGGCGCTATGGTGCAAAGGTTAGCACGCGGCCCTCTCAAGGCCGAAATACGGGTTCGAGTCCCGTTAGCGCTACCACTCAATAAGGCCTTTTGTTCTTTCGCACCGGCTGAAATGTGAATGAATAAAAAGCTACCGCTCCCCACTAATTTAGACAGCCAGGGTCTCCTTTTTCGGTACACCTGCGAAAGCCAAGAAGGCCTCGTGCGGCGTGCGATTCCCGACTCCGCGATGAGGCCGGTCGTGATTGTATTCTTCGATCCGAACCGTTCGATGTAGCTGTTGCCTTCCGGGCGATGATAGGCCGTCCTTCGACTGCGATTCAAGGAGCTGCGCCACCCGCCAGGTGTGATGAGCCTGGCTTCAAAGAACTGCTAGGGTAGTGTGCTAATGTCGCTATCCGCGCCGCCAACCACAATAAGACTTTAGGAAAGAACTCATGTTGCGCAGACTGAGCATCGCAATTTCTTATTTCGTTTCGATTGTTTACTTCTTATTGATTCTGTTGCCTTCTGTCTATTGTCTTCAGCATGGATGCAGAGGACCGGAGGGTGATGCTTTTATGCCTGCCTTCTTTCTTACTCCGTTTGGGGCAATCGCTACCGCTTTCTCATTGCACAACAGCATACAGCACATCAGAAAAAGACAATCATGGTCCTGGGTTTTCTGGCCTCTCGCAATTGTTTTCGCAACCGTCCTCCTGGGTGCAATTACCTTCATCGTATGGTTGATTTATGAACTCGCAACTCATCATCGTTAAGGGCGAAGCCGCTGCAAGTGAACTGGACCCAAGTGCCTACTCATCCATTAATAGAACTTCTTAAGGCCCAGAGATTCGAGTAAGACAAGCGCAACAAACTGTGTTCCATAAATAAGGTAGCGGTGCCAGAGACGCCTTGGCTCGTGCGACAATCGGAAAAACCACTCAAGTCCATGCTCGCGCATCCACAGCGGGGCTTGCGCGATTCTTCCAGTATGAAAGTCAAACGCGGCGCCCACGCCCACCAACACGGGCGCCTTGAGCCGGCCTTGGTGCTCGGACATCCAGCGTTCTTGTTTAGGAGCCCCGAGGCCGACCCAAACAACATCGGCGCGGACGCTGTTGATCAGGGAAACTACGTCTTGGTCCTCTTGTCGAGTCAACGGGCGGAATGGCGGGCAGAATGCGCCCGCAATCTGCAAACCCGGAAAACGAGCAGCTAAACGGAGGGAGAGGTCCTCGGCGACTCCCTCTGCACCGCCATAAAAGAAATGGCGGTAGCCTTGGGCAGAGGATTCTAGGCAGAAGCGTTCCATCAGCTCCGGGCCATAGACTCTCCTCTGAAGTGCAAGCCCTTTTCGCCGGCCCAGCCACACGAGTGGAAATCCGTCGGGAACGACCAAATCCGCACCGAGCAAGATCTTCTTGAAGCTTTCCGCATGTTGCGCCTCCATCAAGCTGTGCATATCCGTGACGGCAATGTAACGGCATGCGTCACGTCGCTTGATCCATTCTTCCATGCGCGACACCACCTCCGGAATTTGCACGGCGTCCACCCGCACACCGAGCACTTCATAAGATGGAGATTTGTACTGCGATGCGTGCGGCATAGGCTCTGTCAGCTCGATGGTTCGAGACACCGATAGACAACCAGGTTATTGGGAAAAATCCGCAGGCCGATCTTGCGCACGGTAGCCTCAGGAAACAGAGCGCGCAAGGCGCCAGCGGAAAGCAAATCGATAGGCGCGTAATGCCGCAGATAGCCCGGCGAAAACCGGCAAAATTTGCGCTGCCATTCTGGAGATAGAAATTGATAAAAAGGAAGAAGCGTGTGGGGATCGATGGGGAAATAGCGGTCGGGAGTGGCTACAAAATAACCCTTTCGCGCGACACGCCGGATTTCTTCTGCAAACCGCTGCTGCCTGTAAGCCCCGCCTACGTGTTCGATAACCGCATTGGAGAACACCCAATCGAAGGAACGGTCTGGAAAGGGCAAGGAGCAGCCGTCCGCTATTTCGCACTTCACGTGCTCCAACCCCTTCTCTCGAATCACTTGTGGATCCAGATTGACAATCCTAACTGCGGTAAAATACCGGTATATGCGGGCGAATTCACCAAGGATTCCCGTCCCGCCGCCGACATCCAGCAGCGAATCGCGCCTCCGAGGCCGCAGAGCGTCAAAAAAAAGGTCGCACTTCTGTGAGCGTAATTTCAGGTGGATCGGAGTGAGCAACCTCAGAATTGCTTCCATTCAGCCTGCCCCTTTCCGGCGTTCCGATAAAGCCTTGGCTTCGCCCGGAACAAAGGCTTTGACCAAGGCGACGGACTCCTTACCTCTCGGATCTACCGATTCGTAGGCGTTCTCCAGGCTTTTGAGCGCTGAGCGGGCGTTATATTTCGATTCGAACTCCACCCGCGCGTCCAAGCCCATGGTTTTCGTTTCGTCGGGATGGGTCCAAGCCCATTCGACTTTCAGGGCGAGGTCTTCGGCGTGGCCCGGTGTGAAATACAATCCCGTGTACCCATCGCGGACAATCTCGGCCAGACCTCCGTGGCCGGCCGCGATGACAGGGACTCCGCAGGCGTAAGCTTCCGCTATCGCCATCGGAAAACCCTCGTAGCAAGTGCTGGGAACGATCAGAAATTTCGCGGCGTGCAGCCTTTCCATTGTCGCCTGAGCACCGAGCCATCCGGAAAAATGAACGCCTCGCAAACTGAATCGCGCGAAGTCGCGTTCCAGGGAGGCACGCAGGGGCCCCTCGCCCACAATTTCTAGTGGAATTACGGCGGACAGATTCGACCACGCAAGTGGAAGAAGTTGCGGACCTTTTTCTTCCGATAGTCTGCCGATGTAAAGCGCGTTTTGACCGCCGTCGATCCGGCGTCCGGGATCTGGAGCGATGAAGTTGGGTTTGACGCGGATTCGAGCCGGGTCGAAACCTGCGTCGACGAATTTTCTGCGCGCAAATTCAGTACAAACCAGGAAGAGATCAACCTGCTCTGTCCAAGTTCGCAACAGCTGGTGAGCTGTTAGCATGCCTGCCAAAGCAGCGCTCGCGAGCCGCGAGTCGTGATAGCAACCATGAACAATCGAGCGAAGCAGAGAATGAGAAATGCATTCTTCGCAAATCTCACCGTCCCGAAAGAGGTTGCCGCCGGGGCACAGAAGCCTGTAATTGTGGAGTGTCTGCACGACGGGAATTCCCGCCGCGTGGCAAGCGTAATATGCGGAAGGAGAGATAAGAGGAAACGTGTTATGGAAGTGGGCAACGTCAGGCAATTCCCTTCTGAGAATGTCCCGCAATTCATGATTCGTGCGTTCCGACCAGGAAGTGCGCCAACCGAGGCTAGCTTTCTCTAGAAAGGAGTATCCCCGAATCTCCTCGTTGTGCCGGCTGTATTCGATGACCTGGTGCCCGGCTTCGCGCAGAAGCCTGATTTCAGACTCGCAAACGGCGTCCTCGCCGCCCGGCTTCTGATAGAAGTTGTGCGCCACGAGAATTTTCACGGTCTTGGACTTTCGAAAGCGCTTGCCGCTGGGCTCTTTTTCTTCACGTCTTGTGGGCGCTCACGGCAAAGAAATGTTGCATGCGTCGTCAGCAGCCGTGCGTAAATCCAGCCGGGGATGACACTCTTCAGCGCTTCTTTAATGATTGGTTTGGCCCTGCGCGCGCCTTTTCTCCCGTAGAACTCGACCTCGCGGCTCAACAAATCCGTCCGGCTCAGCAAAATCTCCTGCCCGCAATCCTGTTGGAGAAAACTAGCGATAGAACGGGAGCTCCAGAATTGGACGTGGCCCGCGCTGGCGGCGGAGGCGAAAGGCTTGCCGAGAATTTTCGTACGAATCGTATTGCTGAGGACTATTTCGGTTGGGACTTCGATGACCACGTAGTCCGCCACTCGCGCGGCGCCACGCACCGCACCGGCCGGATTTTCCAGATGCTCGATGACATGGCTGAGGATGGCAACGGAAAACGATTTCTCCGGGAAGGGCAAGGTATCCGCCGGCCCTACGTACGCATTGCTCAGCAATGACCCGCACGACTTTTGGGCGAATTCGACGGCAGCCGCGGAAATATCGGTCGCTACGTAGCGATTCGCAAAGTTCATGCAGCCGAGTTCCCGCAAAACTGCTCCCGTGCCGCATCCAATCTCGAGAACGGAGGAAACGGAGATTTTCCGGCAGACATGGGCAATGTTGATCGCCTTTTGCCGGGCACCGGCTTCCCGCCATGCAAGGAATGCCTCGTCACGGAGCGCCTCTCGATATGCGGCGTTGTAATCAGTCCACATCGGCTGTCACCTTTCCTCCCCAGGACATCTCCGGCAGTCCGACGGAAGGGCTTGGGTTCTCATGCTCCGTTTTCTTCGTGTCTTTCCACGGCTGTTTGCGGTAGAGACGCACGCACTCCCGCCAAACGGACCATCAGGCGAGTGGGTGGAATGAATCGCGCGAGAACCTTGCCGGGCCCAGCGCACGGATCAACCTCCTGCACAAAAGACTGCGTCTGGAACTGTTCAATCCCAGAACTCGCCAGAAGTCCTGTCAATTCCTTGCGGGTATAGCTCTTATTGCCCACAAAATTGTCAGGAAGAAGCCCCAAACGGCGCAGAGGGTTGTGCCACCAGTTATGAAAGTCCACAACCGCAGTTCCGCTGCTGTTGAGGACGCTTTGGATACTTCGAAGGAGTTTAGTCTCGTGCCACGGTCCGCGAATGAGAGTGTCTAGGCAAATGAGATGATCGACGCTGCTCCGAAATGGCGGTTGAAAATAGTCCGCATGAACGAAAACAATGTTCTCCAAATGGCTCGCTCTCGCCTTTGCGCTGGCATACGCGAGCGCGTCCATCGACAAGTCGCAATGAAAGACCATGCGGTATTCTTGCGCAGCTCTAAATGTGCAATGCCCGGCGCCTGCGGAGAGGTCGCAAAAAACTAAATTCGCTTCACAGGGCTCTACCCGGAGGAATTGAAACACTTCACGGGCCTGGCGTTCCCTCAATCGCAGCCATTTCTGTGAACGGGCCTCAGGCGCTCCCCAAGCCCGGGCGTCAGCCCGAATTTCCGATGGGCGGAAGAATTCGGTCAAGTAACCCTGCCTATAGAGCGCAGGTTCGCTTCTCCCAGGAAAGGTGATCGGCCGCGAGGGGAGAAGATCCAAAATGTTAGTAGACAATAAAGGATAGAAACGATGGCATTGCTCGCACAGCACGCCGTTCGCGCTTCTGGCCATCGGGGCGCCGTCGTCCGGGCAACACAGGTGTAATGTGACTTCATCGAGGCTAAACGGCATAGGCACACAGCTCCGAGTTGGTTACGCCTTTCAGCTCTTCTCGCCACCGGCAAATGGTCATCAGGAAGTTCTCAAGATTTTCCCACTGGCCTTGCTCCTCGATTTCCCAGGAATGGCCCCAGAGGTGAAACACCCCTCCACGCTTGATGGCTCGGAAAAACAACTCTTTCGCGAGCGCAGCCCAATCCCGTGCTATCAGCCCTACCCTTGGGCGGAACATCACCGAAGAGGAGAATCTCTTCAGAGCATTTTTGGCGTAGGCCGAAGGACCATGTGGAAATACCTGAACCGTTGTAGGAATCAGCCAGAGGCCGTCGACGCACTGCGGGCTCCTGGTCGAGAGGAGCTCAACGGTCCGCGCCGCCTGATAGCCCGCCTCGCGCACAAGCCGCAACTGCTTATTCCGAAACTTGCCGCCTGGGAAGCAGAAGACGCGGCAATCCTTCCCGGTCAGTTGCTCAATCCACTCTCTCGAGCCGGAAAGCTGAACCCGGGCGTCGCCTTCTGACAGCCGGTCGATGGCGACGTGCTCCAGAGTATGGCCACCGATTTCGAAAGTTTTGCTCAATTCGCGGATCTCGGAGACGTGCATCACGGCCCGCTGCCCCGAGCGTGGCACATAAAATGTTCCAGTAAGTCCGTACTTGGTAAGCAGTTCCGCCACTCTCAAATCGAGCGGATCGCCGTCGTCCCAACTTGTGGTCACCAAAACGCTTCGCTCTGTTTCAACAGGTGAACTCGCTTGGGGGACAGGAAACGGCAAAACCTCAAGAATCTCAATCCCTTTTCGAACTGCCGCTAGACTGTGGGAACTCTCGCCGAACCATACTTCTGATTTCTGCCGGGCGCTTTGTAGCTCTTGGCCCCTGGCGGCCCCCCATTGCAATCGCGGCTTTGCCAGGCACTCTAAAATTCCCTGCTTGAACCTTTCGACCATGGCCTCGATCGAATATTTCTCCGCAGAAATCGCCGCGCCCTCACGAAGCAGCTGAAGCTCCCGCGGATTTGACAGGAGCTTGGCCACCGCTTGTGCGTATGCTTCTGGGTAAGGCGCCGTGATCAGCCCATTACGGCCCTCTTCTAGGTACTCCATTTCCGGCCCATGAATGGGAAGCTGCGTCGCAATGAGAGGCAGACCGGCGGCGAATCCGTCGAGGACGGCAAGGCCCGCTCTTCCGGGAAGTAGAAACACATCCGCGATCGCTAGCAATTGCGATTTCCGGTCGCCGAACTGTGGCCCCACAAAATGGACCCAAGGCTGCTTGGCAGCACTCCGCTTGAGCTCGTCTTCGTCCGGACCGCCGCCAACGACAATCAATTGAAACTCGGGGATACTTTCGCGAATCTTCGCGGTCGCTCGAATCAGAAACGGAATAGACTTCACCTTGTGGAGCATGCCAACGAATATTCCCACCGGCGCGTATGGCGCGATGCCCAGCTTGGCGCGAAGCGCTGTCTTTGCGTTCGAGCTCAGATTCTTTACGAACTTTTGAATTCTTCGCGTGTCGACGGAGTTTTGCACGGTGGTGATCTTTGCCGCAGACACTCCATGCTGCTCTAAGTACCGCGCTGTGCCCTCCGTGTAGGCAAACCACCAGTGGACCCAATCCAGCGTTCTTTCCTTGTACCATTCGGAAAACGGCGAGCGGTCCGCCTGCAGATTTTCGCCTAAACCCCAGAAAGCAACCCTCTTGATTTTGAAGAGCGAAAGCGGCAGGAGCAGATGATTCAGAAGGAATCGGTTTGCCTGGTCGACGATGACGAAGTCGGCCGAAGCGATCTCACGAAATGCCAGCTGGAGAAGCAGCCGCCTCTGCCCTAGCCAAAAGCCTTTTACCTTTGCACCGTACGCGCGCGGCAACTCGCAATTGTCGTGTTTCTGCACTTCCAAGGGCCCCGGAGCGCTGTAAACGACCTTAAGATCTACACCCTCCTTGCCGAGCGCGCTGTTCAAACGGTCGTAGAAAGGTTTGCGGTATCGCTTGATCTGCGCTTCGATAATCAGGACTTTCTTCATTGGCTTCTCTGTGCCCTTAGGGAACTTCTTCCCGCCCCACGGTTCGAGCGTTCAAACCGCTTGCACGAATGTGAAAACTTCCTTCCGCGGGCAGACATAAGAGATTCTCATTCCGTATTTTTCGAGTTGCGCGAGGGCTATTCTAGTCTTGTCCGTTCCGACGGAAGACAGCCGGTGATGAAACTCCACGAGTAGTTGTTTGACGGGTATCTTCTTGCCCACAATTTCTTCGATCACCGCGTATTCGGCTCCTTCGATGTCCATTTTGAGTACGTCAACCCGGTCATGCCCTTGAAGCTTCATGGCCGTGGACAGCCGCATGACGGGAAAGCGTACAGTCTGCCGCCCGTATTGCCGTGCTTGAATGACGGAATGCGAAACCCAGTCTTCTCTTGGAGGCAGATAGAAAGTCTCTTCTCCGTCGTTCGCGGCGATCCCCGCTTCATGGAAATGAAATTGCCGTGGTAAGGATTGCGTTCCGAGCCATCTCTTGACCTTCGGAGTTGGATCGAACGCTTCGACTTCGATGCCGAAACGATCGATCAGCGACAAATCGAAGGAAATGTCCTCGCCGATTCCCAGGGAATAGACAATCGCGCCGGGGTGAATCGTCGAAACGTCAAGGCAGTAACCACCGTAGTCTGTTCCAAATCTTTCCAGGCAGCGATTCAACTGTACGCGCGGAGGGGCAAACCTCCACTGGGGATACACGCGAAGATAGTTTTGGAGCTGGGAGGTCAGGTTCATGCGAGATTGCCCCGTTGCGGAAGCATCGCGGGCCGGGGAACAAAAGCACGAGAAGATTCCCCGACTTTGGTTGGTGCGTAGGCGATGAGATAACTGGCGATCCCAGCCCAAAACAGCAGCCAGGTCGTCGTCTGCACCGAATCGATCAGCATGGTTGTCGACCCGTAGAGAAAGACATTTGCGCCAATGGAAGCGACGATGGCCAAGAGCACACTCCGCTCAAGCCCTTTGACTTCCTTGGCAGCCCGAAGAGCCCTGAGGAAGAGCCTGATGAAAAATGCGAAGAACAGCACTGTAGCTGGGAGGCCGAACTGAACAATCGAATATAAAGCTAGATTGTGGATTTCCTGCGTTTCCCTCGACTGCAGGTGGTAGAGATCCGTATACCCGCCGGTTAATAGGAGTTCGGGGTGCGCCTTCATCAGAGTGAACGCATCCGAGATCATTTCCTGGCGCCCTTCAAAAGACCCGAATTGATCCCAGTCAAATAGCCCCTGTGTCAGGAACAGAATTGCGATCACACCTGTCAACACCGATACAGTCGCCAAACGCAAAAGACCCCGACGCCGGCTCAGGAACAGATACACCGTCATCATCGAGGCAGCAAAAACCAGCAGGCCGGAACGGAACATCGTGAAGAGAAGGCACACAAACATCACCGCGCTCGCGATGAGGCAGATGATCCGTTTGCGTTTTGGAAGGCCTCCGAAGAAAGCCAGGGTGGTCACCAGGCAAAGTGGCAGCGAAAGAAAACAAGCAAACATGTTTGCGCCGGTATAGAGCCCGGTTGGCAGAGAATTCTGGACGCCGAGAAAACCGCCGAAAATGGAGAGCTTTGCGTACCCTGTCTTAAATGCTTGCCATTCGGCCTCATCCGGCCCTGCAAACCAGAGGTAGTTTCCAGTGGTGTATTGCACTATTCCGAGAACGGCATTTGCGAGCGCGAAGATACACGCCAGTTTGATAAGTGTGTGAATTTGTTCTTTCTCGAGACCTGCCTTCAAGAAAACGAGAAGGAACAGAAAGGGCATCATGAGATCGCGATAGACACTCGCGGCGTGCGTCGTGTTGGATTCCAAAAAAATAGCCGGAAAGGCAAAAACAGCCAACAGCAGAATGATCAGCCGTTCCGGGTGCACTTTTTCGACAGGGCCAAGACGTTTCCCTTCCCACGCACGCGCCAGGCACACGAGGGCCAAAACGAAAAGAGAAAGCTCCGAAAGATCGAAACTGAAACTGCTCAAACGCAACCGGTATTCGAAGCTCAATAGCACCGGCAAAACGTAGATCAGCCGCAATGGGCTGGCCGCGACCCAAATTAACGCCGCGATCAGTGCGATAACAAGAATGGGAATAATCGGCAACATGCTTCAGGCCACCATCATTCCGGCGATCTGCGGTCCGCGGACACGCCAATCCCACTGCTGGACCATTACCCTTCGCGCGGTTTCGCCAAGGAACTCCCGCCTGTCCGGCGCATGAAATAACGCTAGAACCTCGGCTGCGAACTCTTTATCCGAATACCCTGCCAGAACTCCTACATCGCTTTTGCAAAATAGCTTCCCCACTTCTCCAACAGGATTGGTCACTGTGGCTCGGCCGGCCGTCAAAAAATCCAAGATCTTCGTCGGCCATCGCGCACGGTCGTTCAAACTGTCTTCCAGAGGGCAGATGCAAACATCCGCGCATCCGAGAATCCACGGATAATCTTCATCGCTTACCCAACCCATCCGGCCGATGCGGTCCTCAATCGCCAGTTGCTCCGCCAATTCCCACGCCGGGCGGGCCACGTTTCCAATCAACAAGAGCACTGACTTGGGCGCTCGCCGCAGAACCTCGTCAAAAATGCGCATCTCGCGGCACATATCTCCGTTGCTTACCGCCACGATAATCGGCGAATCCTCCGGAAGCTGGAACCGCTCGCGTGCTTCTCTTCTGTTCCTGGGCGTGATGTACTCCGTCGGCGCGCCATTCGGGATGTGCGTCAATCTCTCCTTGGGGATGCCAATCGAGAGAGCGCGATCCTGAAGCACTTTTGACGTCACGCTGACCCGCGCCGCGCGGAAACGAATTTTCTCTTCGAGATAGGAATCGATGCGGTGGGCAATCTTCCATCCCCGGAACCAGTTCGAGCTGCCACCAAACCAGTCGCACCAGTCCGAATAAAACGCATAGTGTTTTCGCCGCTGCGTGAAATATACCGGCCAGGAAACATTGGGCTGGTATTCAAATCCGAAGACAGCGTCGTAGTTGCTTGTCTCCAGTTCGCGCGTCCGTTTCCAGATATCCAGAGGACCCCAGCCCGTGCCGGGCAGAAAACGGTTGCCCCATGCGGGCCCTTCAATGAGCCGGATCCATGGTCCGGCGCCGCGCGGCTCGCTCGATTCACCGATCCAGTCGCGTTTATAAGAAATTGCGGAACGGAAACGCGAAGTGCGCGAAACCGTCGCCAGAGTGACCTTGTGCCCCGCGCGCGCCAGCTCTCGGCAAAAATAAAACGCACGTAAATACGTGCCCACTCCCTTTTCGGTGAAATTCAGCGCCAGTATCTGCATTAGTGTTATTCCGTATTCAACGCCCGTTTCGCTTGAACGCCCTGAATTCTGTTTTACCTTTGTCCGCTGCCTAACATCTGTTCCCTGCCGCTCGACCCGCCACGTTTCTAGCCCTGTTCCGCTTTCGTTCGAGCGCGGCATCCAGCAAGGCTAGCGGCTCTTCGATAAAATGCTGCCGCAGTTTTTCCTCCTGCCAAGCGCGGATTTCTTCCTGAAGGTCCTGCGAGGCTTGTACACGTTTCACGCGCCGCGGCAGTTCTTGCAGATCGCCGCAGAGAACTTCGGGGTGGCAAAGCAGCCGGTGATACGGCTTGTCTTGTTCGCCAAAACAAATGCATCCGAGAGAAGCCGCGTCCGCCAACCCCTGACCCGCGCCGCTTCCCCTCCCGAGACACAAGTAATACTTTTGCCGGCCGAGTTCGCGTAGAAACTCCGCTGCATCACCCCACTGCGGCGGATCTTCTCCGTGATATAGCCCCATGGAAAAGAAACGGAATGCCACCGGCAAGTGCAGCACTTTTTCAAGCCGGCGCGCCGCTGCCTTGATCGCTTCTGCACCGTTTCCATTGTTTGTTGCGCCCAAGAAGGAGAGCGTCCGCCAATCCGCCCAAACAGCTTCTTCGCGTTCGGTTGCCGAGAAGAGTGCACGAGTCGATTTCGGATCACGGATATACGGAAAGGAAATGGCCTCGGGCAAACTCCCTTGCGACTCTGGAGCGTCCATCATGTGCGCGAGGAACAAGTCGGCTTTTCTCATTGGGCGATGAAGGGAAGTGCGATACCTTCGGTCCCAATGTTCGACGACAAAATATGCGAACAATGTCCGAGAGCTGCTAGGAAAGTCGAGAATCGGATCGTTGGTGATGACCAGATCGTACGAATCATAGGGAATGTCCTCGGGCGCGACGACCTTTTGCGTGTACTTCCGCACAATCTCCGCGCTGCCTCTCTGCTTCAGCACCGAATCATAGGTATAGTCCGTGTTGACTTGTTGTGGGATGATGTACCAGTCCGCTCCTAAGAGCGTGGTCATCTCCCAGTGCAACGCCCGGCTGGGCCAAATCCGAAACAAACCCTCCGGTGAGGTTTCTTCCCAGCGAATGCTCGACCATGGGCCAAAGGTGTCCAGCACCTGTTTGACAATCGCTACCTTCATGCTTTCTCCCCGCCCTGAAATATCTCGCCGTAGCATGGATGCGATCTCTTTGCCGCCACCACCATCGCGTCGTAGCCCTCGCCCGTTCTCCGCTGGCGAATTCCGCCTGACTCCGGATCCAAGAGAAAGAGTTCATATCCGAATTCTTCGAGCTGCCACATCAGTTCGACAGGATGGTAGTGAAATCCCGCCGTGCACCAGCTATAGCCCTCATAAAGAATGAGTGGTGCGTCCGGCCGCTCGAGTAGCTTTCGGCCGCCGCGGAACACAAGCAATTCCGCTCCTTCTACATCGACCTTCATTACATCCACGCACGAGATTTTTTCTCGCGCCACAAAGTCATCCAGAGTGATCGTCCGTACCACTTGGCGTCCCACGACTTCCGAGTCGCTGTGGCTGGGGTCTTCGAGTGAGTTCAGAGAATCCTTTAGCTCTGCGTTGAGGTACAGATTGGCCTCCCCGGTTTGGTCGCTCAATGCCACACGAACGCCGCGCACCTGGGCGAGTTCATTCTTCAGAAGGTTCTTTTCCAGGATCGCGAACGTCGACGGACAGGGCTCGAACGCGTACGTAGCAGAAGGCTGGCCCGAGAGTTTTTCTCCTACCGACAAACTGAACAATCCAATATTGGCGCCGACATCGAAAAACGTCATTCCTGGCTGAAGCATTCGTAATATGAATTCCAGTTGGGCCCGTTTGAAACGCAGTCCCGACCAGGCTTGAAACGCGATAGTGCCTTCCGGCACAATTTGAAATTCCACGCTGCCCGCGCTTACTTGAATCGCCGCATTTCTCGTCACGAGATTCCGCGCCTTGAACGCCAGCGCCAGGGCGGTTCGGTACCACAGAAATAGTTTTCCCGATATTCGCCGCCTGATTCCTCGCAATACGTCCGGCAGCGTGAGATAAACATACATCCTTCGCCACTTAGCCAGCGGCGCGCCGACAAACACCAGTAATTCAATCAGCTGCATAGGCGTTCCCTGTGAAGAGCGGTTTCGAAGTGCGCACGTCCCACAAAAAATAGAAACCGCACGCTGACAGCAGCAGTGCCGATGCTCCGATAGAAACTTCCAGTCCTGCGCGCATGTCGAGCGAGGCCGTTACCCAGCTTCCGGCCAATGCTAGCGCCCACATCGCGGCGGCAAATCCGCAGGTCCGCAAATCGAACGGAAGGGGGTAATACCGCCTGCCAAACACCGTCATCAAACAAATGCTTGCCGCCAAAGCCGCGGACCAGGCAAGCGCCGCGCCCAGAGCCCCGAGTCGCGGCACGAGCACATAGTTCAAGACAATGCACAGCACAGTTCCCGTTGTGGCCAATGGGCCGAGCCATTTCGTTTTGTACCTGAGATAAATTGGAAGGCTGCTCCAGTATTCCAACAGGCGGAACACCACCGGTAGAAGTAGCCATGGCAACAGCTTTTGCACTCCGGCATAAGAACGGCCCGCGAAAACGCGAATCAAAAATGGCCCAAATAGAATGGTCATCGCGGCAAGCAGCGTAGCCACCAGCAGTGCATACCCCAGGATCTTGGTGTAGGTAATCGCCGCGTTCGGGCGGTGCGCGATGGGAAACGCAGCGCCCGCCCACGCGCTTCCAAACGGCTGCAAGAAGCCCATCGAAAGGATGTTGGTAATCTTGATTCCGACCGTATAGCGGCCCACTTCGGCGAGACTCTGGTACTGCGCAAGGAAGTAACGTCCGGAAGCATCCAGCAGCAAAGCCATCAACGCGCTCAAAACAAGCGGGAACCCATAGCGAAGCATGGGGCCGAGCAGCTCTTTGCGCACGCGGAGCTGCATCCCCGGCAAACAAAACACAAGAAGAATGAACAGACACGCTCCGTCGCCTGCCAGCCAGCAATGCAATACTCCTCGCACACCTTCGCCATGCAACACCACAAACCAATAACCCGCCGCCACAAGCACCAACAGCCGCGTAACGGCCGACAGAACGTACGCCACGGGCCGTTGCGCCGCTTGCAAGCTGCTGAAGAAGATGCCTTGTGCGTTTCGAAACAACACCAGTGGAACGAAGATCCAAGCAATCCGGGTGTCGCCGCCGAGCCATTCCCGGCCGAGGGACCCTCGCATCACCACAGCGAGAATGACTCCGCCCATTGCGGCTGCCGCTAGTCCTGCCGCCACGCTCGAAGCAAGAATTTCTCCCCGCCTCGCTGGCTCCGTTTCCGCGTACCACCGCAGGTAGGTCGTTCCCAGCCCCATCTGCGTCGTGGTCACTGCAATTAGCAGCGAAATTTCGACTAGGGCGTAGGCGCCGAAGTCCGAAGGCGTGAGGAAACGCGTGTACATCGGCACGAGAACAAAATTGCCCAAACCCAAAAGCACAGCCCCGGCCAGATAGATCATCGAATGTCTCGCCAGCGGATAGAGAGTTGCGAGCAGCGGGTGCTTGGCAATTGCCTCCTGGACGCGGCTCCATCGGGGAGGCCGCAACCCCGTATCGTGTGCCGCTCTTTCCGTCCCGAGCAAATTCACTGTCCTCCTCCCTCAAGCACTACCGAAATCGTTCGCAGAAGAATGCTGGCGTCCAGGCGCAAGCTCCAGTTTTCGATGTATTCGAGGTCCAGCACTATGTTGGTGTCGAAGGAAGGATCGCGCCGCGCCTTTACTTGCCAGAGACCCGTCACGCCGGGTTTCACGTCCAGACGCCGCAAATGCTCGAGGCTGTAGCGCTCGAAATCGTCTACCGGATGAGGCCGCGGCCCAACCAGACTCATCTGGCCAAACATCACATTCAAGAGTTGTGGAAGCTCATCGATGCTGAATTTCCTCAGCCATCGCCCGCACCGCGTGACGCGCGGATCGTTCTCCATCTTGAAACATGGGCCGTTGCGCTCGTTTGTCCCGCGCAGAGTGTCTTTCTGCGCGTCTGCCTCTTCGACCATCGTGCGCAGCTTGTAGCAGCGGAATTTTCTACCCTTCTTTCCCACGCGCATCGCCGGATACAATACCGGCCCGGCGGAATCGCAGCGAATCCAGATGGCAGCCATCGCCATGACGGGCGCCGTCAGCAAAAGCAGCGCCACGGCTCCCAACAGGTCGATGCCGCGCTTCACCGCCAAACCCATCACGGGAATCGGCTCGCCATGCAGCTCGATGACCGGGAATCCCCCGATGGTTTCGACAGGAGCGCGCCAACCCAGTCCGTCGTAAAGATCCGGCACAACGTTCAGGCTTAACCGCAAACGCCGCGCCTCGAGAAAGATTTCTTTGACCATTTCGCGGTCCGCAGGCAGCGTGACAAACAATTGGTCTGCGAACTGGCCCAAAGCCACCTTGCGCAAATCATGGACCGATCCCAACACGCGCGCGTCCCCGTTGGGGTGAGGATCCAAAAATCCGCAGACTTGGTAGCCCAGCTGCCGGTTCTCTTCCAGCCAAGCCGCCAGCGCGCAGCCCAGTTTTCCAGCTCCCACGATCAGCACACGGGATACGCCTTCGCCACGCTCTGCTCTTCGCAGGACGTAGTGCCGCTTCGCGTAGCGCCAGCCTGCCAACGCCGCCGCATTCGACGCCCCGGAACAAAGGACCACCAGCCGCGAAATCTCCTTGTTCCCCGAAGTGAAAATAAACAGCACCAAAAGGGCTGTCGCAAATCCGACGGCTTTCACGGCGATGGCGGTTTCTTCCCACGCGCTCCGTTCGCGCACTGTGCGGTACAGGTCCTGGCTCATGCAAGCCAGTACCACAAGGCCGGCATACAGAATCAGAAATCCCAGGTAGCTGGCGGACAGAACCTGCTCGAAGAGACTCGCCGGTGAGAGAGCCGCGTTGGAAAAAGGACTCGCCAAACCAAACCGCAGCCAAAATACGCCTGCTCCGCCGATGCAAACGAGAGCAAAGTCGATTGCCACATAAGCGGCCTGGCGCGCCAGCCCTGTATGTTTGTGGGTGGTCCTCGTGCGCCCCGGCGGAGCTTTCGCGCCAGAAAGCCACAGCTCCGGCGCAAGATCGTCGAGAGACTCCGCCTTCGTCACAGAAGGTGCTCGAGACCGGCCTGTGGCTGTTCCGTTCATTGTTCCTCTATCCGAGGCCGTTTCGTGCCGCGCGCGCTAGATCCGCACCGTCCGAAGGCTTCTGCTCTTCCTGGGAGCGCGCTGCGTTTTCAGAAGAATTCGCACGCAGCCGCAATCGCGCGAGCATTTGGACAAGCGCAGCCGCCGCCGGAGCGGCGCGCAAAACGTCAGCGCGCAGCGTTCCCGCCACTTCCATCGCAAATTGTTTTCCCGGATCCTGCGGATCGATATCTCGCCAGGCCCGCCGGACGAAAATCCAGACACACATAGCGAGAAACGCGAATGCGGCTCCCGCCATGGTCAACAGGCCTCGAGGCGGAAACGACTTTTTCGTCGGCACCACCGCCACGTCCAGCACTTTTACGCTGGGCACTTCTTTGGCTTCCTGCACTTTGGCCAGCTCATACTGCTGCGTCAACAGCTCGAAAACGGTTTCCTGAATTTTTGTCTGTCGATACAGGTCGGCATACGTCACGCCAAGCAGTGGAAGCTGTCGGATGGCCGGATAAAGCGAAGCATCTGTTTCCGAGGACGGCGCCGCAGAAGTTCCGCTTTCTCCTCCCATTTTTCCAAGCTGCGCGCGAAGCTCCGTCACTCGCGCGCGAAGCGCACGCACGCGCACATTCTGGTCCGTATACATGGCTTCCAAACCGTGAAGCTCGGCTTCCGCTGCGATCAACTGGCCTTCCAGTGTGGCCGCCGCTTCCACCATGGCTTTGCTTTGCGCGGGAATGTCGATGGCGGTATTCTTGCTCGCAAAGATGCTGAACTTCTGCGCTGCGCTGTCAAGGTCCTGCTTCACCGCGCGAAGTCTCTCTTCGAGGAAAACTCGTTCGCGGCGCGCCGAAGACGTGCTGACCTGCTCGACCAGCCGGTCGAGTTCGTCGACATATGCCTGCGCCATGGCGGCGGCAAGACGCGGATCGCGGTCCGTCACCGTGACCGCGATGATTCCGCTCTTGCGGTCTTCCACAATTCGCGTGTGCGCGGCAAGCGCTGCGCGCGCGTCTTCCATCTTTCCCGCGTGATAGGCCTGCTGCAGTTCGAATTGCCCGATCAGGCGGTCCTGAACCGTGCGGCTTTCGAGAATTCCGACAAACAAGGCTCCGGAGTTTTTAACTCCCAGCAAATCGCCAGCGGCTCCTCCGAGCGCCCCGGCGCGTCCCGCCACCGCCGATAACATAGCCATTCCCGAACTCGACTGCCCCTCGGGAGGCATCAGCTGTGTCGTGGCTTCGTACCGCGACGGAATCAGCAGAGCGAGCCCCAGGCTGACCAGTGCCCCGAGGAAAAACGCTGCGCATAAGCGCTTGCGCGCATCCCAGAACGGACGAAGCTGCATGACCAGCCGCTGGCGCGCGTCACGCTGTTCGTTCCGGCTTGCGTCGCTTTCCAGCTCCGTAGGCAATGTGCTCACGCTCTTCCAGCGCTCCTTCCTCTTTTTTCACTCGAGCGTATCTTCCTGCCGCGCCGCGGCTTCAAGGAATCGCCACGGCGGCCGCGAGCGCTCCGGCTTGCGCAATCTGCGCAATGGCCACCAGATTCTTCCAAACGCTGCTGCCAACCACCGCCCGTTCCGGAACCATAATCGTGTCGCCGGGTCCGATCGTCGAAGACTCAACTCCTCCGGACCACATCCCGCCGCTCCCGCTGGTCACCGAACCACTTGCGCGAATAATGAAAATGGCTTTCTTATTGGCCAGCCCCGTGGCTCCTCCGGCTCGAGAGAGATACCAAGCCGTGGTTTTTCCTGGCGTATAGGTGATGGCATTCGAGTTGTAGACCTGACCGACAATCAAAACGAATCCTGGCTGTTTGGGAATATCGAGCGAATCTCCCGCGCGCAGCTCGATGTCGTCCGGAGAACCCGGGAAATCCTTTTGCCCCTGGCGGATGTGCACGACAAGGCGCCCGCTGATCGGAGCCCGTCGCAGCGCGTCCACAACGCGCTGGCGCTGTTGAATGGCGGCCTGTTGCAGCGCCGCTTCTTCTGAACCGCTGGTGGTTATAGACGTCTTCACCACCGTCGATTCCTGTTCCATCCGCTGAATCAGATCCTGTCTCGTCTGCTCCTGCATCTTCTTCACTTCGATACGTTCGAACACCGCCGCCGGCGGATAAGCCGTGGGCAACATTCCGCCTGCACGGCGCAGCAGCGAGGTCAGCCGTTCGCCCGGCTCGATCCCGTAAACACCCGGCTTGGCCACTTCGCCGTGAAGCGTTACCGTCGCTCCCATGTCTTTCCAACGTGTCTGCTGCGGCACTGTCAGGACGTCGCCGTCGTTTAGGAAAACGTCCGCACCTGCCTCACCGCCCAGTGCGCTCGTCAAATTGACGGTCTGTTCGCCCGACGGCCTCGCTGCCGCCCCTTCCAAAACCGCGTAGTGCACCAAATCCGCGCTTTCCGGATTCGCGCTTCTCAAAAATCCGCCGGCGGAACGGACCAGATCCGAAACTCGCATGTCGGAAGCCAGCGGATAGCGTCCCGGCCGGCCCACCTCTCCCCGTACGTACACGCTCGGGGGATTCACTCTCTCCGGCTGGCGATGCACGAGAATCCTGTCCCGCGGTTCGAGCAGGATATTGTTCAACGGGTCTCCATCGAGCGCTGCGCGCAGAGAAATGCTGAAGACTTTTGTGGTCCCATCCGGAAGGACGCGGAAAAGCTGCGCCGATTCCAGCCAGCTATCCGGCGTAAGGCCGCCCGCCTGATAAATGGCATCGCGCAAGTGTTCCTGCCCGGAGGCGCGGTAGCGTCCCGCTGCGCGCACTTCGCCGATGACCGCAATTTCCGGCGCAGCTTCCAGCTCGTACCGTCCGAAAATCCGCACCGTGTCGAGCGGCTCCAGTTTTGGCGAGTTTTCCGGATGCTCGAGAGCCGCGGCCAGGTTGAAGCTTTGCACTACCGGCCGGTTATCCGGCTGAGCGATGCGCACGATCTCGGCATAGCGCTCCGCCGGCTCCGGAAGCAGCTCTTTGTACGAGGAGACGAGATCCGTCAGTTTCATCCCGTCGTGAAAGGAATATTGTCCCGGGCGCAGAACATGCCCTTCGAGATACACGCTTCCGCTGTTGTATGGCGCAATCGGGAAGATATGAATGTCATCGCCGTCCTGAATCTGGAATTTTTCAAACGCGATGCGCAACGAATCTTTGTCGCTGTTTTCTCCGACATCGAGGCTCAACATCGTCCGCTTTTCGTGCGCTTTCATGCGCTGCACTTCGATGTGCCGAAGCGCTGCCGCCGGCAGTATGCCTCCGGCGAGGTCCAGCACTTCTTCCAGATTTTTTTCTGCGTGGAGTTCGTACACCGCCGGCCGCCGCACCATTCCCTCGACCGTAACGCTCGGCCCGAGCGGCGGAACGCGCAATGAATCGCCGTTTTCGAGACGCTTTAAATCTCCCCGAATGCCATGCAACAAAAGATCGTAAGCATCCACCTCTTCGAGAAGCGTTTTCCCGCGATAGTGTTCGATACTCCGCAAGGAACCGCGCGGCGTCACTCCGCCGGCCGCAAACAGGGCGTTCAGCGGCGTCGAAAGCGAGCTGACGTCGTACGCTCCCGGCGAAGCGACTTCGCCAACCACATACACCCGCACGCTTCGCAGCCGCAGCAGAGAGACGTCCGCCGAAACGTCGCGGAATTGTGTTCGCAACACCCGCTGCACCGATTCCTGCACTTCTCCCAGCGATTTTCCGGATACCAGGAGCGGTCCCGCCTCTGGCAGCTGCACCCGTCCTTCGCGGTCCACTGTTCGAAACAGCCTTTGCGAGACCCCGCCCCACAGATCAATCGAAAGGCCATCTCCCGGCCCGACGACATACTCAGGGCCTACCGGCAAGTCCATCGGCAGCGCGCCCGTGTTTGCGCGGTCGTGCCGGAAAACGTCCAGCCCAAACCGCTCCGCATGCTGCGCGGGAGCAGCAGCCTGTACGTAAAGGTCATACAAAGAAGGCACATCGGCATACGGATTTGGCCGGTGCACCATTCGAACGGGCTCGAGTGCCGCGGCTGCCAACTCGTAAGCCGTGCCGTTAGAAAGTCTGCGTTCGGCGTTGTTGCGGCTGACGCGTGGGGAAGCGTTTTCTGGCTGGGAGAGCTCTCCCGGCATCGAAGGCGCAAACTCGACAGCGGTGCTCGAAACCGCCCCTTCTCCCTCTCGCGACTCTCCTCCGGCACGAAGATTTGCGGAATTTCCTGATGTGTCCAGGCTTCCTTGCCCTAGCGAGGTCAGCAACGTCTCTCCGGTATCGGAAGCGGACAGATCAGCGCGCAAATCTCGCGGTGCTTGCGGCGTGTCCGTGCGCGATGGCGCTGATGGGTAGCCCTCGTACGGATTCGGTAGGTCGGCGGGGCGGCTCGGCTGCTCCTCACCTCCTATTGGCGAAGAGGTGCGACGCGTTCCGCGGGCAGGAAAATCGCAATCGGAGGAAATCTCCGGGTCGCAGCCGGCCGTCTGCGTCGCTGGCGGCAACGTGCGCGGTTCAGCGTTGCGTTCCATGGAGTGGGCTATGGCGTAGGCGCGGTCTTGCAATACGAGGCTATGTTCGGCGGCAAGGTCCGAATCCGGATTTACCTTCGGTAGCAGATAACCGTATCTTTGCAAAAGCCGCGTCGCCAGCACCCGCGCTCGTAAATCTTCGTTCAGCCGTGCAATGACCGCCGCATCCGTCAAGTCGGTTTCATCCAAAAGCTGCCCGGCCGACCCGGCGTCCTGAGCCAAAATCCGCTTGAACTCCACCATCAATCCGGCATCTTTCCCCAAAAATTCCAGGATCTGCTCGGCGGTGGCTGCCACGCGATCAAGGTTGTCAGTAGCCACATCCAGGGAAGGCCTGGAACTTCTATTCGCCGCCGTTTGCGAAGCTTGTTTTCTCGCCTCCTGCTCTCTGACCGTTCCGCTTCCCGCGCCACTTTCCTGAGGTAGAGCCACCGGGGATCCTATCGAGCAAATGCACAAACCAAGGAGCATCCCTCTCTGGGCTATATATTTCGTCCAATGCATTCTCTGATTGCGAAATCGGGTCGCTTTCCTCACGATCCTCCTCCCGTCCGCGTCGGTTTGCCACGCATCACTTCCAGCAGGGACTCTTCGCTTGCTTCCATTTTTGTGGAATGAATCTCCAGCGACGCCCAGTAGAAAATTCCGATGTTCGTGTTGGGGGCCACCGCGATAATCCGAAGCCCGGGAAATTTCTTTAAAAGTTGGTCGCACAGCGGCGGACGCCGTCTCGATTCATCCAGAGCAATCAGTAGAAAATCCGGTTTTGTCTCCGCCACCATGGAAGGGACGTCCTGCTCGTTCTCCGCTTCTCCCACGATGCTGATCCCCTCTTGCTCGGACAGAGTCGATAGCACCAACTCCCGTAACAGCCGCGGACGGTTGGCTACCAGCACGCGGATGCTCGTTTCCATCGACCCCTCCTGGGCTCAAAGAGCCTAAAAGGCTTTGCGTTTCCGGGGCAGGCTGCAAATGGTACGGGGAGTGAGGTACTGGACTGCTCTGGGCTAGTACTTTGAAGGGGGGACTCGCGCGGTACGAAATCAGTATTTCGCGGCGCCGTCTTCGGCCGCTACACCGGTTGCCCGTTCTGCCGGCAACATGGGACGCAGCGAGAAAAACTTGTGCCGGCACGGCTCGCACCGCACTGCGAGCAGCCCCAGCCAGCGCCCCAGCGCGGATGTAGGTCCGGAAACTTTCTCCGCGGAGATTCGCTGCAGGTCCGGGTTGCCGCAAATGCCGCATCGCGCATAGCGAAGCTGCCGAATCGGAATTACCCGCGCGTGGAAGCGTGTTTCACAAACCATGCAGCGCCACGGAACCACACCTACAGCGCCGAACAAATATTCAGAGATGGACCGCCGCCTGGAACGCCGGCAAGCTACAGCTTGACACGCTGGACAGTTCATCGAAAGTTTCTGGAGGTTCCTCTTGGCAAGAGAATAGGGGATGTGCCCTGTTTCGGCAAGAGGCTGTCGCCTCCGAGTCATCTAACAAAGTACAATAGGAACCGTCATGGCTGACTACACAGCGGACCACGCCCGCGCGGGCATCGAAACAAAATTACCTAAGCTCGATACCTGGCCCAACCAATACCCCGGCTACGTCATCACCACGCGCTTTCCCGAATACACTTCCGTCTGTCCCAAGACAGGCATGCCGGATTACGGCATTATCACCATCCAATACATGCCGCAAAAGGACTGCATCGAGCTCAAGGCTCTCAAGATGTACCTCCTCGCCTATCGCGATCTCGGGATCTTTTATGAAAACGCGGTGAACAAGATACTTCATGATATCGTCGATGCTGTTCGTCCTGAATGGTGCGTGGTGCGCGGTGAATTTACTCCCCGCGGCGGTTTGAGCACTTCCATCTTCGCTCGCTGGCCCGAGCGCGCTCCGGGCCGCAAATCGGGGAGCAAAGCCGGATCGCAGCGAGGCAGGGCCCGCTAGCCGCGCCCATAGACACGGCGCGGGTTGCGGTAGATAATTTTATCGGCATCCAGAACCTAGCCTGGAGCCATGACTGAGGAGGGGGAATGAGCATTTCTCCAAATGTGCCGAGTCCGGAAGAGTCTTATCGTTACGAATCGACGGGAACGCCGCGCTGGATTCCGGCGCTGTTCGTCGTGCTTATTATTGTCATGGGCGCGCTCGGCTATGTCGGTTACACCGGGATTTCCCGGCTCGAGCAGAACCTCGCCAAAGAACAGGACCAAGACAAAGTCTTGACCGCGCAGCTCGAACAGGCCAATGCGCGTCTCGCCGATCTGAAGGGCCACATCGAAGTTACAGAACAAAAAGTCGGCATGACCGTCGCCGAACTGGCGCAGGCCAAGAGCCGGGCCGAATCCATCCGCAAAGAACAAGTGGAATCCGACCAGAAGCTGACCGCCCAATTGTCTCAGGTAAAAAAGGAAAGCCAGGAACAAATTGGCGCGGTCGCCACCGAAGTAGGCGGAGCGAAAAAAGATATCGAAGCGACGAAAACGGATCTTGAAGACACCAAGGGCAAGCTCGCGCGCGCCACCGGCGACATGGGCGTAATGAGCGGCCTCATCGCCCGCAATCACGACGACCTCGAAGAATTGAGGCGCCGCGGCGACCGCAACTACTACGAATTCACAATCACGAAAGCGAAGAACGGCCAAAAGGTCGGACCGACCCAGCTCACCCTCACTAAAACGGACCCGAAGAAATCCAAGTACACGCTGACCGTCTTGGTCGATGACCGCACCATCGAAAAGAAAGACAAGACCGCCGGCGAACCCGTGCAGTTTTACGTTAAAGGCGCCTCGCGCATGGCGCCCTACGAAATCGTTGTTTTCGACGTCGGCAAGAACCAGGCCACCGGCTATTTGTCCACTCCGAAGGACGTGGGCGCGAGCGCGGCTCCCGCTGCTACTCCGGCCGCAGCGCCGGCGGCTGCTCCGACCAAGCCTTCTTAGCTTGAGCATCCGCTTGGACTGGCCAGAAATCCCGAGCCCTGTTCCGCGTCCTGGAAACTATCCGCGGGACAGGGCTTCTCAGTTTTCGGTTGCCATTCTACGATGGCAACTCCGTCCATGTTTCTTTCTTCACGCTGCCGCGCTGCTCTAATCTTCCCATGCACTCTCCTGCTCTCGACTCCCGCCCTTCCCCAACAACCGGCACCGCCTCCTTCCGGCATCCGCATCACTGTGGACCGCGTCGATGTAGGAGTCATCGTCACCGATTCTAACGGGCAGTTTGTCGGCAGCCTGCGCCGCGAAGACTTCCACCTGTTCGATAATGGTGCCGAGCAACCCATCACGGATTTCCTGAGCATCGACGAACCCGCCCAAGTCCTGCTCCTTATCGAGGCCGGCCCGGCCGTTTATCTCCTCCAGGGTGGCCATCTTCAGGCTGTCCACGCCCTCCTCGATGGCCTTTCACCTGCCGACCGCGTGGCCATCGCCCGTTACAACGAGGCAGCTGAACCAATCCTGAATTTCACGTCAGACAAATCGAGCGCCGCAGGCGCGCTCGACCAGTTGCGCTTCAATCTCGGCTTCGGTCAGCTAAATCTCGCCGCGAGCCTTTCCACGGCCCTCGATTGGCTCGCGCTTACTCCCGGCAAGAAATCGCTTGTCTTGCTCTCAACGGGGTTCGACACTTCCCCGCCCGCCGCCGCTCGGACTCTTCTTGCCCGCCTCAAATCGACCGACGTCCGCGTGCTGGCCATCTCTCTTGGCGGCGAACTTCGCGGCGCACAGCCTGTCGAAACCAAGCGTTCGAAGAAAGCCGCGGCCGCTCCGGAAAAAGCCCAAGCCGTCGAGGAAGGATTTGCCCAGGCTGATGAAGTGCTGAAGACGATTGCAGAAGCCAATGGGGGGCGCGCTTACTTTCCCAGAACTGCCAAGGATTTTGCTGACGTTTTCACCGAGATCGCGCAACTCGTTCGCCACGAATACAACCTGGGTTTCCTTCCACCCGTCGACGACGGGAAACTCCACGGTATCGAGGTCCGAGTCACGAGCTCCGCCTCCGGTGCCCCGCCTGCCCCAGCCTATCGCGTTGACCATCGGCAGGCCTACATCGCTCCGCCGACGCACGAGTAGCAGACAGACACTCTCGCCTGTCTTTTCCCTTAGGGTGGAAATTCCGTCGCTCTATTTCTTGTCTCTTGGATCCCTGTGGTTTGAAAATCCCGAGGAAATGCTAATCGAACTGTTTCAGCGTCTTCGCCATCTCACTTAATTTGTCGTTCATCAAACCAAAAATCGTCCCCGGCTCGAATGTCCCATCCTCATTCCGGCGTCCAGCCGCCGACCTCGTCAAAACTTCAATGCCTTGCTCCACTCTGCCCACCGGCCATATATGAAACTTTCCCGCTGCCACTGCGTCCATCACGTCTTCCCGCAGCATCAAGTCCTCAACATTGGACTCCGGCATCACTACGCCTTGGGTTCCCGTCAAACCCTTGATCCTGCACACATCGAAAAATCCCTCGATCTTTTCGTTGATTCCGCCGATGGCCTGAATGTCTCCCTGCTGATTCATCGATCCCGTCACGGCGATGTCCTGCCGCAGCGGCATTCCGGAGAGTGCCGAAGCCAGCGCATAGATTTCCGTCGAACTAGCGCTGTCTCCATCCACCCCCGAATAGGATTGTTCAAAACATATGCTCGCCGACAGCGACAATGGTTTGTCCTGTGCAAACAGTGTCCGCAAATAGCCAGAGATGATATGCACGCCCTTGTCGTGAAACCGGCCGCTCAAATTTGCTTCGCGCTCGATATTGATGACGCCCATCTTGCCAAGCGCTGCGGACGCCGTGATACGCACGGGCTTTCCAAACGAATATCCCCCGATTTCGAGCACGCTCAACCCATTCACCTGCCCTACGCGCTCTCCCGTCACGTCCACAAGGAGCGTGCCTTCTTCGATCATCTCGCGGATTCGCGTCTCGATCAGGTTGTGCCGCTCCATCTTTGAAGCCAGTGCGTCCCTCACGTGCGCCGCGCGCACCACTCTCTCGCCCGCAGCGGCCGCTGCGTAGTGGGCCTCGCGCGCCAGGTCCGCTATGTCCACAAACCGTGCCGTTACTTTGTTGCGCCGACCCGCCTTTCGCACTCCGTACTCAAGCATCGCCGCAAAAGCACCGCGATCGAAAGGATAGAGACCCTCTTTCTCAGAGAGCGTCCGCAATCGCCCCGCATACTCGGCGATGACGCCGTCGCTCATCGGCATCTCTTCGTCAAACTCCACCCGCACCTTGAAAATCTTCTGAAAATCCTCCTCGTATTCGTACAGCATTTCGTACAGCTGCCGGTCGCCAATTAAGATCACCTTGACGTTGATCTCCACAGCTTCCGGCTTCAGCGCGCTTCCCCCGAACGGGTAGAACATCTCCAGGGGCTGAATTTCCAGCCGGTTGTGATTTAGCGTCCGCTTCAACGCGCGCCAAACTCCCACCTCCGAGAGCGCTTCGAGCGAATACATAATCAAAAATCCGCCGTCCGCCCGCAGGAGCGAACCGCCGCGCAGGTCCATGAAGTCGCTAGTCCAGCCGCCGCGCGTGTCATAAGCCCGCTGAATCGTCCCAAACAGATTTGCGTACGTCGGCGTGGTCTCGAAAATCACCGGCGAACCTTCGTCGTCGCTGTGCGCCAAAATCACGTTGACGCCGTATACGCGGAACGGGTCGCGCTCCGGCCCGCCCGAGCCGGGCATCTTCGGCAACCCGTCCGGTGTATCCCCCTCCGACTCCCCTTCGCCTTCCCGCTCTTTGAACGGATCGAGATTGTCGAGCAGATGGTGCCGAACTTCTTCGAGATACTCCGAAACATTGGCCCCCGGATATTTTTCCTTCAGCTCCTCGATGACTCCGTCCACCAGCACCGAGGCCGCTTCCTGCTCCAAATAACTCAGCTCGCTCGCCAATTCACGTGATAACGTCAGCGTCTTCCGGTAAACCACTGTAAATTCCTGCCGGAACTGCTCGTACTTTCTCTCAATATCCTCCGCAACCGGCGACTCGAGCTTACCCTCATGCACCATTTTCGAAATATCCTCGATCGGCACCATCTGCCCTTCGAGCACCGGAAAAATCTCCGGCAGAGCCACCGCTCCCACCTGCATGTGCCCTAGCGCAAACTGCTCGCGCGCGATGCGCCGCGTGAAATCGTCCATCAGCTCTTTCTCGCGCACCGTAAACCGCTCGACGATCCGCCCCTTTTGCCTCTGGAACGGTTCGCCTTCAAATACTTGTGGAATCCGCCGCCGCAGAAAATCAATTCCCGCCTGCACATCTTTCTTGAACGCGTTCGCCTGCCCTCGCGGCAGGGAAAGCAGTCTGGGCCGGTCAGTAATCTTGAAATTATTGACGTAGCAACGATCCAGGGAGGGTTTTGTCTGCGGATGCAAGTCCTCGATCATCTTGGCGATCGTCCCGCCCCGGCTGGTTCCCGCCAGTCCGCAAACAAATACGTTGTAACCCGGCGCCGACAATTCGACGCCCATCTTCAAAGCGCGCAGTGCACGCTCTTGCCCGATGAAGCCTTCGCGCAATTCCGCCTGTGCCGTCGTCTCAAACGGTATGCGCGGGAGCTCGCAGCGCCAACGCAGTTTCGTCGGCGCCAGCTCTGCATGTTCAGCGGCGGGTTTTAGTGTCTTGGAACTCATCCGAGCCGGGTACTCTAGCACACCCATGCGGCGCCGACGGTAGTTTCCCCGTCAGCGTTTCCCAGCTTGAAAGCCTCGCTCCTTGAATGGCCAACTTGCCGGCACTCGGCTGGGATGGAATCCCTGGACCCGGGAAGCGCAAGACTGTGCCGATCACGCACCCTTCGCCGCCAACTCATCGCGATGCTCCATATACACCCGGAACACCCCCATGGCCGCCGCCACAATCGTCGGCCCGGCCACCAGCCCCAGCAGCCCAAACGCTTCCAATCCCCCCAGCACACCAATAAACAGCAGCAACTCATTCAGCCGGGTGCGGTTCCGCAACAACATCGGACGGACGATATTGTCCGCGACTGTCGACACCCCTCCGCAAATCACCACCACCAGCAAGGCCCTTCCCCAGTGTCCGGTGAATCCAAGCCATAGCGCGGCAGGCCCCCAAATGAGCGCCGAACCCACCACGGGCACAAGAGAGAAAAACGCGATCAAGGCTCCCCAGAAGATCGGCGAAGAAATTCCTGTAATCGCAAACGATATCCCGCCCAGGACTCCCTGAATCGCCGCTACCAGCAGACCCACCGCCACGCTCGCGAAGATCAGCTCCTTCGATTCCTCCAGCATGTCCGTCTGGATGTCCTCATCAAACGGGAGCAAGTGCTTCGCTCCATGTACGATGTCTTCGCCATCACGAAACATGAAGAACAGAGCAAAAATCATGATGAACAAATCCACAAAGAAACTGACGAGATTCTTCAGCAACCCCGTAAATTTCGCCCCCAGGAACGACGCAGTTTTTTCCGCCGCCTGCTGTACCGGGTCCGACATATCCATCCCCCGCCAGGATTCAGGGAGCCGCGACCGGACCCATTCTTCGACGTGCATCACGAGCCCCTCGTCCGGCCCTTGTCCATGCACCATCAACTCGCTCTGCAGCCGCGCCGTCGCATCCAGCGCTTCCCGCGCCGTATAGACCAGCACCACCAGCGCCGGGACAATCAGCAGCAAGGTCACCGCGAGCGTGCTCGTCGCCGCCGCCGCCGATGGCTTCATTTTCCGCAATACTTTTTCGTGCAGGGGATAAAAGAAAATCGCCAACACCGCCGACCAGGCCAGCGGGACCAGAAAAGGCTCCGCAATCAGAAAGACGAAGTACCCTAAAAGCAGGATCGCCCCGTAAGAAAGTACGGTAGTCAACTGGCTACTTGTTGTAGTCTTCGGAGTCGTGACGGCTTTCATGCGCGGTATATAATCTTTCAGCCCCTTGCGATCCAGGTCTCTCGTGGCCAGTTGAGCAAACCAACTATGGCGTCGAATCCTACTCCGCTATCTTCCTACCAAATTCGCCTTCTTGCTGTACTTGCTTTGATCAATTTTGTCAACTTTGCCGATCGCCAGGTCGTCGTTCCTCTTCTACCGCTACTCCGCCAGCAAATGAACTTATCCGACGCTCAACTCGGCTCCCTGCAAACCTGGTTGCTCGTTGTGCTTGCCGTCGCCAGTATTCCCTGCGGCCTCTTCGCGGATCGCTGGAGCCGCACGCAAATCATCGCTGCCGGCGTCGCTGTCTGGAGCCTCGCCACTATTGCCTGCGGCTTCGCTTCTTCCTTTATGCTTTTGCTCGTCGCCCGGGCTTTAATCGGTGTCGGCGAAGCTGCCTACGCTCCCGCCGCCCAGTCCATGATTTCCGATTCATTCCCTTATCAACGCCGCGCCATGTCTCAGTCTATTTTCGCCGCTGGCATGCTCCTCGGGGGAGCGGCAGGCCTCGCCTTTGGCGGTATCATGGGCGAACTTCACGGTTGGAAATTTACATTTATTATTGTCGGCTTGATTTGCTTCATCCCGGGGCTTCTCGTCCTCCGATTGCCCGAGCCTCCGCGCCGGCCGCGCTCGGAAGTCGTCCCCTTATCCAGTCTGCTCAGCGTCCCTGCGTATCTTGCGATGATTGTCGCCGGAACGATGATCACCTTCGCCAGCGTCTCGCTCCTCACCTGGGGCACCGATTTTGCCGTCAACTACAAGGAATTCAGCCTTCGCGAGGCGGCCCTCTCTCTTGCCGTTGTCGCCTTGCTTTCTCTGCTGCTCGGTGTGCTCGCCGGTGGCTATCTCGCCGACCGCATCCAGAAAAAATATCCTTACGGCCGTATCCTCGTCATCGCCGCCGCTTTTTTGTTGGCCGCTCCCTTTGTCCTCCTCGCCATTCAATCCGACGAAAAGTGGGTCTTCCTCACCGCTCTTTTCATTGGCGGTTTCTTTATGTCCTGGTATCACGGCCCAGTCACCGCGGTCCTGTGTGATTTGACGCCGCAACGCGCCCACGCCACCGCCATAGGCGTCTATATGTTCGTCACCCAGCTTTTGGGAGCTCTCGGGCCGCAACTCGTGGGGAAAATCTCCGATGCCAGCGACCTGCAACTCGGCCTTCAGGTAGCCGTCGCGGTTATGGTTTGCGGCTCACTCTTGATGTTTCTTGTAATCTACTTTGTCCGCCGCGACGGCCTGCACCATCCCCGTCTGGCCGCCTTCCACGCCGAAGCCAATGACTGACCATATCGCTGGCAACAGCGGTTTGACCAGAGCGCCGGCGCGGTAATTCCTGTCCATGCCTGAGCGCTGCCGAAAAGAGACTCGAGGTCTTCCGGGCGAAGTTCCCGTCGGCAGACGAGCGGGGCGTCTCTCACGTGGTCCTACTTGATCCCCACCTGTCCGATGAGCCTCAGCACATCCGCTTCAGGCACGTCGTAAAGCGGCCGCTCATCCTCTTCCTCGAGCCTCTCCCGCAGATACTCGGCCGCAACAAAACTCGCCTCCCGGTCGGTCAAATCGCGCCCCGCCTTCTCGCGGAATTTCACGAAAGCCGTGTGCGCCAATCCCACCACGTACGCGCCGCCCTCTACAAAAAATTTCGTATCGATCGTATCGCTATGCCGCGTAGCCACGCCATTCCACATATGCGAAAACCGGCACTGATATACTTTCCCGCTCAAACTTGAAGTCACCTCAAACGCTCCGACAAACTCGCTCATCGCCCCAGCATTCGCAAGTACCGGCCGTGTCGTCACAATTCCCCTCTTCCTCTTGGCGTCCTTACTTCCTTTTTTCGTTATTTTTATCGGCTTGCGGCCGCCGCGGTCTCCGCATGCGAATAATTCTGTATCGCCCCCGCCACGCCAGCTCCGGCCGGCACACGGTAACCCTGATCCTGCAATACTTTCTCCATCGCCGACAGGAACAGCAACACAAACGGTTTCTGACTGCAATGCCCCATCAATCCCACACGCCAGATCTTCCCCTTCACCGGCCCGAATCCGCCCGCAATCTCAATGTTGAATTCGTCCAGCAACTGATTCCTTACCTTCACGTCATCAATCCCACTCGGAATCATGACCGCCGTCACCGTGGGCAACCGATCCGCCGGATTTTTCACGAGCAAACCCATCCCCATTGCTTCCATACCCGCAATCAACGCCAACTGATTCACGCGATGCCGCTCCCAGCGATTCTCGAGTCCTTCCTCAACAACAATTCGCATCGCCTCTCGCAATGCGTATATCAAAGATATGGGCGGCGTGTGATGATACAACCGTTCCTTCCCCCAGTAATTCATCGCCGTTGTCAAATCAAAGTACCAGCTCTGCACCTTCGTCTTTCTCTTCCGGAAAACTTCCTCGGCTAGGGGGCTCACCGTAATTGGCGACATTCCCGGCGGCGCGCTGATCGCCTTCTGTGATCCGCTGAAGCAAATATCGATCCGTTCCCTGTCCACATTTAGCGGCACTGCCGCCAGCGACGCCACCGTATCCACCACCAAAAGCGCGCCTAGTTCATCCGCAACCTTGCGGTAAGGCTCGATCTTCGTCAGCACTCCCGAGGAAGTTTCTCCCTGCGCCAGACCAATCATCTTGATCTTTTTGCCCTTGCCCGCCCGGCGCACATCTTCGGCATCCACAGGCAACCCATACGGCGCTTCCACCTTAATCACTTTTGAGCTGGCCCGCGACGCAATCTCAAACATCCGCTCGGAGAAAACTCCGTTCACCGCAACGATCGCCTCATCGCCCTCTTCGAGAGCGTTGAGCACGGAGGCCTCGATCCCGCCCGATCCCGACGCCGACAGCGGCATCGTCAATCGATTCTCGGTCTGAAAAATCTGCCGCAACAAAAACTGCGTCTCATCCATGCACGTCTTGAACCATGGATCGAGATGACCCACGAGCGGTGTCGCCAGCGCACGGTAAACACGCGGGTCCACGGACGACGGCCCCGGCGTCAGCATCAAGCGATAGGGTGGATTGAGTTCGCCAACATGTTGCGTCATTGTCCCTGTCCTTCTTTTTTCCTGCTCTGGAATGCTTGAATTGCTCCTGCCTTCATTCTTCTGGGGACCCTAGGAGCCAAGCCGGAAGCTCGATTTTCGCCCAACGCCACCACCACCGCAACCGACAATTTGGCTGGAACTCCTGGCCACGGCCCTTCTCAAGCGCTTTTCTTGATTTGCAGGCAGCCGCCGGCGAGGAAAAACAACGCCACGGCCACGGACACGTATACCCCAAAGAATGGCCCCAGGAAGTGCAGAAGCAGTCCGGCGTTGGCAATCATCGTCGCCGCGCAAATCAGGACAATCCGGCCGCCGCCCGCCATCCCGCTCGCCACCATCGCAATCACTGCCAGCGCCAACATCTCACCCGAAAAAACCAGCCAGCAGCCTTTCAAGATCACATCCAGAGGCGCTTTCATCCCGCTTTCTGCGATCATTTTCTGGACGTCTACGATCCGAAAGCCATGCCCGATGCCCGTCAAAAACAAAATCACGCTCCCAATCCCCGTCAACCATCGCGCCGTTTTCATCCGTCGCTGTCTCCTTCAAATCCTCTTTCCGAACTCTGCCGTGCGCCGGATTGTACAATGCCTCCTTCCGTATTGGTATTCCCCCGCCTTCCCCCTAATTCCCATCCAACGTTTCACTTTGGCACCGTTACTCTCCTGCTCTGTCTCTTTCCCTGGCTCTGCTATCTGTCTGGTAATCTCCGGCAGACGACCGCATACTCAGGACAGAACGGAACATTGCTCCGCTTCCGTGGCACGCGACACTTATAATCTCAATGAAGGCTGAGGCTACGCGTTGCAATGGCAGGAAAGAAAATTTTAATCGTTGAGGATGAGGTTGTTCAGCTCACCGCTCTTGCCCGCCGCCTCAAGTCTGCCGGTTTCGAAGTTGTCGCCGCCCGCGACGGCTTGACCGCCATCAGCACTGCCCGCAAGGAGCAGCCCGATCTCATCGTTCTCGATCTCGGTATCCCGGCCGGCGACGGCTTCGTCGTCCTTCAGCGCCTCTCGATGCTGATAAACACAGGCACCATCCCGGTCATCGTCCTCAGTTCGCGGACTCCCATCGGCAATCGCGACGCCGCCCTCAAGGCTGGAGCGATCGCTTACATCCACAAGCCGGTCGATGTGCCCGCCCTTCTGAAAGCCATCAACGACGCCCTCGGCCTCTCTCCGGCCGATCCTTCCCCACCGCCCTCGCCTCCGCCCGCCGAGTCTTAGAGACCTGCTCAAAACGCCGCGGCCAAAGAGTATGCCTATCCGCTCTGCCCGTGAAACCCGCCAACAGCCTGAAAAAAACTCAAACCGATTGTTGAACAGGGCCTCCGGCAACACGCTTTTGCTTCAGCGACTCGTCGACCTTGCTGACCAGGCTTTCGCGCGAAAAAGGCTTCTGCAGGAAGTAGCTTCCTTCAAGGAACTCGTCATCGCCTTTGTTGAATTCCAGGTACCCGGACATGTAAATAACCTTCAGGTCCTTGCGGCTGGCCTTCAAAACTTTGGCGAGTTCCGGCCCCCTCATATTGGGCATCACTATATCTGTCACCAAAACGCGAATCGGCCCGGAACGCCTCACCACCGCCAAGGCTTCCTTGCCGTCAGAGGCCGTCAGCACTTTGTACCCGGCCGACTTCATAAATTCCGCCGCCAACTCTCTGACCGCTTCCTCATCCTCGACAATCAGCACCGCTCCGGAGTGGTGTGCCGCGCTCTTGGGCGTGTCCTCCACCGGGACACTCTTCTCTTCCTCCTCGACCACCGGCAGATACACTTCAAATCGCGTGCCCTTCTGAGGCTCCGACTCCACCCAAATGCACCCGCCGCTCTGCTTCACCACACCGTATACCGTCGCCAGCCCGAGCCCAGTTCCCTTGCCCATCTCTTTTGTTGTGAAAAACGGCTCAAAAATTCGCTCCTTTGTCGCCGCGTCCATGCCATGCCCGGTATCTTCGACTGTGAGCCGAATGTAGTCGCCGGGCAACAACGGCGGCCGCGTCTTGGCCAGCGCTTCATCCACAGCAACGTTCCGTGTTTCCACCACCAACTTCCCGCCCGTGGGCATGGCGTCGCAGGCATTCACCGTCAAATTCATGATCACCTGTTCGATCTGCCCGGGATCTGCTTTCACTCGTCCCAGCGATTCCCCCGCCCTGAACGTAAAGGAAATATCCTCCCGCACTAGCCGCTTCAGCAAACTGCACATCTCCGCAACCAGCACATTCAAATCCAAGACTTTTGGCTCCAGCACCTGCATGCGGCTAAACGCCAGCAGCTGCCGCGTTAGAGAGGCCGCCCGGTTGGCTGCTTTCTCGATCTGCGTGGCATTTCGTTGCAGTGGATCGCTGGCCAGCAACTTGTCCAGCATCAAATCCCCATGTCCTTTGATGATCGTAAGCAGGTTGTTAAAATCGTGGGCCACTCCGCCCGCCAGCCGCCCCACCGCTTCCATCTTTTGCGCTTGCCGCAATTGTTCTTCCAACTGATGTTTGTGCAACTCATCGCTCTTCAGCGTCTTCCGCATTCGGTTGAACGCCCGCGTGACCTGAGCAACTTCATCGGAACCCTCAGCCTCGACTGGATAGGAAAAATCTCCCTTCTCAAGCGCCTGAACGCCCTCCACCAAACGCGCCAGCGGCCGCGTGAATCTGTCCGAAATCACAAAAACGAGCACGCCTCCCGCCAACACCGCCAATATCCCCAATCCGCCAAGCGACTGGTTCTGCTTCTCGAGGTAGGCCAACGAATCGTTGTAAGATTTCAGAACAATAATGCTCACGGGCTTCGCGCCACCCGTCAAGTCGACGGAACTCGCAAAAAACCGCTCGCCGTCCAGCGTGACTTGTTCCTTCCAATTCCTCGGGCGCAACTCTGCCGCGAATTCCTGCTGCTTAAATAAGGACAGCGTGCTGGCCACTATTTGGTTGTCATAGCGAAACACCACGTTACTCGACGAAACCCGCCGAAGTTCTGTGGCCTCTGGATCGATTCCGCGACCCACAATCACCGTGCCCAGCAGATTGCTCCTCGCTGGCGCACCGGCATAGACGGGTTTCAAAACGACCTGATAGAGACGCGTCCCGCTATACCACCACCCGGTTTTGTCCCGATCTTGCAGCGCATGCCCGAGGACTTCCTGAGCGGTAGCCATCGGAAATTCATCCATGGTCGTGTGCAGAGCGACAATCTTCCCGCTCGCGTCCGCCAGCACAAGCAAATCGCACTCGTCCGACTGCCATGGATCGTTCCCTACGTCCTCGATGGCCGCTGGGTCTCCGTTTCTCAAGGTCACCAGCGAGGCCAACAAATCCGCTTTATGCATCAGCGCAACCACATGCCCCTGCTGCAGCACCTGAAACGTCATCAGGGCATTCTGCAATTCTTCCTGTATCTCCCGCTGCACGCGGCCCTCAGCGGTGCGTCGCACGACCAGTAAGGTCGCCCAAGTCAGGCCAGCGATCACGACCGCCAGCGACACCATGAATTTAGTACGAAGTCTCAAGTTACCCTTGTTTTCCGTGGTTTTGCCGCCAGGGACACTTCCCCGCGCTCGCTCAAAAGCCTCACGTCCAGTCTAGTGCTCCCGAATAAATGAGGAGAATAGCCTTGAGGTACTAGTGTTCCACCCCCGCAACCGCATCCCGGTTTCTCCTCTCCTCGGACGGCACGCCGCTTCTGTAACCCAGGCTCAGGTCGGCCTCCCTGGCTTTCGACTTTCGGGCCACCGCCATGGCTAGAGTGGCGCGGCCCGGGTTAGGGTACCGGCACGCTGAGAGAAAAGGAACTCTATTGGCTGGATGTGCTATCGTCCGTCTACCAGACAAATTCGCAATTTTACACACACTCCGATCCCTTCATAGCGGAGGAGCAGAGGAAAATGGCTGAGCGCCCCGTACTCGTTGGACTGATACCTCAAGTCGTCGTACTCGACCCCGGAGATCAAATCTCCTGGATCTCCGACGCCGGCAATCTTCGCGTCGAATTCGACGTCAACCGCTGCCCCTTTTCGTCCAATATTTTTCAGGCCCCTGCGGGTATGCGTCTGTTGAGCGGCCCGCCCCGCGTCGGCCTCAAAGCCGCCACCTACAAGTACCGCCTCTGGCTCAACGACCAACTCGTCGGCCAAGGCGAAGTCATACTCCGAGAGAAGTAATAATAAGAAATAGTGCCGCAAGAAAAACGCCCGCCAGCGTGAACTGCCAGGCTAGGAGCGATAGGCGCATCCGTCTACCACATGTACTTGCCATGCTTCGTCTTCTCTTCTTTCTGGTTCACGCCTGGCCGCGAAAAGCGCCCATCACAGCCTCCTCGCGTTGCGGATCCTCGTCTTCTTGCTTCTCACTGGAATACCTGCCATGAAGAGCCCTGGCTTGCTGAAATTCCGGCAGGACGGCGAAGAAAGGAAAGTGAAGTCAATACGGAAGTGGGCCAGATCCGCTGGCCAATGGGAGATGGGAAGCCGGCTTCGCGAGAGCGTTTCCGAAACCCAGTCTCCGGCCGTCAGTCTCCGACGACGAGGCTGCGAACTGTTTCGACCGATTCAGCCAGCCCACGGCGAACCGGACCCAGCACGAACGCCGGGACTTCGCGCTCCGGAGCCAGCGAAAGATTGGTGGCTCGTCGGGGAAACTCGCTCCGATGATCCAGCTTCAGCCCAGCTTCGCGGAGGAACTCGGCGGAGAAGCCCATATCTTCGGCGCGGTCCACGCCCCAAAACCAAAGTTTCTCTTCATGGCGCTGGAGGAAGTCCAAAGACTCCTCAAGCTTCTTCATGGCGCGGTCGAAAGACGACGCGAGGAAAAAAACCCCCAGTTTCCAGGCGTGACGAGGGTAGAAAACCTGTATCCGGACACAATACTTCCCGGCCTGATTTCTTTCCATGCTGCAGCGGTAGTCGTTGCGGACCGTGGGCGTGCGGGGTGCCGGCTTCTTCGTATTCATAAGGTCCTGAGGTCTTGGCGCTGGGGGGCCATGGCGGATTTTCGTCCGGTTTCAGCAGGTTTCCGCCCCGAGACTTGAACGACAGCAGTCCATTCCGACGGCGGAGGCCCTGAATGAAATCGGCCTTTTAGGAGACACCCATAGGCTACCGGGATGAGGCGAGAAAGACAAGGATCCTGCAAGGAGTATCTAAAGGTTTTCTTATCAGATACTTAGACTACCCAGCCTGGCCAAAGTTGCGAAGCTTTTCGGGCATCAGCTTCAGTTTGCCCTCTTTTTTCAGGCGATCCTCGAGCGCCGTTCGAAAGGCTTCGAACGCGATGGAGCGCTTGTTTTGCAGTACAGAATCGGTGATTTCTTTCTTTTGTTTGTCAAAATCCTCGGGCTTGGGCTCTTGCCGGTCGACGACTTTGTAGACCAGCCAGTTGGCGCCGAGGCTGAGAGGCGTACCGACGTCACCGGTCTTCAACTGGAAGGCTGCCCCAAGCTGTTTGCCGCTGGCGACGTTCGGAATCGAGCCCGAGCGGGCGAAATCGTCGCTGGTTTTGGCTTCCAAACCGAGGGCTTTGGCTGCCGCGTCGAACTTTTCTCCCGCTTTTGTCCGCCTGGTTAGCTCGTCCGCCTTCGCGTGAGCTTCCAGGGACGCCTTCTCTTGTTTTAGATCGGCAACCACTTTGTCGCGTACCTCTTCGAGTGCCCCCTGGTGAGCGGGAAGAATCTGTTTGAGGGAAAGGACAAGATAGCCCCGATCCGTCTGCAGCGGCAAGCTCAGTTCGCCCTGGCGGAGCTGGAAGATAGCATCGCTGACCTTGACCTGCGTTGAGTTCCCCAATTCGAGCAAGGGATCGGTTGCAGCGACGGGGCGCGTTTCGCCCACGCTCAAATGGTACTGGTTGGCCAGGTCGTCGAGAGAAACCTTGTTCGACTGACGGATAGCCTGGGAGAGCTTGTCGGCGATATCGCCCGCCTGCTTATCGGCCTCGGAAAGAAGCAGCGGAGCTCGAATGGATTCCTTAACCTCATCGAACGGCTTGGTGTGGGCCGGTTCCTTATCGATGATCTTGATGATGTGGAAGCCGTACTGCGTCTTGATCAGATCTGAAATGCTGCCTTTGGGAAGTGAAAACGCCGCCTTTTCGAACTCTGGCACCGTCTGGCCCTGGACAATCCATCCCAGATCCCCGCCCTTGTCTCTCGAACCGGGATTCCCCGGAGTCCCGCCATCCTCGGAATATTTCTTGGCAAGTTCCTCAAAATTAGCGCCTTTTTTGGCCTGGTTCAGAATGTCTTGCGCTTTCTTCTTGATCTCCTCGACTTCGGCATCGGGTTTGCCAACGGTCATCAGCAGGATGTGCTCGACATGCACGCGGTTCGGCACCTGGTAATCCTGAATGTTTTTCTGGTATTGCGCCTTCAACTGGTCGTCGGAGATTTGCATGCTCTGGCGAATCTGGTTCACGTCGAGGATGCCGTAGCGCACTACGCGCTTTTCCGGGACCTGGTACCTTGCTTTGTTCTTTTCGTAGGCGGCCTTGACCTCGGCATCGTCCACGGTGATTTTAGATTGCAGGTCTTCCGGCTTGATATACGCGTAATCCAGCTTCACCTTTTGGTTGCGGTAGACGAACTCTTCCTGGATCTCCGCCGGGCCAGCGCTGATGCCGTCGGTCACGAGCTTCTGGAATTTTTCCTGGAGCATGCCCTGGCGGACCATCTCCTCGAACTGCGGAACACTCATCTGCGTACGCGATTGGACCAGTGAGGCGTACTGATCCGGGGCGATAGGCGAGTCTCCGTTAAAGGCGGCCGGCAAGATCAGCTTGATGCGGTCGGCGATTTCATCATTCGAAACGCGGATGCCGAGCTGGCCTGCTTCATACTCCATCTCTTTCTGAAGCAGAAGCTGCTGCAAAATGCGCTGCGCATAATAAGGTTCAAGCATCGGGGGAACCTGATTGGTCTGCTTGATCTGGTTGAGCTGCTGGCGAATTTCGGCGACGGTAATGGTCTGATCGCCAACCTTGGCCACCGCATCCGTGGACATCTGCGTGTCACCCGGACCGGTTGGCACGAGATAGAGCAGCATGCCACCCGAGAGCGCCAGCACTACCACACCGAGAAAGATGCGGGAAAAGATTTTTTGCGTGTTATCCGAGCTACCAGCCATCCGCTGAATCCCCCAGGTCCTAAACAAACACATCATTATAGGAGATACGAGCCCCGCGCCTCAAATGGAATCGTGGAGGCGCGGGTGGGCGCGCCCTGGCTCTCTGATCGAGCTGCCTCCGGGACAAGGACACCGAAGGCAGCTCTTTCGGGACTTCCGGCGAGCGAGGGAGATTTCCTTTGTTCGGTGACGGCCGCCAGTTATAGCTACTCGGAAACTGGCCAGTTATCGGCGGACGCCGTGATGGGAAACCGCGGCGATGCGCGTATCATCTAAACGCTACGGATGATCAAACTCAAGGTGACAGGAAAGCAGACGCCGCTGTTTGTTCCAGTGCTCGTTCTGGTTTGCTTCGGCGCACTCCACCAGGGGAACTCTTCGGGGCCGGCAGCTGACGCGGAGAAGCGCCGCCCCGGCTCGGGCTCGCCGACTTTTTACCGCGACGTGCTGCCGATTCTGCAGCAGCGATGCCAGATTTGTCATCGGGCAGAAGGCATTGCACCCATGCGGTTTGAAACCTACGAGCAGACGCGCCCATTCGCCGCAGCGATTGACGCGGCAACTCAAAATAAAACCATGCCGCCGTGGTTTGCCGATCCTCATATTGGCCGCTTCTCGAATGACCCCTCGCTTTCCGCGGGCCAAATCGCCGCGCTCAGAGCCTGGGCGGAGGCCGGAGCGCCCGCGGGCGACGCGCATGACGCTCCTCCGCCGGTTCATTGGGCGGGGAGCTGGACCATTCCGCAGCCGGATTTAATTCTGAAAATGCCCAAGGCGGTGGCCCTGCCGGCCAGCGGGGAAGTCGAATACACTTACGAAATTGTTCCCACGGGTTTCAAGGAGGATCGCTGGATACAAGCGGTAGAAGTGCTTCCGCTGCTGCGTGCCAACGTGCATCACGCCGTGGTATACGTGCGGCCGCCGGATTCGAAGTGGATGCGGCATGCGCCCGTGGGCGTGCCGTTCTCCTCGTCTGCGTTGACCGACCCTGAGGATCGACGGGGCGCGCACTGGACGGACAGCGACGTGCTTCTTGTCTACGCCCCGGGGAGCTCGCCGGACAACTGGCCGGACAACCTGGCAAAATTTATTCCCGCCGGCTGCGACCTCGTTTTTCAGATGCACTACACAACCAATGGGCGCGCCGCCAGCGACCAGACGAGCGTAGGCCTGATTTTTGCGCCGCACGCTCCTGCCCGGCGGGTGCTGACATTGCAGCTCACGAACGATCACTTCGTGATTCCGCCCGGTGTGCCGGATTACCGCGTAGAGGCTCGCGGCACTCTGCCGAACGATGCGACACTGCTCAGTTTCTTTCCCCACATGCATCTGCGCGGGAAACGCTTTGAATACAATATCGTTCACAGAGAAGAAGATTCGGGCACAAGGCCGGGCCAGAAAATCGAACCGCTGCTGGACGTCCGCTACCATTTCCACTGGCAGATGAGTTACAGGCTCGTGGAACCGCGATTACTGAAAGCGGGGACCGAGTTGCAGGCCGTCGCCTGGTACGATAATTCGCGCGATAATCCGCATAACCCGGACCCCGAGGCGGCGGTGCGCTGGGGCGAGCAGACCTACGACGAGATGATGGTTGGTTTCTTCGACGTCGCGGTGGCGGCCAGCCTCGACAAGCCCAGCTACTTCATCCGGCACTGAACACGATTTCGAGCGGTGCTCTAGAGACCGGAGGAGACGAGATGGAAATCAGCAGCGCCTATGTGCAACTGAGCGTGAATGACGACACCACTATGCGTGCTTGGGTGGCGCGGCCAAAAGAGGAAGGCTCCTACCCTGGCTTGCTGGTTTTTCAGGAGGCGTTCGGTGTGAACGCGCATATTCGCGACGTGGCTGGCCGATTTGCCCGGGAAGGATTCGTGGCCGTGGCGCCGGAACTTTTTCATCGCACCGGCGCGGGCCTTGAAGTGCGCTACGACGATTTTCCGAGTGCCATGCCGCACATGAAAGCGCTGAACGACGCGTCGATGACGGCCGACCACCGGGCTGCGTTTGACTGGCTGCGCGGAAGCATTGGAACGGAGTTGCCGATTTTTGCGATTGGCTATTGCATGGGAGGGCGCGCTGCGTTTCTGGCGGCGCTCACGCTGCCACTGGCGGGCGCGGTCTCCTACTACGGCGGCGGTATCGCGCCGAATGCGACGAATCCAGGGCTGCTGGGGCGAGCGAGCGGCCTGCAGTCTCCTCTACTGTTCTTCTGGGGCGGGCGCGACAAGCACATTCCGCCCGATCAGGTCCGCGCGGTGACCGATGCGCTGCGCGGGGCGGGGAAAAATTTCGTGAACGTGGAGATTTCGAACGCCGACCACGCCTTTTTCTGCGACGCGAGGGCCAGCTACAGCCCCGCTGCGGCGCTGCTCGCTTGGCCGCTGACTCTGGCGTTCTTGCGCGCAAAATCGTCCTGAGAGTTCCTCGAAGGATCGGGCCTAACCGGTAAAGAACCTGAGAGCAACCTGGACTGTCCTTTCGGACAAAATCTCCTGTCCGAACGTCTAGTACGCGCAACCGCTATTTGCTGTTTAACCACCGCAAGCTCCAGCGGGCGTCCGCGTTCTAATTACTGTGTTAGATTTCAAGATTGGCGGCCTTGCTGCGCGAACACCCGTGAGCACGCAAACACCACACGACCCGAACCACCCGAAGATAAAGCGGGTCGAAGTGTATTGGCACACGGTGACGTACAAGACCGTGGCCGTTTACGTGATTCTGCTTGCGGCGATCGTTTTCGCGGCGGTTTATCTCATCAACCCGAATTTGTACACGAAGGCATACGACAAGCTGAACAAATCGATCGGGAACGGCGACCCTGGTGCCGAGCCCATCACAGAAACGCAGGCCAAGTTCGTCAACCTCGATGGGAAAGTGCAGGTAAAGAAAGTCAACTCCGTGCAGTGGGTGGACGCGGATTTTCGCACCTCGCTCGACAAGGGCGATCAAATTCAAACCTCTGCGGACGGCGCGGCGCGCATCACCTTTGCCGACGGGACGACCTACACGGTGAAGTCCGGAACGTTCATTACCGTGGAAGAAAATTCGATGGGCCGCGAGCAGCCTTCCAGTTCCGCGGTTCGCATCAACACCGGACAAGTGGACCTCAAGACGCCGAATTTCCCCTCGCCGGATTCCAAGGCTGCCGTCAGCATGGAAGACACTGTGGCGCAATTTCCTTCAAACAGCAACGCAGCCGTGAAGTCAGACCCGGTTAACAAGGAAAACGAGATCGTGGTTTCCAGCGGAAGCGCGGAGGTGCAGCGCGGCCAGGAGAAAGTGGAGATCGGAGCCTATCAGAAAGCGAGTTTCGCAACCGGCGGCCCGATCACGAAATCGGACGTGCTGGCGCCGCCAGACTTGAGTTCGCCGCGCAACTTCGAGCCCCTGATCGTGGAGAATCCAAAAACGGCGGCCATTCATTTTGAATGGAAGTCGGTGCCCGAGGCGATTTCCTACACGCTGCGGATCAGCACGACGGCCATGTTCACGAAAACCGTGGGCGAACCGAAAACGGTTTCAGGAACCGGCGCGGATGTTTCGGGACTCGACGGAGGCGACTACTTCTGGAACGTCACGGCGACCAACGCGAAGAAGGAAACCAGCGAGGTCAGCGAAACCTTCCGGTTTACGCTCGTGGCGCAGGGAAAAACCCAGGAGATGGCGCTGGAGATTACCGGCACGCAGATTCATGGCCGCGTTGTGGAGATTATTGGCCATACCGAACCAGGCGCGGCACTGATCGTAAACGGGCAGCCGGTGCCGATTATCGCGGCAGACGGCACTTTCCGCCACTTTACCGAGCCGCTTGAACCCGGCCAGCATACTATCGTCATCATCGGAGAGAACCGCCGTGGAGGCACGGCACAACAGAAGGTGACGATTGTTGTGCCAAAGTAAATGTTTCAAACGCTGATCGTTTTCGAGCGCACCAGAAATAGACGCAGGCGTGACTTTGCGCTGGCCGCCAAGTCCAGAGACAATGGTCTTGTTCGGCGCGCGGCGGTCCATCTGGACCGCGATGCTGCAAAGCAGCCCGTTGTCGGCTGGACGGCGGAGAGGTTTTCTTCGCGGGGGGCGGGGGGATGAATAAGAACGGTTACAACCTGAGGTCGGTCTTTAGCTTGTTTTCTTCCGACCTGGCCATCGATCTTGGGACGGCGAACACGCTGGTGTTCTCGGCCGGCAAGGGCATCGTGGTAAACGAGCCCTCGATCGTGGCTATTAACAAGTCCAGCGGCGAAGTCGTAGCTGTCGGGCGGGAAGCCAAAGAAATGCTCGGCCGCACACCGGGCAACGTTGTCGCGATCAAGCCCATGAAGGACGGCGTCATCGCCGACTTCAAAGTCACCGAAAAGATGCTCACGTACTTTATTCAGAAAGCGCACAACCGCCGCGTGCTGGTGCATCCGCGCATCGTCATCGGAGTCCCCAGCGAAATTACGCCGGTGGAAAAGCGCGCGGTGCAAGACTCCGCTTATCGCGCACGCGCCAGCGAAGTCTATCTCGTGGAACAGGCCATGGCTGCGGCCATCGGCGCTGGCCTGCCCATCGAAGAGCCTTCCGGCAACATGGTTGTCGATATCGGCGGCGGCACCACCGACATTGCTGTCATTTCCATGAGCGGCATCGTTTACTCGCGCTCCGTGCGCGTCGCCGGCAATGAGATGGACGAAGCGGTGATGCAGTACCTGAAGCGCAAATACAACCTGCTCGTCGGCGAGCGCACCGCCGAACAAATCAAAATGGAAATCGGCTCGGCGTATCCGTTGGAAAAGCCGCTGACCATGGAAGTGAAGGGCCGCAACTTGATCGAGGGCGTCCCGCGCACGGTCACGATCGACGACAGCGAAATTCGCGAAGCCCTCAGCGAATGCGTCGCAACCATCCTGAATGCTGTGCGCGTAGCCCTGGAGCGCACGCCGCCGGAACTTTCCGCCGACATCAGCGATCGCGGCATCGTGCTGACGGGCGGCGGCGCGCTGCTCAAGAATCTCGACAAGCGCATCCGCGAAGAAACCGGCCTCCCGGTTTCCATTGCCGATGACCCGCTGGCGTCCGTGGTGCTGGGCACCGGTAAAATGCTGAGCGATTTCAAATTGCTGCGCCAGGTTTGCATCGACTAACGGATTTTCCGGACTTGACGCGATCGTAAAAATCTCGAAGCGCACAGGGCAAGGGCTGTGCTACTGGACTCCATGGTTGGCATTCCCTCTCGTCATAGATCACTCTTCCTCCTCGGAGGCGTCGTGCTTCTGCAGGTGCTGCTGCTGGCCGTGCAGATCAAGCGCGACTCGCAGGGCCGCCTGATCCGCGTGTGGACCGTTGGCGCCGTGTCGCCCTTTGAACGCGCCGGCGCTCACGGGATTAGCCACATCCGCGACACCTGGAATCATTATTTCGCACTGCAAAACACTTCTCGCGAAAACGAAGAATTGAAACGCGAAAACGGCGAGCTGAAGCTGCAAATCACACGGCTGCAGAGCAAAGCCGGCGAAGCCGACCGGCTGGCCGCGCTTTTGAAATTTCGCCAAACAAACGTCGACGTGCCCATGGTCAGCGCCCGCGTGATCGGCGGAAGCGCGGATTCCGCCAGCCAGACCATCTACCTGGACCGCGGCGAACGCGACGGCATCCGGCGAAACATGGGCGTCATCACGCCGGACGGCGTCGTCGGCAAAGTCATCGAATCCTACAAGGACACCGCCCAGGTTCTGCTGCTGACCGACAAAGACAGCGGCGTCGGCGCCATGCTGGTCGAGTCGCGCGTCCAGAAGCCCGTCGGCGGAACCGGTGAGCCGTTTCTAGTCCTGAAATACGTCTCCAACGAGGATAACAGCGTGAATCCCGGAGACCGTATCGTCACCAGTGGCATGGATCGCATTTTTCCGCGCGACCTGCCCGTGGGATCGATTGCGGACATCAAGCCGGGCAATACCTTCAAGCAGATTCGCGTTAGGCCGGCCGCGAATCTCGAACGGCTTGAGGAAGTGTTTGTGCTGCTGTCGATGAAGCCGCTGGAGATGAAACAAGAGTCCGCCGCCCCGGATTCGCCAGCCTCACCGGCCGCCGCTCCTTCCGCCTCCGCCACTAACCCGGCTGCGCCCGAGAAACCATGAACGATACATACGACATTCGCAGCAGCGAACTGCACATCGAGGTGCACAAGTTCCGCGCGGGCGCGATCATTTTGGCAACGGCTTTCGCGCTCGTGCTGCAGGCTTTTCTTCCCATCTATTTCCCCAAAGCCGCGATTCTGGATCTTCCGCTGCTCATCACCGTTTACTTTGGTCTGAGCCGGCGAAATCCTTCCACGGGATTGCTTCTAGGCATGGTGATCGGCATTTTGCAGGACAGTTTGAGCGGACCGACCGTTCCCCTCGGTCTTTATGGCATTGCGAAAACGGTCATCGGTTATCTGGCTTCCTCGATCGGGGCGCGCCTCGATACGGAGCACCCCGCGGCCCGCTTCGCCTTAACGATCGCTTTCTTCGGACTTCACCAGGGCCTCATCGCTTTGACGCACCGCCTCCTGCTCTCTCAACCCGAGCCCTGGTTCACCATGCATCTCGGCATCGCCGCCCTCGTCAATGCCGTCGTCGCCGTCTTCCTCTTCATGCTCCTGGACCGCCTCCGCAAACCCTCCTGACCCTCACTGACCCAGAAGAAATTGTTTGAAGTCGTCGTAGGCGCTGGACATTGGCAAGGACAATTTCTCGCGCTTCAAATAGGCCGCGAGACGATCCGGGAGCGGCGGCGCCGAGCCGATGGCGCGCTTCACTACGTCGGCGAATTTTGCGGGATGGGCGGTGGCGAGCACCAAGCCCTGCGCAGGCGCAGAGTGCTCGCGCTTGTAGGCTTCCCAGCCGAGCACGCCAACGGCCGTGTGCGGATCGGCTATATAACCGAAGCGCTCGTGAAGCGCCTTCATCTCCTCGAGCGTCTCCTGGTCGGTCGCGGCATGGCCCCAAATCTCGCGGCGCACGTATTCGATGCGTCCGCGGCACAAATCCAGCAAGCGCGGGAAATTATTCGGGTTGCCAACGTCCATGGCGTTTGAAAACGTCTGCGTCGCCGCCCGCGGATGAAATTCCCCGGACCGCAGGTACTCGGGCACAACATCGTTGGCGTTCGTGGAAGCCACGTACATGGCCACGGGTAATCCGATGCGCTTGGCGAAAAGTCCGGCCGTCAAGTTACCAAAATTCCCGCTGGGCACAGAAACAATCAGCGGGACCGACGCCACCGGCAATTGCCGGTAAGCGGCCACGTGGTAGAACATTTGCGGCAGCAGCCGTCCTATGTTGATCGAATTCGCCGAAGTCAGAAACGCGCGCTTGTTCAGCTCCACGTCCGTAAACGCCTGCTTCACCAGCCGCTGGCAATCGTCGAAGCTCCCCGCCACTTCGAGCGCCGTGATATTTTCGCCGAGCGTTGTGAACTGTTTCTCCTGTGCCTCGCTAATGCGCTTTGAAGGATAAAGAATCACTACGCGAATGCCCGGCACGCCGAGAAATCCGTGCGCTACCGCGCTTCCCGTATCCCCGGAAGTCGCCACCAGCACCGTCAGCGGCCGCGTTTCTCCGCGAACGAAATAGCCCATCAACCGCGCCATAAACCGCGCGCCAAAATCCTTGAACGCCAAAGTGGGGCCGTGAAACAGCTCGAGAATATGCAGTCCGGGCGAGAGCGATACCAGCTTTACAGGAAAGTTGATAGCTTCCGCAACGATTTGCCACAGCACCTCTTCCGGTACATCCGGCGTAGCAAAGGGCCGCACCACACGGAAACAGACTTCCGTAAACGGCAAGCGGCGAAACTCTTCCAATTCCTCGGGCGAACGCCGCGCCAGTTCCACCGGCAAATAAAGTCCGCCATCCGGCGCCAGTCCCCGCAATACCGCTCCGCGCAGCGACGTGAGCGCCGCTTTGCGTCCCGTACTGCGGTATCTCATCGCCCGCGCCCGAGCTGGCTGTGAATTTTCGAAAGAAACGCCGCCGAATCAAACCTAGGATCCCGCAGTTCGGCCACCTGCAGCGTGCAATGCGCCAAAGTCTCATAGCTCTGCCTGCGAGCTGAAATCAGCGCAGGATAGCAGCGCGCAACAGTCTCTTTGGGCGATTCGCCCCGCTTTGGCTGAAAGGCGCCGCCCCACAGCACAGGCTTGGGGTCGCCCAGATAGCGCTCGATCAAAAGTTGCTGCTCTTCGGTCGATGCCGCCAGATAGACAACCGTCATCCGCCGCCGCAAGCGCAGCAATAAATTATTCCCTGTGTAAATCACGCTGCCCGTGGTATCGAGCACCAGCGGTCTATCGGGCTCGCGCTCGAGAGACGTCAGAGCCTCGCCGAGCGTATGGATCTCTGCCTCGAGGTACTGCGCCTCGCGCTCCGCATACTTCGGATTGTCCGGCCAGCCCATCCAGGCCGCCACGCCGTTGATTCCGCTGTAACCGCCCGCGGCCAGCCGCGAAGCCAGTTTCGCCTCGATGCGGTCATCGCAGGAAATAGCGGTCCATCCCTCGGCAGCCAGCTTCTTTGTCCAAAAGGATTTTCCAGCACCGGACATACCGACAAGGGCCAAACGCAGGGGCGAGGAAAGTTCGCTTTGCATGAGAACAATATAAATACGATAGCGCTTGCCGCCGCCGCCGAGCAAGCCTTCGAAGCAAGGACGTTCCCATCCTCCCGGCGCGGCCCAAAACAAAAAAATCGCGCCAAACTCGCGTAGGGCAGGAAACATTTGCCTCCCCTAAACGTCTTATGGATAAGAGAAAGGGCCTCTGGTGCCCTCTAGGCCTATATGAGAGAAAAGCGAGAAAACCCCGGGGATCTCCTGCAGGGAACGCTGGACCTGCTGATTCTTAAAGCCTTGGCCCGCGGGGCCATGCACGGCTACGGCGTCGCCGAATGGATTCATCAAACCTCCGAGGACGTCCTGAAGGTCGAAGAAGGCGCGCTCTACCCCGCTCTCCACCGCCTGGAACTGCGCGGCCTGCTCTCGGCCGAATGGGGCGCTTCGGACAACAACCGGAGGGCAAAGTTTTATTCCCTGACCTCGTCGGGGAAAAAGCAGCTGGCACAAGAGACCGAGTTCTGGTGCCGCATGTCCGGCGCTGTCGCGCGCATTCTCCAGACGGCTTAGGACATGACCCTGCTCTCCGAGTGGCGCAACCGAACAGTCCTGCGGCTCAAAGCCCTCTTTCACCGCAAGCAGCTGGATTCTGACCTTGAAGACGAACTTGCCTTTCATCTTTCCATGACCGAGCAGAAAAACCGTCGGCAAGGCCTCAACCCGGAAGAGTCTCGCCACACCGCCCGCCGTCAGTTCGGCAGCTACACCCAGACGAAAGAGAGGAGCCGCGACATGTGGACATTCGCAGCGTTCGAAGGCGTCCTAGGCGACATTCGCTTTGGCACTCGCATGCTCGTCAAAAACCCGGGGTTCTCGCTCGTCGCCGTCCTCACTCTTGCTTTAGGGATCGGCGCAAACACCGCCATTTTCAGCGTGATCAACGGCGTCCTGCTCAATCCTCTTCCTTACAGGGATCCCGAGCGGCTCGTGACCATGGAGCAGAATGACTCGCTCCAAAACGTAATGGATATCCGGCGCGAGACGCGCACGTTCTCGGAGGGCGGCGGAATCAATATCGAAAACATGGATTACACGAGCGGCCCGGAGCCGCTTCAGATTCATGCTGGCTATGTCGATGCCGGACTCCTGGAAACTCTCGGTGTTCCACCTATGCTGGGCCGCATGATCTCAAGGGAAGAAGACGTGAAGGGCGGCCCGCGAGTGATCGTCGTGAGCCATCCGTTCTGGCAAAACTTCCTGAACGGTGACCCGCAAGTCCTCGGGAAAACCATTTCGCTGACAGGAAACGATTACACGGTGATCGGTGTGATGCCCGCCGGCTTTGCTCCGCCCGGGGAGCACCCGGATATCTACGTTTCCCTCTGGGTCGCTTATCCGGAAGCGGCTCCCTTCCGCGGCGTGCATTTCATGCGTACCTACTGGCGATTGAAGCCGGGCATAACGCTCGCCGAAGCCCAGGCAGACATTTCTTCGATCGACCATCGCCTCGCCGAACAGTATCCCGACCACGAGGGAACCCGCAAAACGCTCGTCGTCCCCTTGCACGAGTTTATGGTCCGCGACTCGCGGACGGCGCTGCTGGTTCTCTTCGGCGCCGTCGGATTTGTTTTGCTGATTGCTTGTGCCAATTTCGCCGGCCTGCTTATAGCTCGCAGCGTGGGGCGCCGTCCGGAGCTTGTCATCCGCGCCGCGCTTGGCGCGGGCAAAACCCGCCTTATTCGTCAGGCGCTGGTGGAAAGCACGCTGCTGGCCGCGACCGGCGGAGCCGTGGGACTTCTTATCGCCAAATGGGGCACCAGTCTTCTCTTATCGCTGAAGCCTGCGGCACTCGAGCGCTTTACCGGCATTCAGCTCGACGCTCGCGTACTCATCTTCGTCTTCGGCATATCGCTCCTGACGGGCATCGTTTTCGGCATTGCACCTGCCTGGTCTGCCACGCTTACCGATCTTGCGGAATCGCTGAAGGATGGTGGCCGCAGCGCAACCGCCGGCCCCTCTGGCCATCTGTTGCGCCAATGGCTCGTCATTGGAGAGTTCGCTCTCGCTCTGGTCCTCCTCGTTGGCGCCGGTCTTCTCATCAAGGGATTCTCGCGTCTGCGCTCCGTCAACCCTGGGTTCAATCCGCAAAACGTCATGACCATGCATCTTCAATTGCCCCCCGCGCGGTACGCGGAAATTCCCCCGCAAACCCAGTTCCGCCGCGAACTCCTTTCGCGCATCAATTCCCTTCCCGGCGTCGACGCCGCGATGATCACCGATATTCCGTTTGGCGAGAATTATCTCAATCACAGTCTCGTCATCGCCGGCCGGCCTCCCGTTCCCGTCGGCACCGAGCCTCGAGTACAGACTCTTTCCGTCATGGGCGACTACTTCCGCGTGATGCGCATTCCTGTCCGTGCAGGCCGCGGCTTCACGGATATGGATCGTGAAGGCCAGCCGCTCGTCGCCGTCGTAAACGAGTCGTTCGTCAGGGAATTCTTCCCCCACGAAAATCCTATCGGCGGGCGCATCGATTGGGCGCGATCGGAATCTCCAGAGTGGATGACTATCGTTGGCGTGGTCGAGGACGTGAAACACTCAGGCCTCGATGAGCCTGTCGATCCTGCGGTTTATGCTCCATTTCCCCAGTCCGACGAAGCCTGGCGCCGCTGGATGACCCTCGCCGTCCGCACTCCCGGCCCGTCTGCCGGTCTGGTTGACGAGGTGAAAAAACAGGTCTGGAGCGTCGACCGCCAAATTCCCGTCAGCGACATCCAGTCGATGGACACACTCATGTCCGTTTCGCTGGCCCAGCAGCGTTTCAATATGCTGCTTCTCGGACTCTTCGCTGCTCTCGCGCTGGTTCTTGCCGCCGTCGGAATTTACGGCCTCATGGCGTACGCGGTCAGCCAGCGTACCCACGAAATAGGTGTGCGCCTTGCCGTAGGAGCGCAGCGGCGCGATGTTCTCAGCCTGGTTGTGGGCCATGGCGCGAAACTCGCGCTGCTCGGCATCACGATCGGCATTCTGGCCGCCCTGGTTTTGACCAGGCTGATGGCCAGCCTGCTCTTCGAAGTGACGCCGGGCGACCCCGCAACCTTCGCTACTGTCGCCGTCCTGCTGGCCATGGTTGGGCTCGCGGCGTGTTACCTCCCTGCGCGCCGCGCCACCCGCGTAGATCCCATGGTCGCGCTGCGTTATGAATGAGCGCTGGGTTCCAGAAATCTGATTTCACTGGATTGGGAAGTTTCGGAGCTTGAACGCATGCAAGGATGGCTGCACAAAACGCGCCTGCGCCTCGGAGCGATCCTCAAGCGCAGCGATCTCGATCGCGACCTCCAGGAGGAGATGGCGTTTCATCTCGCTATGCGCGAAGAAAAAATCCGCCGCGATGGCATCGCCGCTGAAGAAGCCCGCTATGCCGCGCACCGCCAATTCGGCAACGCAACCAGTCTCAAGGAGAGGAGCCGCGAGATGTGGACACTCGTATCGCTGGAAGGTTTGCTGCAGGACATTCGGTTCGGCGGGCGCAAGCTGCGCAGAAGTCCAGGGTTCACTTTTGTCGCAGTGTTGACCCTCGCTCTCGGGATCGGCGCGAACACGGCCATCTTTTCCCTGATCCATACCGTGATGATGAAGAGCCTGCCCTTCGCAAATCCGAGCGAACTCTACCGCCTCGGAGAAGGTACCGATTGCTGTGTGCTCGATGGCCTGCAAGGGAATTTTGGAATTTATTCCTACGCACTCTACAGGCAGTTGCGGGATAACACGCCAGAGTTCAGCCAAATGGCTGCGTTCAGCGGCGGCCTGCATGTAATCAGCGTGCGCCCCGCAGGCGGAGCCGGGCCGTCCGAACCGTATGTCGGCGAGTTCGTCTCGGGAAACTATTTCTCGACCTTCGGCCTCGGCCCCTACGCGGGGCGGCTCCTTTCCGAAGCCGACGACCAGCGGAACGCTCCGCCCGTGGCAATCATGAGCTACAGAGTTTGGCGCGAACATTTTTCGCTCGACCCGGGCGTCATCGGCGGAAGCTTTCTTGTCAACGGACAGCCCCTGACCATCGTGGGTGTCACCTCGCCAGGATTTTTCGGGGAAACGCTGCGTCGTGATCCGCCGGATTTTTGGGTTCCTCTCGCGAGCGAACCGATTCTGAGGCTCGACGGCTCGCTCCTCGCGCACCCGGAACTTCATTGGCTTTACATCATCGGCCGGCTGAAGACGGAAGCAAAACCCGACCAGGTGCAGGCGCGCGTCACTCTTGAGGTGCAGCAATGGCTCAGCAGCCAGGGACAGATTCCCGAGACGTATCGGCCGCAAATCGCCAAGCAGCACGTCACGCTAAGTGCAGCGGGAGCTGGCGTGGCGCGCATGCGAGCGGCCTATGCCGACGGTCTGCGCTTGCTGGCGGCCGCCTCCGGACTCGTTCTGCTCATTGCCTGTGCAAACGTTGCGAATCTCCTCCTCGCAGAAGGAACCGCACAGCGCGCACAGACGGTAATGCGCGTCGCGCTCGGTGCACCACGGTCACGCTTGATCCGGCAGGCTCTGACAGAAGGCCTCATGCTGGGGGTTCTCGGTGGCGCGGCAGGTCTTGCCGTAGCCTATGCGGGAACCCAGATTATTCTGGCTCTCGCTTTTCGCGGCGCACACTATGTGCCTATCCAAGCCGCCCCTTCGCTCCCCGTGCTCGGCTTCGCTGCCCTTCTTTCGTTGCTCACCAGCGTGGCGTTCGCTGCCGCTCCTGCGTGGATCAGTTCGAAGGCCAACGCCGGCGATGCCCTTCGCGGCGCCCAGCGTAGCATCCGTGAAGGTTCCAGCGTTCCGCAGAAGTCTCTGATCGTACTGCAAGCCGCGCTCTCGCTGGTGTTGCTCGCCGGAGGGGGCTTGCTCACAGAGAGTTTGCGCAACCTCGAACACCAGCCGTTCGGCTTTGAAACCGAAGGCAGACTCATCGTCAAGATCGATCCGGCACTCGCCGGCTACACGGCCGATCGCCTCGACGGGCTCTATCGCATGCTGAAAGAGCGCCTTCAACAGATTCCCGGTGTCCAGAGCGTCAGCTTCTCGCTCTACAGCCCCATGTCGGACGTGAACTGGTCTAGCGGCATCAGCGTCGAGGGCCGCCCCGCCCCGACCAATCCCGAGGATTTCGATGGCGCCTCCTGGGTACGAGTTAGCGCGGACTATTTTGAAACCATCGGCACACGCTTGGTCCGCGGCCGCTTCATCGATGAACGAGACACGGCGGGCTCACACCACATCGCCGTGATCAACGAAGCATTCGCACGAAAGTTTTTTCCCCAAGAAGATCCGCTCGGAAAACATTTTGGCCTCGGAGACCCGAGCCACGCCGGCGATTACGAAATTGTCGGAATTGTCGCAGACGCGAAATATCAAGATGCGCGCGAGCTTGCCTACGCCACTTTCTTCCGTCCTCTCTTCCAGACGGAGAAGTTTACGGACGCGGGCGAGCAATCCTCGGAGACGCGTTCGAACTGGATTCACGACATTGAGCTGCGTGTTTCCGGACAGCCAGAAAATCTTCAGCCGCTCATCCGTCAAACGCTTGCGGGCATCGATCCGAATCTGCCGGTCGTCGACATGATGACTTTCAGAGAACAAGTCACCCGCAATTTCAACCAGGACCGCTTGATGGCGCGCCTCGCCGGAGTTTTCGGACTCCTCGCCCTCGCGCTAGCCTGTATCGGTCTCGCGGGAGTGCTCGCCTATAACGTCGCGCGCCGCACACAAGAGATCGGCATACGCATGGCCCTCGGCGCTGCCCGCTCCGGCATTCTGCGCATGGTCCTCGGAGAAGCCCTTCTCCTCGCCGGCCTCGGCGTGGCTATCGGCATCCCCTCGGCGCTGGCCGCCAATCGCCTGCTCTCGAGCATGCTCTTCGGCCTGAAGGCCACGAATCCCGTGGTCCTGTCTCTGGCCGCGGCCTTTTTGCTCCTGGTCGCCATGGCCGCCGCCTGTTTCCCGGCGCACAAGGCTTCCGCCGTCGACCCACTGGTCGCCTTGCGCCACGAGTGATAGGGGTCGATCCCTGGAACTCTGGAGTTCTCGGTTGAGGGAATCCTGGAGAAGAAGAGCATGCGAGCGTGGGTAAGCGAAAGCTGGCTGCGATTCAAGACGCTGTGGAAGCGCCCGCAACTGGATCGCGATCTTGAGGATGAGCTGGCCTTCCATCTTGCGATGCGCGAGGGCAAAATCCGCGCCGCCGGACTCCCCGCGGAAGAGGCTCGCTACGTCGCGCGCCGCCAATTCGGAAACACAACGCGCGTCAAAGAAAGGAATCGCGAAATGTGGACCTTCTTCTCCCTGGAAAATCTCTGGCAAGATTTGCGCTACGGCTTTCGCTTGCTCGTGAAAAATCCAGGATTCACCTGTGTCGCCGTCCTCACTCTCGCTCTCGGCATCGGCGCGGCCACCGCGATTTTCAGCGTCGTGTACGGGATCGTCTTTCGCCCTTTGCCCTATCAGAATCCTGAACGTTTGGTGGCGATCTGGACGAAGTTGCCCGCCGGAGGAGACGACCGAGTGCGCTCCTCGATGCCGGACTTCAACGATTGGCAATCCCAAAACACAGTTCTCGAGGGACTCTCCGCTTATGCTTACAACCGCTATGAGCTTCCGGAAGAGGAAGGAGGAGAAAGTATCAGGGCGGCTTTGGTCAGCCCCAAGTTTTTTTCGATGCTGGGCATAAGGCCGGTACTCGGCCGAGGGTTGGCCCCGGAGGATGATCGTGACCGTGTCGCGGTTCTCAGCTACCAGTTGTGGCAGCAGGTTTTTCACGGCGACACCAACGTGATCGGCAAAACCTTACGCTTGCGCGACCACGACTTCGAAGTGATCGGCGTGATGCCTCCTTCCTTTCGCCTGCCGACGCCCGACATTACCTTGTGGCTGAGCTTTGCCGATATATATGCTACTTCCGGTAATCCGAGTGTCGGCGATTGGCTGACGAATCGTGGTCTGCGCGGCTACGGCGTGATCGCGCGCCTAAGAAGCGGCGTGAGCGTAACAGAAGCGCGGGCGCAAATGAACGCAATGGAAGCGCGGCTGGGCCAATCCTTCCCCGAAGAGGACAAAGGCTTTGGGATCGAGCTCGTCCCTCTGCGCGCCCAGGTTGTAGGAGGCGTCCAACATGCGTTGCTTCTGTTTCTGGGCGCCGTGGGCTTCCTTCTCCTGATTGCCTGCGTAAACGTTGGGAATCTCCTGCTGGCCAAGGCCACGATTCGCGAACGCGAGATGGCGGTCCGGCAAGCCTTGGGCGGCAGTGTCGGCCGGCTCATCCGGCAAGTGCTGACGGAAAGCGCGCTGCTTGGCGCTATCGGGGCCGTGCTCGGAGTACTTCTGGCGTTTTGGGCGGTGCAGCTCTTTTTGCGGCTTATCCCACAGAACATTCCCCGCTTAGAAGACGTCAGCGTAGACGGCATTGTACTGCTCTTCGCATTGGCCGTGTCGCTTGCCGCGAGTCTGCTCTTCGGTCTCGCTCCTGCGCTGCGTATCCGCGGACTCCGGTTGAACGACTCACTGGGTGAAGGCGGTCGGGGCACCCAAGGGAGCGCTCGCAGCCGTATGCGGGGCTTGCTCGTAAGTTGCGAGATTGCTGCAGCCACGATCTTGGTCGTCGGCGCGGCACTGATGCTCGAGAGTTTTGTGCGCCTCGCCTCGCTCGAACCCGGTTTCTCCCCCGACCATTTGCTAACCGCCGACGTCATGGCATCGCTCGATCGCTATTCCGAACCGTGGCAGCAGACAAAGTTCTTCAATGAAGTTCTCTTGAAGATTCGTCAGCTCCCGGGAGTCCGTTCGGCGGGTGCTTGCACCAGCCTCCCACCGGATATTTCCCAGGAGTCAGACCCATTCACGATTCTGGGCCGTTCGGCTTCGGACGCCGGGACGAGCCCGGACGCGTGGTATCTCCCCGCGACGCCCGGGTTTCTCGGAGCGCTCGGCCTTCCGCTGCTGACCGGGCGTGATTTCAGCGAGTCCGATAACGCAGGCGCTCTTCCGGTCGCCATCATCAATCAGCGGATCGCGAGAGAGTACTTCCAGCGGCAGGACCCGTTAGGACAAAAAATAAATTTCCGAGGCATCGACCGCACCATCATCGGAGTGGCCGGCAACACCACTTACAGTGGCCTCGGCATCCCCGCCGACTTTCAGATTTATGTCCCCTACGCACAGGGCACATTTCCAGGACTTCATCTCGCGATTCGCTCCGTGGGCGACCCGCTCACGCTCGTCGAAACCGTGCGCTCCGCGGTTCGCGAAGTCGGACCCGAGGCGCGTGCCACGCGAATCTCTACAATGGAGCAGCTGCTCTCCCAGTCGATCGTCGCACCGCGCTTCTATGCCTGGCTGCTGGCTGTCTTCGGTTTGGCCGCACTCATTCTATCCGCGATTGGAATCTTTGGCGTGATGTCCTACTCCGTCTCGCAGCGAACGCGCGAGATTGGAATACGCATGGCCATGGGAGCGGAACGGTCGGATGTGCTCCGCATGGTCATCGGCCACGGTCTCAAACTGACGCTAGCCGGCGTGGCGTTCGGTATTGCAGGCGCTCTCCTGTTGACACGGTTCCTGTCCAGCTTGCTCTATGACGTCAGGCCTTCCGATCCGGCTACCTTTGTTGCCGTGTCGCTGCTGCTGACCGGCGTCGCCCTGGCCGCCTGTTATTTCCCGGTGCGCCGCGCCATGCGCGTCGATCCGCTGGTGGCGCTGCGCTACGAATAGCTCATGGTTCTTCGAACCACAACGAACGATGAAAATAAGGTCGAGATGGATGTATGTTGGAGCAGCCGTCAAGTGGACGAAGGCCGATTCATTCTGGCGCGATTAGAGCCCGA